>JAABUN010002983.1_pt1 | contig 27733 bp, 27 predicted proteins | sample 5559311 | NCBI WGS metagenome assembly JAABUN01 (sample SAMN10711877, study PRJNA513370) | rock metagenome | isolation source: Antarctica rocks | place: Antarctica: Victoria Land, Siegfried Peak sud
TCGGGTTATTCCTGGCAGGTTGCTCCTCAGCAGAGCCTACTTCCGCTTCACCCGGTAAACATAAATGTAAAGTTATTTTAGTACTAAACTTAAACTGTACATTTAAAGCAGGATTATCTCTCAAAAAATGTAAACTTTTCTTAGGACGAGACAATGAACCAATGGCAACCGGGACAGCCGGGACAGGACAAATGGGTATGTGTTCAATCTTCTTATTTTGATGATGCCGGCACCCTTTGGATACTTGATCCTTCTGCGCCTATGCTGAAAACGATCCAGGGAGAAGGAGCAAAGCTGGTAAAGATAAATAAGACAAAAAATACAGTAGACAGAACTTACTCGTTCATGAGCATATTGCCTGATACGACTTATGTAAACGATGTTCGTATAGATGTGCAGAAGCAATTCGCTTATCTTACCGAATCGAAAGGAGGTGGTATAATCGTAGTAAACTTAGCCGATGGCCAGATGCGACGAGTGCTTAGTACACACTCTTCTACAAAATCTGATCCTGCATATAAATATATTATCGACGGCAGGGAATTGATGAAAGAAGGCAAGCCAGCTAAATTTAATTCAGATGGTATAGCGCTTACACCTGAGGGATCATGGATTTATTACAAGCCACTTACAGATGATAAGTTGTACCGGATTAAAACAGAATACCTGCGCGACTGGAACATCACCGATACTGATCTTGGCAGTAAGGTAGAAGACCTGGGGCATTTTGCGTCAACAGACGGGATGATCTTTGATAAAAGTGGAAATTTATATTTTGGTGATCCTCAAAACTATCGTCTTCTAAAAATTGATAAAAATCTTAAGATGACTACTTTAATTCAGGATCAGAGATTAATATGGCCTGATAGCTATGCAATCGCGGAGGGCTATCTGTATGTAAGCTGCTCGCAAATACAAAAGCAACCGGAATATAATGAAGGAATCAATAAGAGGACTTCACCTTATACAGTATACCGGATGAAATTATAGATGGATTGAAAAAAGGGTAAAAAATGATACATTTTTAATTTTATACAAACCAAAGAGAAGGTTTTTAAGTATGTTAGAAAAAAAATTTATGATGAAAAGAATTTACAGATTGGCTATTAACAAAAAAAGTGGATCTATCTACATGTTAGGTTTTCTTTCTTCACTATTAATCCTGATTGCATCTTGCAGCAAAGACGATGGTAATAACAACCAGTACAATCAGATTCAGCCTAAAGGCCCTAAACCTGTATGGGGGCCAACCATTACGCCTCAAATGCAAACGGTTATTGAAGCTCTTGATACCCTCAGTCCGGTACCTTTTTACACGCTTACACCACAACAGGCACGGCTGCAACCGAGCGCAGCAGATGCAGCAATGCGGGTAATGAAAAATTATAACATTGCAATGCCAGTTATGAATGTGGATACCGCTGGCAGAGACATTCCGGTAACTGGCGGACAAATTCATTTGCGTATTTATACGCCCAAAACGGGAAAGAGCAGCTATCCTGTAATTGTTTATTATCATGGCGGCGGTTGGGTGATTGCTACAATTGACACCTACAATGCTTCAGCACAAGCTTTGGCAGAGCAGGCTGACGCTATTGTAGTTTCTGTAGAATATCGCAAGGGTCCTGAGTTTAAGTTTCCAACTGCTCACAACGACTCTTACGCTGCTTATAAATGGACTCTGCAAAATGCAAGTACAATCAAAGGTGATTCTACCCATGTTGCATTGGCAGGCGAAAGCGCCGGTGGTAACTTAGCTGTAGCAGTAAGCATGATGGCAAGGGATAGCGGTATCAGAAAACCATTGCACCAGTTAGCAGTTTACCCGGTTGCCAGTAATGATCCGAACACTGCCTCTAAATTGCAATATACAAATGCAAAACCTTTGTCAACACCTGCTTTGCCCTGGTTTCTTATGCATTATTTAAATTCCACTGCTGAAGCAGCAAACCCATTGATTTCACTGGTAAATGCTGATTTATCAAATTTACCAGCTACAACTATTATAGGTGCTGAAATAGATCCGTTACAAAGCGAAGGAAAAACGCTGGCTGATAAATTAACCGCTGCCGGTGTAAATACAACCTATAAATTATATACCGGTGTAACTCATGAATTTTTTGGAATGGCACAAGTAGTTCCTGAAGCGAAAGAGGCACAGGCATTAGCTGCCGCTCAACTTAAAAATGCGCTTAAATAAGTTTTAGAAGCAATCTCAACGATTTTGAGATTACTTTTATTTTTGTTTATATACAAAGGATTTTATTAATCTTATAAACTTATAACAAACTCGGCGCCTTTGGTACTTTAGCAGGCAGTCTCTCTAAACAAAACGATGAGATTTAGGATTGACAGCCTTGACAATATTGCGTGAAGACAATTTCTATTAAAACCAGCAAAACTAAAAGAAAGTTATTTAAGTACATTTTTTAAAATAAATTATTATGACAAAAACAATTGTCTTTGTACATGGAATGTTCCAAAACCCTAAAAGCTGGAAAAAATGGATCAACTATTTTGAGGCAAAAGGCTATACATGTTTTGCTCCGGCGTGGCCTCTCCATGATGGAGAACCTGCAACACTCCGTCAAAATCCTCCTGCAGGTCTTGGGGAATTAAATCTTGATGAAATCATTGCTAAAATAGAAAGTGTGGTATCTGCTCAAAGTGAAAAACCTGTCGTGATAGGTCATTCAATTGGCGGGCTTATAGTGCAATTATTAGCAAACAAAAATCTTATTTCAGCAGGAGTTGTCATTGATTCGGTTGCTCCAAATGCCATGCTCTCTTTTGATTGGGGATTCTTTAAAAACAGTGCAATGATCGCCAATCCCCTTAAAGGTGATCAACCCTTTATGATGGATGAAGAAGGTTTTCATGCAAGTTTTGCCAATACCATGACAATGGAAGAATCGAATGCAGCTTATAGAGAATATGCAACCCACGATAGCCGAAATGTCTTGCGTGACTGTATGGGCAGTTCCGGCAAGGTTGACCTCGATCTTCCACATTTTCCTTTATTGTTTATAGGCGGTGAAAAAGATCAGATCATTCCACCAGAGTTGAATGAAAAGAATACAAAGGCTTATACTGATAAAGACAGCATTACTGCCTTCAAAGAATTTTCAAACAGAGGACATTTTATTTGCGGAGAACCTGGTTGGGAAGAAATAGCAACTTATACGTATGAATGGTTACAGGCACATGCAAAATAATACTTTTAACCTCCAAAAAACCACCTTTTAAGATGGTTTTTTTAGGCCTTTTACTTTTGGTGGAAACGAGCATGGCGTTACCTTTACTAAAATAAGAACTGTTCATTTCGTTTTCTTCCTGGTTAACTCCCTCATAGTATTCCTACTTATTTAAAACAACTTCTTCTCCACTTATTACAGCTTATTTTAATCTTATGAGAAAGATAATTCTCATTAAAAAATTCAAACTTTAATTATACTTGTAAGAATGCCAGAAAGATGGAGGCATAGTATTTAAGCATTTAATGTAAACATTTAAAATTATCATGAAAAAAACATTAACATCACAAAAAGTTTCGTCTGAAACTATCAATGCTTTGCCTGGTCAGCCATTAGCAACCTCGGTTGAAACAGCCTCAGGGCTGCTTGAGTTATTTACAGATGGAATTAAAGATATGTATTGGGCAGAAAACCACCTGGTAAAATCGCTGCCTAAAATGGTAAGCGCTGCAGATTCGTCAAAGCTTGAGAGTGCCCTTTCAGACCATTTAAAACTTACGAAAGACCATGCAGACCGGCTTGAAAAAGTTTTTGAATTACTGAATATAAAAAAACAGGCAAAAAAATGTGATTCTATGGAAGGCCTCGTTATGTCAGGAGAACACATAATTGAAAATACAATAGCAGGCACTAAAGGCCGTGACACAGGGTTAATTATGTCGGCACTTAAAGTAGAAAACTTCGAGATTACGTCGTATAAAGGTTTAATACAACTGGCTGCTATGCTTGAACGACCGGATATTGCAGAACTATTAAAGAAAAACCTAGCCGATGAAATGGAAGCAGACCAAATGCTTACCGCAATGAGCCAAAAAAATGCTGCTTAGAAGCGTATTGTAAGGGATAAATCAGGACTTTGTATTTTGCTGAATAATGGAAAAACTGCACAAGAGTGCGACGCAAGTAAAGCATCATAGCAGTAATACAGTCCGGCTCAAAAAATATTTATTCGCTTATTTTAATTCTTTGTATACTGCAAATAATTGCCTTTATCAATTACAAAATCATTTTTAAAATTACGTATGAAAGATAAAAAATCCGGAGCTGAACCGGCTATAAACGATAAAATAAAAGACCTGGCAGGTAATAAAGAAAACGCTGAAGGACAATTTATGACTACCAACCATGGTCTTCGTATAAACGATGATCAGAACTCTTTAAAGGCTGGCCCCCGTGGCGCTACGCTGTTGGAAGATTTCCATTTTCGTGAAAAGATGACCCATTTCGATCATGAACGTATTCCTGAAAGAATTGTTCATGCCCGCGGGACGGCTGCGCATGGTGTATTTAAAGTGTACGAGTCTATGAGCAAATACACAAGAGCTGGTTTTTTAAACGATACTTCTGTTGAAACACCGGTGTTTGTACGTTTTTCAACTGTTGCAGGGTCGAGAGGCTCAAGCGATATGGCGAGAGATGTAAGAGGATTTGCCGTTAAATTTTATACACAGGAAGGAAATTTTGACCTTGTAGGAAATAATATGCCTGTATTTTTTATCCAGGATGCCATTAAATTTCCTGATATGGTGCACGCAGTTAAACCTGAACCGCATAATGAAATTCCCCAGGCTGCATCGGCACACGATACTTTCTGGGATTTTGTTTCATTAAACACCGAAGCCACCCACATGATTATGTGGCTGATGAGTGACCGAGCCCTCCCAAGAAGCTTTAGGATGATGGAAGGCTTTGGCGTGCATACTTTCCGCTTTGTAAATGCAGAAGGCGTGGCAAGTTTTGTAAAGTTTCACTGGAAACCGCTTTTAGGCGTTCACGCTGTTGCCTGGGATGAGGCACAAAATATATCAGGTAAAGACCCTGATTTTCATAGGAGAGATTTATATGATGCTATTGAGAACGGAGATTTTCCTGAATGGGAATTCGGCGTACAGATTGTTCCTGAAGAAGATGAGCATAAGTATGAGTTTGATTTGCTTGATCCTACCAAGATCATTCCGGAAGAACTGGTGCCTGTAATACGAATAGGCAAAATGACGCTTAACCGCAATCCTGATAATTTCTTTGCTGAAACTGAACAGGTTGCTTTTCATTTAGGCCATGTTGTTGCCGGTATTGATTTTACCAATGATCCGCTTTTGCAGGGCCGGCTGTTTTCTTATACTGATACACAATTGTCCCGTCTTGGAGGACCTAATTTTCATGAAATTCCTATAAACCGCTCTATAGCACCGGTTCATAATAACCAGCGTGATGGTATTCATCGCACCACTATAAATAAAGGAAAGACAAATTACAATCCTAATTCTATAGCTGGAGGTTGTCCCTTCCAGGCGGGTAAAATGGATGGTGGCTTTACTTCTTATGCTGAGAAAATAGACGCAAGAAAAGTAAGAGAGCGCAGCCCGAGCTTCTTCGATCATTTCAGCCAGGCAGCTCTGTTCTTTAACAGCCAGTCAGAACCTGAAAAAAATCATATAGTGGATGCTTTACGCTTTGAGTTGGGCAAAGTAGATATTATTGAAATACGCCAAAGAATGCTGATGGTGCTTAACCAGGTTGATACGGGCCTTGCTGCACAGGTAGCTTACGGTTTAGGTCTTCACATACCCGAAACACCGGAAATAATTAACCAGGGTATTCCTGCAGATGTTGATCCGCAAACATACCAGCCGGTAACAATGGAAGGTTCACTGGCAAAATCAGAGGCTTTAAGTATGGCCAATACTATTAAAGACAGCATACGTACCCGTAAGATAGCTTTCCTTGCTGCTGATGGTGTAGATGAAGAGGATTTAATGGCAGTAAAAAAAGCATTGCTTGCCAAAGGAGCCATAGTAGAAATTGTAGCTCCTCGAGGTATGATAGTTACATCAGACAATAATACGATACAGGTTGACAAAACCCTGCTTACCGCAGCCTCAGTTTTATATGATGCCGTATATGTACCCGGCGGTACCAATAGTGTAGCTACACTTGAGGCAGAAGCCGATGCGATTCATTTCTTAAACGAAGCCTATAAACATTGCAAAGCTATCGCCGCTTCAGCGGATGCATTGCAGGTGTTGGAAGCTACTTATTTCTCAAAGAAATTACCGGAGGATAATAAAGACGAAACCGTAATGAGAGAAGGTGTTATTTTAGGAGATGATGCAGATAAATTAGCAACACAATTTATTGCAGCTATCGCTCAGCACCGTTTTTGGGAACGCGAAAAACCAAGAAAAATTCCTGCATAATTGATTTTTTCTGTGTTTCAAATTATAATAGCCCTGTTTGTGCAGGGCTTTTTATATGCGCCGGACATGGTAACTACGCTATAGGGGGCAAGTCCCAAAACATACTTTGCAGTAAGGAGTGTTAGCCAAGAGCAAAGGTGTCCATCGCGAGGTGGAATCTGAAAGAAGCTGGCGGCAAATATGGGAGCTTACGAACAGAAACTGTATATAAGGCGGGATGATGTGGCTGATGTTGCATAACAAACAAAAGCCTTGGTACTGCATGGAGCAGGATCACGTAAATACAGAGGCTACATCCATAGAAAGCGGGTTATCTTACTCCGGCCCGAATGAAAGCACGCTTTTAGGGTTCTCCTGTTACAAAAGCAAATTAGGGTGGGAAATATGTTTTGCGCCGAAGTCTTATGCGGGAATAAAGCAAAAGATGAAGGAGCGAACCACGCGAAACGACCCATCCCCTACAAAGGAAAAGATACAGAAAATGGAAGCGGTAATCAGAGGGTGGGTAAATTACTTTTCGATAGCGAAAGCCAAAAGCAAGATGAAGGAATTAGACGAACAGGTACGAACGAGACTTCGAATGGGGATATGGAAACAATGGAAGAAACCGCGGACGAGAAAATGGAACCTGCAAAAGCTGGGTATCAGTTGCCAAAAGGCGTTTAAATGGAGCAACAGTCGAAGGATATTGCCGGATTGCACACAGCCCAATCCTACGTCGGGCACTAGACAACGAGTACTTCACACGACAGAGATACAACGCTTTTGCTAACTACTACTATTGGAGAACAGAACACCAAGCAAAATTATTCTAACAAACCGCCGTATGCCAAACGGCACGTACGGTGGTGTGAGAGGACAGGTAGCAAACTAATCGCTACCTTCCTGCTCGATTTGTATAAAAATTATTGTCGCTTAGTACTTGTATATCAGTTCGTAATATTCATGAGCCATACGGTTACTGTCAAACTTAAAGCGAACATCTCTCATACCATTTTTAGTTATTTGCCTCCAGGTATCATGATTGTCATAATAAAGAGGGAGAATTTGATTTTCAAGAATTTCGTACAGTTGGTTTAAATCATGTTCATCCTGCTCCTGTATATGCATATTTTCGTAATCGGGCTGTGGAACAACAAAACCATTGTTGCCATGGTTTATAAATTCCGGTATCCATCCATCGTCCGTACTAAGGTTTACCGCACCGTTCATACAGGCAGTCATACCACTGGTTCCTGATGCTTCTCTTGGTACCCGGGGATTGTTGAGCCATACATCGGCCCCTTGTTTAAGACGTTTGCTTAATTCAAGTTCATAACCGATTAATACTGCTACATTTTTATAATTTTTACTTAAATGTACCAGGTTATTAAAATCGGAGATAGCAGGATAATCTAATGGGTAAGGCTTGCCCGCCCAAATAATCTGAACCGGGTATTTAGTATTGCTTGTAAGTTTTTTAAACCTTTCGATATCTCTTGTTATAAGTTCTGCTCTTTTGTAACCTGCAAAGCGACGTGCCCATACAATGGTCAGAGCATTACAGTCAAATAATTTGCCGGTTTGGTCTGCAACGATTTCAAATGTTCTTTTTTTCAGGTATTTTTTGCGGTCGTCAAAAAGCACATCGTTGCCTTGCTCCATATAATTATATAACTGCTTATCTGCCCAATACTTCCAGTTCTGTGCATTAGTTATAGATATAATGGAACAAATGTTCGGATATTGCTTCCACATTGCCCGGCTTACGTGGCCATGAAGCTGAGAAACTCCATTGGCTATTTTCGCAAAACGCAATGCCACAAGTGAGTGATTAAATATATTATCCTCGATTCCGGTTACTCTTCTTACTTCATCAAGACTTAAACCACAGAAGAAACTCATCCTATGGCAAAGATAAATATCGTGTTTTTCGTTACCCGCTTCCTCCGGAGTATGCGTTGTAAATACCAGGTGATCTTTTAATTTTTCAAGACTTTGAAATTTATTTAGCAGGTAGAATGCTGCTGAAACTCCATGTGCTTCATTCAGATGGTATTTATCGGGATTGAAATTAAGCTCATCTATAAGTTTTGCACCCCCAACCCCAAGCAAAATAAATTGCGCAAGTTTTGTTGATACATTTCCATCATACAATCTGTGACAAATAGTTTGGGATATATAATCGTTTTCAGGAAGGTCTGTGGATAATAAAAATAACGGGGCGCTGTTAAATATAGTGGGCGGCAGATAAAATGCCTTAACCCATACCGGAGAATCATGTATTAATATTTGGTATTTGATTCCTGTGTCTTCAACATAACTGTACATTTTTTCCATCCATGTTACCTGCAGGCTTTGGTCCTGGTTACGGGCCTGGTCATAATATCCATACTTCCATAGAATGCCTATACCAATTAAATTCTGATGTAATTCATACGCACTGCGTAAATGTGAGCCTGCTAAAAAGCCAAGACCGCCACTGTATATTTTTAAAGGCTGGTGAATGGCAAATTCCATTGAAAAGTAGGCTACACGTTTTGCATAACGTTCGTCCACCTGGTAAGGAACAGAGTAATTTCTAAAGTTCATAATTGTTTTTTTCTTTCAAAACGAGTGCAATATTAACGGAAATTCTTTAAGATTATTCTAAACTATTGTCTAACAAGTTATTATTATAAAAGTTGTAATTGTAAAGCAAAGGTGATTGAGGCTATAGAGAAAATGTGCGGAGATAAATACTGCGGCGATATAACTATATTGCTTATCTTAAATAAAGAGACGCAATTATTTTATATAAAGTTTCGTTTCACCCTGCTTTATTAACTTTATTTTCCTATGCGTTTTACTGCCTCCAATAAGTTGAAAGGGAATGTGCCTGTTGTGAGATCTCCTACTTCAAAGCCAAGAGAGCTGTGTTAACTGTATTTTTTAAAAAGTTGCTATAAAAACAGACGGTACAAGTGAGTAATCATAGTAATCGGCACAGAGTCAACCGAAAGTTGGCAATTAAGATCTGCAGTTGCAAGCGTTAAAGATCCTAAATAATCGAATTTGTCAAAGTCGATTATTTATTATTTTTTTTACTGAAGCCTTTTCTGTCTTTTTTGTGTAAGTATCATTAAAAAAACATTTAATACCGCGGTAGTTGCCGCAGCTTCCCGTTTCTTTTACCTTTACCTGGTTTGCTGTAAAGCTAAGATTAAGAACACAAGGATCTCCGTTAACGGTATACGTTCCTGCTTTATCAGAAACCATTTTTAACGAACCTCTTAATTCTCCACCACATGGCTCATCCTTATTTTCGCCTTCAAAATGAACAAAGAACAAGTATTCGCCCATTTTCTTTCCATCTCTTATAAATAAAACATTTTTACTTCCTTTTGTATAATCGCCGCTATATTTAAATTTTTTCGGAAAAGTATCCAATGGATTTGAACCTCCTGATATTACATCGCGTTCTTCATTTGTCTCGGTAAGGACTGTTGTAAAAACGCCCATACTATTGTAGGCATAAATTGTTCTTCTATAAAACGACTTGTTTTTAACTATCCATTCTTTATTAATTACAATAGATAATTTTGGGTCAATAGATGCCGAGTTTATAGTATTATCATTATCTCCCGTAACTACTAATGGCATGCTTACTACAATCTTTTTCTTATCATAAACTGACAGGTAAATAGCTGAATCTTTCTTATCGCTTACTAATGTTGCTAAATAGGTCTCTTTTCCTTTCTGCTCTATTTTGCCAATAGGATGTATGTAAAGTTTACGGTTTTTACCAAAGGGATTATTGAAAATGGTGTCAGTAACAAATTGCGTGAAAATGGGATAATTGATCGTGTTTGTATCTGCTGCTTCTCTGATATTAGTATCGGAAACACTAAAGGGTAATTTCAACTTCTTGTACGCTTCAAAAAATTCTTTTGTTTCTGTCTCGGGACTAATATTAGTAGTATCCCCGGTTTTTTTGCTTTTGCATGCCCACGTCGATACTAATATTATAATTACCGTAACCATGTATTTCGTCATCCTAAAATGTATTTAAATGAAATAAAATTAAACATTAATCAAATGCAGCTATAAATGAATTTATTGGATTAGATATTTACTCCGGAAATCCTTTCTATTTAGATGATTATGTTTTACGTTTTCTTTTTAAACCGCAATGGGCTGTTGACGAGCTAAAAATATAATTAGGGAATTGTAACATCTATTTCATTTCTTAATGCCTGACCCGGTAATGTCAGGTCGTCCTCATTTTGAAACAATCTGCTGATTCAATAAATTTAAATTGGACAAAGATTGGATATTTAAAAAAAATAATTTAGGTTTGTCTAAATATAAATTTAAGTGGGATGAATTTTTCGATAAGTGAGGAGAATTATATTAAATCTATTTACCACCTTCAGCATTCAGATAGTTCGGTTACTACTAATGAACTCGCGTCTCAACTAAAGACAAAACCCGCATCAGTAACAGATATGTTGAAAAAGCTAAAAACTAAAAAACTTCTTAATTACGAGCCCTACCAGGGATTTACCTTAAGCGAGGAGGGAAAAAAAATCGCTTTAAGTATTGTTCGTAAGCACCGCCTGTGGGAGCATTTTCTTGTAAATAAACTGCAATTCGGCTGGGATGAAGTGCATGCAATAGCAGAAGAACTGGAACATATAAGAAGCCCTATGCTGATTGAAAAGCTCGATGCTTATTTAAGTTATCCAAAGTTTGATCCTCATGGTGACCCTATACCAGATGTAAATGGGAAAATGGAGATAACGAAGCAAATAAATCTTATTGATCTTGAAATCAATCGCGAGGCTGAAGTAAGTGCGGTAGGCAGCCAGTCAACAGAATTACTGGAGTTATTAAGGCATAAAAATATATGCATTGGAACCGTGCTGGAGGTAATAAGAAAATTCAGCTTCGACAACTCTATAGAGATCAGGATAAACAAAACAGGAACTTTTTCCATTAGTCGTCAATTGGCACAAACTTTATTTGTAAAACGTTTATATGTATCAACACCAGGCCGAAACATCTCTAAGTGAGGTTCATGAGAGCATAGATGTAACAAAGCCAAAAAAAGGCTGGAAAAGATTATTGGCATATTTAGGTCCTGCCTACCTTGTAAGCGTAGGTTATATGGATCCAGGAAACTGGGCTACCGATCTTGCCGGCGGTGCACGATTTGGCTATGCCTTGATTTGGGTTTTGCTTATGAGTAACCTGATGGCACTGTTGCTGCAAGGGTTAAGTGCACGTTTGGGTATTGTAAGAAGAATGGACCTTGCGCAGGCAAACCGTGAAGTATATCCGGGATTTATAAATTTCGCCCTGTACATCCTGGCAGAGCTGGCTATTGCAGCTTGCGACCTTGCTGAAGTACTTGGCATGGCAATAGGTATACAGTTACTTACCGGCCTGCCTTTAATATGGGGGGTTTCCATAACTGTTCTCGATACTTTTCTGTTGTTTTACCTGCAACGTCTCGGTATGCGTAAGATGGAGGGTTTCATTATTTCGCTTGTAGCTATCATTGGTCTTTCATTTTTAGTAGAAATGTTTTTTGCAAGGCCGCAATTTGGGGAATTGGCGAAAGGTTTTATTCCCTCCATCCCAAACGATGATGCACTGTATATAGCCATTGGTATTATTGGAGCTACAGTTATGCCCCATAACTTATACCTGCACTCGGCATTGGTGCAGACCCGAAAAATTGCTAATACAAAGGAGGCGATAAAACAGGCACTTAAATTCAACCGAATTGATACCACTATTGCCCTGAATGCCGCTTTTTTTGTAAATGCAGCCATTCTCATTCTTGCAGCTTCCGTTTTCTTTAAAACCGGTAATACAGATGTTGCAGAACTAAAGGAAGCCCATCGCCTATTGGCTCCGTTATTAGGAAATAGTTTGGCCCCGGCTTTATTTGCAATAGCATTAATTGCAGCGGGACAAAGCTCTACTATAACCGGTACCCTGGCAGGGCAAATAGTTATGGAGGGTTATCTTAACCTTCGTATAAATCCCCTGGTAAGAAGATTGATAACACGGGCACTTGCTATCATCCCTGCAGTTTTATGTATTCTTATTTTTGGTGAAGGCAGAGTTGACAGTCTTCTCGTTCTCAGCCAGGTGATTTTAAGCTTACAATTAGGATTTGCAATAATTCCTCTTATACATTTTGTAAGTGATAAAAAAACAATGGGTGATTTTGTGATAAAATGGCCTGTAAAGCTGCTCGCATGGTTAATTGCTGCGTTATTGGTTTATCTGAATGCGAGAATGGTGGTAAATGAGATAAGCAAAGCTTTTGCTTCTGATATCAGTATAGTTTGGTTAATGCTTATAGTTGTCGCAGTTATTGTTTTTATAATATTGTTTTTACTAATGACTGTTTTGCCTCTGGTTAAAAAAAGAAGAAAGACAGAAACAGCAAGGCTGCACGCTAATACTGCTGTTTTGCAAAAGTTCAATATTCCTGAACTCAATAGTATAGCTGTAGCACTTGATTTTAGCAAGAATGACGAGAAGCTTATTGCACACGCTTTATCGCAGGGTAATAAAAATACAAAGTTCATTTTGCTTCATATTGTGGAAAGTGCATCTGCAAGAGCGTTGGGAGATGTTTCGGATGATTACGAAACAAGAAATGATAAACAGCATTTGCAGTCGTATGTAGAGCAGTTGCAGACTAAAGGTTTCATTGTAGAAGGGCAATTAGGATACAAAAGCAGGACAAAGGAAATTGTAAGAATTGTAAAAGCAGCCAATGCAGATATGCTGGTAATGGGTGCTCACATGCATACAGGAGCAATGGATTTTTTATACGGCGAAACAGTCGACAAAGTTCGGCACCAGTTGAAAATACCGGTTTTGATTGTAAATTAAGAGAACCACGATTTTTAGGATGGCTAAGAAACTTTTTAGAGTTTATTTTATTGAGTACCAGTTTTATTCTTTATCCATCTTCATGAAGCCTGCATTTAATTTATTCAGTATTATCGCGAAAGTTTCGCGGGTAAACTATCGGACTTATATCAAAAAAATAGATTTTAATCCGTTTCTGATATTCTCTCTAAACTCGAGTTAATTATACTTTTCCAAGTACATACATTTCCTGCATAGTAGGAGTTGGGCTTCCGCCTTCGTTTTCAAGAGTTATAGCAAAAGCCTGTGCTTTTGGTATGTTTTTCATTTTACATACCCCCTTACAGTCAGTGCCCAAAACGCCTGCATTTACTGGTTTACCGTCAACTAATGCCCATAGTTGAAACTGTTTACCTCTGGCGGGTTGAGGAAGTTTATTAGGCATTACATAGACTTCTTTATTTTTAGTATTCCAATAAACAGTCGCAAGATTTTGTTCTTTTCCGGGAGTACCAGGCATCTTAATAACTGCCATTGCAGGGTCCGACATAACTTCTGCAGCCTTTTGCCATTGTTGTAAATGTGTTTGGTATATTTGGTTATTTGCCTGAAGTGTACTTCTTTCTGTTAACAATGCCTGGTAGGCCTCATTTTTTTGACTATACCTGTTGTATAAATAAAAATTCAAACATGCACTTGCAATAAACAGAATAACCGAAGCTGCTGCAAGCATCCTTGATAAACGCAACGGCTTCACAGACACATCTGCATTAGTTGCAGCATCGCGGGGCAACGAAATAACAGGAGCAGCCTTTATTTCATCTTTCATTGCTGCCATAATTTTAACCTTAACATCAGATGGTGGCGTAATTGCATTCTCAAAAGTCTGTTGTTCAAGCGATGCTGAGAACTCTGTAATAGCTTGCTGAATTTCGGGAAATTGAAATTGCAGGTTTTCTAATTCAGCCGCTTCCTCAGCGCTAGCAAGGCCAAGCACATAACTTTCGATTATTCCACTTTGTATGTAAGCCTGTATATCCACTTAAGGTTTTATAACTTGTTTTAATTGTATTAAAGCACTTCGTAATCGTGTTTTAACTGTTCCCAATGGTATTTTAAGCATTTTGGATATTTCGTCCTGTGTAAATCCTTCAAAATATGATAACTCTACTAAAACCCGGTATTCTTCTTTTAATTTATAAACTATTTTTCTTAAGCCAATTTTATCTGTATTGGTTTGAGAACTGCCTCCTGCCTCATACATGTTTTCTGTAAGTTCACGGTTTTGCTGGCTTTGCTGGTAATTTTTACTCCTTACAGCATCAATGCTTGCATTACGGGCTACATTCAACATCCAGGTAAATAACCTTCCCTTAGTAGTATCATAGGTTTCAATCTGTCGCCAGATTTTTACAAATACTTCCTGCAATATGTCATTTGACAGCTCGCGATCAATTACAATGCTAACTATAACCGAGTACAACGATGCTGAATAATGATCATATAAATAACTAAAAGCAGATTCCTGACGTTGTTTTAACAACATCACCAATTCGCTTTCCTGATATGTAGTACCTGTGTTCAAATGGCGGAGTTAGAGAAATGGTTAGAGGGCGAAAGCATTAAGATTTACGTAAACTGCTTAGCCCTGGATTTTTGTTTAGGAAATAAGTTGATGGTATGCTTCTGACGTCATTAGCTTTTCATAATGTGCTTTATCAGACACAGACATTTTTATCATCCATCCTTCGCCATACGGGTCTGTATTTACAAGCTCGGGCTCATTAGCTAAGGCAGGATTTACTTCATTGATCGTTCCGGATAGAGGCAGAAAAAGGTCGCTGACTGTTTTTACAGCTTCAACACTGCCAAATATAGCGTCTGCATCAAAAGATTTACCAATACTATCTATATCTACATAAACTATATCTCCCAGCTCACTCTGAGCAAATTCAGTTATTCCAACTGTTGCAGTATCTCCTTCAAGTTTTACCCATTCATGGTCTTTTGTATAGCGAAGATTATCAGGAAAATTCATTGAGTAGTTTTTAAATACAAATATTAAATAATTTTTTCTAAAAGAAGTTAATTAAGCAACCTGATTTTCATTCGCACATTTTGCAGTGGCTTATCAGATGCATCTTTTGGTAAGTTTGCAATCTTGTCTATTACATCTAAACCACTGATCACTTCTCCAAAAACAGTATAACTCTGATCTAAAAATGGTGTGCCTCCTATACGGTTATATATTTCTATTTGTGCTTTAGTATAACTGAAAGATGGATTAGAGGCTTTTATACGATCATTATAAATTTTATCAAGATCTTTTAGAGAGATTGCCTTTCCCTGTACAATATAAAACTGGCAGTTACTGCTTGCTTTTTTTGGGTTATCATCCCGTGCTGCAGCTAAAGCGCCTTTCTTATGAAAAAAATAAGGTTTAAACTCAGCAGGAATTCTGTCACCGGGGGCAGAGCCACCTCCAAGAGGTACTTCCTCAGTTGCATTTTTACTATCAGGATCACCTCCTTGTATCATAAATTGATTAATAACACGATGAAACAGTAAACTATCATAAAATTTTTGCTCAACCAGGTTAATAAAACTGTCTCTGTGAATGGGAGTACTGTCATAAAGCTTTGCTATCATTACTCCATAATCTGTTAGTATTTCTATCAGTCTTTCTTTTGAAACCGATTGTGTTGGCGGTTTATTTCCTGGTGAAGTTACCTGTTTTCTGCCGGCAGTTACAGGTGTCAGTATTTTCTTTAGAGATGAATTGCCTTTTTGTGCTGAAACCGGGTTTAATATAACTGCAACTAAAATTATTGAACACCAAAACTTATTAAAAATTATACGCATTAAAGCCCGTTTTTTTCAAAGTATAATAAAACATGGTCTTTTAAAAAATTCTCCTGCTCTGCCACGTGTAATGAAGGAATTTCTTTCAATTGCTTAAAATGTGGCCATCCTTCCTCATCTTTTCCTTCCAATATATAGTACCCGCTTTGACTAAGTAAAGTACATACTGCAACGTGCATCAGGTCCTGTTTCTGTTCTTTAGTGATTTTTGTCTGAATAAAACCTGTTTCCTGCATGCCAATTAAAAAAAGAATCGCTTCCATATCAGGCTTTTTTCCAAATCGTTCTAACAGTTTAGCCTCGAGCTTCCACCAGCGTGTTTGTAAATCATCAACTGCATTCATAACCCTGCAAAAATAAGTGCTTCTGTTTAGAATTTTAAAAAGTATGACAGGGTTTTAATTTAAATGTCTGGAAAGGTTTTTAATAAATTTTTCTTTAGTTATAGCAGAAAGAACAGTATATAAAAAGCGCCTTCCTCAGGCGCTTCACTAAAAGAAATATCAAATTAAACCTAAAAATAGTTTATAAAATAATTTTTATACAAAAGAATATAATCTTTCTGCTATTGCTACTTCAAGATCATCCGGTATCGTTGAAGTTTCGTCTCCAATAGCTACATATCTGCCTACTGCTGCGTTATACGTAAAAATAAAATCTTCACTGCCATTAAAACTAACGCGGAAACGTGTTTCTGTATTAAAGTCATAAGGTGATGCTTTTACAACATAAGGAACGCCATTTAGTAATAATTGAAAAGATTGGTCTTGCATAATTATAATTGGTTTTTCTGGGTAACAACACAAAAACGATGCCTTCAGATTATTACAATAAATAACACTTTTCGCCTTTTCACATCAAAATAGTACACGGATGTTTGTTCTGCTTTACTTATAAAAAAGCTTAAAAAAAAGTCTAATTTATCAGTCTTAATTCACTCCACCTTGTAGTATATCTCGGACTTCTCAGATCCTGCCGCATCTTCCAGTTTTTTTCTGTTCCTGATGAGGCAAACTTTACTACATCATCACGCATACTAAAGTTAATATTGTCGAGTATATTCATCAGGTAACGCTTACTATTTTTAGAATTAGCAACAAAAAGATTTGCCTGGACTGAGGAATCTGGTTCAAGCCTGCCAAGTATTACCCCGGCTTTTTTGTATATGTCGTCTTTTTTATATAATCGTTCTACCAGTTGCATTGCAGGCTTTATAAGATCGTTGGTAACAGAGGTTGCTGCCGGTAAAATAATGTAGGCTGATTCCGTTGGTCCATGCCGGTATTTTACATGCTCGCCTTTTTCCTGGGGCACTACATATACTGTTATAACTTTTGCAGCGCTTTTCTGGCGCCTTAGCTTTTCTGCCGCTCTTGATACATATGTTGCAACAGCTTCTTTTATATCTTTTATTTCCGTTACCACTGTGCCAAACATACGGGTAGTGGTTATCATTTTTTTGTTCCTCAATTGCTCTTCCAGGTTAATGGAAGGTTCTCCGCGCAGTTCCCTGATTAAGCGAACTCCTACAACTCCTCCAAGATTTTTACGGGCCCATTCTTCCGGCATCTGTCTCAGTTGCCATGCATCGGCAATACCAATATTTTCCAGCTTCAGTGCAGACCGTGTACCTACTCCCCAAACATCGCCGACAGGTGTTTTTTGCAAAGCTTCTGCTATTTTTTCTTCGGTATTAAGAACCTGTATACAGCCCGTTCCTTTTTTATCTTTCTTGGCCCTGTGATTGGCCACTTTAGCCAAGGTTTTAGTAGGGGCAACACCAATAGATACTGAAATACCGGTCCATAATTCTACTCTTTCTTTTATTTCTTTAGTTACTTTATACAGTTGTGCCGGATCTACATAACCCAAATCGAGAAATGCCTCATCTACTGAGTATACTTCAACACACTCTTCGGGCACCAGTGTTTTTACAGTGTCCATAACCCGCCTGCTCAAATCACCATATAAATTATAGTTGGAAGAAAATGTACCAACCCGATGTTCTTCAATAATCTTTTTAGCCATGAAATACGGCATAGTCATTCTAATACCCAGCTTCTTTGCTTCATCACTTATCGAAATAATGCATCCGTCGTTGTTGCTCAGGACAACAACGGGCTTATCCTTAAGATGTGGCTTAAATAAGCGCTCGCATGAGCAATAAAAGTTGTTACAATCTATAATGGCTTTCATGTCGTCCCCAGCCCCTAAAGGGGAGTTTTTTATATTTGATTTTTTTGTTCCAAACATTATTTCTTCAATTGGTCATCGTTGCGACGCAGTACGTTCATCGGCAAACCATTGGGCAGCATTAGCTTTGATTTTGCAAAGCTCGACTATCAATTACCGGCATCTCATCATATGTTCTTCCGCCGAGTTGTCTTCCTGATTTCTTTTTATTAACTCCGCCCCATTGTTTAAAGAAGAACGCAACATCAGCATCTTTGCATTGTTGATAAATATCCCAAACCCAACTTTCTTCAATAGGTCTTGCTTTCCTGCCGCTTTCACCCCCAACAATAACCCAATTAATATTTTTAAGATTTAAGTTTCTTAACGGACCAATCAAAGGCTCGCATGAAAGAAATTTTACAACTGCATTTGTTTCTCTTAAAAAATCAATTCTGTCAATTACTTTTTCGTTTTCCACCGAAACACCCATCCAGATATTTTTTGTCCAGCTCAAACGATGATGCAGTTCAAATAATCTATCCGCTCTTTTTGTCAAAACCTGATAAGTATGTTGAGGAGTATTATTCATTACCTCAAAAACTTTTTTAATAAATGGAAAAGGAACTTCAGGATGAAACAAATCGCTCATAGAATTTACAAACACGACCTTAGCACCTTTCCACTTGTATGGAATATGTAAAGCATCTTCATGAACTGCAACTTCAAAACCGTTTTTATATTTTTCAATCCCCATTGCCTGCAAACGTCTTGTCATTACTTCAGCATAACAATACTTGCAACCCGCTGAAATTTTATTGCAGCCAGTTGTTGGATTCCAGGTCATCTCTGTCCATTCTATGCTTGATTGTGCCATAGCTAAATTTTATAATCCACCTTTTTCTTGCTTTTATGGACATTATCATACGTGACTAAAGGTGAAATGCCCTTATAGTCAATTTCACCCTTCTTTTTCATCTCTTTTAAGCATTCTGAAGCATGAGTTCCTATATGTCCTTCACTATGAACAAATTCCAACAATTCAAAATTATTTGTGATTTCCTTTTGTAAAATTCTATCTCTAACATCTTGTTTGAACTCTTCTATTTTTGTAAGCTTTTTATCTCCAAAAAAAGAAAGCTGAGACTTCTTTTTGTCATCATCTATGTCAAAGTTTGCCTCTCCGTTCGTTTCATTTCGTTTCCATGCAATTGACAAAAACTTATCAACTGCACGTGGATGTGATGCTCCGAAAATTATTCCATGGATATTAGGACCTTTCTTTAATGAAAATGGATATAATCTCAGTTTAGTATTGACAGGTAATTTTTTTCTTAGTTGAGCAATTATATTTCTATGAATAAAATTATAAGGATCTTTTTTTGCAGCAGCCATATCAATATCTAAATGTACTTTGAATTCTTTACTATCTCCAAATCGCCAAAAGTATGATGCTGAAACGAAGTAAAGAAAGTCTGTCTGTTTTGTTTTTTCTAATTCTAAGAAATATTTTTCTGATAAAAATTTGATTCCATTCTGATCGAGATAAATTAAGCTCGGATACTGTTTAATCACAGGCAGAAGCTTGGGAAATAATATTTCAAAATCTTCATTAAATAAATTTAGTTCAATTGCTTGCTTCATATCACTGTTCTTTTCTAAATATTCATCGCATGCCTTCTGTAAAAGTTGAAATTTATGCTGTTCTTTTTTATTATGTTCCCACTCGTTAAGAAAGACTTTGATTTTTACCTTTTTTTGAAAAATATTACCTATTTGCTCCTTTATCTTGTTTAATAATCTAATTGGACTTCCTTCAACACCATTCTTATCATAACCAGTTCCTGCAAAAAAATCATAAATACGTATTGTATCTACACCACTCATTACAAAAGTGGGTATCCAAGCTTGAGCATAATCTTCAAATATTTCAAGCTTTGCTATAGTTGTTTCATCAAACGGACTTTCATGTAAATCTTTATATGGCATAAGTTTTAGGTTCAGATTTTAAGGTAAGTAACTTTTCTCAAAACAACCTCATCTGCTCCCCCGGCCTTTTAAACTGTGAACAATCCAACCCCAGCCTCTCATGATTCAATCCATACTTGGTTGTGTACTTACGATATTGTTGTGCCACCATTTCTGCCACATTTCCTTCACCACGCATGCGTACTCCCCAGCGACTTTCGTTTACTTTTCCTTTGTGGCTGGCTTCTATTAAATGCCATACTTTATCTGCCCTGTCGGGAAAGTTTTTATATAGCCAGTCATGAAAGATTAATTTAATAGCACCATTTAAACGGATAAATGTATAAGCTGAAAACGTTGCACCTGCCCCGCTTGCTGCTTTAATGATGTTATGCATTTCATGTTCATTCAGTCCTGGTATCATCGGGCCAAGCATTACACCCATTCTTACACCGGCTTTGCTCATTTCTTCTATCAACCTCAACCGTTGCTTGCCTGTTGTTGTCCGCGGTTCCATTACCCTGCGAAGATCTTCATTAAAAGAAGTGATAGATACAAGAATAGATACCAAATTCTTCTTCGCCATTTCCTGCAAAATGTCCTTATCTCTCAGCATACCAGCATTTTTTGTAATCATGGCCACAGGCTGGTTAAACTCATTGCATACCTCGAGCAAACCTCTTGTTAGCTTGAATTTTTGCTCGGCTGGCTGGTAACAATCTGTATTTCCGCTAAGGCTTATAGGTACACATTCCCATTTGGGATGCATTAAAAATTTACGCAGCAGATCAGAAGCATTCTTCTTTACAATAATCTTTCGTTCAAAGTCAAGACCGGCAGAGTAACCCCAATACTCAAAAGAATTGCGTGCATAACAATAAATACACCCATGCTCACAGCCCTGGTAAGGATTCATGCTGTACATTAAGCTTAAGTCAGGGCTTTCAACTTTATTTACAATGCCTTTTGCATTATCTTCCAGGTATTGTGTTGCCTCGTTCTTTTCTGTCCAGTCATCTATGCCTTCTATATGTTCTTTTACGCGTTCATTTTTCAGGAATTTATTTCGCGGGTTAAATTGTGCTCCACGTCCTTTTACATATTGGTTAACCTCCTCCTCATTATTCTCTTTCATCTTGTTTTATTTTTTTTGCTACAAAGGCTCAAAGGCGCTAAGAAGCGCAAAGGATAAAATACTAACTGATTGTACGATGCTATGAAAAACTACTTTTGAACCGAGCGTGGCAACGGTGTCAAATAGCACCATAAATGCCAGCTCAGTAATTACCCTTTTTTATTTCACCAAAAATCCCATCAAATCCAAAATTGTGGTTCTAATTTTCCTAATCCCACTCATCCCAAAAATCCGACAAATCCCGGTTCAGACAAACAACTGTCCCTGCGTTGTTACTACCGGCATATTCCTAAACTCAAACTTCTGTATAGGCTGGTAAGATTTAAGACCTTCGGGACGGCGAAGCAATAACATGTTGTCGGCAATAAAGCAACCCTTAAAATGTCTGTGGCTGTATTCGAGCCAGCCTTTTTCGTACTGCCATGGAAGCAACTGCCGGGCAATCGTAATGTGTGCATCTTCTATAAAATGAGGCTTTTGTTCCTTTGTTTTTAGTAAGCTTTGTGCAGGCTTTAAACTTTTAACCAGCATCTGTATAGCCGCTTTCGTATCTACATTTATATAAATGGTGTGCGACGGAAAGCTGCCAAAATCTTTCAGTTCAACTTTAAAAGCAGGCATAGCCATAGCAATCATTTTAAAGCGGTTTACAATGCGTTCTTCCATCAATTGCAATTGGCTAAATTTGACAAGAGTAATATGAGGCTTCCCCCATTCTGCTGAAGGCGCTTCAAACTTTTTGGCAAATTCTTTTTTAGCCTCCATAATCTTATTCCACAGTTCTTCATGCGGATGCAGTACCAGCAAATACTCATAAAGACGATAACCGGGAAGAGATGGTAAATCAGTTTTCATAAATGAACTATTTAATTGAATAAATTATTTGTTGTAGGCTTGAGGTGAAATACATTGATAGATTTACAGGTATCATATTGATGGCCGCGACGCAGCAATACCAGTTGGTTCACTTCAAAGATTTCATGAAAAGTTTTTTGGGAATATTGGATAAGTGCTTTAAAGTAAACCTCTTCAGGAAGCCTTCGAGCGATGCTTACATGTGGGTTTGTTATCAGTTTTACCGGAGGGCACGCACAGGAATGAACATAATTACTTACTGCTTTTAGCTCCTTAGTCAGCGGCCAGAAAGGTTGCGGATTTTGCACTCTTATATAAATGGTATGAGGAGGAAAGCCGCTGTAATTGTTTAGCATTACAGTAAATACCGGTTGCTGTCCGCAGATGCGTTGCATATAGCGGATGATGGTTTCTTCCATGGCTTCTCTTGCTACGAAATTGGCTATGGTGATATGTGGCTTTGTCTTAACAGCTCCTTTTTCCTTGAACTGTTCATAAAAAACCTGTTTTTCAGTCATTATTTTATTATACACATCCCCGTCGGGCTGTGCAATTAATAAATATTCATAAAATCCGTACTGGCTCCAGGTAGCGGAGGATGCTTTCTGTACTAACCCTGTTTCCATAAATTTAAATTTTTTAGACAATAAAGTTAGTATATTTTTGCTAAAAGCATTAGTAAAAATATTTAAATTTAATTTTATGGATAGGGAAAATGGATACAGCGCATCATATAAAGGCACAAAAGATTTTACCCAGCATAAGGTTCATTCAGCCAATGCTACAGGTTTTGGCGCTGCTGCCGATGACTACTCAGAAAGGGGAATTGATTTAAATGAGCAACTGATACAAAATAAGCCGGCAACGTTTTTTTTTAGAATGAACAGTAGTGCAATGACCGGAGCGGGAATTTTTAGCGGTGACATATTAATTGTAGACCGAAGCATTACCCAAACGAATGGTAAGGTAGTAATAGCAGTGTTAAATGGTGAGATGATGGTGCGGCGGTTAGAAAGAACTCCTCAGCGGATAAGACTTATTCCTGAAACACATGACTTATCTATAATTGATATAGATCCCTTTGCTGATTTTAAGGTTTGGGGAGTGGTGGTGTATGCGATACATGCGTTGTAGAAAATTCTATTTATCTATATAATTTACGGTACCAGTTTAGCGTATATTTATTTTAATGAAAGAGCCGTATTTGCTACTGTTTACCGGTGGTGCGCTCTTTCCTCTAATAAAAACGGCTTGAATGATAAGGAACCCTGGTGCATTACATGCATTGTGCAGCGCATAGATAACGCCAGTCAAAATTTTCTGCTGCATGAGCAGAATGGTGACGGACAGGCTTTTGCAAAACATCCTGCTTTAAAATTCCCTGGTGGACCAATTTTCGGCGGCTTTCCATGATGTATTCTTCAACCCTGGTATGCTGCATCCACTGTTTTTGAGGTGGTTCAAAGCCTACTTTATCTTTTCGCCAAACAATTGACTGAGGCAAGAGGTCATTCATGCTCATTCGCAGTACATGTTTTGTAAAACCTTCCTTTATCTTAAATGAGGAAGGAATACTAAAAATGAATTGTACAAGTTCGTGATTGAGAAAAGGTAAGCGCACTTCTCTGGAGTGTGCCATGGCATTTCGGTCAGCATATCGCAGCAGTTCTTCCAGCCCGAACTGCATAGTATTGAAATATAAAATATCATTCAACTTAGTTACAGGAGGCTTTATAGTTTTTGTTTTATTATAGTTATGCAAAAAAAAATCGTAAGTGAGATCAGGATGGTTAGATTGTTTTTTATACGAGTTGTTTTGCAATTGATTTGCAGTTAACTGCGGTAAAAAAGCAGCCAAATAATTTTTCCAGCCCCACTTAATTTGCTGACCGTTTTTTTTTGCGGAATTGATTTCGCTTTTGGCTTCTTTCAGATTACAACCGGCAATTTTCTCCTGCCAGAACCAGTGGTAATATTTTGAATATCCTGCCATTGTTTCATCGGCTCCCTGGCCATCTAAAATAACTGTTACTCCTTTTTGTTTTGCGAGTTCATATACTTTAAACTGTGCATAAATACTCGAAGATTGAAAAGGCTCTTCCTGGTGATATATTAGTTTTCCGAAGTCATAAATAAAATCATCTGCAGTGGGTGTTACTTTATAATTAGTTAGAGTGAAATATTCAGCAACTTCCCCGATCTGCTTTGACTCGTCTTTTTCAAAACCCGGAAAGACTGCTGAAAAAGTTTTATGTTTTCCGGCATTATCCAATAATTTATTCACCATAGCTACAATACTTGAACTGTCAAGTCCGCCACTTATACTAGAACCAATTGCAACGTCACTCCTTAACCTGCGTTTTACTGAAGTGGTAAACAATTCAAGAAAATTTTGCTTTACAAAATCATCAGAGCCCGCCGCAATCCGGCTTTCTTTATTAATATCCCAATAACTTTTAACTTCAAGATAAGGTTCATTATTTCCGCTGAATTTGTACAGCAGATAATGGGAAGGAGGCAAAGAAATAATGTCTTCAAAAAAAGTTTGCTGTTTGTTAACAGGGTTTTGCACCCAGCCTAATGTAAGGTAATTAAGCAGCATTTCATTATCCATTTTTTTATACACTCCTGCTGCCCACAAAGCCTTCATCTCACTTGCAAAAACAAGTTGATTATGCTTTTGCAGAAAGGTATAATAAAAAGGTTTTTCACCAAAACGATCACGGGCACAAAACAAGGTTTGCTCAACTTTATCCCAAATAGCAAAAGCGAACATGCCATCAAAGTATTGAAGGCAGTCTTTGGAATAACAGGCATAAGCAGCAAGCACCACTTCAGTATCGCATTCCGAAGTAAAATAATATCCTTTTTTACTCAGCGTGTCTTTAAGTTCGATATAATTATATATCTCGCCGTTGTAAGTAATAGTGTATCGGTCGAGATAAAGCATGGGTTGAGAACCGGCAGCACTTAAATCAATTATTGATAAACGACGATGACCGAGGCCAATAGTTTGCTCTTCATTTAGCCAAAATCCCTCCTCTTCAGGGCCCCGGTGTTGCAAGGCATCTGTCATTTTCTGTAATCGCTGCCTCGTTACATTTTTTGTATCAGGCGATAATATTCCGGCTATACCACACATTTGCAATTGCTTTTTTACTTTTAATAGCTTATCTCATATTTTGTCCAAAAGACTCCTTCCGGCAATCGCTTCTCTCAAAACAATCCTTTGTCAAAGAAATTCTTCAGTCTAATTACAATATAAATATTATCTGCAATAATACCGAATGGAATAAGCGGAACGGGGTTTTTCTGCAGATGAAAATTTTAATAAGTATTGTAATTCAATTGGCAAGGTCAGAACTGAAACAAATGCCTTGCACAAAAAAAGAATTTTGTATAAAATATCATAAAAAAACCCGGTTTGTAAACCGGGCTTACACTATTACTATAAGCATTTAGAAACTTACAGGTACTGCAACTTTAATATTATTCCATAATATTATAAGGTTATTCTTTTCAAAATACATCGTCAAAGCTTCAGTTATATCATCATTTTTTTGTACAGGTACATCTATTCTGGCAACATCTTTATCACTTTTATAAGTAAAGCTGCCCCAGCTATAATTGTCTTTGTTTACAATAATTGTCCACTTTGTTTCTGTAGGTATGCAGTACAATACATAACGGCCTTTTGGAACACTTTTTCCGCCTATGGTAGCATTTGTAAACAATTCAAGTTCTGTAGCTTCATTGGCACCTAATCTCCATACCTCACCGTACTTAACTTCCTGGCCAAATATATCCCGGCCTTTCTTTTGTGGTCTGCTGTATATAATACGTGCTAATGGCTCTCCGTTTGCCTGACCACGCATCTTCAAAATCGGGTAATTTGCAGGATAATAACTTATATCCATAGGACTTTTATCAAGGTCGGTAGGTTTAGGTTGTGCCATTAATAATTGTCCTGCTAATACAAATCCTAATAAAAAAATTATTTTTTTCATATCCTATGTCTGTTTGTGACAAAGATAAAGACCTATTTATTTGTCAGTTGTTTAAATTGAAGAATAGAAAATTCTTTTACACAGGGAAAAAAAGTGTTATAACACAGTTGCAATGAATGGTAATTTTTTTGAAATAAATCAAAAGCTTCCTGGCTGCTATAAAGATACCTGGCTCTTCTTACAACGCCGCCAAAACTGCTTTGGATTCCAGTAAGACTCTTATAATTGTACAGCCAGTTTTGAGATTGCATGTAGGGAACCATAGACTGAAATGCAGCAGGCAAAACCTGGTAATATTTTATAAGGACATCGTACGTGTTTACTGCGTGATCACGAAGAGATAAATCTGTGAACTCATTTAAGTCATTGGCTAAAAAATGGTCATATGCAACATCTACAAATGCCCCGGAATATAAACCAACAGCAGGCTTTAAAAATTTTCTTGCTTCTTTTGTTGCCTCGTGACCATCGGTAAACAAATCAATCTGGCGATGTAAATAAATTCCATCCTGAACGCCCTGCGAATACTCAAATTTCTTTTTGCCTTTTACAAAATCACTGATCATATTGCCCACTAATACTTCAGAATGGTTAAATGATAAATATGCATGGGCAAGAAAATTCATGGTCAATTATATACCTTTTGGCTCTTTTGCCAAGCAACTATTATGCCCTTGAGCACAGGTAGCGCCATAATAGACATCCTTTTCCTTTTAAAGAAAGCCAGCACATCCTACACTTTCGGATTTCGATATTATTAGTGTGGAAATGAATGTAAGTTTAATAATCACCATCTGTATGGTTACAGTAACATGCGTGTTTTGCTTTTCTAATCGTCCGGACGAGTACCATTCGTCAGATTTTGCATTAGTGGATATTAAAGTCATCTAATATATCAGGTCTTAAGTTTCCTGTTTTTTACCGTTCATCATTATCACCGAATTCAAATTGTTCTTCGTCACAATTCTATTGTATACTCCTTTTAGCAATTCTATTTTTGACTTGTCAATCAAAACAAACGACAATTTTAAAAACCAAAAAAATGAGAAAGTTATTTATTTCAGCTTTATTAGCATTATCTCTCGGTACAAGCGCATTTGCAACCGGGGAAAACAAAGTCAATTTCTTTGTACAAAACAGTTTCCAGGGTCAATTTAAGGATGCTTCTAATGTAGAATGGAGCACAGGCAAAGGTTATGCAAAGGCAACCTTCGGTCAAAATAACGAAAAAATAGAAGCCTTTTATAATCTTGACGGTGAAATGATCGGAACAAGCAGAACAGCCCATCTTGACAAATTGCCGACGAATGCGAAAAGAGTGTATAGTCCTGAAATAGGTTGACTCCTAAAAAGTGGATAAGTCAACTAAAAACAGGACAAAAATGAGTAAAAAACAAAGCTCCAACCGGCGAGGACCGCAACAACTAT
>JAABUN010002984.1_pt1 | contig 27728 bp, 21 predicted proteins | sample 5559311 | NCBI WGS metagenome assembly JAABUN01 (sample SAMN10711877, study PRJNA513370) | rock metagenome | isolation source: Antarctica rocks | place: Antarctica: Victoria Land, Siegfried Peak sud
GAGAGATGTTGATCGTGATCCCCCGCTGCCGCTCCTCCGGCGCCTTATCGATCTGATCAAACGGCGTAAACGCCGTCGTCGGATCCGCATCATGGAGCGTCTTGGTGATCGCCGCCGTCAACGTCGTCTTCCCATGATCGATATGCCCCATCGTCCCAATGTTCAGATGCGGCTTGTTACGCTCGAACTTCTCTTTGCCCATGGCGTTGGCCTGGAACCTTTCTTGCCTCGTCGCAGTGGTTCTGCGGAGTGGTGTCTGCGGAGTGGTGTCTGTGGAGTTGCGGGTGAGAGTAGGGAGCAGGCCGAAGGAGGATCTACTCGCCGCGCACGCGGGCGACGATCTCCTCTTGGATGTTGCCCGGCATCTGCTGGTAGCTGTCGAACTGCATCGTGTAGTTGGCGCGCCCCTGGGTGCGCGAACGGAGGTCGGTAGAGTACCCGAACATCTCCGAGAGGGGCACGTCGGCCCGGACGACCTGGGCGTTGCCACGCTGTTCCATGCCGCCCACCTTGCCCCGGCGAGACGACAGGTCGCCCATGACGTCGCCCATGTACTCGTCGGGGGTGACCACCTCGACGGCCATGATCGGCTCCAACAGGACCGGCTTGCCCATGCGGGCCGCCTCCTTGAAGGCCATGGTGCCGGCGATCTTGAACGCCATCTCCGAGGAGTCGACGTCGTGGAACGACCCGTCGAGCAGGGTGGCCTTCACGTCGACCAGCGGGAAGCCGGCCAGCACACCGGAGTCGAGCGCGGAGCGCATGCCCTGGTCGACCGGGCCGATGTACTCCTTGGGGATGCGGCCGCCGGTGATCTTGTCCTCGAACGAGTAGCCGTCGCCGGGCTCGCCCGGCTCCAACTTGATGGTGACATCCGCGTACTGGCCCGAGCCGCCGGTCTGCTTCTTGTGGGTGTAGCGGTGCTTCTCCACCACCCGCGTGATCGTCTCGCGGTAGGCCACCTGCGGCTTGCCGACGGTGGCGTCGACGCTGAACTCGCGCAACATGCGGTCCACCAGCACCTCGAGGTGCAGCTCGCCCATGCCCGAGATCAGGGTCTGGCCCGTCTCCTCGTCGGTCTTGACCTGGAAGGTGGGGTCCTCCTCGGCGAGCGAGTAGAGGGCCTTGCCCATCTTGTCCTGGTCCGCCTTGGTCTTGGGTTCCACCGCCACCTGGATCACCGGCTCGGGGAACACCAGGTTCTCCAAGATGATGGGGTGCTTCTCGTCGGAGATGGTGTCGCCGGTGCGGGTGTTCTTGAGGCCGATCCCCACTGCGATGTCGCCGGCCGACACGAAGTCGAGGTCCTCGCGGTTGTTGGCGTGCATGAGCAGGACCCGACCGACGCGCTCCTTCTGGGCGGTGCGGCTGTTGAGCACGCTGTCACCCTTGTTGAGGGTGCCGGAGTAGACCCGGAAGTAGGTGAGCTTGCCGTGGGGGTCGGCCACGATCTTGAAGGCCAGGGCCGAGAACGGCGCTTTCGGGTCGGGGTCGCGGCTGGCCTCGGCCCCGCCCTTGAGCTCCTCGCCCTTGGTGGGCGGCAGGTCGAGGGGCGACGGGAGGTAGTCCACCACTGCGTCGAGCAGGGGCTGGACGCCCTTGTTCTTGAACGCCGAGCCGGTGAGCACCGGCACGATCTGGTTGGCCAGGGTGGCGGTACGGATCGCCTTCTTGAGGTCCGCTTCGGTGATCTCCTCGTCGCCCATGAACTTCTCGAGGATGGTGTCGTCGTAGGACGACACCACGTCCAGCAGGTCCTGGCGGAACTCTGCCGCCTTCTCCTGCAGCTCGGCGGGGATGTCGGTGACGTCGAACTTGGCGCCGAGCTCCTCGCCGTTCCACACGATGGCCTTCATCTTGAGCAGGTCGACCACGCCGGAGAAGTCGCCCTCGTAGCCGATCGGGATCTGCAGCACCGCGACGTTGGCGCCGAGGCGGTCCCGGATCGAGTCGACGGCCTTGTAGAAGTCGGCGCCGAGGCGGTCGAGCTTGTTGATGAAGCACATGCGGGGCACGCCGTACTTGTCGGCCTGGCGCCACACCGTCTCGGTCTGGGGCTCCACACCCGCCACCCCGTCGAACACGGCGACGGCGCCGTCGAGCACGCGCAGCGAGCGCTCCACCTCGACGGTGAAGTCGACGTGGCCCGGCGTGTCGATGATGTTGATCCGGTGGTCGTTCCAGAACGTGGTGGTGGCCGCCGAGGTGATGGTGATGCCGCGCTCTTGTTCTTGGACCATGTGGTCCATCACCGCGCCGCCCTCGTGGACCTCACCGATCTTGTAGGTCTTGCCGGTGTAGTAGAGGATCCGCTCGGTGGTGGTGGTCTTGCCCGCGTCGATGTGGGCCATGATCCCGATGTTGCGGTAGCGCTCGAGGGGGATGGTGTTCGCCATCTGAGTCGTCTCTTCTTCGGTCGGGTGGACTGGTCGCGTCGGGTGATGGTCGTGTGCGGGTACATGCCACGACCGGGCGCCGCAGGAGGAGCGGGACCCGGTCGGAGGTGGGTGGGTGCCCGGTGGGCGTCCCGGGTTCGGAGGTGGGTGCCGGCTACCAGCGGTAGTGGGCGAAGGCCTTGTTCGACTCGGCCATCTTGTGGAGGTCCTCGCGTCGCTTGGCCGAGGCCCCGATGCCGTTGCTGGCGTCGAGGATCTCGTTGGCCAGCCGCTCGGCCATGGTCTTCTCGCGGCGCTGGCGTGAGTACCCCACCAGCCACCGGATGGCCAGCGTATTGGCCCGACGGGGCTTTACCTCAACCGGCACCTGGTAGGTGGCGCCACCAACCCGGCGGCTGCGCACCTCGAGCTGGGGCTTGACGTTCTCGACCGCCCGCTTGAGCGTGGCCACCGGATCGTCGTTGCCGGTCTTCGCCGACACGACCTCCAGGGCGCCGTAGACGATGCGCTCGGCGGTGGAACGCTTGCCGCGCTGGAGCACCTTGTTGACCACCTGGGTAACCACGACCGACCGGTAGATCGGGTCGGGCATCAGCTCCCGGCGGGGTGCGGGACCCTTGCGAGGCATGTCAGCCTTCCTTCTTGGCGCCGTAGCGGCTGCGGGCCTGCTTCCGGTCCTTGACACCCGAGGTGTCGAGGGTGCCGCGGATGATCTTGTAGCGCACGCCGGGCAGGTCCTTCACCCGGCCGCCGCGCACCATCACGATGGAGTGCTCCTGCAGGTTGTGGCCTTCGCCGGGGATGTAGGCGGTGACCTCGACCCCGCTCGACAGGCGCACGCGCGCCACCTTGCGCAGCGCCGAGTTCGGCTTCTTGGGGGTGTTGGTGTACACGCGGGTGCAGACGCCGCGGCGCTGTGGCGCCCCCTTCAGGGCCGGGGTCTTGCCCTTGGTGGGCTTGTCCTGGCGACCCTTGCGGACCAGCTGCTGGATGGTGGGCACGAACAGACCTCTCAACACCTCGACGATGGCCCGAGCGACGTGATCCGTCGTTGGGCCGAAGGGACATGCTAGGAGCGCCGTCCGTCGGCTGCAAGATGATGCCGGCTACCCGCATGAGCACCGCAACCCCGTGCTCGAAGACGACTGCTTGGTGCCGATGCGCCGAAGGGCGCCCTAAATGAGGGCGCCCTTTCGGGCGTGCCGCAGTTGCCGGCCGAACGTTGTTCAGTCGGCAGGGGTGGCGGCGGGGAGATCGAGGACCTCGCCGTTGCCGCTGCCCGTTGCCCGAGCCGCTTCGCCGGCCAGCCACTCGGAGTCGTCGAGCTCTTCGCCGTCGGAGCTGTAGAACGCCATGGGCTGGTAGTCCGGGGCCACCGTCTCGATGTCTCGGTACTGGTGCATGCCGGTACCGGCCGGGATGAGCTTGCCGATGATGATGTTCTCCTTGAGCCCGACCAGGGAGTCGGACTTGGAGTCGATCGCTGCTTCGGTGAGCACCCGGGTGGTCTCCTGGAACGACGCCGCGGAGAGCCACGAGTCGGTGGCCAGCGAGGCCTTGGTGATGCCCATGAGCTCGACGCGGCCCTCGGCGGGGCGCCGGCCCTCTTCCACCAGCAACTTGTTGGTGTCGGCAAAGGCCTTCTGGTCGACCCGCTCGCCCGGCAGGAAGTCCGAGTCGTTGGTCTCGAGGACCGTGACCCGGCGCGTCATCTGGCGGACGATGAGCTCGATGTGCTTGTTGTGGATCGAGACACCCTGCTCGCGGTACACCTTCTGGACCTGCTCCACCAGGTAGCTCTGCGTCTCGCGGACCCCTCGGATCTCCAGGAGCTCCTTGGGATCGCGGGGCCCTTCGACCAGGGCGTCGCCGGCTTCCACCTCGGCGCCGTCGGACACCTCGAGGCGGGCCAGGCCGGGCACGGTGTAGGTGTCCTCGGTGCCGTCGTCGCCCACGATGGTGATGACGCGCCCCTTGCCCTCGTCCTCGCCGATGCGGACCACACCGGTGGTGCGGGCCAGGGTGGCCTTGCCCTTGGGCGAGCGGGCTTCGAAGAGCTCCACCACCCGGGGGAGGCCGCCGGCGATGTCCGAGCCGGCGATGCCGCCGGTGTGGAAGGTCCGCATGGTCAGCTGGGTGCCGGGCTCACCGATCGACTGCGCAGCGATCACGCCGACGGCCTCGCCGACCTCGATGTCTTTGCCGGTGGCCAGCGACATGCCGTAGCTGGCCCCGGAGATGCCGGCCGCGGAGTCGTCGGTGAGCGGCGAGAGCACCCGGACCCGGGTGACCTCGGGATCGTCACGGAGCTTCTCCATGATGTCCTGGTCCACCACCGTGCCCCGGGGGTACACGGTGCCGTCGCCGCAGGTGACGTCGTTGGCGATGGTGCGGCTGTAGAGCGTGGTCTCGATGTACGAGCGCTTGTTGGCGGTGTCGGCACCGACGTCCTCGATCCAGATGCCCCGGAGCGGCGCCCCCGTGAGCTCGGCCTTCTCGAACGGGTCCTCGTCGTTGATGATCAGCTCCTGGGCCACATCGACCAGGCGACGGGTCAGGTAGCCCGAGTCCGCGGTGCGCAGGGCGGTGTCGACCAGGCCCTTGCGGGCTCCGGGCGTGGCGATGAAGTACTCCAGCATCTCCAACCCCTCACGGAAGTTGGACTTGATGGGGCGGGGGATCATGTCGCCGCGGGGGTTGGCCACCAGGCCGCGCATGCCGGCGATCTGGCGGACCTGCATCATGTTGCCGCGCGCACCCGACCCCACCATCATGTCGATGGGGTTGAACTGCTGGGCCTTGAGGTTCTTCTCCATGGCCGTGCGCACCTGATCGGTGGCGTCGGTCCAGATCTCCACCTCTTTCTGGCGGCGCTCGCCGTCGGTGATGATGCCCCGCCGGAACTGGTCCTCGACCTTTTGGGCCTGGGTTTCGTGGGCCTCCATGATCCCGGCCTTCTCGTCGGGCGTCTTCACGTCGTCGATCGAGATGGTGATGCCGGACTGGGCGGCGTAGCGGAAGCACAGGTTCTTGATGGCGTCGAGGCTGGCGGCCACGATGCCCTTGGCCTCGTCGTTGGCCAGCCGGTCGGTGATGGTGCCCATCAGCTTCTTGTCGATGCGGGCGTTGATGAACTCGAACGAGTCCGGCAGCGTCCGGTTGAAGAAGATGCGCCCGGCGGTGGTCTCGAGGGTGGCGTCTCGGCCGTCTCGACCGTCGCCACGGAACTGGATCTTGGCGTGCAGGGCCAGGTCGCCGTTCTCGTAGGCCCGCTCCACCTCGAAGAGGTGGCGGAACACCCGGCCCTCGCCCTTGGCCCCGTTCACCACCTCGGTGAGGTAGTAGGCGCCGATGATCATGTCCTGGGTGGGCGTGACCAGCGGGCGGCCGTGCGCCGGCGACAACACGTTGTTGGCCGACAACATCAGCACCCGGGCCTCGGCCTGGGCCTCCGACGACAGCGGCAGGTGCACCGCCATCTGGTCGCCGTCGAAGTCGGCGTTGAAGGCCGTGCAGACGAGCGGGTGGATCTGGATGGCCTTGCCCTCCACCAACACCGGCTCGAACGCCTGGATGCCGAGGCGGTGCAGCGTGGGCGCCCGGTTCAACATCACCGGGTGCTCCTTGATGGCCTCCTCGAGCACGTCCCACACCTGCGGGCGGCGGCGCTCCACCATCCGCTTGGCCGACTTGATGTTCTGGGCCAGCTCGGCGTCGACGAGCTTCTTCATCACGAACGGCTTGAACAGCTCGAGGGCCATCAGCTTGGGCAGGCCGCACTGGTGCAGCTTCAGGGTGGGGCCGACCACGATGACCGAACGGCCGGAGTAGTCGACGCGCTTGCCCAGCAGGTTCTGGCGGAACCGGCCCTGCTTACCCTTCAACATGTCCGAGAGAGACTTCAGCGGGCGGTTGCCCGGACCGGTCACCGGACGGCCACGACGGCCGTTGTCGAACAGGGCGTCCACCGCCTCCTGCAACATCCGCTTCTCGTTGTTCACGATGATCTCGGGCGCCCCGAGATCCAGCAGGCGCTTCAGGCGGTTGTTGCGGTTGATGACCCGGCGGTAGAGGTCGTTGAGGTCCGAGGTGGCGAAGCGGCCACCGTCGAGCTGCACCATGGGGCGCAGCTCGGGCGGGATCACCGGCACCACGTCGAGGATCATGGCCCGGGGGTCGTTGATCCGCTTGTTGTTGTCGGGGTCGCGCTGGTTGAACGAGGCCACGATCTTGAGCCGCTTGATGGCCTTCTGCTTGCGCTGGGCCGACAGGGGCCGCTGGCCCTCCTGCGGGTCGATCGCGGCGCGCAGCTTCTCCTCTTCGATGTCGAGGTCGAGCTCGTTGATGAGCGACTTGATGGCATCGGCGCCCATGCCGCCCTTGAAATACTCGCCGTAGCGGTCCTCCAGCTCACGCCACAACATCTCGTCCTCGATGATCTGCCGCGAGAACAGTCCCTTGAACTCGTCAAAGGCCCGGGTCAACACGTCGAGCTCGAGCTCGTAACGCTCGCGGATCGCCGTCAGGTCCTTGTCGGCGAGCTTCTGGCGAGCCTTGAGCTCGGACTCCTTGGCGCCATCGGTCTCGAGCTGGCCGATCTCGGCCTCCAGCTCCTCCATGCGACGCGCCAGCTCCAGCTCGCGGTCCTTCTCGACCACCTCGCGCTCGGCCAACACCTCAGCCTCCAGGTTGGGCAGGTCCTGGTCGCGCTTCTCCTCGTCGACCGACACCACCAGGTTGGCCGCGAAGTAGATGACCTTCTCGAGCTGCTTGGCCTTGAGCTCCTCGCGGGGCTCGGTGCCCATCAGCAGATACGCCAGCCAGGACCGCGTGCCGCGCAGGTACCAGATGTGCACCGTGGGCGCAGCCAACTCGATGTGGCCCATGCGCTCACGCCGGACCTTGGAGCGGGTGACCTCCACGCCGCAGCGCTCGCAGATGATGCCCTTGAAGCGCACCCGCTTGTACTTGCCGCAGTAGCACTCCCAGTCCTTGGTGGGACCGAAGATCTTCTCGCAGAAGAGCCCGTCCTTCTCCGGCTTGAGCGTGCGGTAGTTGATGGTCTCCGGCTTCTTGACCTCGCCGTTGGACCACATGCGGATCGAATCCGCGGTGGCCAGGCCGATCCGGAGCTGGTCGAAGTTGTTGACGTCAAGCATCAAGGTTCCCTTCGGTCACCCAGGCGGCTTCGCCGCCTGCTAACCGCGTTGCGACGGCTACGCCGTCTCGACTATTGGTTCCGGTCACCCAAGCTCGCTTCGCTCGACGGCTGACCGGTCCGGCCTTTGGCCGGAGATGGTTTTTGGTTTGGGGTTGGGGTTTGGTCGTGCGCAGGACCGGGGTCACAGGAGGCCGGCTCGGCGGCGTTCGTCTTCTTCGTCTGAGCCGCGCTCGGGGCGGGACAGGTCGATGCCGAGCTCCTCGGCGGTGCGGAACACGTCCTCGTCCAGCTCGCGCATCTCGATCTCCTCGCCGGTCTTGGCCAGGACCTCGACGTTGAGGCACAGCGCCTGCATCTCCTTGATGAGCACCTTGAAGCTCTCGGGGATGCCGGGCTCGGGGATGTTCTCGCCCTTGACGATGGCCTCGTAGACCTTGACCCGGCCGAGCACGTCGTCGGACTTGATGGTGAGCAGCTCCTGCAGGCAGTACGCCGCGCCGTAGGCCTCGAGGGCCCACACCTCCATCTCGCCGAAGCGCTGGCCACCGAACTGCGCCTTGCCGCCCAGCGGCTGCTGGGTGATCATCGAGTAGGGGCCGGTGGAGCGGGCGTGGATCTTGTCGTCGACCAGGTGAGCCAGCTTCAAGATGTACATGTACCCGACGGTGATCGGGTTGTCGTAGCGCTCGCCGGTGCGACCGTTGTAGAGGGTCGTCTTGCCGTTGGCCTGGATGAGCCGGCCCTCGTCGCCGTACTCGGTGTGGGGCGACTCGGGCGTGAGGCCGGTGAGGATCTGCTGGATGGTGGGGTGCTTCTTGGCTGCCGCCTCCTCGTCCCAGAACGCACCGTCGAACACCGGCGTGGCGATGAGCTTGGCCGGTGCGGTGGCGGGACGGGTCTTCTTCTCGTTGCGGATGGCGTCGTCGCCGACCTTGCCGGACTTCTCGGTGTCCCAGCCCCACCGGGCGGCGTAGCCGAGGTGGGCCTCCATGACCTGGCCCACGTTCATGCGCGACGGCACGCCGAGGGGGTTGAGGATGATGTCGACGGGACTGCCGTCGGCCAGGAACGGCATGTCCTCGATGGGCAGGATCCGGCTGATCACGCCCTTGTTGCCGTGACGGCCGGCCAACTTGTCGCCCACGCTGATCTTGCGGCGCTGACCGACGTAGACCTTCACCAACTGGTTCACGCCGGGGGGCAGCTCGTGGCCGTCGTCGCGGGTCTGGACCCGGACGTCGATCACCTTGCCGGACTCGCCGTGGGGCACCTTGAGCGAGGTGTCGCGCACCTCACGGGCCTTCTCGCCGAAGATGGCCCGCAGGAGGCGTTCCTCGGGGGTCAGCTCGGTCTCGCCCTTGGGTGTGACCTTGCCCACCAGCACGTCGCCGGCCTCGACCTCGGCGCCGATGCGGATGATCCCGCGCTCGTCGAGGTCGGCGAGGATGTCCTCGCTCAGGTTGGGGATGTCCCGGGTGATCTCCTCGGGGCCGAGCTTGGTGTCCCGGGCATCGATCTCGTGCTCGTGGATGTGGATCGACGTGAGCACGTCGTCGGTGACCAGGCGCTGGCTGAGGATGATGGCGTCCTCGAAGTTGTAGCCCTCCCACGGCATGAAGGCCACCAGCAGGTTCTTGCCCAGGGCCAGCTCGCCGTTGTCGGTGGACGGACCGTTGGCCAAGATGTCGCCGGCGGAGATGGTCTGGCCGGTGGCCACGATCGGGCGCTGGTTGATGCACGTGTCCTGGTTGGAGCGCTCGAACTTGTTGAGCTTGTAGACCCGCTTGCCCTGGGTCTCGTACTCGACGGTGATGAGGCGGCCGTCGACCTCGGTGACGGTGCCGTCGTCGGTGGCGATGATCATGTCGGCCGCGTCGCGGGCGGCGCGAGCCTCGATGCCGGTGCCGATGTAGGGGGCCTCGGCCCGCACCAGCGGAACCGCCTGGCGCTGCATGTTGGCACCCATCAGGGCCCGGTTGGCGTCGTCGTGTTCGAGGAACGGGATGAGCGCGGTGGCCACCGACACGATCTGGCGGGGCGAGACGTCCATCATCTGGACCTCGATGCCCGGCACGTACTGGATGTCGGTGGTGGCACCGAAGAAGATGTCGCGCTCGAGCTGGAGGCGGAGGTCCTCGAGGGAGGCGGCCTGCGGGGACCGGCGCACCAGGACCCGTTCCTGGGCAAAGGTACCGTCGGCCGCGATCGGCGTGTTGGCCTGGGCGACGACGTACTCCTCTTCCTCGTCGGCGGCCAGGTACACGATCTCGTCGGTGACCTTGCCGTCGACCACCCGGCGGTAGGGCGACTCGATGAAGCCGAACTCGTTGACCCGGGCAAAGGTCGAGAGGGCACCGATCAGGCCGATGTTGGGGCCTTCGGGGGTCTCGATGGGGCACATGCGGCCGTAGTGGCTGAAGTGCACGTCACGGACCTCGAAACCCGCCCGCTCACGCGACAGGCCACCGGGGCCGAGCGCCGAGAGGCGGCGGCGGTGGGTGAGGCCCGACAGGGGGTTCACCTGGTCCATGAACTGCGAGAGCTGCGAGGTGCCGAAGAACTCCTTGATCGCCGCCACCACCGGGCGGATGTTGATCAGCGTCTGCGGGGTGATGGCCTCGACGTCCTGGGTGGTCATGCGCTCGCGGACCACCCGCTCCATCCGGGAGAGGCCGATGCGGACCTGGTTCTGGATGAGCTCGCCCACCGAGCGGATGCGCCGGTTGGCGAAGTGGTCCTGGTCGTCGAGGCGGTAGCCCGGCGTGGCCTGCACCAGGTGCAGCAAGTAGGTCATCGAGGCCAAGACCTCGCACCGGCTGAGCACCGGCTGACCGGGCTCGGGGGCGTCGAGCTCGATCATCGGGAACAGCTCGGCGATCTTGGTGATCTCGTTGCCGAGCTTGCGATCCAGCTTGTAGCGGCCCACGCGGCTCAGGTCGTAGCGACGTGACTCGAAGAAGGCGTTGCGGAAGTAGGCCTTGGCCGATTCCACCGACGGCGGCTCGCCGGGCCGGGCCCGCTTGTAGATCTCCACCAGGGCTTCGTCCTGGGTGGTGGCGACGTCTCGCTCCTTCTCCCACTGCCCTTCGAGGAAGTCGAAGTGGCGGACGAAGGCGTCGATGAAGCCGGGGGCGTTCTCCTCGTCGTAGCCGAGGGCCCGCAGCAGCACGAAGATGCCGAGGCGGCGCTTGCGGGCCACGCGGGTGCCGGCGGTGACGTCCTTGCCAGGCTTCTGCTCCACGTCGAACTCGATCCACTCACCGCGGTACGGGTGGATGGTGCCGGTGACGAGCTGGTGCTTGGCCAGGTTGCGCAGGCGGAAGCGCTCACCGGGCTGGAAGATCACGCCGGGGGAGCGAACGAGCTGGCTCACCACCACGCGCTCGGTGCCGTTGATCACGAAGGTGCCCTTGGTGGTCATCTTGGGGAAGTCCCCCATGAAGACCGTCTGCTCCTTGATCTCACCGGTGTTGGCGTTGATGAACCGGGCCCGCACGAAGATGGGGGCCGAGTAGGTCATGTCGCGCTCTTTGCACTCCTCGACCGTGAACTTGGGCCTGGGCCGCAGGTCCTCGTCCTCGGGGTCGAACTCGAGCTCGAGCTGGAGGGTCTCGGTGAAGTCCTTGATCGGGCTGATGTCGCGGAACGTGTCGGCGAGGCCCTGGTCGAGGAACCACTCGAACGACTCGCGCTGGATGGCGATCAGGTCGGGGAGCGGGAGCGCTTCGTCGAGGTTCGCGAACGAGTAGCGGTCGCGAATGGTGGGCAGGGAGGACAAGGAGGCTCCTCAGCGCTGGTTGATCAGGTGTGAACGGGTCTCGGACCAACCGTGGAGGGGCGCGTCACTTCGATCAACCAATTCTGAAGGACGACAGGCAACACCACGGCAACGAGCGATCCTAGGAGGACCGGCCACGCGACGCCAACCCGAGCCGACCGATTCGCTGACCAGGGGGCGCGATTGCGGCAGACGGTAAACCGGCACGGCGGTCAGGTCAAGGATTTCCACGCTTCGTCACCGGACCGTCACCGGACTCCGGCGGGCTGCCGGGGCGGGCGGCGGCGGCCCGGCAGACTCGGGCGATGGTGCGCGAGCGGTGGATCGACGTCTCTGATCCGGGCGACGGGCGCATCGTCGAGTTCATGGGCCTGCGTGACGCCGAGCTACGGCGGCGACGGGAGGGCGCGGGCGGCGACCTGGCCGGCATCTTCGTGACCGAGGGCGACATCGTGGTCGAGCGGGCGCTCCGGGCCGGCTACGTGGCCCGGGCGGTGCTGGTCGACGCTACCCGAACCGCGGCGTTGCCCGCTGCCCTCGGGGAGGTACCGGTGTTCGCCGCCAATCCGGCGCTGGTCCTCGCCATCACCGGCATGGGCGTCCACCGGGGTGCCCTCGTCTCGTTCGACCGACGCCCGGTCCCGCCGGTCGCCGAGGTGCTCGCCACCGCCACCCGGGTGGTCGTGCTCGAGCACCTCACGAACCCGACGAACCTCGGGGTCATCGCCCGGAGCGCAGCGGCCCTCGGTGCCGACGCCCTGATCCTCGACCCGTCGAGCTGCGATCCGCTCTACCGCCGCGCCTCGCGTGTGTCCATGGGTGAGGTGTTCGCCCTCCCCTACGCCGTGTCGGACCGGTTCCCGGACGGGCTCGACCCCTTGGTCGACGCAGGCTTCCAGCTGCTCGCCCTGACCCCGGACCCGGCGGCCGAGCCCATCGACGACGTCACGTTCGCCCCGGAGGAGAAGGTGGCCCTGGTGCTCGGCGCCGAAGGTCCAGGGCTGACCGACGCCACCATGGAGCGGATCGGCCGCCGGGTGCGGATCCCCATCCACAACGACGTGGACTCGCTCAATGTCGCCGCCGCGGCTGCCGTCGCCTGCTACGTGCTGGGCCGCGGCCGCCCCTGACCCTGATCGGTCAGGCCGGGCGACCGACCAGCCCGGCCACGAGCAGGCGGGTGAGCTGGTCGGCGAGGTCGGCGATCGACGGCACCGGACGGAGGAGGCCGTGGTCCTCGGCCATCCGGGCGAGCGGTGCGTGGACGGTGACGAGGCCCTGCACCATCGACCAGCACAGCGAGGCGGCCAGCTCCACGTCGAGGTCCGGCGACTGCGCCCGAGCGAGGCGCTCGACCGCTCCCAGCAGCACCCCGTAGGCCTGCTGGCCCCACGCCTGATACTCAGGATCGGTCGTGTCCACCGCGTCGTCTCGGAACATGACGGCGCAGTGGCCGGGGTGGCCGAGCGACGATGTCACGTAGGCCCGGGCCAGCTGGGCCAACGCCCCCACCGGCTCGTCGACCCCGTCGGTTGCCGCAGTGGTCTCGACGGTCAGGTGCTGGAAGCCCTCGATGGCCACCGAGGTGAGCAGGCCCTCGGCGTCACCGAAGTGATGGGCCGGTGCTGCGTGGGAGACCCCGGCGCGCCGAGCCACCTCGCGCAGGCTGAAGCCGGCCACGCCCCGCTCGGCCAGGACCTCTGCCGCGGCTCGGCGCAGCACGTTGGGCAGATCGCCGTGGTGGTAGGTCGCAGCGTCAGGTCCGGCGACGGCTGGGGTGGCGGGTGTCACGCTTCGATTCTCCGGTTGCATCTTGACGGTGTCAACTCCAATCTTTACGCTGACAACTTACCAACGACAAGATCGGCCTCGCTCGGGCCGGCAAGGAGCCAGTTCGATGGACGCCATCACCAGGGCCGAGGTGTCACCCGAGGTCCACCGTCGTCGGTGGGCGATCCTGGCGGTGCTCTGCCTCAGTGTGTTCGTCGTGGTCATGGACGGCACGATCGTCAACGTCGCCCTGCCCTCGCTCGTCACCGAGCTCGGTGCCACCACCCGCCAGCTCCAGTGGATCGTCGACGCCTATCTCCTGGTGTTCACCGGGCTCCTGCTCGCCGCCGGCAGCTTTGGGGATCGCTACGGCCGCAAGCGGGCGCTCACGACGGGCCTGCTGGCGTTCGTCGCCACCTCGATCCTGGCTGGCCTGGTCGACACGCCGGCCACCCTGATCGCCAGCCGGGCCCTCATGGGCATCGGGGCGGCATTGATCTTCCCGGCCACCCTCGCCGTGATCACCAACACCTTCGCCGATGCCAAGGAGCGAGCGGCCGCCATCGGCATCTGGAGCGCCATGAGCGGTATGGCCGTGGCCGGCGGACCGATCCTCGGCGGCTGGTTGCTCGAGCACTTCTGGTGGGGATCGGTCTTCTTCGTGAACGTGCCGCTGATCGCCATCGCCATCGTGGGCGTGCTCTCCGTGGTCCCCGAATCCCGTGATCGTGAGACGCCGCCCTTGGATCTGGTCGGGCTCGGGCTCTCCATCGCCGCCATCACCACAGTCGTGTTCACCATCATCGAAGCCCCCGAGTGGGGTTGGGCCAGCGCCACCACCGCCGTGGGTGCGGTGGCCGGTGCGGCGCTGCTCGCCGTGTTCGTGTGGTGGGAGCTGCGGGTAGAGCACCCGATGCTGCCGGTGCGGATCTTCCGCAACCTACGGTTCTCCGCCGCCAGCATCTCGATCACGAGCGCGTTCTTCGCCCTTTTCGGGTTCATCTTCCTGATCACCCAATACTTCCAGCTGGTGCGGGGCTACTCGCCGCTGCAGGCCGGCGTCCGGACCATCCCGGTCGCCCTGTCGATCGCCGTGGCCTCGGTGCTGTCGCCGAAGCTGGTCGAGCGCATCGGGACCAAGCGGGTCGTGTCGGCCGGGCTGGCCTCGATGTCGATCGGCTTCCTCTGGGTCTCGACGGCTTCGGCGGTCACGTCGTACTCCGAGATCGTCGGCCAGATGCTGTTCCTCGGCCTCGGTCTCGGGATGACCACGGCGCCGGCCACGGAGTCGATCATGGGCTCGCTGTCGGCCGACAAGGCCGGCGTCGGCTCGGCGGTCAACGACGCCACGCGGGAGCTGGGCGGAACCCTCGGCGTGGCGGTGATCGGCTCGGTCTTCAACTCGGTCTACCTCGGTGCCCTGCGCGGTGGTGAGGTGTTCTCGAGCCTGCCGGCCGTCGCCCAGCGACCGACCGAGGACTCCGTGGGAGCGGCCCAGATCGTGGCCGACCGGCTCCCGACAGCGCTGGCCACGCCCTACCTCCGCGAGGTCTCCGATGCGTTCCTCTCGGGGCTGGGGTTGGCCTGCCTGGTAACCGCCGGAGTGGCGGCGGCCGGATCGATCTTCGCCGCCCGCTACCTGCCGGCCCGCGCCGCAGAACCGGCCGGCGGCCTGCCGCTCGATGCCTCGAACACCGGGCCGGTGTCGGACGTTGCGCCGACGGCCGGAACCGCGACTGCCACGCCGGTCGACTGATCAGGGCCGCTCCGACCCCGCTGGTCGGAGGCCAGCGGGTCCGACGCCTCGGACGCAGCCGACCACACCAGGAGCGCGTCGCAGAAGCACCGCAGCACGACCCGGGGACCACCGGGACCGTGGTCGATCTGTTCGAGGCGGCGGGTGCCGAGCAGGACGTGAGCGGAGCAGCTGGGACACCATGGAGCGAACATGACCTCCACCCTCGCGAGATCGGCCCGTTCATGCTCGGGCCAATCTGGCAGTATTGGCTGCATCATGACCGAGCCAATCACCGGACCAATGGGGGCGTTGCCCACCGATGCCCAGCTGCTGGGCATGCTGGGCGACTGGAGCGCCGAGGGCCACGGTGGTCTGGCCCGCCGGCTGGCCCAGGCCCTCCGCACGGCCGTCAGCAGTGGGATCGTGGCCGGTGGGGCCCGCCTCCCGCCCGAGCGACAGCTGGCGCAGCTGCTGTCGGTGAGCCGCAGCACGGTCACCGCGGCCTTCGACGAGCTGCGTGCCGAGGGGCTGGTCACCTCCCGGCAGGGTCGCGGGACCGAGGTGGTCGGCGAGGCCGATCCGACCACCACCGGCGACCGGGTGGCCGGTCACTTCGTCACCCGGGGCGCCGGGATCGACCTGGCCGCCATCGTCCCCACCGACGGAAGCCACCTCCCGCCGATGACCATCCGGACCGAGGATCTGGTGGCCGCCCAGGGCCAGTTGGCCCCCTACGGGCTGAGCTCGCTGCGCGAGGCCCTCGCCCAGCGGCACGGGACCTTCGGCCGCATCACCGGTGCCGACCAGATCCAGGTCACCCACGGTGCCCATCACGCCATCGCCCTCACCGTCGACGCGCTGGTCCGGCCGGGCGCCGCGGTGGCAATCGAGGATCCGGCCTATCCCGGCATCCTCGACCTGGTCGATCACCGCCGGGGCCGCCCGGTCGCCCTCCCGATCCGCGCCGGCGGTCCGGACCCCCAGGAACTCTGCACCCTCCTGCAGCGCGAGCGCCCGGCGCTCGTGTATCTCCAGACCGGCGCCCACAATCCGACCGGCCACGTCATGGGCCCGGCCCGCCGACGGGCGCTGGCCCAGGTGCTCGATGAGCACGGCGACACGGTGCTGATCGCGGACAACACGCTCGCCGATCTGGTCTTCGACGGCCGCCCCGGCCCCGAGTTCGACGAGCTGTGTCGGGTGGTGCCGGTGGTCACCATCGAGTCGTTCAGCAAGGTGGCGTGGGCCGGGCTCCGGATCGGGTGGCTCCGCGCCACCGGAACGGTGGCCGATCGCATCGGCCGGGTGCGGGTGGCCAACGACCTCGGCCCGTCGGTACCCAGCCAACTCCTGGCCCTGCAGATGCTGCCGGGCTACGAGGGCATCGCAGCGCTCCGACGGCGGCGCCTGGCCGCCACGGTCGAACGATGCGTCGACCACATGGCCGAGGTCTTCGGCGACTGGTCCGTGGTGGCACCGGCCGGTAGCTCCGCAATCTGGCCCGAGCTCCCGGTCGCCGACACCCTGGCGTTCGTGGCGCTGGCCCGGCGCCACGGCGTCCACGTCACCCCCGGCTCGGCCCATGTGGTGGGCAGCGGAGTGGATTCCCACATCCGGTTCTGCGTCGACCGACCCCCCGCCCACGTCGACGAGGGCCTGGACCGGTTGGCGACGGCCTGGCGGGACCTGTCACGTCGGACCGCCCGCTCGATCGCCTGATCGGGTGGGACGCCGCCATGGACGTCGACCCCACGCTCCCCCTTCACCACCTCGCCGGCAGCGACGTGGAGGTGCTCCGGGCCGACCCGCATCCGGACCCACGCCGGCGTCGACTCGCTCAACGTGGCTGCCGCCGCCATCGCCTGCTACGTCCCTGGGTAGCAGCCAAGCCCGAAACGTTCGCTCCTGCTACCCAGGCTCCAAGCGCTGCGGGGGACGCGTCGGGTAGGCAAGGGGCGTGACCGGACCCGTCGACGATCCCCTGCCTGCTCCGGGACCAGAACCGGCCCTCGACGACGTCGCTGCGCTCGAGGCCGAGCTGGCCACCGGCGACGGGGCGCGGCTCGGTCGCTACGCCCGGCGGGCCTGCATGGCGGTTCGTGCCCTGGCGGCCGTGGTGGTCATCACGGGTTTGCTCGCCCTGGTCGTGGGTCTCGCCGCTTGGCGCGAGAGCACGATCGCCCTGGTGATCGTGGTGGTCCTGTGCCTGCCGGCCATCGCTGCGCCCATCTACGTCGCACGAAGCGCCGCCAGGCTGGCCGACGCCGCTGCCCACCCCCGCCAGGTCGCCAGCCAGGCTCAGCAGCTCGTGGGTCGGGTCCGCCAGAGCGCCGAGTTGCGGACCCTGGCAGAACGGGTGGTGAGCCGTCGCTCCAGCGAGCACCGCAGCCCGATCTCGGGAGGCGGCCCCGGCCGCGTCCGGGGAGCGGTGCAGCTGGCCAAGCTGGCCAGCACCGTCGTGGGCCAGGCTCAGCCCGACCCCGAGCAACACCCGCTGCTGGTTTCGTTCACGCCCGACCGCCTGGCCCGCACATGGTCGGCCGTCGGGATCGCGCTGTGGGGCTGGACGGTGGCGGCGGTCGTGCTGTTGGTGTCGACGCCCGCCCTGCTGATCAGCTTGGTCTGACCCTCGCCCTATTCCTGCGCCGGTTCCCGCGAGGTCGGAGTCGACCACGCCATGGAGGCGACCATCGCCCCGCAGGACGTGGGCTCCGTCGACCGAGCGTCGTACGGACGCCGCTGGGGTGGATTCGCGCTGGGAGGCGGGTCGGGGGCCGTCGGTAGGATCGTTCACCGTGGACACCGACGGCGAGACCCCGTACCCGAAGGTCCCCAGCCGTGCGGACTACCCGGCGATCGAGCGGGCGCTCCTCGAGCGGTGGGCCGCCGACCGCACCTTTGCCGCCTCGGTGGAGGGCCGGCCCGCCGATGACGAGTACGTGTTCTACGACGGCCCGCCCTTCGCCAACGGCCTTCCCCACTACGGCCACCTCCTGACCGGCTACGTCAAGGACGTGGTCCCCCGCTACCAGACCATGCGGGGCCACCGAGTGGCCCGACGCTTCGGGTGGGACACCCACGGGTTGCCCGCCGAGATGGCCGCCGAGAAGGAGCTGGGCATCGCCGGGCACCAGGCCATCGCCGCCTACGGCATCGAGCGGTTCAACGACCACTGCCGCACCTCGGTGCTGCGTTACACGGCCGAGTGGGAGCGCTACGTCGACCGCCAGGCCCGCTGGGTCGACTTCGCCGACGACTACAAGACCATGGACCTCTCCTACATGGAGAGCGTCATGTGGGCGTTCAAGGCGCTGTGGGACAAGGGCCTGATCTATCAGGCCTACCGGGTGATGCCCTACAGCTGGGGCGCCGAGACGCCGCTGTCGAACTTCGAGATCCGTCTCGACGACGCCACCCGTCCCCGCCAGGATCCGGCCGTCACGGTGGGCTTCGACCTCGTTCCCCTCCCCGCCGACCCGGGGCCGTTGCGCATCCTGGCCTGGACCACCACGCCCTGGACCCTCCCGTCGAACCTGGCCCTGGCCGTCGGCCCTGACCTCGACTACGCCGTGGTGGAACTCGACGGCACCCACTTCGTGTTGGGCACAGCCACGCTCGACCACTACGCCGCCGAACTGGGCGGGGCCACCACCGTCGCCACCCTCAAGGGCAGCGAGCTCGTCGGCCGGACCTACGAGCCCCTGTTCGGCTACTTCGCCGACAACCCCGAGAGCTTCCGCGTGCTGGCCGGAGACTTCGTCGACACCGCCGAGGGCACCGGGGTGGTCCACCTGGCCCCCGGCTTCGGCGAGGACGACCAGCGGGTGTGCGAGGCGGCCGACATCGCCCTGGTGGTGCCGGTGGACGAGAAGGGTCACTTCACCGACGAGGTCCCCGATTGGGCCGGCGTCAACGTGTTCGAGGCCAACCCCGACATCATCCGCCACCTCAAGACCCAGGAACTTCGGATCCTCCGCCACGAGACCTACGACCACAACTACCCCCACTGCTGGCGCACCGACACGCCGATCATCTACCGGGCCATGCAGTCCTGGTACGTGCGGGTCACCGACCTCACCGAGCGGTTGCTGGAGACCAACCAGGAGATCAACTGGATCCCCGACCACGTCCGCGACGGCGCCTTCGGCAAGTGGCTGGCCGGCGCTCGCGACTGGTCGATCAGCCGGAACCGCTTCTGGGGCGCGCCCATCCCGGTGTGGGAGAGCGACGACCCGGCGTACCCACGCATCGACGTCTACGGGTCGCTCGACGCCATCGAGGCCGACTTCGGCGTACGACCCACCGACCTGCACCGGCCCTTCGTCGACGACCTCACCCGCCCGAACCCCGGCGATCCCACTGGTAAGAGCACCATGCGGCGGGTCACCGAGGTCCTCGACTGCTGGTTCGAGTCGGGCTCCATGCCCTTCGCCCAGGTGCACTACCCCTTCGAGAACAAGGAGTGGTTCGAGACCCACGCCCCCGCCGACTTCATCGTGGAGTACATCGCCCAGACGCGGGGCTGGTTCTACACGCTGCACGTGTTGTCGGTCGCCCTCTTCGACCGCCCGGCGTTCCGCAACGTGAGCTGTCACGGCGTGGTGCTCGACGCCGAGGGTCGCAAGCTCTCCAAGAAGCTCCGCAACTACCCCGACCCCGAAGAGGTCATGGAGACCCTCGGGTCCGACGCCCTGCGCTGGTACCTGATGGCGTCGCCGATCCTGCGGGGCGGCGACCTCAGGATCGCCGCTGACGGCTCGGGCATCTCCGATGTGGTCCGCCTGGTGCTCAACCCGGTGTGGAACGCCTTCCACTTCTTCACGCTCTACGCCAACGCCGACAGCTACCGGGCCGGCTTCCGCACCGACGCCACCGGCGACCTCGACCGCTACCTCCTGGCCAAGACCCGCTCGCTGGTCGACGGCGTCACCACGTCGATGGACGCCTATGACCTGGCGGGCGCCTGCAACCAGGTCACCGCCTACCTCGATGCGTTGAACAACTGGTACATCCGTCGCAGCCGCGAGCGCTTCTGGGCACCGGGCGCGGTCGACGCCGGCGCGGAGGGCGTGGCCGCCGACAAGGCCGACGCCTTCGACACCCTCTACACCGTCCTGGTGACCGTCTCGAAGGTGGTGGCCCCGCTGCTGCCCATGCTGGCCGAGGAGATCCACACCGCGCTCACCGGCGAGCGATCGGTCCACCTGGCCGACTGGCCCGACGCCTCGGCCCTCCCGGCCGACCCGGACCTGGTGCGGGCCATGGACGAGGTGCGCGCCGTGTGCTCCACGGCGCTCGGGCTGCGGGAGGACCACAAGCTCCGCAGCCGCCTTCCCCTCCCATCGCTGGCCGTCGCCGGCGCACGGGCGGAGGCGCTGGCCCCCTTCGCCCACCTCATCGCCCAGGAGATCAACGTCAAGGCGGTATCGCTGACGACGGACCGCAGCGCCTACGGCACCGAGGTGGTGCGGCCGAACCCCCGTGCCCTCGGGCCCCGACTGGGAAAGGACGTCCAGGCGGTCATCAAGGCGGCCAAGGCCGGCGACTGGACCCGAGCCGCCGACGGTGCCGTGGTGGTCGGCGGCCACCCGCTCGGTGACGGAGAGTACGAGTTGGTGCTGCAGACCGCCGACGACGTGGCCGCCGCTCCGGTCCACTACGTGGACCCTGAAGGTCGCACCGTCGACACCGGCCTGGTGGTGGCCCTCGACACCGCGGTGAGCCCCGAGCTGCACGCCGAAGGGGCCGCCCGCGACCTGGTGCGCCTGGTGCAACAGGCTCGCCGCGAGACAGGGCTCGACGTCACCGACCGCATCGCGCTCACCCTGGCGCTGCCGCCCGAGCAGCGGGCCATGGTCGAGCCCCACCAGGCTCACCTCGAAGCCAGCGTGTTGGCCACCTCGGTGATCTACACCGACGCCAGCCAGCCGGTGGCCGCCACCCTCGACGGCACCGACATCAGCTTCGCCCTGGCACGAGCCTGACGGCCCGCCTCAGCGGGTCCTGGCCCGATCCTTCAGCTCCACGGTGGACGGCCGAGCGCGGCGACGGCCGCCGTCCCGCTCGGACGACGGCCGTCGTGCACGCGTGCTGTTGCGCGCCGGTGACCCGCAGCCGACTACTTGAGCTCGACGGTGGCGCCGGCGGCCTCGAGGGCGTCCTTGGCCTTGTTGGCGTCGTCCTTGGTCGCCTTCTCGAGGATCGGCTTGGGGGCGTTGTCCACCAGGTCCTTGGCCTCCTTGAGGCCGAGGCTGGTGAGCGTGCGCACCTCCTTGATGACGTTGATCTTCTTCTCGCCGGCGGCGATGAGGACGACGTCGAACTCGTCCTGCTCTTCGACCTCTTCGGCCGGGGCGCCCCCGCCGCCACCAGCGGCGGCGACGGCCACGGGGGCGGCCGCGGTCACGCCGAACTTCTCCTCAAAGGCCTTGAGGAGCTCAGAGAGCTCCAGGACCGAGAGGTTGGCGATGGATTCGAGGATGTCTTCTTGGGTGGCCATGTTCAGCTCTCCTGTGCGGTGTCGGCCGACGCATCGGCCGGTTCGGTGTCGGTGTCGGAATCGGGGGTGTTGGGGGTCGTGGTGTCTGTGTCGGGGCCGGATTCGATCTCGGGGCCGGCGGCAGGGGCATCAGCCTCGACCGTGGGGTCCTGGGCGGGGGCTCCCGCCTCGGCATCGGCCGGTGCCTCGTCGGCGACCGGGGCATCGTCAGTGGCCGGGGCATCGTCGGTGACTGGGGCATCGTCAGTGGCCGGGGCATCGTCGGTGACTGGGGCATCGTCAGTGGCCGGGGCATCGTCGGTGACTGGGGCATCGTCAGTGGCCGGGGCATCGTCGGTGACTGGGGCATCGTCAGTGGCCGGGGCATCGTCGGTGACCGATGCCTCCGCAGCGGCTGGCGCCTCGTCGGCGACCGGGGCGTCGTCGGTGGCTGGCGTCTCGACGCCGGGTGGGGCCTCGTCGGTGGCCGGCGCCGGGGCGTCGGAGGGAGCCCCGGGGGCGCCGCCCTGGTCGATGAGGGCCTTGAGGCCGTAGGCGAAGTCGCGGGGCAGGGCGGCCAGGAGGCCGGCGAACTGCTGCATGGGGGAGGCGAGCAGACCCGCGAACTTGGCCAGCAGCACCTCACGGGGCTCCACGTCGGCCAGGGCCTGGAGCTCGGCCTCGCTGAGGGGCTGGGTGCCGAGCAGGCCGCCTTTGATGACCAGGGCCGGGTTGGTCCGGGCAAAGTCCCGCAGGGCCTTGGCCACCGAGACGGGGTCGCCGTCGACGAAGGCGATGGCCGTGGGCCCGGTGAGCAGGTCCTCGATGTCGAGGCCGAGGTCCCGGGCGGCAAAGCGCACGAGCGTGTTCTTGTAGACCTTGTACTCACCGCCAGCGGCGCGCAGGGCGGCTCGGAGCTCGGCGGTGGCGGCCACGTTCAGCCCGCGGTACTCGGTGAGCACGGCGGCGTCGGCGGCCTCGAACTTGGCGCGCACCTCGTCGACCACTGCGACCTTCTCGGGCCTGGGGTTGTCCATGGGCACCTCCTCGTGTCTGGTCGTACCGTTCCGGGAACGAAAAAGGGTGTCCGCACCAGCGCGAACACCCAGGATCAGACGGAGTCGTCACCTACTCAGGCGGGACCACGTCCCATTACTCGCCAGAGGCGAAGCCAGAGGTCTTCGGCAAACCAATGCAGTTGAAAGAGCACAACGAACCTACCGACCAAGCAAGCCAGCAACCAAACCCAGCCGGGTTCGGGTTGGGGTTCCCGAGCGAAGCGAGCCCGGGGGGTGCGGGGGGGCAGAGCTTGCGGAGCCCCCCACGACCTGGAGGGCCGGCTCCGCCGGACCTCCAGCAAAGACGGCGCGGGCGTCAGCCGCTCGAATGCAGGAGTTCCGAGGAGGGGACGGAGCGAAGCGACGTCCCCGACGAGGATCAGACTTCCGGCCGGAGGCGTCCGGCGTCGATCTTGATGCCGGGACCCATGGTGGACGACACCGAGATCTTCTTGAGGTAGCGGCCCTTGGCCGAGGCCGGCTTCACCCGCTGGATCTCGTCGAGCACGGCCCGGAAGTTGTCCTCGAGCGCCTGCGGCTCGAAGCTGGCCTTGCCCAGCGGCACGTGGACGTTGCCGTAGCGGTCGGTGCGGTACTCGACCTTGCCGCCTTTGAACTCGGCCACGGCCCGGGCCACGTCGGTGGTGACGGTGCCGGTCTTGGGGTTGGGCATGAGGCCGCGAGGCCCGAGCACCCGGCCCAGGCGACCGACCACGGGCATCTGGTCGGGCGTGGCGATGGCCAGGTCGAAGTCGAGCATGCCGCCCTCCACTTCGGCGGCCAGGTCCTCGGCACCCACAATGTCGGCGCCGGCTTCACGGGCGGCCACCGCAGCGTCGCCGGTGGCGAACACGGCGATGCGGACGTCCTTGCCGGTGCCGGCGGGCAGGGCCACGGTGCCCCGCACCATCTGGTCGGCTTTGCGGGGATCGACCCCGAGTCGCACCACCAGCTCGATGGTCTCGTCGAAGCTGGCCGGGGCCAAGCTCTTGACCAGGCCCAGGGCCTCGGCGATGCCGTGCTGAGCATCGTTGTCGTAGCGCTTCTTGGCGTCGCCGTACTTCTTGCCTGTTGCCATGGGTTGGCTCCCTCGTTGGTGAGGCCGCCGGGCGAGGTCGTCCCGGTCGAGCCTGGTGGTCGAGCCGCTGGTTGCGACTGCGTGTGGCAGGTGGTGCTTACTTGACGGTGAGGCCCATGGAGCGGGCCGTGCCCTCGATCTGCAACTTTGCGCCGTCGAGGTCGATGGCGTTCAGGTCGGGGAGCTTGATCTTGGCGATCTCTTCGATCTGGGCGGCGGTGACCGAGCCGGCCACCTCCTTGCCGGGGTTCTGCGACGCCTTGTCGATGCCGGCGGCTTCGCGGAGCAGCACGGGGGCCGGCGGGGTCTTGGTGACGAACGTGAAGGACCGGTCCTCGAACACGGTGATCTCCACCGGCACGATGGTGCCTCGCTGAGCCTCGGTCTGGGCGTTGTAGGCCTTGCAGAAGTCCATGATCGCCACGCCGTGCGGCCCGAGCGCGGTGCCCACGGGCGGGGCCGGAGTGGCCTGCCCAGCGGGGATCTGGATCTTGACGACGGCCGCGACCTTTTTCTTGGCCATGGTTGACCTGCTCCTAGGAAATCTGGGGGAAGGGACAGCGTAGGGCCCGGGCCCGGCGCCCGACCAAGGCTGGCTACCGGGCCCGGCCCTGGCTAGAGCTTGGCCACCTGGGAGAACTCGAGCTCCACCGGCGTTTCACGCCCGAAGATGTTGACGAGGACCTTGACCTTGAGCTGGTCCTCGTTGATCTCGATGATCTCGCCGCTGAAGTCGGCAAACGGGCCTTCTTTGACCCGGACCGTCTCGTGGAGCTCGTACTCCATCCGAGGCTTCCCTTTGCGAATCGGTGCGTCCTCGCCCTCGACCTTGACGGTCAGGAACGTCTCGACCTCGCGTCGGCGCAGTGGTGAGGGCTTGGTGCCCTGGCCGACGAAGCCGGTGACGCCGGGAGTGTTGCGGATCACGTACCAGGAGTCGTCGTCGAGGTGACAGCGCACCAGGAGGTAGCCCGGGAACATCTTCTTGGAGACGACGACCTTCTTGCCGTTCTTGAACTCGACCACGTCCTCGAGCGGGATGACCACCTCGTGGATGCGGCCCTCCATGTTCATCGAGGAGGTGCGGGCCTCGAGGTTCTGCTTGACCTTCTTCTCGTATCCCGACTGGGTGTGGACCACGAACCACTTGCCTGGCCGGTCAGCGGGGTTGTCGTAGGGAGCGACCTCGGCGATGAGGTCCTCGGCGTCGACCACTGCCGGTTGGAGGATCTCGCCGGTCTCGGGGTCGATGGCGGGCCCGCCGTCGTCAGCGGGTGCGGAGGCATCGAGCGTGCTGGGAACAACCTCGGGTTCGGCGGCCGCGGTTTCGGGCGACGAGACCTCGGACGCGTCGATCGAGACGTCGAGCTCGTCGGCGACGAGGCCGGTGGCTTCGTCGGAGGTGGCGGTGGTGGGTTCGTTGAGGCTCATGAGGGCACCATGGTGGGTGGAGAGGCGGATGCGCGGGCGGCGCGGTCGGTCACTGGTCGACGATGAACAGGACGGCCTTGGAGAAGCCGTAGTCGAAGCCGGCGATCAACGCCGTCATCACGACCAGGAAGATCAAGACGATGACCGAGAGGTTGAGGGTCTCGGACCGGGTTGGCCAGGCCACCTTGCGGAGCTCGGCGTTGACCTCCCGGACGAACTGGCGCGGCTTGGTGCGGGGCTCGCGGGGGGCGTTGGGTGACGGTGCCTGGCGCCTGGCGGCCTTAGGGGTGCCGTCCTCGGACAGCTCGCCTTGGCGCGCCATCATGCGCCGGGTTTCTCGGTTCATCGCCATCGGCCAACCTCGGGGCGCTTCGTCATCGCGCCCATCACGTCGTCATGTTGTCGGGTCAGGGTGGGAACGCAGGGCAGGAGGGACTCGAACCCACAACCTTCGGTTTTGGAGACCGGTGCTCTGCCAGTTGAGCTACTGCCCTCGGGTCCTTGCTCGGGGATCGACACTAGCCGCGGTCCCGGCCGATCCTCCAAGCGGCTTGCCGGCCGGGCGTGGCACCCTGGGACGGTGACCCGGCCCCCCGACCGCACCCCCTCGACCGCCGAAGGCACCTCGGTCGATGCCCCCACCGACCACCGCGTAACCCCGACCGACCTCCCCGGGTCGGAACACGAGATGCCCATCCGCGACCCGCGTGCCGCCGACCTCGACCAGTTGACCGAGGCCGCTCGCCACGGCAACCACCAGGCCTTCGAGGAGCTGGTCCGGCGCACCCACGCCGACACCTTCACCCTGGCTCGCCGCCTGGTGACCGACGACGAAGACGCCCGTGACGTGGTGCAGGAGGCGTACCTACGGGCCTTCCGCTCCATCCGGCGGTTCCGGGGCGATGCCCAGTTCAGCACCTGGCTCTACCGCATCACCGCCAACTGCGCGTCCACCCAGCTCGTGAAGCGTCGCCGTCACCGCCACGACGAGCTCGACGAGGAGGCTGCCGTGCCCGACCTGCAACCCGAGCACGATCCGGTGGCGATGGCCGATGCCACGTCGCTGCGCGACCGCCTGGAGGCCGCCATAGCCGAGCTCCCGGCGCGCCTGCGCGCCGTCGTGGTCCTGCGCGACGTCTACGACCTCAACCACGCCGAGATCGCCGACGAGCTGGGGATCTCAGAATCGGCGGCCAAGGTCCGGTTGCACCGAGCCCGCCGCAAGCTGCGCACCCAGGTCTTCCCGCTTCCGGGCGAGGAAAGCACCGACGACGACAGCGAGGAGCACGCCCATGCCGTGTGACGCCATCTCCGGGTCGTTGGCCGCAGTGGTCGACGGCGACGCCCGGCTCGACCGCGCCGACCGCCGTCACGTCGAGCGGTGCCTGCGGTGCCAGGCCGAGCTGGCCCAGTACCGCAAGCTCCTCCGGATCATGCAGTCGCTGCGGGCCGATGTGGCCACCCCGCCGGTTGGCCTCCTGGGCGACGTCCTCACCCATCTCGAGGCCGCTGGCGAGCGCAGCGCGGTGCGGGCTGCGCTCACCGGCCGCAAGGTCGCCTACCTGGGCGGCATAGCCGCAGCCACTGCGGCAGCGGGGGCCGGCGCGGCCATCGTCTTGGTGACCCGGGGCCGCAAGGGCCGACTCCCCCTCGCCGGCTGAGGTCGGGTCCGCCGGGTCCCGTTCAGCGGACATTGTGCGAAGGTGCCAGCAGCCAGGTACGCAGAGCGACCCCAGGTGCTGCCGGTCGGACCACTTGGCTCAGGCGCTTACCGGCAGGGCGACGGGGGCTCGACGGCAGTTCTCGACGATGTCGACGGTGATCTCGTCGATGCGGACGTCGGGGACGTCGTGGGCCATGTCGGGATACATCACCAGGCGGGCACCGGGCACGGCGCGAGCGGTGGCCACCCCGCCCGACGGCCGGACCAGCCGGTCGAGCAGGCCGTGGACGACCAGGGTGGGTGCAGTCACGCGGCGGAGATCGGCGGTGCGATCGCGCGTCGCAGTGACGGCGAGGGTCTGGCGGGCCAGGCCGGCGCGGGCGGCCGCGAGGTCGCCTCCCCGGCTGGTGGACAGGGCGTGGATGTCGCGTGCGGCCTGCTCGTCGAAGTGGGGCCCGGCGATGAGGCGCCCCACCTCGATGGCCACCTCGACCGAACCGGCCTCGGCGCTGCGGCTCTTCAGGAGGGCCGGGAGCAGGGCCGGGTGGAGCTTGCCGCCCCGACGGGCTCCGGTGTTGGACATGATCGACGTGAGGCTGGCCACCCGGCTCGAGTGGGCGATGGTCAGCTCCTGGGCGATCATCCCGCCCATGGACACGCCCACGACGTGGGCCCGAGCGATGGCCAGGTGATCGAGCAGGCCGGCGGCGTCATCAGCCATGTGGCGGAGGGTGTAGGGAGGACGGGCTCGGCGGGGCGCGAGCAGTGAGGTGGCCAGGTCGGCGATGGTGGGGACCGGGGCCTGGATCCGCGACGACCGGCCCACGTCGCGGTTGTCAAAGGCGATGACGCGGTAGCCGGCATCGGTCAGGCGGTCGATGAAGGCGGGTGGCCACAAGATGAGCTGGGCGCCGAGGCCCATCACCAACAAGATCGGCTCGCCGTTGGGTGGACCATGCACCTCGTGTTCGATGGTGACGCCGTCGACGTCTGCTGCGGTCATGGGTTGGCTCACATCTCTCCAGGGAACCGGGCCGGGCGGCCCGGGGGGTCCACGGGGGGCGCAGCCCCCCGTGTGTCAGGCGATGATCTTGGTGACGCGGCCGGCGCCGACGGTGCGGCCGCCTTCGCGGATGGCGAAGCGGAGGCCTTCGTCCATGGCGATCGGGTTGATGAG
>JAABUN010002985.1_pt1 | contig 27717 bp, 28 predicted proteins | sample 5559311 | NCBI WGS metagenome assembly JAABUN01 (sample SAMN10711877, study PRJNA513370) | rock metagenome | isolation source: Antarctica rocks | place: Antarctica: Victoria Land, Siegfried Peak sud
CTGCCGCTGCGCGCAGGAGGTCCGAGAGATCATGTTCGACCCGCTCGTCTGACCCTGGGGGCTCGCCGCGGCCAGAGCAGGACGCGCCTGGGGCGGCTCCCGACGGAACAACCCGCCCAGCGGCAGAAGCGGACGTCGCCGGCCAGTCCGCTCATCCTCACCGGCCAGGTGACCCTCACGGGAACTGGCGCGGTTCTTGCAGGTTTTGTGCTGCGCGGTCACCGGCTTCGTGTCGGAACTAGCGATCGTGGTCTGGTAGACGATCCCGCACCGGTGCGCGGTCAGCTCCTCTTCATCTCCTCGGCGAGCATCACGAGGATGCCGTTGGGGCCGCGGACATAGGTGAGCTTGTACACGTCCTCGTACGTCGCCACGCCGCGCAGTGGGTGACAGCCGTGCCTCGCGGCGACCTCGAGGGCCTCGTCAATGTTGTCGACAGAGAAAGCCACGCGGTGCATGCCGATCTCGTTAGGCCGGGTGGGCTCCGTCTCGATCGCCTCGGGGTGGATGTACTCGAAGAGCTCGAGGCGACCGTTGCCGTCTGGCGTCTGAAGCATCGCGATGTTGGCGTGGTTGCCGTCGAGGCCGACGGCGGTGTCGGTCCACTCTCCACTGACCGTGTCCCGGCCGAGAACGGTCAGCCCGAGGTCAGTGAAGAAAGCGATCGTCGCTTCGAGGTCGCGGACGGCGATGCCCACGTTCTCGAGCTTGATGGGCATGCGCTGCACCCTGCCAAGTCAGGGCGACGCGTTCAGACCGCAAACGACCTACCGATATCGGCGGCCTCACGCCTCGATGGGCACGAGCCGCCAGGACTCGCCGCAGTCCCGTAAGCCGAACGCGGAATGAACAGCGGCAACGGATTCGGAGCCTCCAGGTGGTCGTGGGATCGTTCCAGCGTTCCGCAAGACCAGTCCGGTGAGGATCCTCACTGACCTGCGCCATACGGGACATCGCGAGCGGGAGTTTGGGTGCCCGCCACAAAGCTGGAAGGCGAGTTGACCCGCCTTGCCGAACGCACTCAATTCGGAAGACGAGTCAGGTACCGGACGCCATGTACTTGGCGAGGATGTAGTTCGGGTGCCGGTCGAGGTTCTTGCGGACTCGGTCGTACCGCATGGTGGTCGGTGGGTCGGCGTGCCGAGCCGCGATCTGGACGTCGCGCAGGTCGCCCCCCGCGTCGAGCATCGTGGTGACGAAGGTGTGCCGCAGCATGTGCGGGTGCATCCGGGGCAGTCTGACGCCGGCGTCGACCGCCAGGCGACGCAGCCGTCGGGTCGCGGCGTGACGGTCCATGCGCACACCGCGCCTGTTGAGCAGCAGCGGGCCGCCAAGCCGCTCGCCGGCGGCGCGGTCCACCGGCCGACTCACGGCGGGCGGGAGCGGTACTAGGACGACCTTGCCGCCCTTACCTCGCACCCGCAGTGCCCGGTGGCCGTGCTCCTCGCCGAGGTCCTCGATGTCGGCACCAACGGTCTCGAAGATGCGTAGGCCGAGCAGCCCGAGCAGGCATACCAGCGCGAAGTCGAACGGGTTGCTGGACTGCCTCGCGATGGTGAGTAGCGCCTCGAACTGCAGGTGTGTCAGTCCTAGGGTCGGCGACTCCGGTGGCACGGTCGGCCGACGGACGTAGTCCGCCGGCGAGTGTTCAAGGACGCCGTCGATGACGCACGTGCGGTAGAAGCCGGCGACGACGGATAACCGTCGGGAGACCGTGGAGGGCTTGAACCGGCGGACGTCCTGCATCCACCGCAGGTACAACTCAAGATCGTTGCGCTGCGCGTCCAGCGGCGCGAGCTGCCGCTCCTGGCACCAGCTTATGAAGATCCCCAGGTCCGACCCGGTGTGCTCGCGGGACGTGCCGCGGTAGCGCGACAGGTGAGCGACAGCCGCAAGTTCGAGCTCTCGCGAACTCGACAGCGAGGCGTCGAAAGCCGCCATCTCGACACGGTCCGCCCGTTCGACTCCGCCCGCCATCGGCCATCGGAGTGACACGCGGCATGCGGGCGTCACCCAATGCGGGTCAGGCCGAGGGGGTCTGCTCCGAGCGCAGGATCCCCATGCGCACGATGTCCTCGTACGTACCTCGGACCCACGCGTGCTGGCGCTGCCGACCCTCGATCAAGAAACCCGCCTTCTCGTACGCGCGGATCGCGGCGATGTTCGACGCGATCGCCTGAAGGTGAATCCGGCGGAGGTTGTGACGCGCGAAGCCGAACTCGACGAGCTGAACGATGGCCGCTGTGCCGATGCCGCGACCCCGGGCGTTCCGTTCCAGACCGATGCCCGCCTCGGCTTGACGGGCGAACAGGTCGAAGGCGAACAGCGACGCGCTGCCCACAGCGGCGCCGTCGACGTCAATCACGAAGGACACAGCGGCCTCGGGGCCCTCATCCTCGGCAGCACGCGCAAGCCGAGCATCGAAGCGGTCCCTCGTCAACGGGCGCGGCGCCTGCGGGTTCCGCTCTTCCCAGGTATCCAGGTCAGCGGCGATCCCGAACAGGAGATCAAGGTCGTCGTCGGTGCGCGGGCGTAGCGACACGATGTTGGGCACAGCGAGGACAGTACGTCGACCTCGGCCGTCACCGTTCTGGCCTTCTCCGGCCGGACAGCAGGCCATTCCGGCCAGCCCACACCACGCGCCCGCGCAGGCGGCCAATCGCGCGACTTGCATGAGCCGATGTGTTCGATAGCGCAGACTCGCATTTGGTCGCGTGCTGTCGATGGCGCGAAGCGGCAGCGTTACGGAACAGCCCGCTTGGGCGCCGTTCGCCAGTCGTGCTTCGCAGGTGAGCCTCGAAGCGAAGCATCGGCGTCTCGTGCGGCCTGCCGGTGGCCACTGTCTTCCACTTCAGTTTCTACGCGACGGGGGGGCTTGCGGCAAGACCCGGGTCGTCCTGCACAGTCGCCAGCCTGAGCCACCGACGGAAGGAGAACGGCTGTGCAGTTTGACGTAATCGTGGTGGGGGGCGGCCCGACCGGGCTGATGCTGGCCATCGAGCTGCGCCTGCGCGGGATCCAGGTGCTGGTGCTTGAGCGGGAGCTAGAGCCGGTCAGCTACGTCCGGTCGCTCGGCATGCACCCGCGCAGCGTCGAGGTGCTGGACCAGCGGGGCCTGGTCGACCGGTTCCTCGCGCTGGGCCGGCAGTACCCGCTGGGCGGGACCTTCGCGCAGATCGGCAAGCCGCCACTGCCCCCGGAGAGCCTGGACACCACTCACCCGTACGTCCTGGGCATCCCGCAGACCGTCACCGACCGGCTGCTGGAGGAGCGCGCGGCCGAGTTCGGAGCGGTGCTCCGGCGAGGATGCGCCCTGGTCGGGCTGGTCCAGGACGACCACGGGGTCACCGCCGACCTCGCCGACGGCACGAGCCTACGGTCGCAGTACCTCGTCGGCTGCGACGGCGGGCGGAGCACCGTGCGCACGCTGCTCGGCGTCGGTTTCCCCGGCGAGCCGACCCGGGTCGACACGCTGCTCGGCGAGATGAAGGTGGGCGTCCCGCCGGAGCAGCTGGCCGCGACCGTGGCCGAGATCCGCACCACGCAACTACGGTTTGGAGCCGGGCCGCTGGAGGACGACTGGTACCGGGTCCTGGTGCCGGCCGACGGCGTCGCCGAGGACCGATCGGTCCCGCCTAGCCTTGACGACTTCAAGGGCCAGCTGCGGCGGTGGGCGGGCACCGACTTCGGGGTGCACTCGCCCCGGTGGCTGTCCCGCTTCGGTGACAGCACGCGACTGGCGGAGCGGTTCCGCTGCGGGCGGGTGCTGCTCGCGGGAGACGCCGCGCACGTCCACCCGCCGGTCGGGGGGCAGGGGCTCAACCTGGGCCTGCAGGACGCCTTCAACCTGGGCTGGAAACTCGCCGGGCAGGTACAGGGGTGGGCACCTAAGGATCTACTGGACAGCTACCACGCCGAGCGGCACCCCGTGGCCGCGGCGGTGCTGGACAGCACGCGAGCTCAGATGGAGTTGCTGTCGCCCGAACCCGGCCCACAGGCGGTACGCCGACTGCTGTCCGAGCTGATGGACCTCGAGGACGTGCAGCGCCACCTGATCGCCAAGAACTCCGCACTCGACATTCGCTACGACCTGGGCGACGGACACGACCTGATCGGCCGACGAGCGCGAGACATGCCGCTGCAGCAGGGACGGCTCTACGAGCTGATGCGCGACGGTCGCGGGCTCCTGCTCGACCGAACGGGGCGACTGGCCGCGCCTGGTTACGTCGACCGCGTCCGGCACCTCGCCGACGAGGACGCGAAGCTGGACGTGCCGGCCGCACTGCTACGGCCCGACGGTCACGTGGCATGGGTGGGCGACGACCAAGATGACCTCGATGACCACCTCCGACGGTGGTACGGACTTCCAAGTCCGGTCGCGCCCAAGACGGCTGTGCAGAGCGAGCACTGAATGCCGGCGACCCCAGCCTCGCCAAGCAATCACCTAGCGCCGGCTCTGCGCAGGAGTTCCAGCCACGGGGCGCAAGGGTGCCGAGGCGACGCCGCTCCGCACGTAGCACCCCCACCGCGGCATGAGCGGATGTTCTGTTGCGGCGTGTAATGACGGTTACCGGCTGATTGCCGCGGCGTGGAGCGGCGCCTTGTCACAACACGCCTCTGGCTCGGACTCCAATCCGCTCGAGCGAGTCCACCTGCTGTGCCACTCAGGCCATGCGGCTCAGCGTCGCGACATCTTGGCGGCTTGCACTCGGAGTCAGCGGGCCGCCGCCGGCGCGCCGTCCAGGGTGCTCGGCCGCTATAAAGACGTGTGAGCGTCGAACTGGTTGACCGGGACTGGAACACGGCGATACATGCCGGGCTCGGCCGTGACTCGTCGTCGTTCCGAGCCGTCTGCCCCTTCGTCAAGGAGCGGGTGCTCAACGGGCTGATCAAGGACCACCGGCTTGGCGAGCTGCGCCTCGTCACCCGCTTGAAGCTCGCGGACTTCGCCGACGGCGTCAGTGATATCGCCGCGCTACGGGCCGTGATGCAGGCCGGTGGTCAGGTCCGGGGGGTACGAGGCCTGCACGCGAAGGTGTTCTTGTTCGGGACCACTCGTGCGGCCGTAACCTCGGCAAACTTGACGACGAGCGGTCTGGCTGGCAATCACGAGTTCGGGTGCGTTTCCGAGGAAGCGGCTTTCGTCGACGCCTGCTCGGCCTACTTCGAAGCGTTGTGGGACGCCGTTGGTACCGACGTGACATCGCAACAGTTGGACCACTGGGAAGATCTGGTCGGCGAGCACCTCGACAGTGGGGCACGTCCTGGCGCGGCGGCGGCGTTCCCGGACTTCGGTGCGACCGTGAATCTGACTGCGCCGACGCTGCCCGACCTTGCCCCGCCCGGGTGGCCGGCCGAGAGTGGGCAAGCGTTCGTGAAGTTCTTCGGCGAAGGAAGCAACCGCGCCGATCACGACGCCTCTACGCTCGGCGAGGTGCAGCGCTCGGGATGCCACTGGGCCTGCACGTACCCAGCAGAGAAGCGGCCCAGGGCCGTCCGGGACGGCGACACGATCTTCGTCGGCCGGCTGGTTTCACGTCCGAACGACACGATGATTTTCGGTCGCGTCATCGGACGAGAGCACCGTGATGGCCAGGACGACGCAACACCGCAAGACATCGCGCTCCGACCCTTCAAGGAACGTTGGCCGCACTACGTCCGTGTCCACCACGGGCAGTTCGTCGCGGGCGCCCTCGGCAACGGCGTGAGTCTCGCCGAGCTCATGGACACCCTGGGCACCGACGCCTTCGCCAGCACGAGGGCGAACGCGGCCGCTGGCCACGGCAATACCGACCCGCGCAGGGCTTTCCGCCAGCAGCCTCAAGTGCGACTGACCTCGGAAGCCGCAGCTTGGATCACCGCGCGACTGGAGGAAGCCTTCCGACTTCACGGAACCGTGCCCGCCGAGGCACTCGAGCAGTTGGACTGGCCGTAGGACGCTGGGCTTGCCGGACAAGCCCAGGCCGGACAAGCCCAGACGGCCGCTGCGCGGCATGAGCGGATGTTGCATCTGGGCCGTGCGCCTGGACACGAGCAGGTGGTCGCCACGTCGGTTCCGGTTCTCCACCTGCGCTGATCAAGAAGTCGTGGCCCGACGATATCTCGTGCCCGGCCGCTACAACGGGTTGTGGCGAAACCCGTACGGTGCCTGCATGGCCGGCCGACGCGACGACTTCAACGCCGCGACTCGCAGGTCCCTGTCAGCGCGGGCCGGCCATCGCTGCAGCAACCCGGCGTGCGGGGCGCTCACGTCCGGCCCCGGGCAGGAGCCCGACACAGTCGTAGATGTCGGGGTTGCCGCGCATATCACCGCCGCTGCCGAACGCGGCCCCCGCTATGACCCCGCGATGTCCGGGCCGGAGCGGAAGGCGGCGGCTAACGGCGTCTGGGCCTGTCAGCGCTGCGGCAAGCTGATCGATTCCGACGACTCGAAGCACACCGTCGGCCTGCTGCGGCGTTGGAAGTCAGAAGCCGAGGAGCGTGCGGCGCAGATGGTCGCCGCCGGCGTGGGCTCGGTCGAGCCTGCGCTCGAGCTCGCGGCGCCGTGGCTCGTCCCCGACGACTCCGTACTGTCGTTTGCCAGCACGGCCGTGGAACGGGTCGGGCGCCGCGGCGAACTCGCCGAGCTCGAAGCGTTCCTGACCGATGCCCGTTCCTTCTCGTGGTGGGTGTGGACCGGCCCGGCCGGCGTCGGCAAGAGTCGACTGGCCGTCGAGCTATGCCGCGCAGCGAGCGAGGAATGGCACGCCGGGTTCTTGCGCGAGGCCCACCAGCAACGTCTAGGCGCGTTGCGGCCGCTGTCGCCGACGCTCGCGGTCGTTGACTACGCGGCACAGCGGGCGGGTTGGCTGTCGGACGCCCTGCTCGAGCTCGCCGCTCGAGAGGAAGGGCCTCCGATCCGCGTCCTCGTGCTCGAACGCGAGGCGAGCGGCTCGTGGTGGGACCGCGTGCAGCGTCTGCACCGGATCGCGGAGTCGTCGCCGATCGCGTCGTCGCGGTACAGCTTTCCCCGCCCGCTGTCCGGGCTCGGCCCAGACAATCTGAGGACGTTGATCGGCAGCGTCGCGGCCCACCTCAACGCGACGGTCTCGCGGACAGACGTGGAGGACATCGCCGACCACGCGGAACGCCTCGACTCACTGGGCAGCCCGCTGTCGGCGTTCCTGGCGACCCTGGACTGGCTCGACACGTCAGGAGTGAGCACGGGAAGGGACGCGGCACTCCGCCGGCTCATCCAACGTGCCGACGATCGGCTCACCGCCGGGCTGGCCGAGCCGGCAGCGTCGCAGGTACGCCGAGCGCGGCTGTTCTCGACCTCGCTCGGCGGCAGCGTCGGGGCGGGAGAATACGGCACAGCGGCCGCCGAGGCCCCGCGGGACCTGCTGCCAGGCCTGTTGCAGCTGCCGGCGGAGACGGCCGAGAGCGTCCTCGGCGGCTTGCGCCCCGACCTTGTCGGCGAGCTGCTCGTCCTCGACGAGCTCGGCGCTCCCCAGGGGAGAGCCGCGGAAGCGGACGCCGTAGTGGCGCTCGCCGGACGGCGGCGACCGGAGGCGTTCACCGCGTTCGTCGAACGCGCTGCCCGCGATCATCCCGACCACCCCCAGCTGCGCGGACTGTTGGACGCTGTCGCTGATGGTCCGGCATGGGCCAGTCTCGCGGTCGTTGTCGTCCCGCTTCTGCGGCGCAGCGACCACCCACTCGTCGCCGACATCATCGGCCGGCTTTCCGCCCTCCAAGAACAGACCGGCGAGCCGCAGTTGCGACAGCTCGCTGTGACGGCCCGATTCCACGTCGCCAACGTCCTTATGGCCGAGGACCACGCCGCCGGTGCGAACGCGCTGTACACGGCAGCGCTGGAGACCGCGGACCCGGGCTGGCCGGTCCACGCGAGCCTTCTGAACAACCGAGGGATCACATGGCTCCGCCTCGGGCGCGTCGATCTGGCCGTCGACGACTTCACCGCGGTAGTCGAATCGGTCACGGCGACCGAGGAGGCCCGTGCCTGCGCGCTGAACAATAGGGCCGACCAGTTCACTGCAGCCGACGACCTACCTGCGGCGATTGCTGACAGGACGTCGCTGCTCGAACTGGCCGACACCAGCTTCGACAGGCGTTACATCGCGCTGTCGCGGCGGGCCAGCGAACGGTGGGCGCTCGGCGACCGCCAAGGGACCCATGCTGATTTCGAAGCGATCTTGGCCGCGGACGACATCGCTGCGGAGCAGAAGATGCAGACGCGCCTGCTCCGCGCAGAGCTCCTGCTCGGCCGCGGGCGGCGCGACGAGGCGGTGACAGACCTCCGAAGTGTCGTGGCATCGACCAGGAACTTCCCAGGCGTCGAAGCGCAGGCGCGGCAGTTGCTCGCGGAGTTGGGCCGGTTGTAAGGGGGCACGACGGCGGCCGGCGCGCACCTTGCCCGCTTCCACGCGCGTCGACGGTGGACCCTCAAGCCATGCAAGTGAGCGCGAACCACATCCGACAGCTGTACGGGAACGCAGTCGCGGACTGTGCAAGGATCGGCGGCCGATCCGGGACCGGCTGGAGCCGCGGCCCTGGCATGCCTCGTGCTCGCGGGCGACCCATCTACGGACGTGCCGGGGGTGCTCGCCGAGCGGGTCCGCGCGACGCAGGAGCGGGTGACCTCCGGCTCCGCGTGCGGCGGACGAGGGGACGGTGTCGGCGAGCGTCTGGAGGGTGTCAGAGGCGGAGGCGCGTCGGCTCGGTTCAAGACGATGCCGCTCGCGACACCACCGCGCATCGGCAGTCGGTTAGGTTCCTGACGCCATGTACGCCGCCAGGATGTAGTTCGGGTGGCGGTCGAGGTTCTTGCGGGCGCGGTCGTAGCGCATGGTGTCCGAGGATCGGCATGTCGGGCGGCGATCTGCACGTCCCGCAGGTCTACCCCGGCGTCGAGCATGGTGGTCACATAGGTGTGTCTGAGCATGTGCGGGTGCATCCGCGGTAGGCGGACGCCGGCAACAGCTGCTAGGTGACGAAGTCGGCGGGTGGCGGCATGCCGGTCCATCCGCACCTCGCGGCGGTTCAGCAGGAGCGGCCCGGTCGAGCGCTCCGCAGCCGCCCGATCTACCGCACGGCTGACAGCGGGCGGCAGTGGAACCAGTACAACCTTGCCGCCCTTGCCGCGCACACGTAGGACTCGGTGCCCGTGCTCCTCGCCGAGGTCGCCGATGTCCGCACCGACGGTCTCGAAGATCCGGAGCCCGAGTAGGCCCAGCAGGCACACAAGCGCGAAGTCGAAGGGGTTGGTCGACTCCCTCGCGGCGGTCAGCATCGCCTCGAACTGAAGATGTGTCAGCCCGAGCGTCGGCGACTCCGGCGGGACGCTCGGTCGGCGTACGTAGTCCGCCGGTGAGTGTTCGAGGACGTCATCTATGACGCAGGTCCGGTAGAAGCCCGCGACGATGGAGAGCCGCCGGGACACCGTGGAGGGCTTGAACCGCCGCACGTCCTGCAGCCACCGCAGGTACAGCTCGAGGTCGTTGCGCTGCGCAGCCAGCGGCGCGAGGTGCCGATCATGGCACCAGTTGAAGAACACCCGCAGGTCGGACTCGGTGTGTTCGCGCGAGGTGCCGCGGTAGCGCGACAGGTGGGCAACCGTCGCGAGGCCAAGCTCACGCGACTGGTCGGAGGAGGCGGAAACCGCCATACCGAAACGGTGCTCCGCGACGGTCAGCTCCGCCAGCGGCCGATGGAGTGACAACACGCGGCATGAGCGGACGATGGCGACCGCGCAGGACGGCATCGACCCTTGACCAGCACGGCTGTACAGCAACCAGGACATCGCGGCGACGGACTCGCTGGAGGGCGGTCCCCGCGGGCGGGGCTCGCCGACTGCCCTTTGACTCAGTGCGCCACGCGGTAGCGGAGGTACATGACCCCGCAGTCGAACGTGTGGCTGCCGACGAGTTCAAGATCTGCGCGGCGCTGCGCCCGGGGGAAGAAGGGGGTTCCTCCACCGACCAGCACCGGGTGGACTCGCAGCCCGTACTCGTCGATCAGGCCCAACTCGGCCGCTTCCGCAGCCAGTGTCGCGCCTCCGATGGCGATGTCGCCCTGCCCGGGCGCCGCTCGCCACCTGTCGACTTCCTCCGCCAGGGTGGCGGTAGCGAGACGGTTGCTGCCCTCGACAGCGGAAAGCGTCTTGGAGAACACGACCTTGGGGAGTGACACCCAGAGGGCCGCGAACTCGCGCTCGAGGTCGGTGAGCGCCGGGTCCTGGTCGGCCGTCTCCCAGTACAACATCGTCTCGTACAGCCGTCGGCCCAACAGGTGAACCCCGACCTGTCGCACCTCGTCGGTCGCGAAGCGGAAGACCTCCTCGTCAGGCGTTGACCATCCGAAGCCGCCGTCGGGCCCGACGATGTAGCCGTCGAGGGAGACGCCCATGGAGCACGTCACCATGCGCATCAGCGGACCTCCTGGGTGCTGGCGACAGGTCGGACCCCGAAGATCGCACAGCCGACGTCGTGGCCTGCCCAGGCGCGACTCACGGCAGCTGAGTGCGATCGCGGCGGCTGGGGAGTGACGTGGGAGCACGAAGCCTGCAGGATGCCCGCATGTCGCGGATTCAGCGGTTGGACCACGTCGGCATCACGGTGACCGACATCGAGACGGCGTCGGCGTTCTTCGTTGCGCTTGGTCTCGAGGTCGAGGGCCGCACGTTCTTGGAGGACGAGTTCCTCGACACCGTCATCGGCATAGCCGGCGCGCGTACCGAGATCCTCCTGTTGCGCGCGCCCGACGGCGGGGCCGGCGTCGAGCTGGCGACCTTCATCCGGCCTGACCACCGCCAGGGTCGCCCGCTGCTATGGCCACCGAGCTGGGACTGCGCAGCTTGGCCTTCGACGTGGACGACCTCCAGGCGATCGTCGAGCGGCTTGCGAAGGACGGCTACGGGCTCATCGGCGGGATCGGCGAGTACGAGCGTGCGTGGCGCATGGCCTCTGTACGGGGGCCAGAGGGGATCATCGTGTCGCTCGCGGAGCGAATCGACTGACCGTCCGCCCACGAAGACCCGCCTGGCGGCATGAGCGGGCGCCTCGGACATCGATTGAGTAGCTAGGCGTCGGCGTGCCCTTACGACAGCTGGCGAGCCGCGATAGGTCTCATCAGGTCGGCTTGGCGAGCGCGTGCCGGGCGCCCTACCAACAGCTAAAGGGACTGCTGCAGGGCTGGTTGACACTCCATCTGTGGGACTCGGTCCCGCAGGAAGGATGTCGCTGTGCCCAAGAAGTTTCCGCCCGAGTTCAAGCGTGACGTCGTCCGGGTGGCCCGTCGCGGCGACCTGAGCCATGCCGAGGTCGCTGCCGACTTCGACGTCTCGGTGGAGTCGGTGCGCCGCTGGGTGCGCCAGGCCGACGTGGACGACGGGGTCGTCAACGGGCAGACCAGCGCCGAGCAGAACGAGCTGGTGCAGCTGCGCCGGGAGAAGCGCCGGCTGGAGATGGAGAACGAGATCCTGCGCCGTGCCGCGGCCTACTTCGCCGCGGGCAGTCTCCCAAAATGAGTTACCCGCTGGTCCGTGACCTGGCCGCCGAGGGGATCCCGGTGCGGCTGACCTGCGGGGTGCTCCGCCACTCCAGGCAGGCGTACTACGCGTGGCTGGCCACCCCTGTCAGCCAGCGCGAGCTGGAGGACGCCTACCTGACGAATGCGCTGATCGACGCGCACGGTGATGACCCGGAGTTCGGCTACCGGTTCCTGGGCGACGAGCTCGAGCGCGCCGGGCACCTCGTGGGTGAACGGCGGGTCTGGCGGCTGTGCTCGCAGCAGAAGCTGTGGTCAGCCACGGTCCGCAAGGGCCGGCGCGGCAGCGGCAAGACGCCTGGTCCGGCGGTGCACGATGACCACGTCCAGCGGGACTTCACCGCGCAGCGCCCGGACCAGGTGTGGGTCACCGACATCACCGAGCACCCGACCGCGCAGGGCAAGCTCTACTGCTGCGCGATCAAGGACCTGTTCAGCAACCGGATCGTCGGCTACGCGATCGACGAGCGGATGACCCGCAGCTCGCCGTCACGGCGCTGCGCACCGCGGTCGCCCGGCGGCAGCCGACGGGTGTCGTGGTGGTCCACAGCGACCGCGGGTCCCAATTCAGAGCAAGATTATTCCGGGCCGTCCTGACCGCCGCCGGCCTGCAGGGATCGATGGGCCGGGTCGCCTCCGCTGGCGACAATGCCGCGATGGAGTCCTGGCATGCGCTGCTGCAGAAGAACGTCCTGGACCGCCGCCGCTGGCGCACCCGCGACGAGTTGCACTAGGCGATCGTCTTCTGGAACGAGCACAACTACAACCGCCGCCGTCGGCAGCGCGCGCCCGGCAAGCTCACCCCGGTGGAGTTCGAGCTCGCCTTCACCGCCCAGGCCGCAGCCGTTGCGGCATGATCACCACTCACCCGGTGTCAACCGACCTTGCAGCAGTCCCAAAGGAGTCGGTGCTCATCCGCCTGCCCGGCGTCACTCGAGCAGGACGCGGACATGGTGATCGCTGCTGCACAGCGAGGGCCAGTTCTCACGCTTCTTCGACATGGTCTCACCAGCCAGCGCGCCACGGCGTTCGTCAGACGTTGCGGACCTCGAGGATCCGGTACTGCGGGGACCGGACGACCGCTGAGTGCAGGACCGGGTTGCACATCGCGCTGCCGTACACCGTGCGCTGCACCGTGCGGACGATGTAGCCGCAGCCACCGAACAGCGCCATCGTTGCCCCCTTGGGGACCGTGATCGTCACGCTTTCCCCGGTCTGGATGGTGACCGAGGTGTTCAGGGTGACGCCGGTCTCAGCCTCGAGCAGCGGGATGCCGACGGTGACCGAGCTCTCGATGCTGGCGCCGAACGTCAGCGAGCGGGTGACGGTGAAGCGGTAGGTTATCGGCGCCGCCTTCGCCGAGATCGCCGGTGAGACGATACGGAGAGCACCCCGTGCCCGGGACGCACCGACGACCTTCCAGCGGGTGGGGTTGGGGCACTTCGGATAGGTCCACTCCACGCCGTCGTCCGGCAGCTCACCGTGGGCGACCCAGGAGCCGTCGTCGTCGAAGTCCACCTCCTCGAGCGCCTGCAGCGCCGGGAAGTCGGAGAGGTCGAGCGGGTCGAGTCCGGGAAGCTCGCTCGCGGTCATGGGGTGGCACCTTCCTCGGTGGGCTGGTCTCCGGTCGTGTCGTCCTGCCTCGTCCCCTCGGTGAACGGGACGGAGAGCTGCGCAGCGAGCGCCCACGTCTGGGTCTGCCCGTCGAACTCGGCGACCCGCTCGAGATGCGGGAGCCAGATCATGGGCGGCACCCGCGGCTCGACGTCGGCCGACGGGATCCACTGGTCGTCCTCGACGCGTCCGACGCCCAACGGTTCTCCGCCGCGCCGGGGCATAAGGTGCGCGGTGATGGCACTTACGCCAGCCGCCGCCGCCTCGGGAGCCGTCTCAGCGGAGACGTCCGTGTCCGCCGGGGGTGTCTCGGTGCCCGCGGTCAGCAGGCGGACGCGCTCCCAGCGGCCGTCCTCGACGCCGTCCGGCTCGTCGAGCACGACCGCGCCGTCCTCGGCGGGCAGCACGGCCGGGTCGTGGTCGGCGAAGACCCTCGCCGGCCCGGCCGGCGCCGGCTCGCAGACAGTCGTCCACTTCTCGGTGTAGGGCGCGTCGGCGGGAACGCTCCAGTCCCGTTCCCGGTGACACACCATCGTTCCGGCGGGTGCTGCGGCCGGTGCCGGCGGCGGCCAGTGGCCCAGCGGGTAGAAGGCTTGGGCCAGCTCCCAGGGCTCGTGCGCCACGTCGGTGATGTCCCAGCCCTTGCGCTTCAGGGTCGAGGAGTAGACAAAGGGATAGCTGCGGCGCTGCGGCATCGCCCAGCCCGGGTTCCATCTGTAGTGGATCGCCCGCATCCGCCACCCGTCGTACATGACATGCAGTGGTGCCCAGGGCTTGGTCCCGGCGGGGGCGGAGGGGTTCTTGCTGTCGTACCAGAGGACCGTGACCAGGACGTTCGAGGAGACGCTGATAGACCCGATGAGGTTCACGAACGTCTGCACGAGCCCGAGCGCCGAGGTGACCACCCACTTGCTCAGGTCGCGCGATGCCTGCTGGCCGGGCGTCGGCAGGGGCTTTCCCAGTACGGGGCCTCCTTCGTCTTGTCCACCACGGCGTTGAGAGCGTCGACATTGACCGGGGGAATGATGCGAGCCGATCCCGCGTAGTTCTTGAGCTCGGGGACAACCGTCGACCACAGGTTGTTCGACCAGTTGGCACCAAGGGTCTGGTTGTCCCCCACGGCCTGGGTGTCCCGCACCAGGATCACCCGCAGCTGACCGGTCTGAAAACTCAGGGCGACGCGGTAGCAGGTCCAGTCCGTTCCGGGGGCGGTCAGGGTGCCGAGGATGTGCAGGAGGGACTGGAAATCCGGGCTTCTCGTGACCCGGCCGACCGTCTCGCCCCAGCCCTGCGGGACGGCGAAGCCCTCGGGCAGGGTGATGTTGCCGCTGGCGTCGAACGCACCGCCCGGCACTGAGACGTAGCCCATCAGTCCGAGAGCGGTGTTCAAGCTGCCCACAGCAGTAGTCACGGTGCACCTTACCCAAGATCCTCTGGAGAGAGTAAGGCTCGGCATGACGGAGCGAAAGGGTCCGCGCGCCTCCTTTCGGCCCGATCGGGCCATCAGCGCGGGCCTTTGGCTGGCCTGTTCTGGCCATTGGCAAGGATCTCCATACAGTCACTCATCGGCTACTTGTTCACTGGACCCACGGCTCGGGCCTGGCCAGGCTGGGGTCGAGGTGTTCGGCGGGGTCGCTCTCTCATCGGCTGCCCGCGGCTGGTTGGCGTGGCTCTCTCATGGCGTGCGTACCGCCGGGCACCCGTGACGAGGTGAGGCTCAAGAGGGGTCTGCCCAGCTCGAAGTAGCGCTGCCCTCCTCGTCGACAGGCTGTCGATTGCGAGGAGGAGGCGAGGGTCATGGCACAGGTGGCAATCGGGATGGATCCGCACAAGAGGTCGGCGACGATCGAGGTCCTCGACGAGGCGGAGAAGGTCCTCGCGGCGGGCCGGTTCGGCACCGACCGCGACGGCTACAAGCACCTGCTGGCCGCCGGCCGGCGGTGGCCGGACCGGGTGTGGGCGGTGGAAGGATGCGAAGGAGTGGGTCGCCACATCGCCCAGCGGCTGGTCGCCGACGGTGAACCGGTGGTGGACGTACCGGCGAAGCTGTCGGCGCGGGCTCGGGTGTTCTCCACCGGGCAGGGCCGCAAGACCGACGCCACCGACGCGCACTCGGTCGCGCTGGTCGCGCTGCGCACGCCAGGTCTTCGCGCCGTGCAGGTCGATGGCGCGACAGTCGCGTTGCGGCTGCTGGTGGACCGACGTGACGAGCTCGGAGCCGCCCGCACCTTCACGGTCAACCGGCTGCACCGGCTGCTGGTCGAACTGATCCCGGGCGGGGCCAAGACGTTCCTGTCCGCGACCCAGGCCAAAGCCTTGCTGGCCACCGTCCGTCCGCGTGACCTGGTGGGCAAGACCCGCCGCAAGCTGGCCGCGGAACTGATCGCGGAGCTGGAGGGGATCGACAAGCGGATCAAGACCGCGACCACCGAGCTCCGCGACCTGGTCGAGGCCACCGGCAGCACGCTGCTCGAGCTGCACGGCATCGGCCCCTCCGGCGCGGCCCGCCTGCTCGGTGACATCGGAGACGTGGCCCGGTTCCCGACCCGCGGGCACTTCGCGTCCTGGAACACGCACCGCCCCGATCGACGCCTCCTCCGGGGAGCAGACCCGCCACCGGCTCTCCCGCGCCGGCAACCGGCGGATCAACCGGGTGCTGCACATCATGGCGATCGTGCAGCTGCGCAACGACACCGAGGGCCGGGCCTACTACCGGCGCAAGCTCGCCGCCGGCAAGACCCCGATGGAAGCCATCCGCGCCCTCAAACGACGACTCTCCGACCTCGTCTACCACCAGCTCGTGGCCGACCAGAAACGCCAACGCCAGACGGCAGCCGAGACGGGCCCGGGAGGACAAGTGGGGGCGGCTACTGGCTCCAGCGCGGCCGACTCCAACCCCAACGTCGACGCTTCGGAGAAGTCACTTCCCGGACCCGCCACGACGAAGCCTAAGACCGACCTCGTCGCCGTGTCTTGACACAGAGGGGAGCCAGTAGCGCGGCTCGCGGCAGAAGCGGACGTCCCATGCGGTGATCGCTAGCCGGCTTGAAGCGCGTCGGTGAGGTACTCGGTGAGCATCGGCAGGTGCTGGACGGAGAGTCTGCGGGGGACTCTGACTGTCGAGGAGCAACTCATGTCGGGGGCGTGAACGTCGATCTCCAAAAGGGAGTCCCCATGCCAGAAGGTGACGATGTGTGCGCTCAGCTCGCGCTCACCCGCGTGGATGGTGGTCCTGCCCTGCTCGATGAGCTGGTTTCCAGCTGCGCCTGTCATGTCCGGATCGATGTCTGGCCCTCGTCGTGTTCTAGCGTCGAGGCGGAAGTCTTCGGCCTCCGTGTGCATGTGCTCCAACTCCTCGGGGGTGGCCTGGCGGGCACCGCCCTCAACCCCTGGTCCGAAGACCGCACCGCCACGAAACATCGGGCCGCTCCGCCGCGGGGAGCGATCCTGCATATAGACCGTGGCAGGGTCGATCACGCGAACGAGCAATCGCGGGAGTTGCATATAGGCAGTATCTGGGAAGCAAGTCGGCCGACACATGCCGACTAGGGCCCTGGTTTCTGGTGTCGGCCTGGTCGCGAGCCCGCGCGACGTGCGGCATGAGCGCACGTCCAGCCGAGGGTTCTCCGGTCGAGCAGAACATGTTTTGTCCGCCCTGGCGCCGCAAGTAATGGAAGGGTTGCCGCTGTTGGCGCTCGCCCTTGTGACATCACGGTGCAGCCGACCCGCCGGGGCCGTGCGCGGCGTTCCGGGTCAGTGGCCGACGTCCACGTCGTCAAAATCGTCGCGGCCGGCGGACGGCATCGCGCGGTACGGGCGGTCGTCGGCGGCGAGTGTGGCGTCTGCGCTGCCGCCGTAGTCGTACTCGGCGTGCTGCACTGCGGCGTCCACAGCGTTCGAGGCGGCGCCCAGTGCTTGGGCGATGTCCTCGTCGTCTCGTAGCGCCGCGCCGTACAGCCGGATGACGTCGTGCGCGGTGTCGTACCGCTGCTCGGGGCTGACGTCGCTGTCATAGCCGTCAGCGGACTCTTCGATGTGCCGTTCGATGTCGGGCAGGATGTGCTCGGTGAAGTAGGCGAGTTCCTGAGCGGCTTCCTCGTCGGTGAACAGCGTGCGCACGTCGGGCTGCAGCCAGCCCGGGTCGAAGTCGCGGCCATAGTGGGCGAGCTTGGCGACGGCTTGGCGGCGCAGGTCTTCCGGCAGGGCGCCTGCGGCATCTAGCCGAGCGAGGACGGTCGGCTGCCAGTGCGCGGACACGTACATCCCGAACGTCAGGAGCTTGGGCAGGTCCGTGGCCTGCGCTTGCGCCCAGACACGCAGGAACTGCTCGCCAGTGCGGTACTTCAGGAACGCGCCGAGCGGGTCGCCCCATGAGTAGCCGGTGCGGTTTAGGCGGACGCGGACGGCGACCTTGCCGTAGAGCGAGGGCGGGACCGTGACGACGGTGCCGAGCGCGGTCCCGCCGCAGTCGACCTGGCGGAGCAGCTCGTCGTCGGCGAGCCCGTCGATAAGGATGCCGACGGCTTCGGGGTTTCCGGTCACGCAGGCGGCGAAGCCTTCGCGGAGCGTGGGGTGTCGGAACTGCCATGCCGGGGCCGCCTGGGTCGTGTCCAGGCGCAGGAAAGAGCCGTCCAGCCGGCTGAACGCGGGCAGGACTTGCTCGGCGGTCGCGCCGAGACGGCTCGTGACGTCCTGCAGCGCTGGGGTCAGCGTCACCGGCGCTGGGACGCCGCCGCTAGAGACGTAAACGCAGCCGAGCGCTGCGCGAGCGCCCGGGTCGAGCTGTTCGATGACATCGCGCAGACAGTCCGTGGGCCTACGCAACCACGAAGGGCCGACTGGAAGGCGCTCCTGCCGCTCAAGCAGCACCACGGGATGTCCTTGAAGAGCCTCGCCTTCGCTGCGCACCGCCTAGGCCTCTGGAGCGACGCCGTGTACCAGCGAGCCATGCGGCAGTACTCCGGGAACGGCTGGAACCAGAACGAACCAGGGGACATTGGCCCAGCAGAGCGTCCCAGCATGATCGAAAGGGCCGCACTACTCCTCGAGCAGAATGGCGTGAGCACCAAGGAGCTCGCCGCAGCAAGTGGCCTGACCGAGGACCTCGTCCTGGAGGCCATCGCCACGGGCAGCGACGACACTCGGCCCAAGCCGCTATCCGGAACCTCTGTCTGACGTCACCATTGGGGGATTCAAACCTACCGTACAGGCCCAGCTGCCCCCGTGCCGGTACGCTCGCACATCGGCAGATCCGGACGTCCCGTAGGCCGAACCGCGAGTCGGTACGAGCCACGTCGTCGGCGAGACGGTGACCTCCCAGCGGGGGTGTCCCGTAGGACCCGTCCGGTGAAGTGACCGGTGAGGGCAGCTCATGCGGGCGCGTCGCTCGGCTGCTTCGAAGATCACCGGTGAGACCCAAGACTTGACCGGGGTTGGTTGTCCAGTCGGTGCAGCTGGTGCCGCGATGCCGGGTGCTGCGAGTGGTCCGGTCAGGACAACTATCTGGCCGGCGCGGTCGCCTACTGCGGCGCCTCGACCCCCGCTGGGCGCCACTCCGCGGTGCGCCCGCCGCATGCGGTCTCGGTCTGCACTACGTGCGGCGCCGGACAGCAGGCGTTACGGGTCCCCGGTCGCGCTAAGAACCTGGAGGGGTCCACCGAGCCGATGGAGTACTCCGGCAAGGCAACCACGCCTGGCCACCCAGTCGTCTGCGGCCTCCGGCCATCCCGGGCTTGCCAATGCTCTGCACCCTTCCGATCTCATGCCGCGTCCTCCCTGGCAAGCGGTTGTCGAGCCGGGCACCCCCGGTCGTCCCAAGCCGCTCCGGCCCGGCTCGTCGTATCGGAGATACAAGTGTGTGTCATCGACTTTCGGCGTGCCGTTGGGCTCGGCGGGCAACCGACATCGGGTCGGCGACCAGCGTTCAGCTGGTGGCACTGGAGCCGGCGTGATGGGGTCGCAAGCGGGGCCGAGAACGGCTGGGGCGCGGTCGACGCGTCCGCACGGGTGCACCTCGGCCTCGTCGAGCTGCTCGCGCGGCGAGCGAGCCACCGCTAGCCGAGTGGGCCGTGGGCTGGGCCAGCCCGTCCCCGCGCCGCGCCGCCGACCGCCATTCGGCAGGCCGGGTCGATAGCCGAGGTGCCGTTGCAGCCCGGCCGGGTTGTCCGCGAGGGGACGCCGCCGTCGGGAAGGCAACACCCCCCGGCCACTGCAGCCAGGAGCGCCCGGCTGTGGGAATTGGGCCAGCCGCGGCGCGAGTTGGCGCCGGAACCCGGTGCCCCAGCGTGACCTCGCGGCAGGCTCGGGGTCCCGAGCAGCCTTCCCGCCTTCCCGGCGTGGACGACGGTCACGGGGCCGGTAGCGGGTGGCGCCTTGAGCGCCCGATCGAGGTTGTCCGTCGAGGCCGGGCGCAATCGGCCTGCGACCAGCAGCCGACACGAGGGTTGTCCGAACAAGTGTTTCTGGTGAGCATCAACGCGTACAGCAGCAGGCGAGGTGACCACCGATCCGATCGCTAGTCGATGATCCACTTAGGAAATCAACGAAACGCCGCTCCAGGAGTGCGCCGCCGCCGCCGCGCCCCCGGCCGGTGGCGACGGGCCCGTGCAGCTCTCATCGAGCCACTGACTGGGATCTGTGGCGGCCGGCCGGACGACGGGCGGGATTCGGACGGGTGCAGGCCGAGACGTCGGGCAACCCGACGGGCAACGGCGAGGGGCATCGTGCCGGTTGACCCGATCCGCGGAGGTGGACACGCCATGGTGGTTCCTGATCGGCAAGCGCATCACGTTGCCGGCCTGGTTCGGCTAACCGGCGACGGTCCAATGCATGCCACCCCAGCCTTGCCACACGGCATCCCGATCGCCCGTGACCGGGATCCGAGCGTGCCGCCGCCGCTTCTGTCCATCGAGGACGTCGCTCACTACCTCCGGGTGTCTCCCCGGTGGGTGTATGGCCAGGTCCGCAGCGGCCGGTTGCCGGCCATGCTGATAGCCCGGTCATGGCGGCTCCGGCAGGAAACGTCGACGGCTTCGTCGAGTCGTTCCGGAACGACATGCCCGACGCGCCGCCGTACTGACCGTGCCGGCTTGGCACGCCAGGATGGGCTGCGATGGTCAAGACACGCCTCCGGAGGGATGAGCCGCCGCCGCGGAGGACCGCGAGTGTCCTGCGCGGGTTGTTAGGGGCCGGGCTCGGCGCAGTGGACCTGCGCGCGGCCGCCATGACCAACCATGAGCTCTACGGCTTCTTCGGTGTCTCGGTGTGGGTGGCGGACGCCGACCACTCCGTCCAGGGCCTCGAGCAGAGCAAGCTGGTCAAGTTCGACCGGTACGCTGAATTCACCGTGTCGGACCTGCTCGACCGTGGCCTTCAGCTATGGGCGACCGGACAGCGGCCGCACTACGATGTTGTCCACAGCGGGGCCGATGACGTCGAAGCGCTGGTCGATGCGCTGCTGGCGTCGTCGTACCGGATCCAGGTCAATCCGCATGTCGACCGGGAGGAGCACTGACATGATCTACATCGACGTGCCGGCCGACCTCAACATGGAAGACGATGACGGCCGTAACCTGGCCCGCCTCGCGCAGGCCGTGAATCCGGATCGCGTGACGGTCGATGCGGTCCTTGTCGCCGGCGCGCCGCACGCATGGTCCTGGGTCGTCGTCGACGCCGTCGAGGACGGCTTCGTGTACTTCCGGCAGATCAGTGCGCGCGAGGCCGGTCAGCGGGGATCGCTCGTCGCGCCGCTCCCGCGCCCCGTCTGAGCGGCATTCTCACCGCTGCGCCCTGTGGCGGGTCTTGCGGAACGCCGCTAAGGCGCGGTCTCCCGCGTCGGGCAGCGTGCCGAGGTACTGCTGCGTCGTCGTGATCTGCCGGTGGCCTAGGCGCTCCTTGACCACCTGCAGGTCTGCACCGCCGGCCAACAGCCAGGACGCGTGCGCCGCGCGCAGGCCATGGAACGTCACCTTGCCGAACAGCCCCGCCGAGGTCACCGCCGGCAGCCACACCTTGCTGCGGAAGTTGTTGCGGGAGATCGGCGTGCCGGCCGCGCTCGTGAACAGTAGGTCCTCGTCGCGCACGCCGTAGCCGAGCATGTCCTCACGGATCAGGGTGACGGTCTCGGCTTCGATTTGTACGACGCGGTGCTCGTCGTCCTTGGGGTAATCCTTGAAGAACAGGCTCTGGCCGGTAGGGCTGTTCTTCTTCGCCACCTCGACGACGGTGCGCCGTACGTGCACAGTGCGGGTCGGGAACTCGATGTCGCACGGGCGCAGCGCGACCAACTCGCCCCAGCGAAGACCGGTCTCGATGTCGAGCAGCACCATCGTCTGATACCGAACGTCGGTGCCGGCCAGGATCGCGTCGAACTCGTCGGGAGTGATGATCCGTTTCGGCTTGAGCACGACCTTGGGCAGCTCGGAGTGGGCGCACGGGTTGAACGGCACGACGCGGTCGATGACCGCGCGAGCGAAGACCTTGTGCAGCAGTGCGTGGTACTTGACCACGGAGCGGGGGCTCAGGGTGGCGGTCGCGTCGTTGACCCAGGACTGCACGGTGGACGCCGAGATGCGCTTCATCGGCAGATGCCCGAACCGCGGCATGAAGTGCTTGTCCAGGTAGTAGCCGTACGCAGCGCGGGTGCTGACCTCCAAGTGCATAGTGGTGGGCAGTAGTGCTCCTCGACGTACCTTGCGAAGGTCGTCTTCGCCGACAGCGGAGAGACCCACTCGCCGCGCTCGGCCTCCACCTCGCGGGTGCGCGCGACCTTCTCCGCCTCCCGTCGGCTGCCGAACCCACCTTCCTCGTGGTACCGGCCGTCGGAACCGAGGTAGACGCCGTACCAGCGCGCCGTCCCGGTGCTCAGCCGTTTCTTGCGCGCGTACGCCACGCGGGCCCCTCCGAGGAAGAGGATGTCTGTTCCAGATTCGTTCCAGAAAACTCGGTCCGTTCCCAGAGCAGTCGATGCCGGTCGGTGCCAGCACGGCCAGCCCTCTGACCTGGGCAAACATCGACATAGTCGCACCTCGCGGGGGTGGTGTCTACGCGTCTGGATGTCGCTCATAACCCAGAGGTCGCAGGTTCAAATCCTGCCCCCGCTACCAACGCAACGGGCGGTCGATCAGGGCCACTGACCGCTTTCTTGATTCTTCTGACCCGTTCCGGAAAAGTTGAATCTCGCGCGCGTAGGTGCGATGGTCGAGACGCGCTCCTGACGGGATCAACCTGCCGCAGGGGACCGCGAGAGTCTTGCGCGGGTTGTTGGGCTGATCGAGCTCGACGCAGCGGACCTAGCGGTGTGGCGGGTATCTGCACGCCACTGCTGGCATGGGGCCCGTTGCGGGTATCGCACCCGAGCCAAGCCAGGGGTGCCGCAAGAGGGCGCCTGTGTGCGGCGCCAGACCTCCCGCCCGCCGACCCGAGGGGAAGGCCATGAGCAACAGACGAAACGCCGGAGGCAACCGGCGCGACACCGGCCGCCGCCTCACCACCGAGACCAAGGCGGCATTGAAGACCACGGAGCTCTTGGCCTATGTCGCCGCAGTCATCGGCGTGCTGATCGCCTCCTACGTCGTGAAGACCAACGACAACCACGCCGACTACTTCCGCGCCGACCGCGCCTGGTTCTACGTCGTACTCCTGACCATCGCGTACCTGGTCAGCCGCGGCCTGGCGAAGGCGGGAAGCTACGACCCCTACGATTCCAACGACGCCCACGACGAATGATCTCGCCTCTGCCCCACCTGCCCTAGCGACCAGGTGATCATTGTGACTTCCGCAGCAGGAAATCGCTGAAAGCCTCATGCGGAGCTCACAACGATCACATGAACCAGCCGGTGCACGCCGCGTGCATAGTCGCCAGCATCCACCTCGACGGAACAGCGACCCCAACGCGGTTGCCGCCGACCCGTCCCCGGGGACCGCGCATACACCAGTCGAATCCGACCAGCCAGAGGAGAAGTCATGACCACGAAGGTCGAGAAGTCAGTCCAGGTGAACGTGCCGATCAGCACGGTCTACAACCAGTGGACCCAGTTCGAGGACTTCCCCCAGTTCATGGGAGGCGTCCAGCAGGTCACCCAACTCGACGACCAGAGGCTGCACTGGGTCGCCGAGATCGCGGGCGTGAAGCGGGAATGGGACGCCACGATCCTGGAGCAGGTGCCCGACCAGAAGATCGCCTGGGCGGCCACCGAGGGCGCGACGAACGCCGGAGCCGTCTACTTCACTCCGGTCGGCGCGGACGCGACCTCGGTGCGGCTCAGCCTGGAGTACGAGCCGGAGGGGCTCGTGGAGACGGTCGGCGACAAGCTCAACATCGTGGAGAAGCGGGCCCAGGCGGACCTGGAGAAGTTCAAGGAGTTCATCGAGAGCAGTGGTTACGCGACCGGCGCCTGGCGGGGCGCGGTGAACGAATCGGCCCTCGTCGGCACACCTGGCGTGGAGTCCGCCCAGTCCTCCCGCGGTGACAGCGGCAAGGCAGGCCTTTCTGCCAAGACCGTCGCAGCCGCCGCCGCTACCGCTGCCGTGGGAATTGCTGCGGCGACCGCCCTCAAGGGCAAGTCGGAGGAGGACTCCGACGACCAGGACACCACCGACATCTCCGAGACGGCCGCCCCCTCGGCGCCGCTTGCGGAGTCGCAGGTGACCTACACCCCTGATGTGACCACGGACACCTACACCACCGGCACCGAGGGCGCTCTCGGAGCCGTACCCCCGCTCGCCGCCCCTGGGTACGAGGGTTCAACGGTGACCGAGGGCGGCGACCAAACCACTGACCGGGGCACCATCTGAGTTCGTCAGGGTGCCGCTGAGATCGCAGGACCCTTGCCGACAGGGTCGCCGACCTCCTGCGCCTGCACATTGACCCCCAAACTGCTGGTCGTCGTCAACGTGTGGGACGTCATCAGCGCGGTGCTCGATCAGCAGTAGCACGAGCCGCCGGGCCGCGCGGATAACCATGGGGAGCCGGCGGCGTCGAAGGAGCGCGTCCTCGGCAACCACTTGTGAGACCAGCCGAATCCACGCGGGGCCGAGCCCGGGCCGGTGTGGCCCAGGCTAGCGTGGCGGGTGAAGCGGGATAGGCACTGGTCAGACCCACCCACCGCGCGCCGCCTCCACGTCGCGGCTGCCTGCGACTTCTCTGCCTAGCGTCGGCTGCCGAACTCGCCTTCCTGAGACCGCCTTGTGAGTCGTGCAATTGCCCTCAGCATGTCCTTTCGAATGACGCCGCTGGGAAGGCGGATTGCGGCCCAGTAGAGCCTGAACAGGCGGCGGGCGTGATCGTCGGTGGAGTATCCGCGCGTTTCGGTGCTCAAGCGAGTGTGGCCACCCTCGGTTGTGAGGGTGAAGTCGGTCAGGTACTTGACCCAGCCGGGTTCGTCAAAGGCCGTGAACGCGCCAATGGTGGTCACGGTTCGGCGTTCCGGCTTGGGTTGCCAGGCCCGGGCTACCGCTCCGGCGACGGCGTAGCGCGGGGGCTCGACCTCCAGCATCGTCACCGGGCCGTGGGTGAACAGCGGCTTGGCTGGCGAGCCGCTGTGCGAGCCGAGGTGGCGAAGAGCGACGAGCGGCTTTGTGATGGCGAGGTCGTTCAATGTCAGCGACACCAGCGCCTGCCACATCGTCTCGGGCCGGGCCGCGATCAGGCGGCTGTGCCGCTCCCGGAAGTGGTAGACGGGCATGGTCCGCTCGAGCGTGGTGGTCATGGACTACCTACCTCGTGGTGGGGAGGGAGGAACGTCTGCGGCCGCGGTGGCCGCGGTGGCCGCGATATCAATGCGCGGAGCGGTATTTGAACAGCGACTTGCGGGCCGCCTTGGCGACCGCCTTGTCGGGATGGTCGATGCCGAGCGCCGCGAGGACCGGCTCGGTCGCGGGCAGCCGGACCCGCCACGCGCGATCGACGAAGTCGACCGCGTTGCCCGGACCGGTCGCGAGCCCGACCCACAGGGCGAGTGACTTGGACCCCCAGACGACGAGAACCGCGTACATCAGGCGCACGAACTCCTCGACGTCGGCGACTCGTGCTGCTCCGGACCGGCCAGGACGGCGTCGACGCGCCACACGGTGACGTACGGACGCAGCTGCGGGTCGTCGCCCAGCCCTGCGAGTGCGTCGGCGGCGGCCGGCCCGATGCGCAGCAGGGCCCGGAAAGCGAGCCCACGGACGGTGTCGTCGGCGGTGCGCAGCGCCTCGGCGAGCCGCCTCGCCGAATCGTCGGGGTGCCGGTCGACCCAGTTGTCGATCTCAGCGCGGGCCAGCTCGTCGGGCAGGTCTGCGGCTGTCGTCAGGAGGACCTCGACGGGCACGTTTGCGAAGCGCCTGACAACGGGCGCGCTGGTCACCTTGCCGGCGAACCGCTGGAGCGCCCACACCCCCAGGTCGGTCAGCCAGACCTCGCCGGTGAGGTCGTCACCTTTGACCGGCTGCCTTGCCGCGTCGTCGAGCGCGACCGCGCCGTACTCGGCGAGCCGGGTCAGCGAATAGCGGAGCGCGCGGCTGACCAGCCCGCGGTGAAACTCGAGCTTGTCGGCGGCCACGTCGTCGAGGTCGTACTGCTCCACCAGTTGCGCCCAGGCGGTGTCGGCGAGCTCCGGCAGCTCGACCGGGCCCTGCGCCCGGTAGAGGTCGAGCAGCAGCAGGGGAAGTCCCTTGTCGAGCGCCTCGGCAAACCAGCCCCAGCCGTAGCGGTCCCCGCCGTAGCGGTGCCGGCAAAGGCCTACCCGTTGGAGAAGGACGAGCAGCAACGCGTACCAGGCGTCGAGCGGGTCCTCGGCCAGCAGTCCCAGGCTTCCGCCCGGAGTGACCCGACGGCCGGTCGATGCGAGCACGTTGCTCTGCAAGGCGAGCGCGAATGTCAGGTCGACCTCGAGCAGCTCCGTGGAGCTGCGGGTGCGGAACGTCCGGTTGCCGATCACCTCGTCGAGGGGGTCGGTGGTGCCGAGGATGGCCACGAGTGCCCTCCCGTCGGCCAGCTTGAGGTTCCCGGTGCCGGTCAGTGGCCGGCCGTCGCCGACGAAGTCGACGAGCCGGTTGACCCGGTCGATCCAGACAGTGACCTCGGCTGCGGCGCGCAGCTCGGACTCCGCCGCGAGCACCACCGGCGGCAACGGGCCGATCAGCGCGTTCCCCAGCACGGCCGCGGGGGAGGGGCCGAGGATCGCGTCGCGCTCGGCCAGTGGCCGCTCGTTGAAACGCTGTATCCAGGCGTCGAGCTGGTCACGGTCGGTTAGTTCGACGCCCTCGCCGGCCGCGCCGAGCAGTCGCTTGCCCGTGCCCCAGTGGCTGTCGTCATCCATCGCGTCGGCGAACGTCCCGGCGAGCTCCTCCACCTGACCCGCGGCCCGCTCCGCGGCCGCCCTGGCCTTGATGATTCCCTCGCGACCCAGCCAGCGCAGGAACGCGGCGAAACCCCGGATGAACTCGGGCCGATCTGCCGGATCGATCACCGCCTTGCGGGGGATCAGCACCAGCAGCAGCGTGCTGACGTCCTCGGGTGTCCAGCGGGTGATGTCAGGGTCCAGGAAAGCCCACTTGAGGTGCAGCACCTGGTTGGCCACCCACTCCAGGCCTATGCCCGCGGGGGTCGCCCCGAAGGCGGCGGTCAGCTGGTCGCTCGAGGCGGCGAACGCCTCTTCTCCGGCGTCTTCGTCTTCGGCGGCTGGGTCGTCGTCAATACCGTCGGAGTCCATGGTGCCCGTTGACGCTAGCGGTCGATGCCGAGCCGAACCAGCGGACGCAACCGGCCGTCTCAGCGGCACCAGGGACTGCACCCGGTTCCGTGAGATCGTCGGAAGATGACCCTCGCCGACAAGGCCGCCGATCTCCAGCGCCTGCACACCGACCCCGACCTGCTGGTCGTGGTCAACGTGTGGGACGTCATCAGTGCCACGGTGGTGGCCGACCTGCCCGGCTGCCGAGCGCTGGCCACCGCGAGCCACTCCATCGCGGCCGCACACGGCTACCCCGACGGCGAGCAGATCCCCCTCGACCTGATGATCGCGGCCATCGGCCGGATCGCCGCGGCTGTCGACCTGCCGGTCAGCGCCGACCTGGAGGCCGGCTACGGCGACGTCGCGACGACCGTACGACGGGCGATCGGGGTCGGCGTCGTGGGTGGCAACCTCGAAGACGAGATGCGCCCGCTCGAGGAGTCGGTGGCGGCCGTCGCCGCGGCGGTCGATGCCGGTGCCGCGGAGGGCGTGCCGTTCGTGCTCAACGCCCGCACCGACGCCTACCTCGAGGCGGCCGACCGGAACCCCCAAGCGGTTTTGGCCGACGCCATCGAGCGGGGGCGGGCGTTTCTCGACGCCGGCGCCGCCTGCGTCTTCGTGCCGGGCAAGCTGGACGCCGAGACGGTCGGCCGGCTCGTCGAGGGCATCGGGGAGCGGAAGGTGAGCGTCATCGGCGTACCCGGATCCCTGCCGCAGGCAGAACTGGCCCGCCTGGGGGTGGCCCGGGTCTCCTACGGTCCGTGGACACAACGGGTCGCCATGACCGCGCTGGCTGACGTCGGTGCCGGTCTGCTGGCCGGGGGCGCGCTGCCCGCAGGGG
>JAABUN010002986.1_pt1 | contig 27710 bp, 15 predicted proteins | sample 5559311 | NCBI WGS metagenome assembly JAABUN01 (sample SAMN10711877, study PRJNA513370) | rock metagenome | isolation source: Antarctica rocks | place: Antarctica: Victoria Land, Siegfried Peak sud
CGTCGTTCAGCTTGACCTCGATCGTGGGGTCGGAGACCTGGCCGCCAAGGGTCACGACATGGGTGTTGGTGAGGATGTGGCCGTCCGTGTCGAGGATGATGCCGGAGCCGGACCCGGCTGCGCTCCCACCGCTGACTGCGATGGTGACGACGCTCGGAGAAGCGGCGACCGCGGCCCCGGTGACGGTATTCACGTCCTTGGTGTTGTTCACCACGACGGACTGGGGCGCAGCCTGGGAGGTGCCCGCCGTCGAGTTGTCATTGAAGGCGTTAACACCGGCCGTCGCCACGCCGCCGCCGATGAGCCCGGCCACGAGGACTCCCGCGGCGAAGGTCGCCAGGCCGACGCGCTTGCGTTCCTTGACGGCGGTCCGTCCCCTTGAGTACTGCGCTGCCTGGTCGTAGCCGCTCTGCGCCCCGTAGAACGGCTGGTGACCTGCGTAGGCCGGATGCAGAGCAGTGGGGTCCTGCTGGAGCCCCTGGTGCCGAGGTTCAGGGCCCTGCGAGGGACCTGACAAAGCCGGGCGCTGATCGGTCGGAGAACCTGACACCGGCTGCGCGATCGTCTCCGGAAAGGTGTCAGCGGAAGGGCTCTCCGGCTGCTCGTTGTTCCGGCCCGTGTCCCATGACGGCGGGTTCTGCGGCTGTGGAGGGATGGGGCGGTCGGAATTGCCCTGTGAGCCTGGCTGCTCGTTCATGGGAGGTCCTTTCGTTGCTGTTGACCACATCATGGCAACCTTCGCTGAGCAGCGAGCCTACGTTCGCTGTGCGCTGTCTGGGAGGTTGCTGGCAGTGGACCCGCACCACTGGCCGCTCTTCCCCGGTCCCGCGCTCCCTCCAGTATCCTCCGGTCGACGCGTTCAGGCCTCCGCAGTCGATCTCAGGGAGATGATCACAAGGGCGCCCGACCCGGGCCGTCGTCGTGCCGGTGACTGTCCGGGCGGTGCACCCGGTATGTCTCTCCGCCGTCATCCTTTCGCTCTACGCATACCTTCGGTGGTGGACGCTCCCCTACCCCGACCATAGAATCGGGAAGACAGGGAGCCTCCGGCATCCGCCGACCCCAGTCCTGGGACCGGTGAGGTCCGGGGAACGTGCCGAAGGGTCGAAAATGCAAATGTCGAGCAGGCGCAGCCGCGTCCTTGCTGTTCTGGGCGCCGTCGTGGCGATCCCCTTGATGTCCGGTAGCGCGGCATTCGCCGACGCGCCGGTCACCTTCCCGTCCGGTGACTTCGTGACGGACAGCGCCGATGTCCTCTCCGCTACGGAGGAGAGTGACCTCGAAACCGCCATCCAGGACCTGCGCTCGCAGGAGGGTTTCACCGTTCGGGTGGCGTACGTCAATACGTTCGAGAGCCCAACGGACCGCACGGACTGGGCAACGGCGACTGCCCAACTGAACGATGACACCTCGAACGAGGCTCTCCTGGCCATAGCTGTCGACCAGGGCGCAGCCTCCTACGTCGTCGGGGGCGGATCCTCAATCGGTGGCCAGGGTCAATCCATCTACGGCCAATTCATCGCACCGGAACTCCAGGGTTCCCCCGACTTCGCCGCCGCGGGTCTGGCTGCTGTCCAGGGAACGAGAGATGCGTTGTCCGGCACCACCAGTGGAGGAACGACCGGCGGGGGGACATCGTCGGGCAGCAGTAGCTCCTCGGCAGGCGGTAGTGGTCTCGGTGGCCTCGTTCTCGTGGGCGGGCTCGTCGCCGTCGCGGGTGCGGGTGGCTACCTGCTGCTCAAGAACCGCGGCACCAGCAGTGCGCAGCGGAAGCGGGAGCAGTACGGCTACGGGCCCGTCCCGTCGGCCGACGGTGAGGTCGTCGACCCACTCGCTTCGGTGAGCGTCGAGGATCTGCGAAAGCGTGCCGGCAGTCTCCTGGTCGCCGCCGATGACGCCATCAAGTCGAGCGAACAGGAACTCGGCTTCGCGGAGGCCCAGTACGGCACCGAGTCGATCGCCACCTTCGCGCAGGACATCTCCACCGCGAAGCAGCACATGGGCGAGTCGTTCAAGCTGCAGCAACAGCTCGACGACCACATCCCGGACACCGAGGAACAGCAACGGCAGTGGCTCGGCGAGATCATCCGCCGGTGCGAGGAGGTCAACTCCTCCCTGCAGGCGCACAAGGCGGACTTCGATGCGCTGCGCGAACTCGAGCGGAACGCGCCCGATGCGCTGCGTCGCGCCCAGTCCGCCGCCGATGACGCTCGCCAGCGGTTCGCGGCGGCCGAGCAGTCCCTGCACACGCTTCAGGGCCTTTACCTCGAGACCGCCACCTCCCAGGTGGCGGACAACATCGAGCAGGCCCGTGAGCGCCTCTCCTTCGTCGAGAGCGCCGCGCAGGAGGCACAGTCGCGCATGGCGAGCGGTGACACCGGACGCACCGTCGTCGCCGTACGGGCCGCCGAGGAAGCCGTGCACCAGAGCACCGTCCTTTTGGACGCTATCGACAAGCGCTCGGAGGAACTGGCAGCAGCGGAGCGCGAGCTCGAGCGCGCGCTGCCCGAGACCGAACAGGACCTCGCCCAGGCGCAGGCCATGGACCGCACGGGCCAGTACCGGGACCTCGCTGGACCCATCGCAGCCGTCCAGTCCGCGGTGACCACCGTGCGGCAGGAGCGTCAGAGCGCGCGCAGCAATCCCCTCGCCCTGCTGCAGCGTCTCGAAGCCGCGCATGCGCAGCTCGACGCCGCACTCGGCGGAGTGCGCGACCAGGCGGAGAACGCCCGCCGGGCCCAGGACTCCCTGCAGCACGCCATCATCGCGGCACAGTCGAGCATCTCGGGCACGGCCGACTACATCCGCGCGCGTCGCGGCGGAGTAGGCAGTGAGGCACGCACGCGTCTCGCAGAGGCCGAGCGTAACCTCGACTACGCCGTCGACCTCCAGCGCTCCGACCCGGTGACCGCGCTGTCCCACGCCCAGCAGGCCACCACGCTCGCGGACCAGGCAGCGCAGCTTGCGGAGCAGGACGTCGAGGGCTTCGGACGCGGCGGTAGAGGTATGGGCGGCATGTACGGAGGCAGGGGTGGCGACGGGATGGGCGGCGCCCTGCTCGGCGGCATCCTCCTCGGGTCCATTCTGAACGGGGGCGGCTTCGGCGGCGGTTTCGGAGGCGGCAGCTTCGGCGGCGACGGTGGTGATGGCGGCGGTTTCGGCGGAGACGGGGGAAGCTTCGGTGGAGGTGGCTTCGGCGGGTTCGACGGTGGCGGCGGAGGTTTCGGAGACTTCGGCGGTGGGGGCGGCGACTTCTAGGCCGCTCTCGCACCCGGCAGCAGGACACAGGACTATCAGGAAGAATCGAAAGGGAAATCAATGGTAAAGCAATCAATTTTCGGTAGGATCGCCCAGCTCACCCGTGCCAACATCAATTCACTGATCGATCAGGCCGAGGATCCGCAGAAGATGCTCGACCAGATGGTCCGTGACTTCACCAACAGCATCGCCGAGGCCGAGAGCGCCGTCGCCCAGACGATCGGGAACCTCCGCATGATGCAGGAGGACTACAACGAGGACGTCGAGAACTCGCGCAGCTGGGGCAACAAAGCGCTTGCGGCCTCCCGTAAGGCCGACGAGTACCGCACATCCGGTGACACCACCGACGCCACGAAGTTCGACAATCTCGCCAAGGTGGCGATCCAGCGGCAGATGGCTGCGGAGAATGAGGCGAAGGGAGCGGAGCCGACCATCGCTTCGCAAACGGAGATCGTCGACAAGCTCAAGGACGGCCTCAACCAGATGAAAGGCAAGCTCGGAGAGCTGACGGTCAAGCGGGACCAGCTCATCGCGCGTTCACGCACCGCCCAAGCCCAGCAACAGGTCCACGACGCCGTCAAGAGCATCGACTTCATGGACCCGACGAGCGAGGTGGGCCGCTTCGAAGAGAAGATTCGCCGCGAGGAGGCCAAGGTTCGCGGCCAGCAGGAGCTCGCGTCCTCCAGCCTCGACGCGCAGTTCGAGAGCCTCGAGGATCTCGGCGAGCAGACCGAGATCGAGGCACGCCTCGCCGCCCTCAAGTCGGGCTCGGGGTCGCAGACCGCGATCGACCAGGGAGCAGGCGGCACGACGGCGGTCAGTACACCGGCGACGACGGGTGAGGCGACCTCCTGACCCGCGCCAGGTATCGAGCAGCCTCATAGCGCAGGGGAACCGCAGCCGCTCGGCTGCGGTTCCCCTGTTGTCTGGGCAGTTCGCCGTGTCAGAGCCCGCCGGTACATTGGGCGCATGGCTGTGACACTGGTATGGTTCCGCGACGACCTCCGAATCTCCGACAATCCCGCGCTTGCCGCGGCCGCTGAGAGCGGGGACGACGTCGTCGCCTGCTATGTCCTCGATGAGGAGACCGAGGGCATCCGCCCCCTCGGTGGAGCGTCGCTGTGGTGGCTGCACCACTCCCTCGCCGCTCTGGCCCAGTCCCTGACCGAGCTCGGCATTCCCCTCGTGCTGCGGCGCGGTGCGGCCGGCGAGGTGCTGCCGCAGCTCGTCGACGAGTCATCGGCCAGGGCCGTCGCCTGGAATCGGCGGTACGGGCTGGCCGAACGCACCACGGATGCAGCCCTCAAGGCGTCCTTCGGGGAAAAGGACATCGAGGCCACGAGCTATCAGGCGAACCTGTTGTACGAGCCGTGGGAGGTCACGGCAGGGTCGGGTGGGGCCTACAAGGTGTTCACAGCTTTCTGGCGGGCATGCCTCGCCTACCGGACGCCCCGCAAACCCCTTCCGGCACCCTTGTCGCTCCACGGCCCGGAGATCCCATCGGACGAGCTCGACGCCTGGGGGCTGCTCCCGACGAAACCCGACTGGGCGCAAGGCCTGCGGGACACGTGGACGCCCGGCGAAGCCGGTGCCAACACCCGGCTCGACGACTTCCTCGACGGTGCCGCCCAGGGGTACAAGGACAAGCGCGACCTGCCTGCCGTGCACGGTACGAGCATGCTGTCGCCGCACCTCCGCTTCGGAGAGATCAGCCCCTTCGAGGTCTGGCATGCGGCTCAGGACCACAGGGACAGCTCGACGGCGGAGGGTATCCGCGCGTTCGGCTCAGAGCTCGGCTGGCGTGAATTCAGTTGGCAACTGCTGTTCTTCAACCCCGAACTCGCCACCGTCAACTACCGTCCGGAGTTCGATTCGTTCGCCTGGGAGAGCGCCACGAGGTCGGAGCTGAAGGCGTGGCAGCGTGGCCGCACGGGCTACCCGCTGATCGACGCCGGCATGCGCCAGCTGTGGGAGATCGGCTGGATGCACAATCGCGTGCGAATGGCGACGGCGTCCTTCCTCATCAAGAACCTCATGATCGACTGGCGGGTGGGTGAGAAGTGGTTCTGGGACTGCCTCGTCGACGCCGACGCCGCCAGTAATGCCGCGAGCTGGCAATGGGTCGCCGGCTCGGGTGCCGATGCCAGCCCCTACTTCCGCATCTTCAATCCCGTGCTCCAGAGCAAGAAGTTCGATCCCGACGGCACGTATCTCGTCCGGTTCGTCCCCGAGCTCGCCGACGCCGTGAACGTCCACGAACCGTGGAAGGGTGCCGCGCCCGGCTATCCGGAGCCCGTCGTCGATCTCAAGGAAAGCCGTGCACGGGCTTTGAGCGCGTATAAGGCGCTGTCCGGGAACTAGGGAATGGCGGCGTAAGGCCAAAGGCTCGCCGAGGGTGGGACTGCCATAGCAAGAAGTCCGGTCCACCGTGTGGTGGACCGGACTTCTCATGCGTTGCGGGGACAGGATTTGAACCTGTGACCTCTGGGTTATGAGCCCAGCGAGCTACCGAACTGCTCCACCCCGCGGCGTATAAGCAACGTTACCGGCCGCGGAGCCCGGAGGCAAATCGAGCAGTACCCCGTTCCTCCGGTTACTGCCCGGTGCGACCCTCGGCAGCGAGTGCCCGCTGAAGAGCTTCCTGCAGGCGGTTCTGCGCTTCACCATAGGCTGCGAAATCACCGGCCGCGAGGGCCGCGTTCCCGTCCTGGATGGCCGTGTTCGCATCTTGGAGCGCGGTTCGGAGGTCGGCTGAGGGATCGTCCGTCGCGCCACCCGGCGTACCACCCTGGGAAGGCGTGGGTGTCGGAGTTGGCGTCGGGGTCGACCCCTCGACCGGAGGCGTCGCCGGATCCTGCGGCGTCGCACCGACATTCCCCTCGTCTCCGGTCGTCGCTCCGGAGTTACCGCCAAAGACCTGGTCAAGCGCCTCAGCGAGGGTCGGAGCGAAGCCGACGTTGTCACCGAAGCTGACGAGGACCCGTCGGAGGACCGGGAACGACGAGCTGCCCGAGGACTGCACATAGACCGGCTGGACATACGCGATGCCGCCACCGATCGGCAGGGTCAGCAGGTTGCCGTTGATGACCTCCGAGGCGCCCTGGCGCAGCAGGTTGAGCTCCTGCGACACAGTTGTGTCCGAGTTGAACAGGTTCTGCGCCTGACCCGGTCCTACGACGGAATCCTGCCCCGAGCTGTCGAGCAGGGTCAGCCGGCCGTAGTTCTCACTCTTGACGCCGTCCTCCCCCGTGCCGGCATCGCCATTTGCGGCGAGGAAGCCGTAGAGCACGTTCCTCGGCGTCTGCCCATCGGGCACGAAGGGGATGTACGGGGTGGTCAGCGAGAACGCCGCCTCATCCTGGTTCGGCATCTGCAGCGTCAGGTAGAACGGCGGCTGGCGCGGCGCCGTTGCCGTCGCCGCCCCGTCCGAACTTTCACCCGGGTCAGCGGGTACGCTCCAGGCTTCGCTGTTGTCGAAGAACTCGTTTGTGCCAGTGACGTGGTACCGCGCAAGGAGCTCGCGCTGCACCTTGAAGAGATCTTCGGGATACCGCACGTGAGCCATCAAGTCGGCTGACATCTCGCTGTAGGGCTCGATCGAGGTCGGGTAGACCTTCTGCCAGGACCTGAGTACCGGGTCCTGGTCGTCCCACGCGTACAGGTTCACGGAGCCGTCGTAGGCATCGACGGTCGCCTTCACCGCGTTCCGGATGTAGTTGATCCGCTCGGCCGGGAGAGCGGTCGTGAGCCCGCCCGCCGTCTGTGAGTCCCGCGTCGCGGTGTCGAGGGCCTGCTGCTGCGAATAGGGGAAGTTGGCGCTCGTCGTGTAGCCGTCGATGATCCATTTGACGCGACCGTCGACGATCGCCGGGTAACTGTTGCCGTCGAGCGTGAGGTACGGCGCGACCTTACGGATCCGCTCCACCGGGTCGCGGTCATACAGGATCTGGGACTCGCCGTTGACCTGATCGGAGAGCAGCAGATCCGTGGATTGGAACTTCAGGGCATAGACGAGGCGGTTGAAGGCGTTGCCGACTGCCGGCCCACCGTTTCCGTTGAAAGTGGTTCTCGAATCCGTGGCGGAGTTCTCATCCTGTGGTCGGTCGATCTCCGCGGGCTCCTGCCCGTCCGGTGCGCCGACGACGGAATACTCCGGGGAGTCCTCGCCGAAATATATGCGCGGCTCGTACGTCGACTCGTCACCGAGCACGCCGGTGGAGGGGATACCGGACTGCAGGAACTGGGGACGACCGTCCGGCCGAACCGTCGAACCCGCCGCTGCCACGACACCGTAGCCGTGCGTGTAGAACGCATGCTCGTTGACCCAACCCACCGGGACGCCGCCGGTATCGAGTTCGCGCACCGCGATGACCGTGTCCTGGATCTTACCGTCGATCTCATAGCGGTCGACGTTCAGTGTCTTCGGGAACTGGTAGTACTGGCGGAACTGCTGGAGCTGGCTGAATGCGTCGGAGACCAGATTCGGATCAAGCAGGCGGATGTTCGCTGTGGTCTCCCCATCGCTGTTCAGCGCGCCTGCCTGCGGGTCGGCTACCGGCGTGTAGTTGGCGGTCTCTACCCTGTCCAGCCCATAGGCCTCCCGCGTCATCTCGATGTTCCGATCGATGTATTCGCCTTCGGCGTTGAGCGTCGACGGGTCCACCTGGAACCGCTGGACGATCGAGGGGTACACACCGCCAGCGAGCAGCGCCGTGATGATGAGCATCGCCGTGCCGATCAGCGGTAGCCGCCAACGCCCGATGAACGCGGACGCAACGAACAGGACCGCGACGATGATCGCTGCGACAGCGAGGATCGCCTTCGTGGGGATGACGGCGTTGACGTCCGTATAGAGGGCGCCGGCCCACGTGTTCTGGTTCAGCAGGGTGTCGTAGCGGTCGAGCCAGTAGTTGACACCCTGCAGCACGAGGAACAGGGCCGCGACGACGGCGATCTGGACCCGAGCAGCCTTCGTGGTGAACAGGCCCTTCTCCTCGAGTCGGATGCCACCGTACAGGTAGTGGGTGAGGATCGTCGCGATGGCACTGATGATGACAACGCTGATCAGGAAGCCCGTCACGAATCTCAGGAACGGCAGCGTGAACATGTAGAAGGCATAATCCAGGTTGAACTCCGGGTCGGTCGCGCCGAACTGCTCCTGGTTGAGGAAGAGCAGGACCTGCTGCCACTGTGACGAGGCCGCTGTTCCCGCGAAGGCACCCAGCACGACGGGGATGCCGAGCATCAGCAGGCGACGAATGGGTTCGAGTTGGGCCTGGTAGCGGTTCAGGTTGTCCTGGATGGCGCTGTCGGGGGCGTAGATCGGCCTGCTGCGGAAAGCGATACGCAGGCTCAGGTACACGGCCGTGGCCATCACCAGGAAGGCGACGAGGAACAGCGCGATTCGTGAGAGATTCTCAGTGACGAACACCTCGAGGAAACCGAGGTGGTTGTACCAGAGCACGTCGGCGTAGACCTGGGACAGGTAGACGAAGGCGATGACGATCACCGCCACGACGATGATCGTCGGTATCAACGGGCTGCGGCGCCGGCTGGGTGATCCACTTGCTGGGCTCGGCCTACTGCCGAACGGACGGTCTGGTCCGGATGTCACATCTACCTCATCGTTAGCTGCTGCGGGTCACGATGACCGGTATTCCGCTCCGCTCCCCCAGCCCGGCACGGGCAGAAGACAGCGTGCAGTCACGCTCTTCGTGCTTTCATTCTGCCCTGTTCACGCTCAGCCCGACCAATCGAGTTCCCCACGCTGTCCCGAGGGACGAGGATCGTCACCTAACCGTGTCCTGTGAGCTGTTGATCGTCATGTGTCCCCCGTGATTCCTCTGTCAGCAGGCGGGGATTCCGGAGGCGTCGCCGCCCGCACCGAGCGTCTCGACGGCGTCGACGGCGTCGTCGAGCGTCTCCACCTTCACGACGGTGAGACCGTCCGGGATGTTGCCCACGACCTCATTGCAGTTCTCGGCGGGCGCGAGGAAGAACTCCGCCCCACCGTTGCGGGCTCCGACGAGCTTCTGCGCGATCCCGCCGATGGGACCGACGGCCCCGGCGGAGTCGATGGTGCCGGTTCCGGCGAAGTGCCTCCCGCCCGTCAGATCACCTTCGGTGAGGTTGTCGATGATCCCGAGCGCGAACATCGTCCCGGCCGACGGGCCTCCGACGTTGTCGAGCTGGATGGTGATACCGAACGGGAAGTCGAAGGTGGACGCGAGCAGGATTCCCAGCTGGAACTCCCCCTCAGGAGACTCCTTCGGCGTCACGGAGACCTCCGTCTCCGCACCGTCACGGATGATCGACAGGGCTGCGGGCGCCCCTTCAGCCTCGGCGAGCACGGAGCGGAGGGTCTCGATATTCTCGATCTCCTGTCCGTCGATCCTCCGGAGGACGTCGCCCTCCTGCAGGACGCCCTCCGATGCGGACCCGTCCGCCAGACCTGCCACGGAGAGGTCCTCGGTGTAGTCGATGTTCTCGTGGGACAACGCCGCAGCGATCGCCGACTCCTGCGATGACGTCATGGCGACGGCGTTCTGCTCCTGCAACTCGGAGGACGTTGTCCCCTCCGGGTACACGAGCTGCTCCGGCAGGACGTCCTCGTGGGGGTTCGCCCAGGCCCGGAAGGTGTCGAGGACGTTGATCTGCCCGTTCGGTCCACCGCTGACGAAGACCGTGGTGAGGTCGAGTTCACCCTGCGGCGGAAAGCTCTCCCTGCCCTCGATCTTGATGAGCGGCTGACCGTTGACCGCTCCGATCGTGTTGAAGGCGGGACCGGGCGACTCGATGATGTACGGGGACGGAAGGAGCACAGCGGCCGCGCAGAGGACGACGGCGAGGCTTCCCGATACCGCCATGGCGCGGAATCGGGGATCCCGCGGCCGCACAGGCTCTCCGGGACTGTGGGTCTCCACGTGGACAGGCTGCGTCACTGTGCTTCTCTCTGTAGGGCGCGTGCCGTGCGATGGCGCGATCAGCGCCCTACCGGCACACCAAGAGTAGACGCTCCCGCCGACAGCCTCACGCGGTGGATCGGCGCGCTCACCGACCGAGCGCCGCCTCGATCTTGCCCTTCGTCCCGACGCGCTGACTGGCTTTGCCCTCAGCGAACGATGCGCGGAGGGAGGGACGCCGGCCGGGCCGGGCCGGTAGCGTGTTCCTCACAGCCGGCAGGAAAGGCCCAGCGCCTTCTGCCCGGACCCGCGAAGCTACTCCCAGGACCGGTGGTATCAGTGCCCAACCCATCCAACCCCTCGAACGGCGACGACGACACGCCCCAGGACCCGCTGTCCGAGATGCTGTCGAAGATGTTCGGCGGTGGGGCCGGAGGCTTCGATCCGCAGGAGATCGCGAAGGCGGCGGGCTTGCCCTCCGATCCGGCGGCCATGGCCATGATGATGCAGCAGGTCCAGGCGATGTTCTCCACGCCCAGCGAGGGCCCCGTGAACTGGCAGATGGCCCACGAGCAAGCCCGGCGGGTCGCCGCGTCCGACAACGATCCCTCGGTCACCTCACTTCAGCGCCGCAGCGTCGACGAGTCCCTGAAGCTCGCGGAGATGTGGCTCGATCCCGTGACCGACTTTCCGAGCACGGGTCAGCTCGGCCGCGCGTGGTCCCGCGCGGAGTGGGTCGAGGCGACGATGTCGACCTGGCGCCGACTCACCGAGCCCGTCGCCAGCAGCATCGCGAAGGCGCTCTCCGACGTCATCTCGGAGCAACTGCCCGAGGAGATGAAGTCGATGATGGGGATGATGGGCGGGCCGGAATCGATGCTCCAGAACGTCGGTGGGGCGATGTTCGGCATGCAGCTCGGTCAGGCTGTCGGCGCTCTCTCCAAGGACGTTGTCGGCTCGACCGACATCGGCGTCCCTCTCGCCGACGGACGGATGGCGCTGCTCCCGGCGAACGTCGCCGCCTTCGGCGTCGGGCTGGACATTCCTGAGCAGGAAATACAGCTCTTCCTCGCCGTTCGCGAAGCCGCACACGTCAGACTCTTCACGCACATCCCCTGGCTCACGGGTCACCTCCTCGGCAGTATCGAGCGCTATGCCAGAGGCATCCACATCGACATGGACAAAATCGAGGAGGCCGCCCGCGACATCGATCCCACCAACCCGGAGAGCCTCCAGGGTGCGCTCTCGCAAGGCGTGTTCATGCCCGAGCGGACCCCGGAGCAGGACGCTGCCCTCGTGCGACTCGAGACGACGCTCGCCCTCGTGGAGGGCTGGGTCGACGAACTGACGGCGGCCGCCGCAGCCAACCTGCCCTCCGCCGGGGCACTGCGCGAGGTGGTGCGACGCCGTCGTGCGACCGGTGGACCGGCTGAGCACGCCTTCGCGTCGCTCGTCGGGCTCGAGCTGAGGCCCCGTCGCCTGCGCGACGCCGCGGCTCTGTGGTCGCTTCTCACCGAGGAGCGCGGGATCGAGGGACGCGACGCCCTGTGGCAGCACCCGGACCTCCTGCCCACGGCGGAGGACCTGGACGATCCTGCCGGCTTCGCCGAGCGCCGACGGCTGATCGAATCGTCCGACGCCGATGTCGACGCAGCCCTGGAGCAACTTCTCTCCGGCGGCTTCGAGGAGGACGAGGAACCGACCGGTGGGGATGCCGTCGTCGAGGTTGCAGACGGCGCGACCCCGCCCGTCACCGACAGTGGCATCCGTCCGGTCTCCACTGATGAGAGCGACGGCGACGGCACCGACACGGACGGCGACGTAGATGGCGACACGAAGCGCTGACTCCAGCGGGGTCCCGGGCCCAGGTCCGGGTCCTACAGCTGCTCCTGGCCGCCCGTCAGGTTCCGCTGGGCGGCGAAGGCTGCACCGTCGAGGAACGCCTTCGCCGTCTCGGTTCGCGTATAGGCCGTGAGCAGTTCCCAGAACGAGGCGTTGTGTGTTGGCTCGATGAGGTGTGCCATCTCGTGCAGGATCACGTAATCGACGACCCACTCGGGCATCCCCTGCAGCTTGTGCGATAGGCGGATGGATTTGTGTGCCGGAGTCGCGGAAGCCCAGCGCGAGTTCTGGTTGGTGACCCAACCGATGGTCGACGGCACTCCCCTGCCGCCCAGGTACTGCCCCGCGAGCCGCCGTGCCCTGTGCAGCAGGGCTGGCGCGAGCCGGTCCTCGTCGACGGCGGGAGCCGCGAGGTACTTGGCGGACATGCGTTCGACCATGCGTTCCACCCATTGCCGCTCCTGGCCGGTGGAGAAATGCCCTGGGATGGACACGCGGATGACCCCGTCCCGGATGTCGGCACTCACCGTCCGCTTCCGTCGCGCCGAGCGGTGTACCTCGACCGGCAGGCGCGCCGGGCGCAGTGGATCGGCGCGGTCAGGAATTGTCACTGATGATCTCGAGAACGGCTTGACCGTATCGCTCGAGCTTCGCCGAGCCCACGCCAGCAAGCTCGCCGAGCTCTTCAATGGTCTGCGGTCTTGCTTCGGCGATCGCGACGAGCGTGGCATCCGTGAAGACGACGAACGCGGGAATGTCTTTCTCGCGGGCCTCGCCCAGTCGCCAGGCGCGGAGCGCTTCGAAGGTTTCCTCCTCGTAGCTCACCGGGCAGTCATTGCAGCGCCCGATTTTTCGCTCGGAGCCGGTGGCGAGGGGCCGCTTGCACACCCTGCACACAGCCGGCGCAGAGGCCTTGCGGCCTGACTTGGCGCGGGGTTGCCGGAAGGATGCCGCCTGGCCAGCTGTCGCCGGCCGCAGTGCGTCGAGGAAGCGCGACGGCTTCCTGGTGGCCCGGCCGCCGGGTGACCGCGACGTGGACCATGACATCGACAGATGGATACGGGCGCGGGTAATCCCCACATAGAGCAGCCGGCGTTCCTCGTCGATGGCTTCCTGCGTGTCAGCGAACGAGATCGGCATAAGACCCTCGCTGAGTCCGACCAGGAAGACCGCGTCCCATTCGAGCCCCTTGGCCGAGTGAAGGGACGCGAGGGTGACGCCCTCGACGGTCGGGGCGTGCTGCGCTGCGGCGCGCTCCTCGAGTTCTGCGACGAACGACTGCAGCGTGAACGCCTCGGGGCCGCGTACACGGTTGAGCTCGTCCGCCAGTCCGACGAGGGCTGCGAGGGACTCCCACTTCTCCCGCACGGCGCCGGAGTTCTGCGGGGCGACGGAGGTGTAGCCGAGCGAGGCGAGGACGTCGCGCACCTGTTGCGGGACGTCGTCGTCGCCCTGCACGCGCGCCGCGGCGCGGAGCTGCAGCAATGCTTCGCGGACTTCGCGCCGCTGGAAGAACCTCTCGCCGCCGCGCAGCTGGTAGCCGATCCCGGCACTCGCCAGGGCCTGCTCGTACGCCTCCGACTGGCCGTTCGTGCGGTACAGGATGGCGATCTCACTTGCCTTCACGCCCTGGGCGAGCAGGGCACCGATGCGCCGTGCACAGTCGGCGGCCTCGGCCTCGTCGTCGCTGCACTCCGTGAAGACCGGTTCCGGGCCGGCGGATCGCTGGGCGATCAGCTCAAGCGGCGCGGACCAGGTGGTGTCCGTCACTCTGCGGTCCGCCTCACTGCTCCTGGCAGCAAGAAGGGTGTTCGCCGCGCGGACCACCTGAGGGGTGGAGCGGTAGTCACGGACCAGCTTCACAATCCGCGCACCCTCGTAGCGCTTGGTGAAGTCGAGAAGGTGCCGCGACGTGGCACCCGTGAACGAGTAGATGGTTTGGCTGGCATCGCCGACGACGCACAGCTCGCGTCGCTCGCCCAACCAGAGATCGAGCAGCCGCTGCTGTAGCGGCGAGACGTCCTGGTACTCGTCGACCACGAAGTGGCGGTACTGCGCCCGCACCATCGCCGCCACCTTCTCGTCCTCCTCGAGGATGGCGACCGTCGTCAGCAGGACGTCCTCGAAGTCGATGAGGTTACGGTCGATCTTGAGGTCCTCGTACGCCGAGAAGATGCGGGACACAGTGATGAGGTCCATCCCCGCCGGTTCCGCCCGACCGGCGGCGGCTGCCGCATAGGCGTCGGGCGTGAGCATGGAGACCTTGGCCCACTCGATCTCGGCCGCTACGTCACGGATGGTAGCGCGGTCGGTCGACAGACGGAGGCGCCGCGCCGACTCGGCGATCAGTTGCGCCTTATGGTCGACGAGCGCCGGCAGGGGGCCGCCGACAGCCTGCGGCCAGAAATACTGCAGTTGCCGAAGCGCGGCCGAGTGAAACGTGCGGGCCTGGACCCCGCTTGCCCCAAGGTCGCGAAGCCGTGTGCGCATCTCGGCGGCGGCCCGGGCCGTGAACGTCACGGCGAGGACCTGCTGCGGTTTGTAGACGCCCGTATGCACTCCGTAGGCGATGCGATGGGTGATGGCACGGGTCTTGCCGGTACCCGCTCCCGCGAGCACGCACAGGGGGCCGGCCAGGGTGCTCGCGACCGTCCGCTGTTCGTCGTCGAGCCCCTCGAGAATACTCTCCTCCAGCAGTAATCCGGACACTAGGAACGCGCCTCCGACGGCTCCTCGTCCAGCGGTCCGCCGTACCATCGCTCGATCAGCGCACGAGCGATGGAGACGCCTCCCGCCACGGCGATCTTCTCGTCGCGGACCTCGGCGAAGAGCTGCTCCCGGGTGAACCACCTCAGGGACCGTATCTCCTCGAGGTCAGGGACGGCGTCGACGGTGACGGCGCGAGCCGTGAATCCGAGCATCAGCGACGCTGGGAACGGCCAGGGCTGCGACCCGAGGTACTGCGGCGACTGGATCTCTATGCCCGACTCCTCCCCGACTTCGCGAATGACGGCGGCCTCGAGTGACTCGCCGGGCTCCACGAAACCGGCCAGTGTCGAGAACCGGTCCTCGGGCCAGGCGACGGCCGATCCCAGCATGAGCCGGTCGTCGTCGTCGATCACGGAGACGATGATGGCCGCATCGGTGCGGGGATAGTGCTGCGAGCCGTCCCTGGGACACTGGCGCACCCATCCGGCGTCGCGCACCTCCGTCCTGGTACCGCAGCGGGGGCAGTGCGTGTGGGTCGCGTGCCAGTTCGCGACGGCGGCGGCTTCGACGAAAAGGCCTGCATCGCGGGCATCCAGAGACGCTGCGATCTCACGCAGTCCCAGCCACTGACCGCCGGGGGCGAGCGCGGCATCCTCCGTTTCCAACACCGCGAGGACGACCCGCTGCCCGGCGTCAGTCGCTCCTTCATTGACCCGGCCGAGGTATACGAGCAGTTCCGGACGTTCCACATCTGCCGGAGACACGAGCCTGAGAGCGGTTCCGACGACCGGGGCCCTCCCCTGCACGAGCGGCAGCACCTTCGTGTCGGCCGAGTCCCACAGGCCGTCCAGGACGTTCTCAACGATCCTCGAGTCACCGTCACGGTCTGAGTCCGCGCGGGAGAGCGGCAGCGATCCGAGGGGAGGCAGCGCGAGGGTCCGGAGGGGTTCGGTCATGCTTCTACGGTACGTTCTCGCTCCCCCAAAGCACATTCTGCGGGGCACGGGTGGAGGAGTAGTCCGGAGCCGAAGACGAGTAGTGCATCTGGCGACTCGCCGCGCCGCTGCGGGGCGGGTGGCAGGGGAACGCCCTACGGTGGAACTTGTGAAACGGACACCCATGGAACTTGCTGCCCTGGCCAGCGCCGCAGTACCTGGCCTGGCTCCGACCGGCGTCGCCGGCGCTCCCGACGATACAGCCGACTTCGATTCGGCCCTGCTGGTCGATGACGCGGGCAAGCAGTGGAGGGTCCGCTCGCCGAAGCACGCCGAAGCCAGCATGCGCCTCGAGACCGAGCTGCAGGCCCTGCGTGCGTTCACCCCGGCGGTCAAGGCCGAACTCCCCTTCCTCATCCCTCATATGGCGGGCAGCGTCCGCCAAGGCGAGCTCAGCACTTTCGTGTATTCGCACCTCGCCGGCACCACGCGCCCGCTCGACGCACTCACCGCCGGAGGTCCGAGGACCGCGCAGGAGATCGGCCGCATGATTGCCGCCATCCACGAACTGCCGCAGGACATGGTCCGGCGCGCCGATCTGCCCAGCTACGAGGCCGACGAATACCGGCAGCGGAAGCTGAACGAACTGGATCAGGCCGCGATCACCGGAAAAATACCCTCCATCCTGCTGCGCCGGTGGGAGCACGCCCTCGAGGACATCGCGCTCTGGCGGTTCAGCCCCACGGTCGTCCACGGCGACCTCCACGAGGACCACCTCCTGATCTCCGCGCAGCGGGTCTCCGCCGTGACGGGCTGGACCGATCTCTGCATCAGCGATCCAGCCGAGGACTTCGCCTGGCTCGCCGCTGCGGAGGACACCGCCTTCGTCGACGCCGTCCACGCGGCTTATGCCGACGCCCGGTCCACCGCCGTCGATCCCCATCTGTCCCGTAGGGCAGCCCTCGCTGCGGAGTTCGCGTTGGCCCAGTGGCTGGTACGGGGAATGGCCCGCGAGGACACCGCCATGACCCACGAGGCGGAAGGCATGCTCGCCACGCTCGAGGCGGACGTCGAATCGATCGGACGCGAGCAGCACGAAGCCGCCGAGCAGGAACGGCGCGCCCACGAGGAGCGCCTCCAATGGGGCGACGAGCTGGGCACGGATCCCGACGACCGACGGTTCGACGACGCCCACGAGCTTGACGGCGACCCGTCGGGCAGCGTCGACCAGACGGACCGTGAGACGCAGGAGACGCAGGAGACGCAGGAGACAGCGGCGGACGGCGGCCTCCCGAACGGGACGGGCGATGCCGAGGCGGACGTTCGCGATCCGTCCGCGAGCGGTAGGTCAACGACCGGCGGATCCCAGGCCGGGCCGGACGGTGACGAACAAGACCCTCAGCGGACCGGTAGCCATGCTGTCGATTCGGAGAGTCCTGACGACCGCGGACACCTCCGGTCGCCGGAGAACGGGTCTGCCCGCGCAGCGGATCGGCACGATGATCGGTCCGGGCGGCAGCACGACGACCACGGTGCTCCCTCCGGATCCTCACTGGCCTACGCCCGCCTCACCGCCGGTCGAGAGCGGCCGGCGGCCTCGTTGTCCAATGTGACGCTGCTGAGGAACAGAGAGGCCGGCGGCGGATCGCCGGACGACGTCGCCACGTCAGCCCTGCCGATCGTCTCGTCCGGCCACTGATGGCGTCCCGTTCGGCCGCTGAGGGCACGCCGGTCGCCCCGACAGGCCGCTGAAGGTGCGCCGGTAAACTACGTTCCGCGCTGACGTCGCAGCGGCGCCGCTTCCACGTCGTCGCACTGACCCGTTGGCTCAGAGATCGGACGTACCTGCGGCCGCGATGATCCTCTCGAGCTCCTCGGCGTCGCCGAGGTCATGTGGTCGCACCACGAGGTTGTCCGCAACATAGAAGAAGGCTGCACGGACCTTCTCGAGCGGCACGTCCTTGAGCCGCGACCACGCCAATCGATACACGGCGAGCTGGACCGCCTTTGCCGCCCGCCGTTCCATGGCCGGAGGACGTCCGGTCTTCCAGTCGATGAGGTCCCAGCCGCCGTCGGCATCGCGGAAGATCGCGTCGATGCGCCCGCGCACCACGATGCTGCCGATCCTCGTCTCAATAGGAGCCTCGATGGCCGCCGGCTCGCGCAGGGCCCACTCGGACTGCTCGAAGATCGCGGCCATGCCTTTCAGCCCGAGCGTCTCATCGACGTGGGCGTCGGCGCCGCCGGGGTACTCCCCGAGATCGAGCATGCCGCCGGAGCCGTAGAACTCCTCGATCCAGGCATGGAACACCGTCCCCTTCCGAGCTTCAGAGCCGGGACGGCGGGGCAGCGGCCGGCGTAGTTGCTGCATGACCACTCCCGCATCCTCACGCAGCTCCACGAGCGTCGAAGCGGAGATGTGCGACGGGAGGGTGAGCGGCATGCGTTCCCGCTCGCGGGCCTGCCGTGCCAGGGCGAGCCGCACCTCGCGTCCCCAGCGCCCGCCGTCGACGTCGACCTCGAGTACGGGCGCTGCCGTCTGTTCGAGAACGGCGTGAGCAGCGCGTTCCATCGACTCCCGCCGGGGACCGAGCGGATCGAACGGCCAGACAGCACGCTCGGGCCTCGCGTTCGCCGGGTTCGCGTCTCCCTCGTGGTCCTCCAGGAGCCAGTGCGGCCTGCTGAAGCCCGCGGCTCCCGCTTCCGAGAGGCCCACGAGGTCCAACAGGTAGGAGGAGGGCCCGGATGGGTTGGACCGTCCTCCTCCCCACGCCGAGGAGGTGCAGACCAGCGCGTGCTTGGCGCGGGTGAAGGCCACGTAGGCCAGCCGGCGCTCCTCCCGCTCCGCGTGCGCCCTCGCCTCGTCGGTGAACTCCTTTTCTCTGGCGAGCCACTCCCTCTGGTCCTGCTGTTCCCAGTCCCACTGCGGGAGCTCGGGCGCATCACCACGCAGGGGCCAAGGGATCGATGAATCGCCACTGCTCCAGCGCGAATCCTTGCCGCTCGGGAAAGACCCTTCGTTGAGGCCCGGCACGACGACGACGTCCCACTCCAGACCCTTGGAGGCGTGCACGGTCAGGAGCTGCACTGCATCCCGGCTCGCCTCGAGCTGGGTCACGGGCAGGCCGTCCTCCTCCTGGTCCGCAGCCTCGAGCCAGGCGAGGAACGCCGGCAGGTCGACCCGCTCGGCGGTGGACACGAAGCCCGCGACGGCTTCGATGAAGGCGTCGAGATTGCGGCGCGCCTCGTGGATGCTCACGCCGGGCTTCGCGGCCACCTCGATGTCCAGCAGGATGGTCCGCTCCACCTCGCCGATCATGCTGCCGAGGTCGTCACCGACGAAACTCCGGAGACTGCGCAGCTCCTGGCGGAGCACCGCGAGGCGCCGACGCGCGGTGTCACTCAGGGTCCTGCCGGAAGAGGAAACCCAGCCCGCCGGCGGGAGGTGATCGACGGCTTCGACCAGACTCCCCGCTTCAGCAAGGTCAGGGGCGACGACGGCGTCCCTGCTCTGCTCGTCGTCGAGCTCCTCCCCCGCCCCGCCGCCACCCCGACGGAACATGGCCTCACGTGTCCGGGCGAGCTGCCTCGACCAGTCACCGAGCGCCATGAGATCTGCCGGCCCGAGCCGCCAACGGGCACCGGACAGGAGCCTCAGCATGGAGTCCGAGCGGTCCGGATCACCGAGCACCCGCAGGGTGGCGAGCAGGTCGACGATCTCGGGAGTGCGGAGCAGACCGCCGAGGCCTACCACCTGCACCGGGACACCGGCTCGTTCCAGTTCGCGCCGGATCGGGTCGAACTGCTTGCGGCCACGGCAGAGGACGGCCATCGTCGGCGGGAGCGGTGCGCCGTCGCCGTCGACCTCGTAGCTGCGCGTGCGCTGGCGCAGGACTTCCCGCGCGACCGCTTCGGCCTCGCTGAGGGCGGGTGGCGGACCGACGGGCGGATCGTCCTCACCGTCGGACCCGGGGCTGACGGGTGCGTCGGTGAGGAAGCGCCCGAGCACGACCTCGCCGAGGGGTGCCCCGGGCCGTGCTACGAGGCCGGGTACCTGCTGGACCGAGGTATAGCGGAGCCATGGCGCCGGCACGTTGAGGGCTGCCGATACGGTGTTGGCGGCTTCGAGGATCGAGGTCGAATTGCGCCACGCCACGGAGAGATGGGCCACGTCCGAGGGGGACCGGCCGTCCTCCGCCACCTTCGGGAACGCGGTGCGGAAGCTGCCGAGCTGACCCGCCGAGGCACCCCGGAAGCCATAGATGGACTGGTGGGGGTCTCCAACGGCGGTCACGGAGCGACCATCCGCGAACAGCCGCGAGAACAGGACCATCTGCGCGTGGGAGGTGTCCTGGAACTCGTCGAGCAGCACCACCCTGTACTTCTCGCGTTCCATCTCCCCCGCCTCGGGGATATCACGCGCGATCCTCGCCGCCAGTGACACCAGGTCGCCGAAGTCGAGTTGCCGGCGGGCGAGCTTGGCTGCGGCATAGCGGTCCGCGAGCTCAGTGACGGTGATCCGTGTGCGGAGCTTGTTCAGCAGGTCGTGCACTTTCTGGGTCGCGGCCTTCGTCGAACCGGCGACGTACGGCTGGGCCGCGACGTACTCGATGTGACGTCGCAGCTCGTGCCGCACGGTCGCCGGGCTCACGAGGTGCTCGGCGCACTCCCCCGCCAGGTCGAGCACGGCTTTGACGAGGGTGCTCTTCGCCGCGGTGAAGTGCTCCCAGTCGCCGTCGTAGGCCTCCACGACGGAGTGAGCGAGTTGCCAGGACTGCGCGGTGCCGAGCATCACCGAGTCACGCTCGACGCCGATCCGCAGGCCGTAGTCCTGCACGACCCCGTTCGCGAAGGAGTGGTAGGTCGAGATGGCCGGGTCGAGGCGGTCCAGCGCATCTCCGCCCGACGGCGTTGCTCCGTCCCGTGCAGACGCGGCGTGGAGCTGGGCCAACCGTTGGCGGACCCGGGAGGCCAGTTCCCCCGCGGCCTTCCGGGTGAAGGTGACGCCGAGGATCTGCTCGGGGCGCACGAGTCCATTGGCGACGAGCCAGACCACCCGGTCCGCCATGGTCTTGGTCTTCCCCGAGCCCGCGCCGGCGATGACGAGCAGCGGCTCCATCGGAGCCTCGATGACGCGGGCCTGGTCCTCGGTGGGGTACTGTACGGGAGCCTCCGGATCCGCGTGCAGCAATTCGGCCAGCTGGCGCGCTGAATACCGCACGGTGGATGGTACCCGTGCCACTACTGGGTCACCTGCTTTCCCTCTTCACACAGCGGGCACACCTCCGGCAGGCGGCATCCGCTTCCGCTGAAACCGGACCGGCGCGGGTCGTGAACGGTGTCGAACGTCGCGGCGGCCATCAGCGCCGCCGCGTCCTCGATCATCGTCCGCGCCCAGGTGTCCTCCGGGCCCACCGGAGGCTGTTCCTGCACGGAGACTCCCTTCGCCTTCGTGCCCAGCTGGACCAGGGACGCGCCTCCCGGCACCCCGGGTCGGGGCTCGGCAGCGATCGCCTCCTGGTCCTCCCTCGGATCCGCACCCACGCCGTCGCCGTCGCCGTCTCCGCGATCGTCCAAGCGAGCTCCGGATGCCACGGCTGTCTGGTAGGCGGCGAGTTGAGGGTGGCGCGCGATATCCGCCGTGGCAGGCGCGCTCTTGCCCGTCTTCAGGTCGACGACGACGAACCGGCCGTCCGTGTCGACCTCGAGCCGGTCAATCTGGCCGCGAAGTCGCGCGATTCGATCCGCTCCGCCCACCCGGACGCCGAGGTCGACGGAGAAGTCGACCTCCGTGGCCTGCAGACTCCGTCCGGCCTGCCTCATGGAAAGGACATACGCAGCGAGCTTTCGCACCATGCCCTCGGCGCGCCTGAAGTCGGACTGACCCTCCCAGGTGTCCTTAATCCCCAGCTGGGGCCAGCGCCGCTCGAGCTCGCGCACGTACTCGGTACCAGTGGCATCGGGCAGGTCCTGCGCGATCTGGTGGACGAGCGTGCCGAGCGAGCGTGCGAAGTCGGTTGTCCGCTCGCCACCCGCAGCAGAGACGAACCAGCTCAGCGGTGAGGTGAGGACGGATTCGACCTTCGAGGGCGACACCGGGATCGGCTGATCCTCAGGGACCACCGGACCCTCACTGCTCATTCCGAGGACACCCCACCACTGCGCCGGATGCGCCCCGGGGACGGGCGGCTCCAGGACAGCCATGCGTCCGAGGTGCTGGACGGCCTCGCGAGCCAGTACCGGGTTCGCCTGCGGATCCTGCGCGAACGTGCGCAGCTCGGCGACCAGCGCGCGCAGCGTGACGGGTCGCAGCACTTCGGTGCGCGGCCGGTCGGCCACACCCGGGGGAAGCGGGTCGACGACGTCGAGGAACGGGGAGGGCTGCTCGTCCTGGGAGGAAACGGCGCAGCACACGAGCTCATGCGTGGCGCGGGACACGGCGAGCGAGAAGGTGCGCAGCTCATCGAAGCGGATGTCCTGCAGCAGTGACACGGGATCGCGGTTGCTCCGGAAGGACTCCCCGTAATCAAGCAGAGCGCGCAGCTCGCCCGATCCGAGGAGTTCACCCCGCAGCCTGAGGTTGGGCCAGACGCCGTCCTGCACCCCCGCGACGATCACCAGCGGCCAGTGCCGACCGGCCGCGCTGGCGGGTGTGAGCACCGACACCGACGCCTGGCGCGCGGTGCGCTGCGTCAGCGTGTCCATAGGGATGTCCTGACTGAGGATGTAGTCGAGGAAGAGTTCCGGATCGGCGCCGGGCATCTGCTCGACGAATCGCTCGGCCGTATGGAACAGCGCCATCATCGCGTCGAGATCCCTGTCGGCCCTGGCGGAGGACGGCGCCTCGGACAGTGCCACCCCGGACCACTGCTGAGCGAGCCCCGACACGGACCAGAGCGCCCACAGGACGGTCTCGGGATCGCATGCAGGGTCCGCGAGGGCCGCTCGCCCCGCCTCGAGCATGCGTGCAAGCCGCCGGACCGGAACGCCTTCGAACGGCAGAGCCGCGATTCCCTCGGGCGAAGCGAACAGGGCCGTAAGGAGCTCATCGCTGGTGCGTCCGCCGCCCTGCTGGAGCTCGGTGCGCCGCAGGATCTGGCGCAGGCGCCGAAGGTCGAGGCTGCCCGCGCCGCCGATCCGCGAGGTGAGGAGGGAGATGCAGAGCTCGGTGTCGAGATCCGCACGTCCTACCACGACGGCGTAGAGGTCGAGGAGGGGGCGGACGGCGGGCTCCTCCCGAATGGCCGTCTCGGCCGCAGGTACGTTCACCGCGATACCCTGCGCCGTCAGGAAACGCTGCACCGCGGAGACCTGCGCACCGTTTCGCACGACCACGGCGATGTCATCGAGGCTGCGCTCGCCGAATAGATGCGCCTCGAGCACCCGCTGGGTGATGAAACGCTGTTCATGAAAGGCGCTGTCGAGGACGTGGGCCGAAACGGCGGGCGCCTCCACCGTCCGACTATCCGACCCGCCGGTCTGCGGATGCACCACAGGACGCCCGAGAGCGCCCGGCACGGACCTGTATGCCGTACTGACGCCAGTGGTCGCGATCCGGGCGGCGACGTTGCTCCATGCTGCAGCAAGTGGCCCCTCGAGGGTCAGTGATCCGGGAAGGGTCACGGTCGTCAGGCCCCCGCCGCGGCGGAAAAGGGTCGAGAGGCGCCCGGTGAGCTCCGGACGCGCGCCACGGAAGCCCTGGGCCACGGTATCGGGGCAGGACGTGACGATGATGTCCTTGCCCGGACCGACGAGCCCTAGCAGGGCGTGGACAGCCGGATTGGCCTCCTGGTAGTCGTCGACGAGGATCAGCTGCAGGCGCTCCCGCTCCCTGTCCAGGAAATCGCGGTCCGTTTCGAGGATCTCCCGGGCAGCCGTGAGGATGCCCGCCGGATCGAAAGCCTCGGGCGAGCGCAGGTCGAGGACATCCCTGTACTCGCGGTACAGCGCGGACGCCGCCACCCAGTCCGGACGGTCGAAGCGTTCCCCCCATGCCGCGAGGTCCTCGGCCGACACGCCGTATTCACTCACGCGGTCGAAGAGGTCGCGGATCTCCTGCCGGAAACCGCGCGTGGGAAGCGCCAGGGCGAGGCTCGACGGCCAGTCGAGCTCTGGAGCACCGTCGCGCCCGTGGCCCGACAGGAGCTCCTTGATGATGAGGTCCTGCTCCGCGCCCGACAGGAGCCTCGGTGCACGTGTGATGGCGGGAGTGCGACCCTCGGCCCTGGCCCGCCGGATGAGGTCGAAGGCGTAGGAGGCCCAGGTGCGCGCAGGGGCGGTGCTCATGCTGCGGTCGAGCTTCGCGGTCAGCCCGTCCCGGAGCCGGGTAGCGGCCGCCCGGGTGGGTCCGAGGAGGAGGAGCCCCTCGGGTTCTACCCGTCCCGATGCGATGCGGGCGACGGCGAGGTCCGTGAGCAGTGAGGACTTACCGCTCCCCGGAGCCCCGAGGACCAGTACCTGACCCGTAACGTCCTCCAGTGACCGGAGGGCGGCGTCGTAAGCATCCGATGGGCCGGTACGAGCCGCGAGCGGAGCCACGCCGAAGGCTGCCGGCCGAGCGTCGTCGAGAGTGCTGGTCATGACTCAACACCACCACATGCCACGGACAATCAACGGAATCGCAACGGGCGCCAGGCGTTAGGATCCGGCGCGTCGCAGGGACGCGCCGAGTCCGGCCACACGGAGCTGTTCCGCGTCCGACGGCGACCAGCGCGCCTGCTCCAGATCCACCCGATAATCCCCTCCGTCAGCGGGTGCTGTTGGCAGGACGAGGCTGGTTCCCTCGTCGTCGTAGTGCTGCCGCGCGCGCAGCGCCATTCCACGTGGCGGGTGTCCGCCGGCTCGCAGGACTCGCCACCAGGGGACGTCCCGCGTACTGCGCGACAATGCCCGGCCGACCTGCCGGGGGCCACCGCACTCCAGAAGCTCGGCGATGTCGCCGTACGTCAGCACCCAGCCCCGGGGGATCAGCTCCGCGACGGACAGGACGACCTCCACATAGGCGTCGGCGTCGACACGAAGCACCGGCGCACGAGCGGGGACGACGGCGTCCAGCGGCGCGGATTGCGCGTCACCCGCGATCGGTCGATGCATGCGCTCCACCCTAGTGCTGGAGCACATGCATCGATCGATCCGGAGCGGCACCGCCAATTGGTCGGACCCCGCCACTACGGTGGTGCCATGACGAGCTGGCATGCGGGTCCCAGAGCCGCCTTCGACCTCGAAACAACGGGGCGCGACCCAACGACCGCGCGTATTGTCACTGCGACGATCATCATCCTCGGTCCGGGCGGAGGGGTCGTCGAACACCACGAGTGGCTGGCCGATCCGGTGGAGGACATTCCGGACGGCGCTGTGGCGATCCACGGCATCACGACGGCGCACGCGAGAGCCCACGGACTCGACGCCGCGGAGGTCGTCCAGGGAATCTCTGGCGTCCTCACGCGACTGTTCACAGCCGGGATCCCCGTGCTGGCCTACAACGCGCGCTACGACTTCACGGTGCTGGCGCACGAGGGGCGTCGCCACGGTGTTGGCACGCCCGTCCCGTCACCCGTCATCGACCCGTTCATCATGGACAAGCAGGCGGACCGGTATCGCCGCGGCAAGCGGACGCTGACGGCGCTGTGTGAGCACTACGGCATCCCCTTCGAGAACGCGCACACCTCTGCGGCCGACGTCCTCGCGACGCTGCGGGTCGGTACGGTCCTCGCCGAGCGGTTCGCCTTCCTGCAACGGCCGGCTCCGGACCTGCACGCCTCGCTCATCGTGTGGGCGGACCGGCAGGCCGCCAGTTTCGAGGACTATCTCCGCCGAACCGAACCCGGCGCCGTGATCGAGCGGGCGTGGCCGGTCGTCGAGCCCCAATTCGTTCTGGAAACAGGAGAGGCGGAGGGTCCGGTCCGCTGGTCTACCCGTCGGGCCGACGACGCCGGACGCGTCGGCACCCTCCAGCCCGCGCAGCCGACACGGGAGCCCGTTCCTGTCGTCGCCTGATCCGCGGACAGCAGACCTGACCCTCCCGTCGCCCGCTGGTCGGCTCAGTCGACCGGCACCACTGCCGCTGCCGCCCGCGCCGCGGCAGGCAGCGCGGCGTGGATGCGATCCATCGCGGCGTCGTTGTGCGCGGCGGACAGGAACCAGGCCTCGTACACCGACGGCGGGAGGTAGACGCCGGAGTCCAGCATGGAGTGGAAGAACGGCCCGTAGCGGAAGGCTTCCTGCCCCTGCGCGTCGGCGTAGTTCCGCACGCCGTGCTCAGCCGTGCCGAAGGCGACGCTGAAGAGGTTGCCGGCCCGCTGGATCGAGTGGTCGACCCCCGCCGTGGACAGCTCCGAGGACAGCGCCTCGCTCACCTCGAGCGAGCGCGCGTCGACGTGGCGATAGACGTCGTCGGTGGCCGCCGTCAGGGTCGCGACGCCGGCGGCCATGGCGATCGGGTTACCCGACAGCGTCCCGGCCGGGTAGACGGGGCCGATCGGCGCGAGATAGTTCATCACGTCGGCGCGTCCGCCGAGGGCCGCGGCCGGGATGCCGCCGCCGATGACCTTTCCGAAGGTCAGGAGGTCCGGCGTCCACGGGTGCTCGGCGTCGTCCGCTCCGCCCGTGAGCTTCCAGTAGCCGCCCGCGTGGGTGCGGAATCCGGTCATGACCTCGTCGACGATGAACAGGGCACCGTGCTCGGAGGTGATGCGGCTGAGGAACGCGTTGAAGCCGGGTGCCGGCGTCACGACCCCCATGTTGGCCGGTGCCGCCTCGGTGATGACCGCGGCGATGTGCTCGCCGTGCGTCCGGAAGGCCCCCTCGACGGCCTCGACGTCGTTGTAGGGCAGCACGAGGGTTTCCGCCGTCGTCGCCGCCGTGACTCCGGCGGATCCCGGCAGCGCGAGGGTTGCGACGCCCGATCCCGCGGACGCGAGCAGGCTGTCCACATGGCCGTGATAGCAACCGGCGAACTTCACGATGAGGTTGCGCGAGGTGAATCCGCGGGCTATGCGCACCGCGGTCATGGTCGCCTCGGTGCCGGTCGACACCATGCGCAGGAGCTCGACGGCGGGCACGCGCTCCTTCACGAGCTGGGCCAGGTCCGCTTCGGCAGGCGTCGACGCCCCGAACGTGAGCCCATGGTCCACGGCACGGTGGACCGCCGCGATGACGTCCGGGTGCGAGTGCCCGAGCAGCGCCGGGCCCCATGAGCAGACGAGGTCCACGTACTCCTGCCCGTCGGCGTCGGTGACATAGGCACCGTGCGCGTCGACGAGGAAGCGCGGGGTCCCGCCGACGGAGCCGAAGGCGCGCACGGGGGAGTTGACGCCGCCCGGCATGAGGGCGCGGGCGCGTTCGTACAGGTTCTCGGACATCGTCATGGTGGCAGTTCCTCAGGTGTGGTTCTCGTCGAGCCAGAGCGCCAGCTCGGAGGCCCAGTAGGTCAGGATCATCTGCGCACCGGCTCGCTTGATGCCGAGGACGGACTCCTCGATGGCGCGCCGGCGGTCGATCCATCCGTTGGCTGCGGCCGCCTCGATCATCGCGTACTCCCCCGAGATCTGGTACGCCGCGACGGGGACCGGGGACATGGCCGCAATATCGGCGAGGATGTCGAGGTAGCTCATCGCCGGCTTGACCATGACCATGTCCGCGCCCTCCTCGAGGTCCAGTTCCACCTCGAGGACCGCCTCGCGGCGGTTGGCGGCGTCCATCTGGTAGGTCCGGCGGTCGCCCTGCAGCTGGGAGTCCACGGCTTCACGGAACGGGCCGTAGAACGCGGAGGCGTACTTCGCGGCGTAGGCGAGCACCACGGCGCCCTGGTGTCCCGCCTCGTCCAGTGCCTGGCGGATGACGGCGACCTGGCCGTCCATCATGCCGGAGGGACCGAGGACATGGGAGCCGGCGTTCGCCTGCTCGACGGCCATCCGGGCGTAGAGCGCCAGCGTCGCGTCGTTGTCCACCGATCCGTCGGCGGCGAGCACGCCGCAGTGGCCGTGATCGGTGAACTCGTCGAGGCAGACGTCGCTCATCACCACGAGCGAGTCGCCGACCTCGGACCGCACGTCGGCGATGGCCC
>JAABUN010002987.1_pt1 | contig 27681 bp, 25 predicted proteins | sample 5559311 | NCBI WGS metagenome assembly JAABUN01 (sample SAMN10711877, study PRJNA513370) | rock metagenome | isolation source: Antarctica rocks | place: Antarctica: Victoria Land, Siegfried Peak sud
TCGTAATCGGGCGACTCCCGACCCTGGCCGACAGCATCGCCGCAGGTCAGCAGCTCGCAAGCAGCGGAGCACTGTGGGTGGGACCACGCCCGCGCTCACGCCGCGCTCACATGGGTTAACAAGGCCTTCTGCGGAATCAGTGGCGTTCGGTAAGGATTGGTACGGAATCCATCGTCGGCCGCCCTCTAGAGGGGCGAATCGGAGCCGGCAAGGGGGGGACTTGAACCCCAAACCGCCCGATTACAAATCGGGAGGGTCATCACGGTCGGCCAGCCGCCGGGTCGTCTCGTACCCGGCCCGCCTCCTTCTAGTCCGCGAGTTCACGAGGTCGCGGTCCGCGTGGATGCCGGCCAGACTGAGGGCCCGGCGGTATCCGGTCAGCGGCCATGCAGCGACCGATTCAGAAATCGATTGTTTCGTCAAGTCCCTTGGTACTGCTCAGCGACGAGGACGTAGCCGAAGCCCGTGCATCCCTCCGTCGACCGCGAGTGAGGTGCCCGTCGTCGAGCCCGAGCGTGGGGAGGCGAGGTAGGCCACCGCGGCTGCGACCTCGTCGGCGGAGACCAGCCGGCCGTGTGGCTGCCGCGCCTCCAACGCGGCTCGTTCGGCTGCGGGGTCGTCTGCGCGCTCGAGCAGTCGCCCGATCCACGGCGTGTCGGCTGTGCCGGGGTTGACGCAGTTGACCCTGATTCCCTCGTGCAGGTGGTCGGCGGCCATGGCGCGGGTGAGGGCCAGGACCGCCCCCTTGGTGGCGCTGTACAGCGCGCGTTGCGGTAGCCCCGCCGTCGCGGCGATGGATGCGGTGTTGACGATCGCGGCGCTGGGCGAATGGCGCAGCGCGGGCAGGGCGGCGCGCGCAACGCGGACCATGCCGACCACGTTGACGTCCCACACCCGGTGCCACTCGTCGTCGTCGTTGTCGGCCACCGTGCCCTGCGCCCCGATCCCAGCGTTGTTGACCAAGACGTCCAGGCGCCCCCACTGCGCAAGCACGTGCTCGATCGCCGAGCGCACGGACACGTCGTCGGTGACGTCGGCCTGCACGGTGAGCGCCTCGGCGTGCGCGCCCGAGACGTCCCGGTCGAGGTCAGCAACACGCGCGCCGCCGGCCAGCAGCCGACCGACGACGGCAGCGCCTATCCCTGAGGCCCCGCCGGTGACGATGGCGACCAGACCGTCGAACTCGTCCACGCTCATCGGGGGTACCCGTTCGCGATCATGGTGTGCCGCTGGCGGCCCAGGCCGCTGATCTCGGTTTCCACGACGTCCCCGTCGCTCAGGTAGGGGAACCGGCCGGACAGGGCCACGCCCTGCGGCGTGCCGGTCAGCACCAGGTCACCCGGCTCGAGGGCGAGGTACTGACTCAGGTGCCACACCAGGTACTCCACGTCGAACACCATGTCCGCCGAGGAGGAGTCCTGGCGGGGCGCGCCGTTCACCCAGCTGCGCAGCCGCAGGTCGCGGTGGTCGACCTCATCTGGGGTCACCAGCCACGGCCCAGTCGGGTTGAAGCCCGGGGCGCACTTGCCCTTGCTCCATTGGCCCCCTGAGACAGCCAGCTGGAAGTCACGCTCGGACAGGTCGTCCGCGACGACGAACCCGGCGACGTGGTCCATGCTCTGCTCAGGGGACGACAGGTAGGTCGTGCGCCGGCTGATGACGACGCCAAGCTCTACCTCCCAGTCCGTCTTGCTGCTGCCGCGCGGGATGGACACTGGGTCGTCAGGGCCGCCGACGGTGTTCGGTGTCTTGAGGAACATCACCGGGTGCTCGGGCGGCTTGGCTCCGGACTCGGCGGCGTGGGCCGCGTAGTTCATCCCGATGCACACGACGGCGCTGGGCCGGACCACCGGCGATCCGACTCGCAACGACGCCGCGTTCTCCAGCTCGGGCAGACGCCCGGCCTCTGCCGCCCCGCGCACCTGTGCGAGCCCGTCACGTGCGAAGAACGCCCCGTCGAGGTCGGGGGTCCGTCCACGCAGGTCGTAGGTCGACCCATCGACGAGCAGTACGGGGACCTCGGCCCCGACGGGCCCCAGTCGCGCGAGCTTCACCAGACGCTCCTTCGTTTAGACATCAAGAGTGGTCAGGCCTTCGTTCGGGCGGTGAGTGGTCCGATAACAGGCAATCCAGGTGGTCTCATGAAGCTGGCAGAAAACCCTAGGAAGACGGCGGAGCGGTGCTGCCCCGCCGTACGAGCTCGAGGGGGGGTCGCTCGACGCAGACCGACGCAATATTCTCGCCGGCACTGATGCGCAGGAGGCAGTCGACGGCGGTGGATCCCATTTCGGACAATGGTGTTCGCACTACCGTGAGCGGCGGGGTGGTCGCCTCGGCCAGCCATACGTCGTGGATCGAGACCAAGCTCAGGTCCTCAGGTACCCGAACACCCTGGGACCGCGCCTCGACAAGAACGCCCCCGGCGACAAGCGTGTTCGCGACGACCAACCCAGTCGGTCTCAAACCCGGCTCGGCAAGGATCGTTCCCATCGCGTCACGGCCAGCCCCGAGGTCCCACCCGGATTCGATGCTTCGGGTCGGGAGTCCCGCGTTCATCATCTCCGCCATTACAGCACGACGCCGCTCCGACGACGTCGGCGATTCCTGTCGTCCCCCGACGTAGGCGATCCGTTCATGGCCGAGCGAGAGGAGATGACGTACGGCGATCCGCGCTGCTTCGTAGTCATCGAGGTAGACAGCAGGAACTCCGCCAATAGAGGCACTGTTGACCAGGACCATCGGCACCCGTCCGGCGAGTCTCTCGACGATGTCGGTGTCATTCGCGTATCCACCGGTTTGCAGTAGCAGTCCATCTATCCGACCGGGGGCGAGCAACGCTCGCAGGGCGTTGCTGTTCTGATAAATCACATCGGCATCAGACAAGAATATGCCCAGGCCCTTACGTGATGCCTCGCGCTGTGCCCCGCGCACGATCTCGGCGTAGATGGGGTTGCCGATGTCGTGGACGACAAGTCCCAGTGCGCCGCTCAAGTGGCTGCGCAAGGCTTGTGCTGACTGGTGCGGCGTGTACTGCAGCGATTCTGCGGCCGCCAGTACCCGATCGCGAGTGGCCGGCCGCGCCCTCACCGTCTCGTCGCCTCGAAGGATGCGACTGACGAGTCCGGCGCTCACCCCCGCAGCCGCTGCCACGTCAGCGAGTTGTGCGGGACGACGAGACGCGTCGAACGGGGTGGAGGTTTGACCGTCTTGCACCTGGTTCTCCCGTCGTTTCAGCAGATCGTGGGCCATGAGGGCGAGCGGCAAGCGCCCGCGCTCGCGGGTGCTGGTGATCGGCATCACAAAGATTTCGTGCCAGATGCTTGACACGTAGCCGATCATACTCCATTTTGGTATAACGTTGTACCAGCGTGGACGGAGGGAGATGTACGTCTGTGAGAAAGGTTCGTATCGCCCACCGAGCATTCACGGGGTTCCAGAAGGCGCTCGAAACCCAGACCAGCACCTTTCCCAGCGGGGACGCTGCATCGTTCGATCTCGTGCCCTTCGATCCCCCCGACTTCGTGGCTCGCTTCATCGAGGGTGACGAGCTTCTGACCGGGGACTGGGACGTGGTCATGCTGCTCACGGACTGGATCCCTCTGCTGGCCGATCGTGGGGGGATCCGGCGCTTGGACGCCTGGCTGAGTGTGGATGGTCCGGCCTCGTGGCCGCACGACTTTCACGATGGCGTCCTTAGGCTGGCCGACGTCGACGGCTCGACGTGGGCGCTGCCGTATCACGACGGGCCGCAGGCTCTAATCTATCGAACCGACCTCTTCGGGGACCCCGTCGAGCGCGAGGCCTTCAAGGGGCAGTTCGGTCGCGACCTCGACGCGCCGTCCACGTGGCAGGATTTTCTTGATGTGGCTGCCTTCTTCAGCCGCCGCGAGCAGGGTCTGAGCGGTTGCGTCGTCGCCGGTTATCCCGACGGTCACAACACGGTCTACGACTTTCTGATCCAGTTGTGGGCGCGCGGTGGACAGCTGCTGGACGGGGCCTCCCCGGCGTTCGACAGTGACGCTGGTGTCGAGGCCGCGACGTGGCTGAGGGATCTGTTGAACAGCGGAACGTGTCAGCCTGATCCGCTGGCGTACGACAGCGTGCGGGCTGGTGAGGTCTTCGCCAACGGTAGAGCCGCCATGATGTGGAACTGGCTTGGATTCGCGGTGGCAGCCGAAATGCCGGGATCTGATTTGCAGGGGAAGATCGCCTGCGCACCGATGCCGGGCCTGGACGGTCCGGACGGCCCGACGCTCAGTCTCTACTGGACCTTGGCGATCCCGGTCAGCGCGCCTGACCCCGAGCTCTCGTGGCGGTTGTTGCGACACTTCGCCACTCCGTTGAGCGACCTCATCACTGCGCGATCGGGCGCCGTCGCCGTGAGACTTTCGTCGTGGCGCTCGCCTGAACTGCGAGAGCAGTTCTCGGCGTACTCCGTCATCGAGGACGCCCACGTCAGTGCGCGCAACATCCCGCAGATCGCGAACTATCCGACGATCAACGAGGCTCTGAACGTCGCGCTCGATGGGATCTATCGCGGCGGGGCGGATCCGCGCACGGCACTGACCGAAGCGGCGCGGAGCTTGCGAAAGACGGGAGCGATCTCGTGACCTTCGCCGAGCGTATGGAGTCTGCCGCAGCGCCCCCAGAACTGTCTGCACAGGGCGCCGGACTGGGAATCGGCGTGGTGGGATGCGGTGCCATCGTCGAAGCCGCGCACCTTCCCGCTTATGCCAACGCTGGCCTCAAGGTGGTCGCGGTGGCCGACACCAACCTCGCTCGGGCGCGCGACCTGCAGGACAAGTTCAACGTCCCTAGCGCCTATAATTCGGCGGCGGAACTGCTCGAAGACCCTCGGGTCGATGTGGTCGACATCGCCGTGGATCCCCAGCACCAGCATGACATCGCGGTCGCTGCCATCGCGTCCGGTCGACACGTGATGTGTCAGAAGCCGATGGCAGAGGACATCGAGTCGGCCGAAGAACTGGTCGCGCTCGCAGCGAAGCGCGGCGTTGTCCTGGCCGTCAATCAGCAGATGAGATGGGAGCCGCTGGTCAGGGGGATCCACGACCTAATCATCGGGGGGGACGTGGGCCAGGTCATCGACGTGTTCATCGACGTCGACGTCCGAACCGACTGGGACGGATGGCCGTGGATGGTTGTCAAACCGCGACTGGAGCTGTTCTACCACTCGATCCACCATCTCGACTCCATCCGGTTCTTGCTAGGCGACCCCGAATCCGTTCTCGCCTCCTTGGACAAGTGTCCGGGCCAGACCGCGGCGGGCGAGACTCGGTCGCTGGTCCACCTCAGATGTCCAGGCGGGGCGACCGCGACCGTCAGGGCAAGCCACCACAACTGGTCCGACGAGCCGCGAGCGATCATCCGAGTCCGCGGCACGCAGGGATATGTCGACGGTGAGCTCGGTCTCTTGTACGACTATCCGCGCGGCCGAGCAGATGCGATCCAGTTCAGATCGCGCGGTAACAAGGAAGCCGAGTTGCACACGTTCAAGCGGTCTTGGGTCCCAGACGCCTTCGAGTCGGCCATGACTGACTTGTTGCGGGCGGCCTCTGCGCACAAGCGCCCGAGCTCATCAGGTAGCGACAACTTGCAGACGCTGCGGGTGGTGCTGGCCGCTTACGAGTCCGAAGCCTCGGGTTCGCGAATCCATCTACGCCCCAGAGAGCTGTGACATGAAAGAGGTTGTTCGGGACCTGCCACTGGCGGGCATAACCGTGCTGGATCTGAGCCAGTTCCTCGCCGGTCCATCGTGCTGCGCCCGACTCGGGGAGCTCGGGGCGGACGTCATCAAGGTCGAACGCCATCCCCTGGGAGATCCATCTCGCATGATGGTCGTCGCTCCTGGGCTGGAGTCAGATGGCGACAGCTTGATCTTTCATGCCATCAACAGGGGCAAACGGAGCATCGTCCTTGACTTAAAGTCCGAGCAGGGACTTGCGACCGTCAAGGAACTCATCACCAGCGCTGACGTGCTGGTCGAGAGCTATCGACCGGGCGTGATGGAACGTCTCGGTCTTGGACCTGACGACGTACGCGCACTGAATCCCCAGGTGGTCTACGGCAGGGTCACCGGCTATGGCGCGACCGGGCCGTGGAGCTCGCGTCCAGGTCAGGATCTGCTAGCGCAGGCTCTCTCCGGAATGTGCTGGCTGCAAGGTCGCCAGGGCGACGCACCGACGCCGATCGGATTCTCCATCGTCGACGCCGCCGCCGGCACATCGCTGACGCAGGGAGTCCTGGCAGCGCTCCTGCGCCGCGAGCGGGACGCAGGAGCGGGCGGCCTCGTCGAAGTCAGCCTTCTCGAGGCGGCAGTGGACCTGCAGTTCGAGGTTCTCACGCTCCACCTCAACCAGCAAGAGTTCACGGCCGTCCCTCGCAGCGCCGTCAGTCCTGCCCACCCCTACCTCGCAGCCCCCTACGGGATCTACGAGACCTCCGACGGGTGGATCGCCATCGCGATGGCAGCAGTCGACGTGCTCGGCGATGTCCTGCAGGACCCGACGCTCGCGGCCATGCACGACCCCGCCACGTGGTGGCGTGATCGAGACGACGTGAAGACGCGAGTGGCCGCGGCTATCCGAGACCTAAAGACCCAGTCCACGGTCGACCTGCTGCTTGAGAACGGCATCTGGACCGCAGAAGTCCTTGACTGGACCGAGCTGGTCCACCACCCCGCGTTCGAGTCCATGAACTTGCTTCAGGCACTAGAACGTCCCAGTGGAGCTGTCGTGACCACCACGCGATGCCCGTTCCGGATCGACGGCAAGGTCCTTGCCGCAACCGGACCGGCGCCGCGCCTCAACTCTTCCCGACTCGAAGAGGTCTGATGCACTTCGTGGACCGCCAGTTCGAGAACTACGAACTGGGGTCGACGCGGACCAGCCTCGGAAGAACGATCACCGAGACCGACATCGTCCTGCACGCCGGCCAGACGGGGGACTTCTTCCCCCACCACGTAGATGCCGAGTGGAGTGCGACCCAAGGTTTCGGTCAGCGGATTGCCCACGGGACCCTCGTCATCGCCGTGGCCGTGGGGATGACGGCAACGGAGATCAACACCCAGGCTTTCAGCTACGGGTACGACCGCATCAGGTTCGTCGCACCGGTCCACATCGGCGACACCCTCACAGTCGAGGCGACTATTAGCGGCCTTCGCCCCCACCCCAAACGCGCCACGCACGGATTCGTCGAAGAAACCGTCGTGGCAAGAAACCAGCACGGCGCCGTCGTGCTGTCCCTCGTCCACTTGTATCTCGCCAACCGGCGAGAAAACCAGGCGTAGTGGACAACTCCGTGCCTCGGCACATTCACAAGGAGATGGAAATGATCCGTAGGTCACTAGCGGTCGGCGTGGCAGCGGCGTCGCTGATGCTGACAGCGTGTGCAGCCGGCAATTCCGATAGCCCGAAGGCCGCAGCGCCGGCCAAGGACAAGAAGCTCACGATCGGCATCGCCAACCAAGGGCTCTCGGTGACTTTCCCGGCCGCGATCGGCAAGGGCATCAAGGACGAGGCCAACCGCATGGGCATGGACATCGTGGAGCTGGACGCACAGTTCAGCGCCGACAAGCAGACCAACGACGTCCAGGACCTCATCTCGCGCAAGGTGGACGGGATCCTCCTCATCCCCGTCGACGCAGGCCTGTCCACTCGTCTTGTCGACGCCGCCACGCGAGCAGGTATTCCGATCGCGAGTGTCCACGGACAGGTCGGCGCCGACCGGCCCCTGGCGGAGGTCTACAAGGGTCTGCAGTTCCTGTACATCGAGGACGAGATCAAGGCCGGTGCGACAGCCGCGCAGATCGCCATCGACAAGCTGCCGAAGGGTGGAAAGGTCGCGATCATCGAAGGTCAGGCGGGTTTCGCCGAGGTCAAGCTCAGGGCGCAGGACTTCAAGTCCAAGCTGGCAGAGGCCGGCGGCTTCACGATCGTCGCGAACCAGCCTGGTGACTGGACCGCCGAGAAGGGACAGGCCGCCTGCCAGGGGATCCTCGCCTCAAAGCCTGACGTGGCGCTGTTCTACGCCGAGTCCGACGACATGGGAGTCGGCTGCGCCAAGGCAGTCAAGGCAGCTGGAAGTTCGGCGCAGGTGATCGGTATCGGCGGCTCGAAGACCGGGATCGAAGCAGTGTCGAACGGCACCATGCTCGGCACGGTCTGCTACAAGCCGTTCACCGAGGGACAGGAGTCCCTCAAGCTCTTCGCGAAGGCGCTCAAGGCAGGCGGCAAGGCGACGGGTGACCTGGTGACGTACGAGACCCCAGGCATCACCAAGGACACTGTCTCCACGTGCGAGCCGCAGTGGTGACCCAGCATGACTGAAGATCATCCCGCGGACCGGGTCGCGCTCCTGGACATCAAGGACCTCACCAAGGTCTATCCGTCCGGCACGGTGGCCCTTCGTGGCGCCGACCTCGCGGTCGGGGAGGGCTCGGTCCACGGGCTGGTCGGTGCCAACGGGGCCGGCAAGTCCACGCTCATCAAGATTCTCTCCGGCTCCCAACCAGCCACCAGCGGAGCCATCACGTTCGACGGTCGGTCGGTGTCATGGTCGCGACCACGGGACGCGCAGGACGCAGGCGTCGCCACCGTCTACCAGGACACGCCGCTCGTTCCTACCTTGTCAGTGCTGGAGAACGTGTACCTGTTCAGGGGAGGGCTCCGCCGGCGCTCGGAAGCTCTTCGTGACGAGTACAACGAGCTCTGCGATCGCATCGACTTCCGACTTGACCCAGACACATTGATCAGCGAGCTGTCTATTGGTCAGCGACAGATGGTGGCCATCACCCAGGCGTTGGCGACCGGGGCCAGGCTCATCGTCATGGACGAGCCAACTGCGAGTCTTGCCGAGGACGAGCGTCAAATCGTCTTTGCCGCGGTAAGATCGCTCGCTCGTGCCGGCACGTCAGTGCTCTACGTGTCTCATTTCCTTGACGAGGTCCTTTCCCTCACTGATGAGGTGACGGTCCTCCGGGACGGAGCCGCCGTGCTGTCACGGCCGACCGCAGGACTCCAGGAATCTGAGTTGATCGCCTCGATCGTGGGAGACAAGGTACTGACGCAGTTCGGCAAGAAGCACGGCCCACCCTCGTCACAGCCTTTGCTGGAAGTGCGTCGTCTCTTCGCGGGCGACGCCGTGCACGACGTCTCTTTCGACATCATGCGCGGCGAGGTACTGGGAGTGGCCGGGTTGTTAGGCAGCGGCCGCTCAGAGTTGCTGCACGGGATCCTGGGGGCCGACCGGACGCGTCGCGGCGAGGTCCGGCTGGCTGGAGCAGACGTTCCAGCCAACGCGGTCAGGGCCGTCGCCATGGGGATCGGACTGGTGCCGGAAGACCGCAACTCGCAGGGGATCGTCCGGGAGTGGCCGATCTGGAAGACGATCAGCCTGCCCGACCTGCCGCGCCTCTCCCGAGCATCGATGTGGCCGGAGGTGACGCGTGAGCGTGAACGCGCGGCCACCGCTACGGCGGATCTGTCGATTCGTGCTGATTCCGCCGACACACCCACGGACTCCCTGAGCGGAGGAAACGCTCAGAAGGTGATGTTCGCGAAGTGGCTGTACGGCAAGACGCGCGTGCTGCTGCTCGATGAACCGACAGCTGGGGTCGATGTCGGAGCCAAGGCCGACATCTTGGCCCTGATCAGGAAGTTCGCCGAGGCAGGAAACGCCGTGCTGGTGGTGACGTCAGAACTGGAAGAGCTCATCCACGTGTCGGATCGCGTGCTCGTCCTGTGCCAAGGACGGGCAGTAGCAGTGCGCGACGCACGCCATACCGACGAACAGGAACTACTCGCGCTGGCGAGCGGACTGGCGTCCAACAGTGAGGAAAACCAATGAACCGCGTCATATCGGAGCGCTGGCCCTGGGCCAAGGCATTGTCGCTCCAACAGTCAGGAGTCGTCTACGCCTTGGCGTTGTTGATCGCGGCCCTGCAGACCTACAGCGTTGTCACCAGTCGTCCTTCATACCTGTCCGCGGACAACGTCGTTAACGTGCTCGACCAGGCGAGCCTCGTGGCCATCATGGCGATCTTCATGACCGTGGTGCTGATCACCGGAAACTTCGACCTGTCCGTCGGGGCGACGGCTGCACTGGCGGGGGCCGTCGCACTCAAAGCGGTCGACACCGTGGGCGCCCCGGTGGCCATCCTCATCGCCGTCACATTGGGAGCGGCCATCGGAGTCTTGAATGGCGTCCTCGTGCAATATCTCGGAGTCAACGCCTTCATCGTGACGCTCGGTACACTGACCGCCGGTCGAGGCGCCGTCCTGCTCCTGACCGATGGCCGCACGGTCAGCGCGACTGATCAAAGCTTCATCGACCTTCAATCCGGTGAACGCCAGATTCCCGTCGTCGTCGCAATCATCGTGGGGCTGGGCTTTGCAGCGATCGCCGCGGCACTGGCAGTGAGAGGACGTGCTGCGGCGAATCGCACCATCACCGGAACCGTTCTTGCCCTCGGGTTGGGGTCAGCAGCACTCCTCGCCACCGCCGTGGCCGCGCCGCGACTGTTGCGGCTGCCGATCCCGGTCTGGCTGATGATCCTCGCCGCTCTAGGCGCCGGGTCAGTCCTGCAGCTGACGGTGGTCGGTCGCCGCCTCTATGCGTCCGGTGGAAACCCCGAAGCCGCGCGCCTGTCCGGCATCAGCATCAGCCGCTACCGGGTCGTCGCATTCGTGCTCAACGGGGCCGCCGCCGGGTTCGTTGGAGTGCTCTACGCCGGCAAGCTCGGTGCGATCAACCCCCAAGCCCTGCAGGGCATCGAACTTACTGTGCTCGCCGCCGCCATCCTTGGGGGGACGTCTCTCCTCGGCGGTTCGGGGTCAGTCTTCAAGTCGGTCGTGGGCGCGCTCATCCTGTTCGTCCTGGCCAATGGATTCAACATCCTCAACCTCGGCGCGAACTGGCAAGGTCTCGTCCAGGGCGTGGTGATCGTGGCCGCTGCGACGGTCTACACGACGGCGGGCCGACGGGCGCGACGCACCAAGAAGGTCCGTGAAGCGGCTGGGAATCAGACGGAGACCGAAGCGCCGCACGTGGCCAGCAAGAGCAAGACGCCGGCGTGAACGTGTCCGAAGAGCCATCGCCGGTAACTTTGCGAGGAGTCACATGGGGACACACCCGCGGTCTGCTGCCACTCATCGCCGGCTCCATGGCACTGTCCGACCGGACAGCTGGCCGGTTGAGCATTGACTGGGAAGTCCGAAGCCTCTGGGACTTCGGCGAGGGTGACCTACGACCGGTGGCCGACACCTACGACCTGATGGTCATCGACCATCCACTGGTAGCCGACGCCGTCGATGCCGGCCTGCTCGTACCCGTCGATTCCGCCGACGACAACGAGCTTCGCAGGGACGCTGTGGGACGAAGTCAGCACAGTTACGAGTACGGGGGCAAAGCCTGGGCGCTTGCTGTCGACGCTGCGTGCCAAGTGGCCGTCTGGCGTCCGGACCTGCTCGACCGTGCGGGCCAGAGCGTGCCCGTGACGTTCGACGACGTGCTGCGGCTTCCCGCTTCGGCACCGGTAGCGATACCGATGGCGCCCGTTGACCTGCTCTGCACCTTCTTCAGCTTGTGCGCAACGCTCGGCGAGACCCCCCTCGCCTCCCCTGCAGCAGTGGTGTCCGACGAGGTGGGACAGGCCGCACTGGATCGGTTGTCACAGCTCGTCGCGAAGTCTGGCACGGCGTGGCTGGGAATGAATCCCATCGACATCCACAGAGTCGCAACCTCGACCGATCGGGTGGCCTACGTGCCCTTCGCCTTTGGGTACAGCAACTACTCGCGGCCCGGCTTTGCGAGACAGCAAGTCCACGCGGGGCCCACGCCGGCGATCGATGGACTCAGTCGAGGTGCGCTCGGAGGAGCAGGGATCGCCATCTCGGCACTGCGGCCCCACGCGAGCCGAGCCGTAGAAGCGGCGCGCTGGCTCACCTCCAAAGAGTGCCAAGCGGGTCCTTACCTGGAGGCCGGTGGTCAACCGGCGCGAAGATCAGCCTGGGATGAGGCGACGTCGCGGAACATCGGACCCTCCTTCTTCGACACCACCAGTGGGGCGATCGAGACGGCATTTCCCCGTCCCGCCGAGCGTGGAATGCGCGCGTTCCAGACAGCTGCGGGGGAACTGCTTCTGAAGTCTTTGAAGGACTCCACCACGTTGCCACCGTCGCTGCTCCCACGGCTCCACGCGCTGTGGGACCCCGTGGCCACGCCCGCATAACTGTGGCCGGACGACGAACAAGCCAGCACACCCATGTTGACCATCCCCAGAGCCTGACCGAGGAACAGATGACACTGATCAAGTACCGAAGCGACAACGCTGAAGCCGCCGTTGGATACCTGGAGGATGACCTCATACACGAAGTCCCGGGAGTTGCCTCTATCAGTGAGGCGCTGCGGTTGTCTGCGGCGGAGCTTGCTTCCGCGGTGGAATCACGGTTGCCCGCGCACCTCTCGCTCCAGGAGGTCACTCTGCTTGCGCCGGTGGACGGTCGGATGGAGGTCTGGGCGGCTGGAGTCACCTATCGACGTTCTCGTGAGGCCCGCATGACCGAGAGTGAGCACGAGGCTGATGTCTACTCACGCGTGTACGAAGCTGACAGACCCGAGCTGTTCTTCAAGTCTGCTGCGTGGCGGGTGCGGGGCCATGGGCAGACGATCGCCGTACGGGAGGACTCCCCGGTGAACGTCCCGGAGCCCGAGCTGGCTCTGGTCGTCAACACGGCCGGGGACGTTGTCGGATACTCGGTGTGCAACGACGTGAGCTCGCGATCGATCGAAGGCGACAATCCGCTGTACCTGCCGCAGGCCAAGGTGTATCTGGGTGGATGCGCGGTGGGTCCAGGCATCCGACTCGCAGGCGCAGTAGGAGACGCCACGAACCTCGGCTTCTCGGTCCAGGTCACGCGCGGTCGGTCAGTGGTCTGGGAAGACAGCGCCAGCACCTCCGGACTCGCACGAACGTTCGGTGACCTCGTGGGATACCTGCGCCGTTCAGACACTTTCCCCGATGGCGTGATCCTGTCCACAGGCACGTGCTTGGTCCCCGACCTTCCATTCACTCTCGAGCCGAAGGACACCGTGTCCATCACCGTCGAGCAGATCGGCACGCTGTCGAACACTGTTGTCAGCGGACTTACCGCCATGTGGGAGTCGATGTGAGCGCCATCCAGAGCATTGATGCTCGGACGGGCCTTCTGCGGTCCGAGCACCCTGAGACGACCCGTCGCGAGCTTGATGAGGTCTGCCGCCGCGCTCAGCTCTCGTCAGCGGAGTGGTCGGTGACATCACGCCGTGAGCGCGCAGCACTGCTCCGGGCCATGTCCGGGGCCTTGCTCGACAGCGCGGAAGAGCTCGCAGCTGTTGCGGATTCGGAGACGGCACTGGGGAAGCCTCGACTTGTCGGCGAGGTGGGTCGCACCGCTTACCAACTTCGCTTCTTCGGTGACGTCCTTGAAGACGGCGGATACCTCGAGGCAACCATCGACCATGCCGGCGAGTCGGACATCGGGCCTGTGCCGGATCTCCGCCGCATCCTGCAAGCAGTCGGTCCGGTTGCTGTTTTCGGGGCATCGAATTTCCCGTTCGCGTTCTCGACGTTGGGTGGTGACACGGCATCGGCACTGGCGGCGGGGTGTGCAGTGGTGGTGAAAGCACACCCTTCGCATCCCGAGACGTCGATCGCCACCATGAAGGCGATCCGAGTGCCTCTCGCCGAGCTGGGTGTGCCCGCAGACATCATCCAGATCGTCCACGGACAGGAGGCCGGTCGTCACTTGGTTGCGCACCCGGCGGTGCGGGCTGTCGGTTTCACGGGTTCGGTAGCCGGAGGCGCCGCGCTGGCGCGGGTCGCGCACTCGCGATCCGACCCCATCCCCTTCTATGGCGAGCTTGGGAGCGTCAACCCGCTCATCGTCACGCCCCGTGCTGCAGCGGAGCGCGGCATGGACATCGGACAGGGTTTCGCCGAGTCGTTCTCACTCGGCGCCGGACAGTTCTGTACCAAACCAGGACTGGCCTTCATCCCAGCGGGAGCGGCTGGAGACGAGCTGGCGTCGGCCGCCGCTCGAACGGTCTCCAAGATGAGCGGGAGCCACCTGTTGAATGCGGGAATCCGTGACGCGTACACGCTCGGAGTCCTGCAAATGGGGGGACTTCCAAACGTTTCAGTCGTGGCTGAAGGAAGCTCCGGCGGGAGGGCGGTGCCACACATGCTTTTAAGCATGACGTCCACCACCTTTCGCTCGACTAACCTTGAGGAGTGTTTCGGTCCGGTCGCCCTGATGGTTCGCTACGACCACATCGACGATCTGCTCGACTGCCTCCACCTTTTGGCCGGGAGCCTCGCGGCCGCCTTGCACGCCGGCGAGCAGGAAGACGTTCGCGGATTATCTTCTGCTTTGTCCGAGAAAGTCGGTCGCGTGGTCTTCGACGGCTGGCCGACCGGCGTCGCGGTGAGCTGGGCAATGGAGCATGGCGGACCGTGGCCGGCTACGAACTCGCTGCACACCTCAGTGGGCAGCACTGCGATACGGCGGTTCGTCCGCCCGATCTCCTTCCAGAACGCGCCCGAAGCCGTTCTTCCGCCCGAATTGCGGGACGGCGAAGTCACCGTCCCTACGCGCATCAACGGGACGATGGTGCTGCCTGTCATCGCCCCAAGGAGCGCTTGATGGTCACGACTTGTGGCGTGCCAGGCGCCGCCCGGGCCAGCAACATCATCCCGAAGGACCACTGACGGACAATCACAGCAACGAGATCGGCACACATACCTACGACCGGGAGCACGAACGAGCCCAGTACCGCCGCCCGGGCGAGCCTCTACCAGCAGCTGCTTGGGCACCTGTCCACCTTCAAGCTGCACGCCGCCGCCGATCACCTACCCAGCGTCCTGGACGCCGCGACCGCTGAGGGCGTCACGCTGAACGCCACCCTCGAAACGGCTGCTGGCCGTCGAGGTCGACGCCACCGAAGCCCGACGCCTGGCCGGACGTCTGCGGTTCGCATCGCTGCCGACTCCCGCCACTCTCGCCGGGTTGGACTTTGACGACGCTCCCGCCTAGACCAAGGGCACCAGTGCGACTGCCGCACCCTGAACGCCGATGACCTCCCGCGGGCCCTGGCGAACAACGACACCCGCGGCGCCCTGAAGATCGTGATCGACGCCAACACCCGCAAGGTCCTTGGCGTCCACGCCGCCCTGGACGGCGCCGGCGACGTCATCCTGGCCGCGACCTACGCCATCAAGTTTGGCCTCACCATCGACGACCTCGCCGACACCTGGGCGCCCTACCTCACCATGGCCGAGGCCCTGCGGCTGTGCGCCCGCCTGTTCCGCTCCGACCTGCCCACGAGCTGCTGCGCGTAAACACCAAACGCACCCTGGGCCGGATCGGAGTCACCGGGGCCTGAGCGTGGCCCGCGAGGTCGGTTGGCCCTACCGTGTCAGGGGTAACTCGCCCCACCTGAGGTGCCAGCGGAATCGGCTTGGTCGTTGCCGGGAGCGGCCGCTCGGGCTGCGAGTGATCCGACGGCGGCTGCGATGAGCAGCAGGAGGCCACCGAGCAGGTAGACAGCTCTGATGCCGGCGGCGTCGGCGAGCAATCCGCCGCCGAGCAGGCTCAGGAGCCGGCCGCTCTGCCAGAGCATGTCGAACCCGGCGAAGGCCCGGCCGCGTAGGTCTTCGGGGATGCGGGACTGGATGAGGCTGGCGAAGGTGACGTTGCCGGTCGAGGTGGACAGCCCGTAGAACAGCAACGCGCCGGCAGCCAAGGGGACGCTGGTAGCCACAGCCAGGACGAGGTCGACGACGCCGCGCACGGCATAGGGCCCGAACACGAACAGCGGGCGACGCGGGTCGGTGAGGCGTCGCAAGAGCAGCGGCCCCAGGACCGCGCCGGCGCCGATCGCGGCGACCAGCAGACCAAAACTCCTGGCACCGCCGAGGCGTTCTTGGGCCAGGACGACAAGCAGAGCGCTGGTCGCGCCGGCCGACAACGCCGCCAGGAACTGCCCGGCGGCCAGTGCCTTGAGCAACGGCAGCGCGGCGAGCGCCGCGAGGCCCTCACGGGCGTGCGCGAACGGGCTGGTGACCTGCACCCGCCTGGCGCGTTCGGGTTCGCGCAAGCCCCGCAGGACCGCGGCGCTCAGCGCGAAGCTGACGGCGTTGACGGCGAACGCCACCCCGAACCCGACGTTGACGGCGAGCAGGGCCGCGACGGGCGCCACGAGGATCTGGGCGGTGACCGCAGCTGACCAGATGCCGCTGTTCGCGGCCACGAGCTCGTCGTCATCGACGACCGAGGGCAGCAGCGACTGCGCTGCGGGGGAGAAGAACACCTGCCCGCAGGACAGCCCGAACGCGACGGCATAGGCGACCGGTGCACTGTCGTGCCAGACCGCGAGAGCCCCAGCCAGCAGGACCCGCGCCAGGTCGGCGGTGACCATCACCTTCACGCGAGGGAGGCGGTCCACCAGGCTGCCGGCCAGTGGTGCGAGCAGCAGCACCGGCGCGATCTCGGCTAGCACCGCCCCGGACACGCCCAGCCCGGAGCCGGTCAGCGCGATCAGCAGCAACGCCAGGGTCGTGAACTGGGCGACGTCGCCGACCTGCGAGACGGTCCGGGCCAGCCAAAGCCGCCGGTAGGCAGGCTGCCCGAGGAGCCTGCGCAGGTCTGGTCGGGTAGCGGTCACTGTTCCATCCTCGCGGGTGGTCGACGCCGGACGTCAGCCCTGCGGTGATTGCCCGGGTGGTTCCCGACTGTTCCCAGCGGCGACCGGGGCGGGGTTGGGGGTCGGTCGTGGGCGACGGTTAGACCGGCCGTGTGCTGCTGGGTGGGTGGCGCGCTAGGACTTGGAGGGCGGCGGCGCTGAGGTCGAGGCGGTGGATCGCTTGTTCGCTGATGGTCAGCGCGTGTTCCAGCCAGATGGGTGGGTCGCTGTCGGCGTTGAGGGCTCGTGCGGCTTGGTTGATGTTGTTTCCGATGCGCCGGACTTGGGTTCGGGCCTCGATGAGTTCGGCGAGTGCTGTCCGCCAGGGCGCTGTCGATGGGGGTTGGGCGGTGGTCGCTGCGGCGATGGCTGCTTCGGCGGCGTACCCGCTGGGAGTCAGGCCCGCGTCTCGCGCGGCGGCGGCGATTGCCGCATGTTCGTGGTGGCTGACCCGCAGCTTGATTTGGCGGGGTCGTGCGGGTTGTTGGTGGTCGCGGTCGCGGCCGGGTGCTCGTCGCCGGACCCGTGGCGCCGGGACTGGCACCGGGTCTGGGGTAGGGACCGGGCGCGACTGCGGTTGCGGCTGCGCCTGTTGGGTCATGCCGGCGCTTGTAGGCGGTCGAGGATCTGCGCGGCGCGGCGGGTGACGGTGCTCCGGGTCAGGGGAAGGCCCTGGTTGGTGAGTTCGGTGCGGGCTTGGGCTTGGAGGGCGGGCCGTTGTCCGCCGGTCTCGGCGAGGCGCGCCTCAAGGATCGTGAGGCCGCCGTCGCTGCTGATGTCGTGGTTGGACATCCCGGTTGCCGTGGTGGGGGTGTCCCACCATGGGCCGGCTTCGGCGAGGCGGACGGGGGAGCGGGTGGCGGGGTCTGCGGCGACGGCTAGCAGGGCGGGGATGACGGCAGCGGGTGGCCACCCTCGGTGGGTGACGGCGAGCTGGATCGCCAGGGCCAGGGCGTGGGGTGTCCACCGGCCGGTCGGTTGCCCCTGGGCGCTTCGGGCGGCGACGCACCGGGCGGTCAGGTCGCTTAGGTCGGTGATGCCGCAGGCGGCCAGGACGGCGGCTGCGCCGAAGCCGCCGCCGATTGCCAGGGTGTCGCCGGCCGTCGTGGCCGTGCCTGTCGGTGTGCTGGTCGCTGCGGTGTGGACGGGGGGTGGTGGTGGTTGTCTTTGGGTAAGAACTTCTGGGTAGTGCCGCAGATTTGCGGCCACCCTGGCCGCAGATCTGCGGCCAGGGGTACCCGCGTTCCTTCGTCCAGGGGTACCCGCATCCGTGCGGCTGGTCTGTGTGCTGGCGGTCGTGCTTGGGGCGGTAGCCGCATCCGTGCGGCCACCCCTCGTCACTGGCGTGGTCGCCGGCTTGGTGGGGTCGGTGGTGCGTAGGTGGTAGCGGTTGGATTTGTAGTGGTGTCCGTTGTGGCGGTGCTCGATCCGGACGATGCTGGCGGTGGACAGTTCGCGGAGGGCGCGGTCGATGGTGTCGACGGATTTGTTCAGGCGGCGGGCGAGCAGGGCTCGGGAGGGCATCCGGCAGCCGGAGGTGCCGCCGTAGCGCAGCAGCAGGGTGTAGACGCGGAACGCGGCGTCGGTGATGGGGGCGGTGATGACCCACTCGGGGACGATCGCGAACGGGGTGTCCTCGACGGTCAGCGACCCCCGGTCACCTAGGTCGTCGAGCTGATCGGGGCCTCTGGGGTCGGGCTTCACTGCGACGGTTTTGTGGTCGTCGTGGGCGTTGTCGGGGGTAGCGTTCTCGGGCATGGCGGTGTTCCTCCGGGCGGGGTGGAGGTGGGCAGGCTGGGATGAATGTGTGGCGGCCAGGGGTCGCGGACGGCGTGGCATGAGCCGGTAGCGGGCGTATGCCGCGCTCACATGGCGCTCACGAACGCGCCGACACGTGACGTGCTGGGCGGCATCAGGCGGTACGGGCTGGATGGTGTTTACGCAGGTCAAGGGCCTAACAAGCACCGGCTGATACGAGCCGGATGTGGGCCGTGTTGCCTTGTAATCGGGCGGTTAGGGGTTCAAGTCCCCTTGCCGGCTCCGATTCACCCCTCTCGAGGGGCGGCCGACGATGGATTCCGTACCAATCCTTACCGAACGCCACTGATTCCGCAGAAGGCCTTGTAACCCATGTGAGCGCGACGTGAGCGCGGGCGTGGTCCCACCCACAGTGCTCCGCTGCTTGCGAGCTGCTGACCTGCGGCGATGCTGTCGGCCAGGGTCGGGAGTCGCCCGATTAAGAATCGGGAGGGTCGTCACGGTCGACCGGCCACCGGGTCGTCTCGTACCCGCCGCCTCCTTGTAGTCCACGAGTCCACCAGGTCGCGGTCCGCATCGACGCCGGCCACGGCGAGTGCCCGGCGATATCCGGCCGACGCCGACGACGGCTGCCGCAGCGCGCAGCGGGGGCGTCGTCGCACGCGGCCAGGGCATCGGCCGGTCAGCCAGGAACAGGCCCAGGGCCAACCCCAGCGGCAGCGCGGTCACCAGCCGCGGCGGGCCCGCCACCCGGTCGAGCACCAGGATCTCGATCATCAAGGTCGAGCTCGCCGGGCTCTTCGGCGGCTGGGCGCGGGACGCGGTGCGCAACGCCGGCCTTACCTGGGCTACGCGGGAGACCTCGGGCGGGCTACCGCAGCGGCTCCAGGACAGCGCAACTCTCCATCAGGCGGTCGGCGTGCTGATGGCCCGCCAAGGTTTGGACGTGGCCCACGCCCAGGCAGGGCTGCGAGCCGCGGCGATCCGAGCCGACGTACCGCCGTTGGTCATCGCCAGGGTGATCGTGTCCTCTTCGTCCTCAGGACCCGGATCCTAAGAGCAGGAACTCGCGAGCGACGGCAGTCGTGCGCTCGCCTCCGGCGTCCGACGCCGGGTCGACCCCCCGCGGTGACTGCGACCAGCGCGAGGCAAAACTGCCACAGCTTCACGTTGTGGTGCTGCGAGGCGTGCTTGAGATGCTCGAAGGCGGTGTGAGCGTCGCACGTCAGTTGCGCCATCAGGATTTCCTTGGGCTGCTCGATCGGAGCCCGGTGGGCCAGCGGCTCGCGAAGCTGGCCGGCATCCTCGGCCAGGTCCATCCACGTCATATCGTCCACGTCGATCCGCCCTCCACTCAAGATGCCCTGGAAGGGCGCCCGAAGGGTCGTCGGCGCCCCGCCCGTGATGGCCGACACAACAGCGGTGATAACATCCGTCGTCACGGTATGGGGGAAGCCGTACTCCTCGCTGGCGCAAGGACTGCGAGCTTTGACACCCTCCTCCTGAGATCGACGGGGGACTGTCTGACGATCAGCCGCTGGCGCCTGCTCTATCGGCCCGGTGGTACCCACTCCAGGGGCGCGAGGTAAGGCCTTCTTCGTTCAGCTGCGGCGTCCCACGCGTGGAAGGCGACCAGGTCGGTTCCGTCCGGCGTCGTGCAGACGGAGTTGTGGCCAGGGCCACGCAATCCGGCTGCGTCGTCGGTCGAGAGCACGTCGGGTCCGTCGCTGGCCGCCAGCCAGGGACCTGAGGGTGAGGTGGCTCGCGCTACCGAGACTCCGTAGCCGGGTCCTTGCCAATTGCCTCCTGAGAAGAAGAGCCAGTAGGTGCCCTGGCGTCGGACGGCGTAGGGGCCTTCGAGCGTGTGCCAGTCGTACAGGCTGCCGTAGATGGCCCGATCGCGTTCGTATCGTTGCCAGTCCTGGGTCGCCCGCAGCACCACATGGTGCCCGGGTGCGAGCTGGACCGGGCTGTCCATCCGGCTCACGGCGATGACCGTGCCAGGCCGGGGACCGTGCAGGTCGTCGGTGGCGAAGAACATCCACCCGCTGCCGTCGACGTCGCGAAAGGGCGAGGGGTCGATGGCGAACGGCAGGTTGGGGGTGAGGTCCACGCCGCAGTCTTGGAATGGGCCGGCTGGGTGCTCGGCCCGGGCCACTCGCAGGTGGTGGTCGCTGTCCCCGATACCGGTGGAGTAGTACATCCAGTAGGCGCCGTCGATCGCCGCGACCTCGGGGGCCCAGAAGGTCGACTTGGGGGCGCGCTCGGTCGGGGGTTCCAGGGTCCCGCCGAGGTTTGTCCAGGTCAGGGTGTCAGGGCTGTGGAGTACGGGGAAGACCCGCCCGTCGGGGCAGTCGCCCCTGGGGTCGGTCCCGTACATGAAGTAGCCGAGGTCCGTGCTCAGTACGAAGGGGTCGGCGCAGTAGCCGTCCCACGCGAGGCGCGCCGTGCTCGGTACTACCCGAGGCGCGACGCGCGACGCGAACCAGTCGCGCTCAACCAGCACGAGGGACCTCGAGGCGCAGCATGGTCCAGGAGACGGGCGCCAAGGTGGCGCACACCGTGTCGTCGACCACGAAGGCCTGGTCGGCCGGCGCGGGTTGCCATGGTGCGACCCGTTCGGGCTCCGCGCGGGAGTTGACCGCCTCTAGATCGACGCCCCCGATGACCGTGTGCTCAGTGACCTCCAGCGCACCAAAGGCCGCAACCGCGATCTTGAGCACCACATGCTCACTCTCGTGACGGTTGAGGGCGAAGACCGTGACGTCTCCGGTCTCGGGGTCGTACGTCGCCACGACGTCCGCGGCAGGCACGTCGCCCAGCTCACGGGTCGGCACGGTGGCGACGCGGGGCTGGGTATGCAGCACATGGCCGCGCGCATGGCGCGCTGTGAGCGAGAGCGGGAAGAACGTGGTCTGCCGCCACGCGCCTGCGTCGGCCTCAGCCCGGATGGGGGCGATGACGTTGACGAGCTGGGCGAAGGCGGCCACCTCGACCCGGTCAGCGTTGCGTAGCAGGCTCATCAGCAGGCTGCCGACGACGACCGCGTCCTCGACGTTGTAGGTCTCCTCGATCAGCCGCGGGTCCTTCACCCAGCCATGGCTCTCGGCCTGCGCCCTGCCCTCGTACCACACGTTCCACTCATCGAAGCTGAGCCTCAGCTTCCGGCGCGACTGCCGTACCGCCCCCACGTGGTCCGCCGTGGCCACGACCCCGTGGATAAAGGAGTCCATCGCGACCGCGGACGCGAGCCAGCCGGGCCGGTCGTCTGGGTCGTGCTTGAAGTAGGCGTGGACACTGATGTAGTCCACGACGTCGTACGTGTGCTTCAGGACGGTGGCCTCCCACGTCCCGAAGGTCGGCATCTGCGGGGTCGAGCTGCCGCAGGCGACCAGCTCGACGTTCGGGTCGACCATCCGCATGGCCCGAGCCGTCTGCGCGGCCAGCTGCCCGTACTCCTCAGCGGACTTGTGGCCGATCTGCCAGGGTCCGTCCATCTCGTTGCCCAGGCACCACAGCTTGATGGCGTAGGGCTGCTCTACGCCATGGGACCTGCGCAGGTCCGACCAGTAGGTCCCGCCCGGGTGGTTGGCGTACTCGAGCAGGTTGCAGGCGTCCTGCACGCCTCTGGTGCCAAGGTTCACGGCCATCATGGGCTCGGCGCCCAGCTGCTCGCACCATCGCATGAACTCGTTGAGACCAAAAGTGTTCGGCTCCTGGCTCGACCACGCCAGGTTCAGGCGGGCCGGGCGCTGGTCGAGGGGGCCGACACCGTCCTCCCACTGGTAACCGGAGACGAAGTTCCCACCGGGGTAGCGGACGACGCTGACACCGAGCTCGCGGCTGAGCTTCAGGACGTCCACCCTGCTGCCGTCGACGTCGGACTCGGGGTGTCCGGGCTCGAAGACGCCGCCGTAGACGCATCGACCCATGTGCTCCACGAGGGATCCGAAGAGTCGGCGGGGCACCTCGGCCCCGGTGAGGGTCGGGTCGAGGGTGACATGACAAGGGATCACAGCGTTCTCCAAGCAGGCTTGTTCGGCGTCACGACGTCGGGGGGCGGGTGCTACTTGATGCCAGTGGCGGCGACGCCCTGGACGAAGAAGCGTTGTGCGGCGATGAAGGCCACAGCTAGCGGGGCCAGCGAGATGGCGGCGCCGGCCATGAGGGCGGCGTGGTCGACTCCGGACTGGCTGGAGAAGAGCGTGAGCGCCGCGGGCAGGGTGCGTTTGGAGATGTCGCTGGTCACCACGAGCGGCCACAGGAAGTCGTTCCACAACGCGGCGAACTGGATGACGAACAGGGACGCCAGGGCGGGCCGGGACAACGGGAGGATGATCCGCCAGTAGATGGTGAAGCTGCTGGCGCCGTCGATGCGCGCCGCTTCGTCGAGCTCCATCGGCAGCTGGCTGAAGAACTGGCGCAGCAGGAAGATCCCCAGCGCACTGGTCGCCCTCGGGATGATCAGGCCGTGCTCGGTGTTCAGCCAGCCCAGGTGGAACAGGGTGAGGAAGACGGGGATCAGGGTCACCTGGAACGGCACCATCAGCGTGGCCAGCACGAGGATGAACAGCGTGTTCTTGCCCCGGAACTCCAGCCGTGCCAGGGCGAAGGCGGTCATCGAGTCGAACAGCAAAAGCAGCAGAGTGGCCCCACCCGCAAACACGAAGGTGTTGATGACCAGGCGACCGAACGGCAGCTGGTTGACGACGGCCTGGACCCCGTGCAGGGTCCAGCTCCCCGGCCACAGCGAGGCCGGGTGGGCGTACAGGTCCGGCGCGGTGCGCACGGCGACGCTGAGCATCCACACGAACGGGAGCATGGTGGCCACGGCGGCGACGCCCAACAGGGCCCAGGAGGCCCAGCCGGCCACGGTTGACAGCCGCCGACTGACCTGGCGGTAGGTGTGGCGAGGGGTTCGCTGCGGTCGGCACTGCTGGTCTCGGCTGGTGTGCGGGCCCGCCGGTTGCCGGGTCACGTCAGTCGACATCGCGGTACCTCAGGAGTCGTAGCTGCACCAGGGAGACAGCCATGATGATCAGGAACAGGACCCAGGAGATCGCGCTGGCGTAACCGAGGGAGAAGTTCACGAAACCCTGGGCGTACAGGTACTGGACGATGGACTCGGTGTGGAAGATCGGCCCACCGCTGGTCATGACGTAGGGCAGGTCGAACAGCTGCAGCCCGGTGATGGTGGCGATCACCGTGGTGAACAGGATCGTCGGTCGAAGGGTCGGCAACGTCACGTGCCGGAACCGCCCCCAAGCTCCCGCGCCGTCCAGGATGGCCGCCTCGTACAGGTAGGTGGGGATGCCCTGGATCCCTGCGAGCAGCACGATCATGGTGAAGCCGAAGTTCTTCCATATCCCCACCAGGCAAAGGGTGGGCAGGGCCAGCGTGGTGGACTGCAGCCAGTTGGGGGCCCCCAGGCCGAGGTCGCCCAGCCAGGCGTCGACCATCCCGACCTGGGGGTCCAGCAGGAACCGCCACACGATCCCCACTACCGCCAGTGAGGCGATGAAGGGGAAGAAGAACGCCGCACGCAGGACGACCGTGAACCACGACGTCCTGCGCAGCGCCTGGGCGAGGAACAACCCGAGCCCCACCTGGCCGACGACGGTGACGAGCGTGTAGATGCTGGTGACCTTCAGTGAGTTCCAGAACCGGTCGTCCTGGAGCAGGTCGCGGTAGTTGCCCAAGCCCCGGAACTGGTGGGAGGTCTCCCCGATGGACCAGTCGTGCAGGCTCATCCAGCCCGACTGCAGGATGGGCTCGAGGATGAACACCGCGATAAGCACGGCGCTGGGTGCGACGAAGACGTAGGCCGGATTCAACCGCAGCCTCGGGCGCCGGCCGCGTCGAGCCGCTGGTGCCGCGGCCGGCGGCCGGCGTGCCAGGTCAGTTGTGGTCACCGCTTCTCTCCTGGGTCTGGTGGGTCGGTGGCCTGGACGACGGTCATCGGCTCAGGCCTTGCAGCCGGTGATCCCGTTGATCGCCGTCGCCGCGTCCTGGGCCGCCTTCTGGACGTCCTCGCCGCGGGTGATCTTGCCGATGAGCGGCACGTACACGTCAGAGTCGACCTTGCCGGCCGTAGCCAGCCCGGGCAGGTAGATCCGCGCCGACGGCAGGGCCTTGGTGAACTGCACGGCATCACCGGTGACGGCATCGCCGAGGTCGGTGCGGACGGGCGGGAAGCCGCTGGCCTTGGAGAACGACGTCTGGGCCGTCTTGCTGGTCCACCACGCCAGGAACTGCTGCGCCTGCGCAACGTGCTTGCCGGACTTGGCGACCATGAGCGGCACGGTGGACGCCAGGGTGGTCGGGCCGGCGCTGCCCACGGGGACCTGGGCGATGCCGAGGTCGACCCCGGCCGTACGGAAACCGGCCGCCGCCCACGGGCCGTTGATCTCCATCGCGGCCTTCTTCGCCGAGAACAGCGTGTCGGCGTCGGCGCCGGTCTGCCCGACGGGGCTGATCTTGTCCTGGGTCACCAGGGCGCTCCACTGCTTGAGGGCGTCCACGCTCTGGGGTGAGCTGATGGTGGCGCACCCCTTGTCGTCGACGATGTCGCCACCGTTCATCCACTGCAGGACGGGCCACATCTGGATGGTGGCGTGGTCCGCCAGGCTCAGCCCGTACTGGCTGGGCTTGCCGCTGCCGGCACCCAGGGTGAGCTTCTTGGCGTCAGCCATGAGCTCAGCCTGCGTCGTGGGGGCGTCGGCGATGCCGGCCTTGGTGAACATCTGCTTGTTGTAGTAGAGAACCAGGGTGGCCAGGTTCGCTGGGACCGCCACGAGCTTGCCGTCCACTGTGAACGCCTGGGTCACCGTCTTGGGGAAGGCGTCGGCGTTGATCTTGGCGTCGCCGGTCCCGACGGCGTCGTCCAGCGGCGCGACCGAGTTGGTCTTCACGTACTGGAAGACGACCGAGGGGTCGAAGCTAGGCGTCGCGAGGTCGGGACCCTGTCCGGTGGCCCACGACTGGGGCAGCTTCTGCGCTATAGCGTCCCAGGGCTGCGCGTCCATCGTCACCTGGATGTTCGGGTGCGAGGCGTTGAAGTCCTTGATCAGGGCGTCGTAGGCCGGACGGTCCGGCCCGGTGAAGCCCGTGAGCATGGTGAGCTTCACGGGCCCCGAACCGGAGTCACCGGACGGGCTGGAGCCGCCGCAGGCGGCGATGCTCGGCATAACGAGAGCGAGTGCGGTCAGAGACAACGCTGTCCGACGTGAGGTGCCCATGCTGACGTGCTCCTTGGATCGAAGTGGTTGAGGCAGGGTTGAGCGCGCGGCGGGCCACGGACCCACCACGGAAAAGCGAACGGGGCGGTCAGGACGGTGGAGGCTCGGGGCAGCCGCACGACGTCCGGATCGTGAGGGAGACCGGGAGCGACTGGTGGCGGTTCTGGGGCGGGTCCTGGTCGATGACGGAGAACAGGCACTGGGCGGCAAGCCGGCCCAGGTCCACTGCCGGGACGGTCACCGTGCTCAGCGCCGGCGTCGGTAGGCGTGCGATTCCGAAGTCGTCGAAGCCGATGAGGGCGACGTCCTGCGGCACGCGCAGGCCCTGCGCCCGCAGCTCCACGAGCGCGCCGTAGGCCATCTCGTCGTTGGCGGCCACGATGCCCTCGAGCTTGCCTGAGGCGAGCAGAGCCCTGGTGGCAACCCGGCCGGAGTCCTCGTCGAAGTCACCGGTCACCGTGAGGGCCGGTGGCTTGAGTCCCAGGTCGGTAAAGGCGCGCCGGTAGCCCGCCAGCCGGTCCAGGGCGGTCTGGTGCTCCAGGGGTCCGGCGATGTGGGCGACCCGACGCAGGCCGTGGTCGCGCAGCAGGTGAGCAGTGGCCGCGCGCGACCCTTCGATGTCGTCGATACCGACGCTGACCGCATCCGGAACCCGCGGAAACCGGCCGACGAGCACCACCGGCAGCCCGGAGTCCACCAGCCGAAGCACCTGCGAGTCCTCGGCAGCGGCCGACGCCACAATGGCGCCGTCAGCCGCTCGTGAGCGCAGGACGCGCTCGTACGCGGCGACGCCGTGACGTTCGTCCGGGTTGGTGGACAAGATCAGCGTCGCGTCGTGGTCGTTCACGACGTCGCTGACACCGACCATGAGGCGCGAGAAGTACGGATGGCCAAACACGTGCTGGCCGGTGTTAGGGATGATCAGCGCTATCGACCCGGACCGTTGACCGCGCAGCGCCTTCGCCGCACTGTTCACGACGTAGCCGAGCTCCTCCGCGGCCTCCTCGATCTGGCGTCGCGTCGTAGCACCGATGCGCGGATGACCGGCCAACGCCATAGACACGGCGCTGACCGAGACACCCGCGTGCTCGGCCACGTCACGCTGGCTCACCGACCGCCCCGCACCCTTCTGTGCCATGGCTCTCTCCTCGTCGCTAAGTCGTGTGGCCGCGCACCGGTGGCTGCTTGCCTGGTCTGCTGAAACGTTAGAGCACCTACTGTCCGGTCGAGGCCCCCTCCCGTCAACGGCCGTTACCTGATCGTGATGGTCGCGCGTCCTATATCTGGCTTAATCGACAATGGGGGCCTCTTGACGCGCTCTGACAACCTCACTACCTTCACGCTCAGCTCTGCTGCATCGATTGAGCAGTACCCACTGAGGACTCGCCAACCGTGCCGGCCAAAACGAACGGGCTCGGGACCGGGCCTTCCGGCAGGTCACGGTGACATCGAGCCGCGTGAAGACGAAAGGACCGTCATGCCAAACCCCCTGCGTGCCCTGCGGCGACTCCCCCCCGCGACCACCCTTCGACCGCCGGCCCTGCGTAGCGTAACCACCTCTGCGCCACGGCATCTGCTCACCATCGCCGCGGTGCTCGGGATCACGACGGTTGGCCTCGTGGGCGTTGCACCCAACTCCAGCAGCGCCGCCACGGGAGCCCCTGTCTGCGACGTCTTCGCGTCAGGCGGCACCGCCTGTGTGGCGTCCTACAGCACGGTCCGGGCCCTGTACGGCGGGTATGGCGGACCGCTCTACCAGGTGACACGTGGGTCCAACGGTGGGACTGCTGACATCGGCCTCCTCAGCGCCGGCGGCTACGCCAACGCTGCCACCCAGGACAGCTTCTGCGCCAACACCGTCTGCACCATCACCCGGGTCTACGACCAGTCCCCTAAGGGTTTGGAGTTAAATAACATTTGCATCACGAATGCCATGGATGTAGTTTCG
>JAABUN010002988.1_pt1 | contig 27668 bp, 29 predicted proteins | sample 5559311 | NCBI WGS metagenome assembly JAABUN01 (sample SAMN10711877, study PRJNA513370) | rock metagenome | isolation source: Antarctica rocks | place: Antarctica: Victoria Land, Siegfried Peak sud
ATAACGCGGGGTTTCTGCCGTTCCAGCCACCGATGCTGATCTCCATCCACTCCGCGATCGCCGGCGGGTTCCTCGCTGCCACGGGTTACGACCTCGAGGTTCTCCTCGGTCGGGAATCCACAGATGCTTTGCAGGTCGTCGCGCAGGCACTCACTGTACGTACTTAGGAAGCGTGGTCGATGCTGGCGGCGGCGATGTCACGCATGTGGGGAACGTGCGGGTTCCAGGGCCGATTTGTCGGTCCGGTGAAGACAAGGCGTCGTTCCAGTCGTGGGGTCAGGTCAATCATCGTGAGGGTGTCGGGCAGCATGGTGGCGGCGAGGGCAGGCATCACCGCTACGCCGAGGTCGCTATCGACCATGTTGAGCAGTGTGGTGAGCTCGCGAACCCGCTGGGCCGGGTTGTAGTCGACACCGCTGAGGGCGTGAAGGTGTCGTATCTGTGGCTCGCAGCCGCTGGAGGACACCAGGAGCGGATCCTCGAGTAGTTCGGGTAGCGAGACCTGCGCCTGCGTGCTGTAGGGGTGGTCTGTTTGAACGACGGCCTTGAACGCATCCCGGACCAGTTCCACGCCACCGGCGGGCGTAGTGGGAGGATCAACGAGGATGGCGCAGTCCACAGTGCCGGTGTCCAACCACTGCACGAGTTCATCATCTTCGCCCTCGAAGAGCCGCACCTGCACTCCCGGTAGCTCCTTCACCCACAATGCCAGAAGTTCAGGAACCAGACGGTGCGATGCAGTCGGTGAGGCCGCGATCCGCACAGTCCCCGACGGTTTCACCTCATGATGGGCGCTGACGACGGCGTCGATCGCCCGCGTTGCCGCAAGTGCAGCTTGCGCGTGCGGTAACAGGGCTTGCCCCAGGCTCGTGGCACTGATGGGGTTCGACCTCGTTACCAGGGAATCGCCGACAGCTTTCTCCAAAGCCGCGAGAGTGTGGGAGACCGAGGACTGTCCCATGCCGAGCTGATCAGCAGCAAGCCCGAAGCTCCGATGCTCCGTGACGACCACAAAGACGGCCAGCTGCTTCAACGTGACACTCATGAATATCCTTCATGTTGAAATCGACCAAATGCATTGGACTCATGACACTCTCTTGCAGCAGTCTAGCCACAGCGATGACAAGGAGTGGTGATGAGCGTAAGCACGATCCCGAAGACAACAGCTTCCTTCTCGATTGGGGCGCAGTATGTTGCTGCCGCGGCAGTCTGGGGGGCGAGTTTCCTCTTCATCAAGATAGCCGTGGAGGGACTCTCACCGGCCCAGGTCGTTCTCGGCAGGCTCGGGGGAGGGGCGGTCCTGCTGGCACTCATCATGGTGTTCACACGGCGGGCATGGCCGACGGGAGTGCGCACCTGGCTGCACTTGTTCGCGATCGGCATCCTGATGTGCGTGGCCCCGTTCCTGCTGTTCTCCTGGGCAGCCCAGTACCTGCCTTCCGGTCTGTCCAGCATCTTCAACGCGACAACCCCTATCGCGACGATGATCATCGCCCTGGCAGTTCTCCCCGAGGAAAGACTCACCCGCATCAAGACGATCGCGATGGTCATAGCCGCCGGTGGAATTATCCTCGTCCTGGGCCCATGGAATCTCATGGCAGACCTGCAGCAGGCGAATCTCCTCGCACAACTGGCCTGCCTGGGCGGCACGACCTGTTACGGACTCGGATTTACCTATACTCGCCGGTTCTTCCGCGCCCACAACTACGACTCGACGACCGTCGCTGCCAGCCAAATCGGCGCCGGCGCGATCATAATCCTTGCCCTCACCCCATTCATCGGCCGAGACCCCGTCACTCTGTCCCCGGCCATCATCGGTAGCGTCCTGCTGCTCGGCGCTGTCGGGACCGGAGTCGCCTACATCTGGTACACAAACGTCATCAACGCCTGGGGCGCCACCATCGCCTCGACGGTCACGTACCTCACGCCCATCGGCGGAGTGATACTCGGAACCCTCGTCCTCGGCGAGAGGCTCCACTGGAACGAGATTGCTGGTGGAATCATCGTGGTACTCGCCGTCCTCGCCAGCCAGGGACGCCTCAAACTACCCGACCGAACAGCACGATCCGAGCGGTGAGCATGCTCAGCAGGCACTCCTCACCAATACCTCCCACACCGACTAGATCGTGGTTGTGACCAGGCTTCCCAGCTGGCTGATGCGCTCTTCATTGCGCTGGTAGTGCGTCCACGGCCCGATCCGTCGACTGGTCACCAGCCCGGCACGCTGCAGGATCGCCATGAACTGTGACGCCGTCGACTGGGACACCCCGGCCCGAGCCTGAATGTGCTTCAAACACACCCCGACATCCTCGGCGGGCTGCTCCTGCGGAGGAAAAGACGCCGGGTCCTTCAACCAACGCAGAATGCACAAACGCGTCGGGTGCCCCAACGCCTTGAACACCTGCACCAGCTCATCCTCACCCAGTTCACTCACCCCACCAGCATATCGACACTTCACGATCCACCGATACCGTGATACAGCTTAGATCGGTAATCAACGATATAACGATGCAAGGAGTAGAACATTGAGTATGAAAACAGCTTTGGTGGTGGGGGCACGCGGCGTCATCGGAGGGAACCTCGTTACACACCTTCAGGAGGCGGGGGACTGGGACATCATCGGCCTGTCCCGCCGCGGAGGAGCAAGTGCAGGCCGGATCCGGCACATCGCCGTGGACCTGCTCGACCGTCCGGACACGGAGGAGAAGCTGTCCGGCCTCTCCGCAGTGACGCACGTGTTTTACGCGGCGTATCAGGATCGCCCGACGTGGGCTGAGCTGGTCCCACCGAACCTCGCGATGCTCGTCAACACCGTCGAGGTCATCGAAGCTGTAGCCCCGGGGCTGGAGCATGTGTCGTTGATGCAGGGTTACAAGGTGTACGGGGCGCACCTCGGCCCCTTCGCGACGCCGGCAAAAGAGGACGATCCGGCGCATATGCCGCCGGAGTTCAACGTCGACCAGCAACAGTTCCTTGAGGCCCGGCAGGCGGGCAAAACCTGGACGTGGTCGGCGCTGCGCCCCTCCGTGGTGTGCGGTATCGGGCTCGGCAATCCCATGAACCTCGCCATGGTCATCGCCGTCTACGCCTCGATCAGCAAGGAACTTGGAATTCCGCTGCGCTTTCCCGGCAAGCCCGGTGCGTACACCAGCCTCATTGAAATGACCGACGCCGGGCTTCTCTCCAAGGCCACCGTGTGGGCCGCCACAGATCCGGGATGCGCCAACCAGGCATATAACATCACCAACGGCGACCTGTTTCGGTGGGAGAGCATGTGGCCCAGAATTGCGGCGTTCTTTGACGTCGACACCGCACCACCCCTGCCCATGTCCCTGGCCACCATCATGGATGACAAGAAAGAGTTGTGGGACACCATGGTGCAGACGCACGACCTCGACCCCAACCCCTACAAAGACGTGTCCTCCTGGACCTTCGGGGACTTCGTCTTCGCCTGGGACTACGACGTCCTGTCCGACAGCTCCAAAGCCCGCCGCGCCGGCTTCCACGAATACATCAACACCGAAGACATGTTCATGAGCATCTTCCAGGATCTCCGGGACCAACGCATCATCCCCTGAACGCGCCCGGGCTAAGCATTCGGTGTGATCCCGCATCCACAGAGTCAGCGTTATGTGACTCCTATTTTGCGGTGCGATCGAGGCAATGACCGATGATGCGTGCTGCTTCGGGGTAGGCCCCGGGATTGGGGCCGGAGTAGTTGAGGCGGATGAACGGTCCTGTTGGTTCGGCAGGGAACCACTCATCGCCGGCCGCGATGAAGACGTTATTCATTTCGCATTCCCGGATCAGGGCGAGCAGGTCTGTTGAGTCGGGGAGTCTTAACCAGAGGTTCAGTCCTCCAGACGGGAGGGCTGTGAGGTGCGCACGTGGTGCATGCTTGTCGAGGCTGTCAGCGAGCAGGTCCCGGCGTGATCGTAGTTGCTGGCGGAGCCCGCGTAGGTGTGTCTGCCATCCGGACTGGGTGACGATGTCCAGGGCCGCGGTTTGAAGGACGCCGCTGACGTACATGGACGCGGCGGCACGGTCAGCGGTGATGCGGTCGCGTGCTGGGCCGCGGGCGATGATCGCCGCGACTCTGAGGGCGGGTGAGACGCTTTTGGTGAGTGAGCGGATGTACACCACATGGCCGTCGTCGTCGTGCGCGGCCACCGATGTGGGGTTGGTGGTGATGCCGAAGTCGTGCGCCCAGTCGTCTTCGATGAGGAACGCACCGTTACTCCTGACGACGTCGAGTATCTGTAGCGCGGTATCGGTGGACCATTGGGTTCCGGTCGGGTTCGCGTAATTGGGCTGGGCGTAGAACGCCCGAGCACCGGTTTCCTCGAAGGCGCGGGCAAGTTCATCAGGGTCCGGTCCCGTGTGCCCGGAAGGGATGGGAACGAGGCGGACGCCGGCCTGTGCTGCGGCGAGGATCGCACCCCAGTAGCTGGGTGACTCGATGAGGAGCGGCTGACCAGCCGTGACCAGGGCGCGGAAAATCGAGCTAAGTCCGCTCTGGCTGCCGGGAAGCACGATGACATCACTGGCGGTAGGTGGGGTCACACCAATTGGGGTGGCAGCGGCCAGTTCGGAGGCGAACCATGACCGCAGTTCCGGAAGGCCCGACACAGGGGACCGCGTCAGTGCGGCCTCGCTGCGGCCTGCCCGAGCCAGGGCAGCGCGGACCAAACGCTCGGGCAGGAGTTCACGGTCCGGGTACCCGCCGTGAAGAGCTATCGCATCTGACGGTGTTGCTCGCATTGTCGCCGGTGACGATGACAACTGGTTGCGTACAGATCCCAGCGCCGCGGTCTGCCACCCAAAATCAAGGGGACGTGCTGTGCGGACAGCACGGACGAAAGTACCCACGCCCGGCCGGCTCTCGATCAGTCCCTGGGTAGTCAGGACCCGCAGCGCCTTCTGCACCGTGACAGGACTCGCTTCATAGCGTGCCACCAACGAGCGGGTCGATGGCAATCTCGCTCCGGCAGGAGCCGACGCAATCCAATCGCGCAGGGCCGTGACAATCTGCAAGCTGCTATCGTTGTTCATGAACCCTCATAGTAGCGCTACTCTCCAATCGCCAAACGTGCTATCGACTTTAGCTTCCCGAACTGGCCTCGCCTGGTGCCTTCTCGGGGTCGCAGCGTTCTCGTTCACGGTGCCCTTCGCCCGTTTAGCGGTCGGGGGCCTCTCTCCCTTGTTCATCGGGTCGGGTCGGGCCGTGATCGCTGCAGCTCTCGCAATAGCCGCGCTTTCTCTCACCCGGCAACGGCTCCCAAACGCCGTTCAGTGGATGCGCCTTGCGATCGTTGCCGGCGGAATCGTCATCGGGTTTCCCTTGCTCACGTCCTTCGCCCTGACAACGGTCCCGGCGAGCCACGGTGCTGTCGTCATAGCTCTCCTGCCTGCGGCCACCGCAGTCATGGCAGTCATCCGAGGCAAAGAACGGCCTCCAGTTTCGTTTTGGGGAATGGCCCTCATCGGCGCCGTCGTGGCCATCGGTTTCGCCGCGTTGCAGGGTGGCGGGATCGCTCAGCTCACGCTGTCGGACCTGTTGCTGTTCGGGGCGGTTATCGCCGCCGCGATCGGGTACGCCGAGGGCGGGTTACTCGCCAGGGAGCTCGGATCCTGGCAAACCGTGTCGTGGGCCCTCGTCATCGCCTCACCCTTGATGATCGTCCTGACGATCACCGCAGCCTTACAACAACCGCCCTCCGCCACCCCGGTCGAGTGGGCCGCCTTCGCCTACCTCGCCGTGGTGAGCATGTTCCTGGGATTCTTTGCCTGGTACCGAGGCCTCGCCATCGGACCGATGGCGCAGGTCAGTCAGGTGCAACTCATCCAACCCGTGTTGAGCATCCTGTGGGCCGCATTGCTCCTACGCGAGCAACTGACATGGGTTACGATCCTCGGAGGAGTCGCCGTCATACTTTGTGCAGGCATCGCCGTCCGGGTGCGAATAAACCGCCCTTCCCCGGCTCCTACCACCGTCGGCAATTCACCTACTCCAGCATCGGGGAAGCTCTGAACCTCCGCTGGCAGGTCCACCGGGGACAGGGCAAGAGGTGCTGTGGCCACAAACGATGTGTTCGAATTCATTAGCTCATTCTGTAACCATAGTCCGCCCCCGGTAGCGATACGGCTCGCGAAGCACCGCCAGATGTTCATACTGGCTAACGACGCGATACCACGCGCTATTAGACGATTCCTGAGTGGACAGCCACCGCTGAATGGTTCGTGGTTCCCGTTCGATCATCGTGAGCTGGGTTCGGGAGTATCAGCCCGGTTTGTCCTCGAGGGTCTTCTGCTGGTGGGGAGAGTCGCGTTGGTGGTGATGAGGGTGGCGAGAATGATGATTGCTCCGGTGATCTGCCCGGGGGTGAGGGTTTGGTGAAGGATGGCCCATCCGCACAGGGTCGCGACCAGGGGGCTGAGCAGTCCAAGGAACGCCGTCGTAGAGGCCGGGAGGAGATGGACGCCGCGGAACCAGAGCGTGTACGCAAGCACTGTTCCGATGACGCCGAGGTAGAGGTAGCCGGCGATATTGGATGGTGTGAAGGAATTCGGTAAGGGGCCTTCAAAGATGAAGGCCAAAGGGGTGAGGAAGATGCCGCCAGCGATAAGCTGCCACGACGTCGTTGCCAGGAGAGTATCTGGTCGTCCCCATTTCTTGGTGAGGACAACACCGCAGGCCATGGCCACTGCGCCGCCCAGCGCTGCGCTTATGCCGAGAAAGTCCAGGCGTGCTTGGGCTTGGAGGACGAGGAGGGCCACACCGAGGAGGCCGACGAGCCCTGCTGCAATTTTCTTTCCGGTGAGTTGCTCGCCGATCCAACGTGAGGCAAGCACGGTAACAAGGATCGGCTGTACGGCTCCCACGGTTGCTGCTACACCACCGGGCAAGCGGTATGCGGCGATAAAGAGCAGGGCGAAAAACACGCCGATGTTCAGGGCTCCCAAAATGAAGGACCTCCACCACCAGCTGTTCTGGGGCAGTCGCCGGACGATCAGGAGCAGGACCAGCCCTGCGGGAAGGGAACGCAGCACCGCGGCCAGGAAAGGCCTATCAGGTGGAAGGAGTTCGGCCGTAACAATATACGTCGTTCCCCACACGCAGGGAGCGACGGCCGTTAGAAGTAGCAGCATCCATCTATTACTAAGCACTTAGCTATAGTAGCTCAGCGCTTAGCTAGTTGGTAGGTTGGGGGCATGACTGATCATGTTGACACCGTGTTGCAGCAGTGGAGAAGAGAGCGTCCGGACCTGGATGTTTCTCCGATGGCAGTGGTGGGCCGCTTATCCCGTGTCGCGCGCCGGTTTGATGCACGACTGGCCAGGACCTTCGCTGAGCACAATCTGGATGCGGCGGCTTTTGATGTGCTGGCGACTTTGCGGCGACAGGGTCCGCCGTACACCTTGAGCCCGAAGGACCTCACTGGTGGTGCCATGGTCACCTCCAGTGCAATCGCCCAGCGACTGAACCGTCTGGAAAGCCAGGGACTGATCAGTCGCTCCCCAAGCACCATGGACGGGCGTGGCAAATGCGTTGTACTCACCGAGCGCGGCAGGACGGTTGTAGACCAAACACTGCCGGACCACATCCATGCTGAGCATGAATTGCTGTACGCATTGGACGATAAGGAGCGGCAAACCCTGGCCGCACTCCTCGCTAAACTCGACGTCCCGTAGGAATCTTTCACAAGTCGCTGCAAGATGCCCACCATTCGTGGCTGGCAGTGTGATGCTCCTTGATTTAGTCGTGCTTGTTTTTGGTTCCGGTGAAGTAGTCGCGTGCTGGGTCGTTTTTGGTACAGAGGTTCAGGCCTCGTAGGAAGTTTGCTGCTAGATCCCGTGGCCCCCACTCGTGTATGGGGAGCCGTTCGGAGGCTGGTATGGCCGCTCGACCGATGAAGGAGAACCATGCCAGTGTGAGTCCAAGGATGATGAGTAGGGACATGATGTTCCTTCTGGCGGTGCAGGGGCTCCGCTGTCGTGGTGGTGTGTTACCGGTCCGAAAGAAGCAGTGCAATCGCATTTGCAATGACAATCAGGGCTATCCCGGCCCATTCGATCGTGCCGAGCATTTCATGGAGTAGGACCGCTCCGATCAGTGCGGCCAGGACTGGGTTGAGACTCATCAGGATCCCGAACAGGTTCGCGGGGATCCGACGCAGGGCGATGAGATCCGCGACGAACGGGATCGTGGAGGCGAGGACGCCGGCGCCGACTGCCCAGAGAACCGTGGAAGCATCCGGTCGATCGTTGATGAAGACCCAGAGAGCGATCGGCAGGAACAGGGCGGCTGAGACTCCTGTTGCGGCCGCAGTGCCCTGGATGCCGGGGATGCGGGTACCAATGGTTTTGTTGAGCAGGATGTAAGCGGCCCAACTGCAGGCAGCGATGAGCCCCAACCCGATGCCGACGTAGTCGCTCGAGGCTTCCGGTCGGGTGATCGCGACGACGCCGGCTCCTGCGATGACGGCACAGACCGCGCTGCCCTTGGTACGCGAACTGAACAGGGCAACGGCCAGGGGTCCAAGGAACTCCAGTGTCACTGCCAGGCCGAGTCCGATGCGTTCAATCGCTGAATACAGGGTGAGGTTCATGGTGCGAACACCAGTGCGAGCAGCAGGACCGGCCACCACTGGGAACGGGTCAGTGCCCAGATCCGGGGACGGACGATGGGCAGCAAGACTGCTGCGGCGATGAGCTGGCGGACGGCGACGACACCGACCGGACCGATGACCGGGAACGCGAGGGACCCGCTGGCCGTACCGAGCTGGTTTGACAGGGCGCTGACCATAGCGGTGGCGATACCTGTTGCACGGCCTTTGTCCGCCTTCATTGCTTTGATCATGGTTGGATTCTGCGCCGCGGTCGGTGCCTGCTCACAATGCATCAAACCGTGCACTGATGCGTCTCACGCATGAATAGACTGCAGGAATGGATGTGGAATTGCGTCACCTGCGATCCCTCGTCGGCGTCATCGACGCCGGTACCTTCACCGATGCCGCCATCGAGTTGGGCATCTCCCAGACAGCCGTGTCACGGAATGTGGCCGCACTGGAACTCGCCCTGGGTGTCCGTCTTTTGCACCGGACCACCCGGAGTGTGGAACTCACCCCTGCCGGGGAACGCGTGACCCGGCACGCCCGGCGGGCCCTGTCCATTGTGGCTGACCTTCGCCAGGAGGCCTTGGCCGGCGGTGGCACGATCCGGATCGGTTACGCCTGGTCTGCCCTGGGCAGACATACTCCAGAGTTCCAGCGCAGATGGGCTGCCTCGTTCCCGCACAGCGAACTGCGTTTGATCAGGACAAACACACCCACGGCAGGACTAGTCGAAGGAACCAGCGACCTGGCGATCCTGCGCCGCGTCCCAGACACCACCGCCTTTGACCTCGTACTCATCGGTGTCGAGAAACGCTACTGCGCGATGGCCGTCGGGGACCCTCTGGCAAGCAAACGCAGCGTCACCCTCGCCCAAGTCGCAACTTCCCCGCTGGCGATCGATCAACGCACTGGAAGTACCCGGCTGGAACTGTGGCCCGACAGCCAGCAACCCCAGGAGACTATTGCCACCGAGGACGTGGATGATTGGCTCACTGTCATCGGAAGCGGCAAAGCCCGCGGAATCACCGCAGAATCAACGGCACACCAATCCCGCCGCCAAGGCCTCACCTACCGGCCCGTCCGCGACGCAGCACCGGTCCCTGTCTACGCCGCCTGGACCAAAACCGACCCACCCGCCGCACTACAGGACATCATCGCCCTCCTCGCGGGCCTCTACCTCTGATCCAAACGAGGGTGCAGTTACGCTACTCATACCTCCCGCTGAAAGAAGACTCCCATTGATCACCATTCACCTTCGTTACGAAATCGACCCGAATAAGCTCCCCGACTTTGAAGAGTACGGCCGACGCTGGATCCGCTTGGTCGACAAGTTCGGTGGAACCCACCACGGCTACTTCCTACCAAGTGAGGGAGACAGCGATATAGCCTATGCCCTCTTCACCTTTCCGTCGCTTGCCGAATATGAACGGTACCGGAGCGAATCGGCCGTGGACCCCGAGTGCATGGAGGCCTACCACCATGCCCAGGACACTGGGTGCATACGCCGCTACGAGCGACGCTTCTTGACCCCTCTGTTTGAGTAGTAAGAGACCCAGAGCATTCGGTGCCATTTGGACTCCAATGATCGCGAATTATCATCATCTTCGAGTTGTGCACGAATACGACCGTCTACATGCGCCGCAAAGAGCCGTGTGTTGGCTACAAAAATGTCTCCCCGTCCCGGGGCAGTCGATTGAACGAATCCGTGCACGAAAGGCCTTTGAACGATTGCTGCGCAGCTCACGGTTTTCGTTCACTGGCTGAAATGTGGGTGATGGTCCTTCAAAAGTGGAGTAGCAATGTCTGTCACCGGCAGCGCTGGAAAAACGGTTGATACCCGTGTGTTCTACCGGGATGTTGTCCCGTACTACGCTCCGCTGCGTCTGGAGGACTTAGCTGGCCCGGCTGAGGGTGTACTAGAACTTTCGCGGCGGGTGTACTGGGGACCTCAGTCTGCTTTCGACCTCTCGGACCCCGGCCACCTCCAGACGGCTTATCAGGCGTTGGTGCGCGTGGGTGCGGTGGAGGATCAGGTGCAGTTCCTCAACTGGAGCGTGTTGGTGGAGGCGTGGCCCCGTCTTGTTCTTCCGGTGCGATGCCGGCAGTTGTGGGAATCCCGTTTTCCACAACTGGTGCAGGCGTAGATGCTGTGCCGTAATCCGAAAAATCTGGCCGCCGGAAATCTTGCCGTGCCGAAAATCACGCAAAAATTTATGGCGCGTGGGTATACACCTGGTTCGTGATGATATTTACTAGAGATAGCTCCCCTCCTGCGGGTGGGTTGAGAAGTAAAGGCCAGGACCCCCGTGTTTAGCGGGACCTGGCCTTCGCGCTATCTAGATCGAGATGTCGATTCGCTCTACTGCCCCGCCGTACATCTCAAACCAGGTGCTGTCGTCGTCTTCCGCGTCACCAATTGCGCCTAGCACCTGATCAGGAATCCATAGCATGGGCTCTACCGATGGCATCTCGATTTCTACGCGCAGGCTGGACGGGATCGCTTTGCTGCCCCGCAGGTGACGTACCAGCTTCATGTCTCGCTTATTCAGTGACTCCGTGCGCTGCTCCAGGAAGACCCTGGTCACTTCCATCTGCCCCAGCTCCCACAGCAGCCGCTCCATACACTTCGCGCGAGCATGCTCCTGCTTCCGGGAATCCAGTGGGGTGCCGACGACCACCATGTGAGCCATATCAAGCTCAGTGACGAGGCCCGTGACCTGCTTCTTTTCACGGTCCTCCATATCGGTCCAGTGCAGCTTCCTCGCGCCCTTGGGCAAAACGCTCCGTAGTTCGTCCCGCGCTGACTGGCAGCACGAAGGGTCAGCGACGACGGGAGCAAGGAGGTACATGCGCTCATCGTTGCTTGACGGGCCCATACTTTCGTCTACCCAGGCGTGGAGCTCGAAGCTATTGGACTTTGGCACCTGTGAATTCTCCCAGACGGTCAAGACAATTTCGGGTCCCGCTGCTTGTTGCAGTAGACCGACCTTCGCCCGGCATGAATTCGGGACACCTATCTAAGACCACATCGGCCCCTCCGCTCTGCAGTTTGTGAGTTGCAGTGGGAAATGGCACGTTTTCGCAGTGCTTCATGGCCGATCGTCCAGTCCCGTAGGACCATCGGCTACCGGAACGTTCAAGGGACGGCACAGTAGTGGTCAGTGTTTCGCTCGGAGGTGGTCAGCTAGGGTCAGCTATTGTCAGGCGGAGTGCCATGAGTGCGGCGATGAGGTAGAGCAGCCCTTGTATTTGCAGGCCGATCGTCAGTCCTGTCCCGGTCCCGAGGAACCCTGCGAGGAGTGTGCCGACGGCTTGCATCGCTCCGAAAAGAGCAAAGTAGGTGCTCAGAATCCTTCCTCGCATCGCCGGCTCGCAGTTGATTTGGAGGACGGTCAGCAGGCCTGTCATCAGGGATATCCCGGGAACGCCGATGAGGATGAAGAGCCCGATGTAGATTGGGAAGCTGGTGGTCAGGGCGGGTAGGTTCCAGATCGTCAGTGACACGGTGCTGAACGCGACGAGTGATGCTGAGATGAGCCGTCGTGGTGAGATCCGGTTGATGACGAGTCCGAGTAGTGCCCCTCCTGTGAGTGGGCCGATGGCCTGCACGCCGCGCAGCACACCGACGTCGGTTTCACTGCCCTGCAGGTCGCGAATAACGAAGAGTACGAACAGTAGGACGAATCCGCCCTGGGCGAGAGCGACGAAGGACACCACTGCCATGACTTGGCGAAGGGCCGGTGTCCTGGCCGTTGTCCGTAGGCCCTCCATCAGGTCTATCCAGGGGCTGCTTACGGGGTCAGTACCTTGGTCTACCTTTAAGCTAAGTGGTGCCCGGGCACCGATGGCGAAGATGAGGGCCGCCGCTAGGAAGGTGCTCGCGTTCGCGTAGATGATGGCATCGAAGCCGCCCGAGGCGAGAATGAGGCCCCCGAGTGGGCTGCCGAGTAGGCGTGAGAAGCTGGGCCGCGGGAACGAGTCCCGCAGCGGTTGTGGCTCTGCAGGGTTCGATGATTGTCCCGAGAACGGCTTCGATGACCACTACGCTGTAGAGGATCCAGAGGTCCGAGGTGTCGTTGACAGCCAGAAGCGGGACGAGAAAGAGAGCTTGCAGGCCGGCGACGATGGTCATGAGTTTCCAGGGTTCGCTCCGGTCCACCAGGACCCCGGCCAGCGGTCCAGCGACGACGGTGGGTGCCAGGCCGAGGACGAAAACCGTTGCGGTAACGAGCGGGGATCCGGTGAGTTCCAGTACGTAGAGTGGGAGGGCGATCAGCAGCATTCAATCGCCTATCTCAGCAAGGAAGCCTGCTCCGGCCAGTCCTGCGATGCGTCGGTTACGTAGCAAGCGCAGCAATGCTACTCAGCGCCGTCGACGGGGCTGTCGGGGAAGGACCGGATCTGCATCTGCACGACGTGGCTGCCTTGCGGTAGTTCTATGCGGTGAGGGCGGACGTAGGGTCGAACGAGTTCATCGATAGAAGCCTTGAGGGCGACTAGTTCATCTGCTGTGAGCGCGAGGTGGTAGCGATGGGTTCCCGCTGCGTCTTGCCACTCCTTCGGCAACCCGCTTCGATGCGTGAGGTAACGGTCGAACGCATCGTTCGCATTCCGCGCTGCCACACTTTCGAGTGCTGTACCCGCGAGCTCTCCAGCCTGGGTACCGTCGCCGGAGAAATCAAAGCCTGTCGCTGTCGCCTGCCAAGGTCGGTCTCTGCCATCACTCGCAGGGGCTTCCGCCCGCTCGACGAGGCCCACCTTCGCCAGAGCCCGAAGGTGCCAAGAGCAGTTGGAGGGTGTCTCACCTACTACCTTCGCGCATTGGCTTGCAGTAGCAGGCCCTGCGGCGAGGAGATGGTCAAGGATTGCGAACCGAGCAGGTACAGCTAGAGCAGCAAGTGCGTCTTCCCCCGCAACTTTGCGAGGGGGTACCGAAGGTGACAGTCCGCTTGGCATTGTGCTCCATTCTGAAGTGATGACTTCATTAACTGACCATCAGGGCAACTTGTCAAGTGAGTACTTCAGATATAAAAGCTAAGTATCGCGAGAAGTAGGAGACCTCGACACTGCCCGTAGGCTGGTCCCTCACCGTACTTACAACGCCGGGATGCTGACGAGTTTTCTGGACGACCGTCAATGGAACATTCAGCAGCAGGAGTGCTCATGTAAATTGCGGAGCTATATGGCTCGTTTCTCGCGGTGCTATTTGGCGTGCTCGTCCTCCGCATCCTGTTGGTGGATCGGCTTACAGGGACGCCTTCTCCCAGGGTCGCCGGGTCATTTCCACGCGTGGTTCGCACGATTGAAGCGCCAGGCTGTTCGTTCAACGATGGTGAACCCCAGCTTGGCGAGGTTTCGGATGCTCGGTGTTCCGGAAGTTGCGGTGGCCGCCGCCAAGGAGATGCCGAGAGTCCTCGCGAGTCGAAGCCGATGTCTCAGGAGGGCGCCTTGGGCTCCATTGCCTCGCGCGGCTGAGATTGTGGACGCCCCGCCAAGTACCGCCCCGGTGGCGTGTAGGGAGATGGCCGCCACGGCGAGAGGCTGATCGTTGCGGGAAGCGATGAAACCACGAACCATCGGGAGGGCGTGCTCCGCCCGGATCAAAGCTCCCACTTCGCTTGACGCGGCGTAGCCGGCGACAAGAAGGTCTAGAAAGACTTTTGCATCCTTCCTGGTGGAGACTTCGTGGATCTGCCACTCATCAGTGATCGTGCTGTCCGGTCGGATAGTAGCGCTCGGGCGCAAGTACGCAATTGGTCGTACGGGTGCAGGCTCGTACCCCTCGCCTGACAGCCGGTTGATGAGGCTCTGCGGCGGCGACGTTGCGACGATGGTTGGCTGGTGTGGGTCCGGGAACCTTTTGAGTACGTCGGAAAGAAACTCGACGGACTGTTCGTCCACGCCTTCGACAGTATTGAGAAAACCATAGTGATCGGCGGTTGCCATGCTCGCCCGCAATCCGCCCATGCAAAATGATCCGAACCGGCCCGGCAAACCTGCGGCCGCCGCCGCAGCAAGCGATAGCGATTTACGCTCGAAGACAGCCAGCTCTGCAGCTTGAACGGACTTATTGACGGTGTCCGACATATCCGAAGTCTAACTTCGGCTGATCAGCCGGAATGCTCACATCATCATGGCCTACCGTCCCACTTACTGATCCCTCACTAAACGCCTACCTGCTACTGCCGCTGTGCTTGGAACACCATGAGGGGACTTGTGGCTTCCATCGGTTCGCGATGCCAGCCGCTCCAGATTCCCGTAACGCTGAATCCTGCGGCTTCCAGGTCGGCGGATACTTGATCCTGGCTCAGGAATGACAGTGTGAGGTGTTCGGTGATGGAGTCCGGTTTATCCTCGCCCGACGTGGTCAGAAAGTTATGGCTGGTGAAGGTCACATTGCCTGTTTCATCAACCGAGGTCACTTCGTACCACTCGACCAGCTCGCCTATTGCGGTGTTACGCGTACCGTAGGTTTTTTCTTTGGTCCAATGCTCCCAAGCCCTGGCCAGCGGATTGCGGCGCTCAAACACAAGCGTTCCCCCTGGGCGGAGGCCGCCATGGATATCGCTCAGTGCCTGGTGCCAGGCTTTTCCCCTGATGTGTTGGGCTACGTTTCCGCTCATAACGACCAGATCGGTTCGGGCATCACCGATGTCCCGTGAGTCTCCCAAGAGCCAGGACACGTTCTCCGCGCCCGGGCGGGTGTGTGCGTAGTCGAGCATCGTTTGAGATGGATCAATCCCCACGACCGTGCGGCCGGGCTTGGTGAACGTGACCGTGAGTAGGCCTGTTCCACACCCCAGATCAACGACCTTGCGCGCGGCTAACTCATCGGCCAACGACCGGAAATACTCGTGGTCTGCGCCGTCGGGATTGTCAGTGTCATACAACTGCACAATGCGAGGATCGTAGTCAACCATCGTTTGACCCTATCAACCGGCGACTGGACCGCAGGGGCATCTACTACCGGTCACTATTTTCCGCGAGCATGGAACTGAGGAGACCGGTGAACCCCGCTGCGAGAACGTGAGCATATGTGAGTGGGAGCCACCGGCAGGTCCAGTGAGCAGGCTTCCCGCCGGGGGAGGAATCGGACTCTCCAGCCACCCCATGGCTCAGCGATGTCGGCGTTCGTCGATCTCATTTCGAAGTAGTGCCGCACAGCTACCTCGTCCCGCGCGGGGCGTAGGTCATATCGCTGAATGCCGACGCTACGAATTACCTGCCAGTGCCGGCCGGTTTCCTCGAGGAGTTCGCGAATAGCGGCTTGCTCCGGCAACTCACCGAACTTGATCGAGCCGGCTGACACTTGCACCGCAGCCACTGTCATCGGTTGATTGTTGTGCATGAACACCAGGAGGTGGGGACTGCCCCGGCTTTTGTTGACTCGTGGTCTGATGCCGCTGTGAGGGCGGTCTGGTTGAACACGGCCAGCCAACCTCGGAATGATTGAAACACCGTTCGCTGATGAAACGGTGAGTTACTGGCCCGTTGAACGTCCAGGAACATGGTTCGGTAAGCGCTGCGAGGGTCTCGCTAACCATCCTTCACCGCCACGTCCCAATGGTTTTGAAGAGCATGGGAGTATCGAAGGAAATCAGCGCGCTTGAGAGGAAGCTTCCAGTGGGGCCGACCAGCCAAAGAACCGAAAAGCCGATAGCTGCGGCAGCTTTGGCCTCTGAATGCCACGGCGAGGGAGTGCCAGTAGTCGCAATCCATGGGCTGGGACCCGACCGTCAACTCATGGTGGGCTGCTTAGAGCCGATCTTCACGACTCGAAAGGGGTACCGGCGCTTGTACCTTGACTTGCCCGGGATGGGCGAGTCCGCGCCCGCCTCCGGTCTTGGTGGATCGGACGAAGTGCTTGCGGCCTTGCTGGCATTTATAGACGACCACCTAGGATCGGATCCCTTCCTACTGATCGGCGAATCCTACGGCGGATACCTTGCCCGAGGCGTCCTCCAAAACCGTAGTCCTCAAGTACTGGGCTTGGCATTGATTTGCCCCATTGGCAGAACCGTGATTAATAAGGATCGGAACGTACCCGAACACAGGGTCCTCGTTGCTGAACCTGCGTTGCTGGAGCGCATCGGTGACACAGGTGAATTTCACGACAACGCAGTAGTCCAGACCTTTGAGACATGGCGGCGCACCCAAGACGAAGTGGTGGTCGGCATGAATCGGGCGAATCAGAGCGCTGTCGACCGAATACGAGAGCGCTACGAGCTGACAGAGACGCCAGACGGCCAATCGAAATTTGACTGCCCGGCCCTAATTGTCGCTGGTCGGCAGGACGCCGTCACCGGATACGCGGATACTTATCCGCTACTGGAGAACTTCACTCGGGCGAGCTTCGCAGTGCTGGACAGAGCCGGACATAACCTCCAGATCGAACAACCAGATCTCTTCGAGGTCCTGATCAACGAATGGCTGGATCGAGTTGAGGAACGAGAGGGCGCCGAGCTACATGGGGCACCTGCAGGGTAGTCCGCTCGTCTTCATTGGACGTCCCCGTAGACCGGTCCTTAACCGGCTTACGGGCGCGTATTTTGTACTCTCTCCGCGGACAATAAGCACTAAGAAAACGGTTATCCTCGCTGCATGGTTCAGAACGTCCATGAGCGGGAGGTTGTTGCCTCGCTGGAGGACGTGGGAGCGCTGATCGACTCGCTCGCGAGCAAGGCGGATCGCCTCTGGCCCCGGGATGAGTGGCCGGCGATGCGTCTGGACCAGCCACTGGGTGTGGGTTCGGCAGGAGGGCATGGTCCAATTCGCTACTTCGTGGCAAGTTACGAACCTGGGCGACGGGTCGAGTTCCAGTTCACCGGACCGGCGGGCTTCCACGGGAACCATACCTTCACCGTCTTCGCCCGCACGGAGCGGTCAACAGTACTCAGGCACGAGCTCATCCTTACGCCGAAGGGGCCCGCGATCCTTACCTGGCCGGTGTTCTTCCGTCCCCTGCACGATGCGCTCATCGAGGAATGCTTGGACCGGGCGGAATACGAGTGCGGCGCACAGTCGGACTTCCCGTCCCGCCGATCAGTGTGGACGAAGATGCTCCGGGCATCCTTCTCCGTGCCGATGGCCAGGCGACGAGCCGTCCGCTAAAGGATGGTGGCCCCAACCGGTCAACGCACCGCCCATAGTTTTGTACTCAAACCCATGCTTGGTTCTTCAGCCGGAATGTTGCTTTCTTACTCGAGCCTCGGCATCAGCGTCCGGGCGGTGTGATGCTGAGTGTCTAACAGGGCCAACTATTCAAACTCGTGACTGTGGTTCAGCGCCCCACAAGGCGATAGCGGCGTCCAGTGCGCTCATGTTGTCTTCTGAGTGAGGGGACGGTGCCCACCAAAGGAAGGCGGAAGCCTCGTCGTTCACTGTGAGTTCCGGAACGTCGTTGAGCAGAACGGAGAACACTGCTGCATATTCAAGACGGTCAGGACGCTTCAGGGAGAATAGCGTCCGCGCTTGGAAGTTGAGTCCAGCGGCCGTGATGCCGGTTTCTTCATTCAGTTCGCGGAGTGCCGCCTCGCGAGGTGTCTCTAGGGGTTCGATCATTCCGCCGGGTAGCTCCCATTCTTGTCGCCACCTGTTGAAGATCATGAGCACCTTTCCGGCGTGCATCACGATGACTAGGGATAAGGGAAGAGCGATGTCGGAGGGAGACCTGTTTAGCTCGTCCTCATTAACGAGATCGATCGCCAGCAGTTCGTTTCCAGAACGGTCTGTTACCGGAAGAAAATTCATGCGGGTTTCTCCCTCATGGTGGTTGCAATATCGACTCTGGTGTTCCCCAGCTTCCGAGCCGTCGTCGGCACCGTCAACAGAAACATATGCTAGTGGCAACGACCGCCTGAATTCGCCATGAAGTGCTTGAAGCGAGCCAGCTGGCCGGATCGGATGTACCGGGCAACCTTCGGTACTGGATCGACAACTAAAGGACTGCACCCTGAGCAACTAGGTGGTGTGGATGGTTGATCGGCAGTGCCGTTGAAGAAGCCCATACACTCGGCAGAATGAGTATCTCGACCCTCTCCGAAGATCAGTACGACAGCGCCGTTTCATTGTGGGAGGCCGCCGGTCTGACGCGCCCCTGGAATGACCCCATGGATGACCTGGTACGAGCGATGAACGGTGAGACGTCCACCGTTCTCGGATGGACGATGCAGGGCGGTCTGGCAGCTACCGCGATGGTGGGACACGAGCGATCTCCTTGCCGCTGGTGAAGGCGTCGACGATCTTGTGCATGTCGCGCGGGCGCAGCCGGTTTTTGGGGCCGTCCTTTGCGAAGCCCTTGCTTGCGTCGATCATGAAGATGCCGGTGCGCGCCTGGGCGTCTTCCTTATCAAGCACGATCAGGCAGGCGGGGATGCCCGTCCCGTAGAAGAGGTTGGCGGGCAGACCGATGATCGCCTTGATGAAACCGCGCTTGATCAGCTCGGTGCGGATCCTCGCCTCGGAGTTGCCTCGGAATAGCACACCGTGCGGGAGGACGACGACTCCCTTGCCTCGCGGCCGCAACGACTTGACCATGTGCAGGAGGAACGCGTAGTCGCCGCTCTTGTCCGGAGGGGTGTCGAATCCGTCGAAACGACCGAAGGAGAAGTTGAAGCCGTTGCGCCAGGTCTTGTGGGAGAACGGCGGGTTGGCCACGAGATAGTCGAACGTCTGGAGGTTGCCTTTGATGGTGAACTTGGGGTTGGCCAGAGTGTTGCCCTGGCGCAGGTCGTGAGTCTCGTTGCCTTGGAGGATCATGTTCATCCGCGCGAGCGCCCAAGTGGCGTTGTCGTTCTCCTGGCCGTAGATTGTCAGCCCGTTCGGTGCGGCGTCGGCGACCTTAATCAGCAGTGATCCGGAGCCGCATGTCGGGTCGTACACGGTGGTGGACTTCGGGGTGTTTGCCGGAATCTGGAGCAGCTGCGCCATCACGCGGGAGACCTCGGCTGGGGTGTAGAACTGGCCCTTGCTCTTACCCGACTGGGTGGCGAAGTGCCGCATGAGGTACTCATAGGCGTCGCCCAGGAGGTCGTCCCCATCGGCTTTGGATCCGGTGAAGTCCATGTCTTGGAAGATGCCAATCAGGTTCGAGACCTTGTCCTGCAACTCCTTGCCGGAACCCAGCTTGGCGGGGTCGTCGAAGTCAGCGTTGTTGATGACGCCCAGCAGGTCGTTCTCTTCGGCGAGACGCCTGATCGCGATGTTGACCTTCTCCCCCACGTCGGTCTTGCCTTTGAGCGAGATCAGGTAGTCGAAAGAGCCGTCGTCGGGGACGTAAATTAGCGCCGACTTGTCTGCCTTCGCTTTGTCGGAGACATACTTCACGAACAGCAGCGTGAGGACGTAGTCCTTGTACTGGCTGGCGTCCATCGACCCGCGCAGCTCGTCGGCGCTGCTCCACAGTGAGGAATACAGATCAGATTTCTTCAGCGCCACAGCTCACTCTTTCTACGTTCAATTCGTGCATCTGGGGTCGCGAAAGGTCTTCCCGGACCCGCCAGCACCTCTCAAGGTCGTCACTTTCCGTCGCCCGCGTCCGACATCGCGGCCCGCCGCTGCGGACCCATTCGCCGACCTCGTCGAGGTTCAAGGGGTCATCTGTTTTCTTGCTCGCGCTTCTCCGCCCAGGTCTCACACAAGGGTCCGGACCTTTTTTCCGCGGATGAGCTTCGGAACGATCTCAATCCTCCCGGCCGTTTCGAGGCGCCCGAGCAGCGTCTCGATCGACGAGACTTTGGGCAGGTCAAACTCCTTGCCGGGGCCTGCCGCAAGCACGTTGTATGGCTCTCCGAGCGATGCGAGGATCTCCGCCAGGTCACTCGGACTGGTGTCTTTGGCGCGCACCAGCTGGGGCAGCACTGCCTCCGGAGTCTGCGCGACACGGGCGATGCGGCGAACCTCCTCGAGGGGCAACCGGATGCGGTTCTCGCTCGCAAAGAGTCCTGCTGCCCGAAGGGCTCCCACGTCGTCGGCGGGCACGTAGGTGCCGATATTCTCGACCACGATCCGACGCAGCGCTTCGGGGGTCCGCTGGTCCTCCATGAACTCTTGTACGAAACCCGCCACCAGCTCGGGAGCCATAAACTCCAGAACGTTCTCGGACACCGCGAACGCCTCCGAGACCGCGTGCCAACCACCCGTCGCGAAATGGGCGAACGTCTCGTATTCATCCGGTAGGAGTTTCTCCTCCAGCGCCCTGGCGAGGATCTGGTCCGGGCTCGGCGTCACCTCGGCCACCTCAATCTCGGACCTGAGTTCGAGCTGCTTGACGAGCTGGACCCGGGCCTGAGCCGTAAGATGCGTCGAAGCGTTCAGAACGCGGACCGCGAGGAGGTCCCTGTCCTCGTCCGCGACCTTCTCAACCTCAACCAGCTCGACCGGATCGCCCCCGTCCGCGGCCAGAAGACCAGACAGCTGCTCGTCGACCCCGCGAGCCTGCACGTAAGCCCACACGTTGGCGACCGTCGGACCCATGAGGCCGGCATCGACGATCATGCGCCAGGTCGATTCCGGGACGTCCTCAATATTCTCGATTGTGGCGGATTTGGTGCTCCCATCGAGCACTAATCGCAGCTGGTCATCCGTCCATGCCTCATGCTGCTCGTTGATGACGCCGACCAGCACGGGCTCCGTGAGCACCATCTCCTGGGGCGAATCGCTGGCACGTATCGCGGCCGCGTAATCCTCGATGTGAGCGCTGCAGAACTCCCACACGCTCGGCTTCTTGCGCACCTCGTCAAGCGTCGGCGCAACGTCGATCCCAAGAGCCAGCTGCAGATTCGGCGCTGTAATCCGGTACATGTGAGCGACCACCACGCGGGTCCGGAGCGGCTCGCTCAAGTCACCGAGGTCAGTGATAACCAGCTCAAGGCTCTCGAGTACCGCAAAGACCTGCTCAGTCCGAGACGCTGTCTGACTCTCACGAACGGCAGTGAGCCGCGGATAGGAAGATGCGACCAGCGCCCGCGAAGACTCGCCGAATTCGTAGGCGTCGACGTCACCCGCGCTCAGGAGAGCTGCGTCCAGCAGTCTCAGCCGTGTCTCTTGGTCGGGGATCCCTGGATCACCTGCGACGTACTCGAACACATCACGCCAGGGATGCAGCGTCAATTGCCGGATGAGGAGATTACCGGGGGCGTCCGGTGCATTGAGAAACGCGATAAGAAACGCCTGGACGTCCCGGCTGTCGTGGGTAACGATGTACTCGACCAACCGCTTGGCGTCTTCGGGCCTCTCCTCGAGCAGGTATGCCGCCACCTGGACGTTCAACGCGCTCACGGTGCTCGTGAAGTCTGCCGGCACCTGCTCAAGCAGGTTGCTCATGGCCTTCTCTGAAGTGAATTGGTAGTAGAGGTACATTTCGTTCGGCTGGACACTGTGGTTGTAGAAGAATGCCACGTCGACGCCGACGAATTTGCCAAAGAAGATTGCCGAGTACTCAGCGTAGTTGCGCGTTATGAATCCCCGACGCACGAGATCACGCGCCAGCTCCGATTTAAGCGAGTCCGTGATGTGCTGGTCGAAACTGACGCGGCCCTTCGGAACACGCTCGTAGCGGGCCAATCCGTCAAAATCAGCACCTCGGAGCGTCGCGATGTCCTGGTCGTACCACTTAATTAGGCGGTCGAGCCCGGCATCAGCCGGGTCATGCCACAGCTCCGACTCGACCTCCGGGAAAATCCGGATGACTTGGGCCGGAGGTATCGTCACCGTGACCCGATTGTACGCCTGCACGAGAGAGACCGACTTCGTTCTAGCGACGCGCTCCCAGAATTCCACCGCGTCAACGGCCTCGAACGCATAGCTCTGGCTCTTCACCGTTACGGAGCCGTATGAATAGCCGTTCGAGGGTGGGAACACATCCTTGATATCGCGGAGCCTTTGCCCCATCTTCGCCGCCGTGGCCGCTTTCCACTCGCGTTCGTCCTCGGTCCTCATTTGTTTACGGCGCTGCTCCTGCAGGCCCTCGATCAGAGCTCTGACCTGATCGCGATGGAGTCGTTCAAGTACGTCGAGCGTGCTGGTGCGCTGCGAGATGGCTTCGAAGTCGGCTAGGTGGAAGTTCTTGTACGCGACAAGTGCGAAGATGTGGTCCGCAGTCATGCCGGGCGCGGGGTTCTTCGTCCACAGGAGGTGCTCGGCGAACACTGCAAACTCGTTGCAGATGTTCTTCATCAGGCGCATGTCGGTGGTGTGCCGTGCGACCAGATCCAGAAGCGGCCGTGACACGAAGTCTTCGGCGAAACCGAGCTTCACCAGCTCACCAACGAGGTGATCACGTGCGTTGCGGTGCGAGATGAACGGCACCATAGGAATGACGATTTCGAAAAACTTGGTTCGGTTCGCGCGACGGACTGCTGCTGCAGCGGCATCGAGCCGGGGCTTCGGGCCGTCCTTGGCACTGCCCTGGCCCTCATTGGCCTTGGCCTCGCCGTCGTTGGATTCTTCGTCCCTGCCCTTGGATTCCGCCTCCGTGCCGAGCTGCTCGAAGAGGCTGTCCTTAATGGCGTAAATGAACCGCAGAGACTGCTTCCTGGTCTGCCAGTTCGCGGAGGCATTGATAAGGGTGTTTAATTCGCGGAGCGAGTCGAAGATCTGCGGATCTTCGAAGCGGTCCAGATCCTCGAAGATCACATACTCCGGCTGGACGGCGTCAAAGAATGCAACAATCTCGTCGAGGAAGCTGTCGAAGTAGGTTGTCGGTCCTTCACCCAATGCGATCTTGGTGCCGGCCGTCGTGACCTCCGAAACAATCCGGTCGCCGATGATCCAGCGCACCGCCCAAAGGGAGAGCGCGACCAAGGTCAATAGCAGCACTGCCCGACCGAGATACCCGGGCAGGTCGACTGCCGCGTCCGGCCAACCAGCTCCGGGGCGCACACCGAACAACCACAGGAGACCAAGGCCGACCACGCCCGCGACGAGAGCTTGGACGAAGGCCCTGCCCTTGGTCAACGGCTTGGGTCTGGCGAACCTGGACCGACGAATCTTCCCCGGTTCCAGCCGGTAGATGAGCTGTTTGACCAACTCCTTCTGGATCCGATTGGTCAGATCTTCGTCGTCCTTATCCGGGCCGAGCGTGTTGATGCTGATACGGACCGTGGTTTTCTTGTGTTTCTCCTCGAAAGCATCCAGGACACTGGACTTGCCGGCTCCGTAGCGGCCGGTGAGGGCGATGTTACGGTTCCTATCGTCCAGGATCGCCGCCTCAAGGTGCCGCACGTAGATCTCGTGCTGCCCTTTTTCGAACTCAGGAGCGAGGCTGCGCAGCGTAATCGGCTGTTCCGGCGCCCCCTGCCGGTTCGGAAGTTCCTCGGCCACGTTCCCTCTTTCCCCAAAAAGCCCTTGACGTGAACGGTGTCCAGCTTCAAACGCGCGGGTCAAGCGAGCCTCTACCCTGGATATTCGGTGCGGTGATGACCTACTTCTTACCCTGCGCCGCAGACGTTATTCCGTGACGGAACTCCACCACGTCGCCGTCGGACATGCTGTAGTCCTTGCCCTCGATGCGGACCTTGCCACGAGACTTCGCCTCGCTCATGGAACCGGCGTCGATGAGGTCCGAGAAGGACACGACCTCGGCCTTGATGAAACCGCGCTGGAAGTCGGAGTGGATGACGCCGGCCGCCTCGGGCGCCGTCGCACCCTTCTTGATCGTCCACGCCCGGCTCTCCTTCGGACCGGCCGTGAGATAGGTCTGCAGGCCGAGCGTATGGAAGCCGACGCGTGCGAGCTGGTCGAGGCCGGATTCCTCCTGGCCGTTCATCTCGAGCATCTCGCGGGCCTCGGCCTCGTCGAGCTCCACGAGGTCCGCCTCGAGCTTGGCGTCGAGGAAGATGGCGTCGGCCGGCGCCACGAGCTGGCGCAACTCCTCCTGCCGGTCCGCGTCGCCCAGCACGGCGTCGTCTACGTTGAAGACGTAGATGAACGGCTTGGCCGTGAGCAGGCTGAGCTCGCGCAGGTGTTCCATCTCCAGCTTGTCGCTCGTGACAGATGTAAAAATGGTGTCTCCGCGCTCGAGAACGGACTGGGCGGCCCGCATCGCGCTCAGCTGCGCAGCCTCGCGCTTCTTGATCCGGACTTCCTTCTCGACGCGCGGGATCGCCTTCTCCAGCGTCTCGAGGTCGGCGAGAATCAGCTCGGTGTTGATGGTCTCCATGTCGGAGCGTGGGTCGACCTTGCCGTCGACGTGGATCACATCGGGATCGTCGAAGACGCGGATGACCTGAACAATGGCTTCGGCCTCGCGGATGTTTGCGAGGAACTGGTTGCCGAGGCCCTCACCCTCGGAGGCGCCCTTCACGATGCCTGCGATGTCGACGAAGGACACGGTGGCAGGCAGGATGCGCTGCGAGCCGAAGACCTCGGCGAGGCGGGCGAGGCGGGGATCGGGCAGGTTGACCACCCCGACATTCGGCTCGATGGTCGCGAACGGGTAGTTCGCCGCCAGCACGTTATTGCGCGTCAACGCGTTGAAGAGGGTTGATTTGCCGACGTTGGGCAGTCCGACGATACCGATAGTAAGAGCCACGGGAGACAAGTCTACCGGGCGTCCGGGACCGCCCGCGGTGTCGATGCCCCTGAATGTCGGAGGCTACTGCGACAGTGTGGGCATGAGCACAACCGGCGTCCTCCTGGTCCTCCTCGCCTTCATCCTCGGCTGCGCCCTCGGCGGCTTCCTGGTGGCACGTCTCCTCCGAGCCCGCGCCGAGGAACTCCGCGACGAACTCGACGACGCGACGGCACGCCTGGGCAGCACGACGACGGACCTGGCGGCGGCCGCAGCGCAGCGTGACCTCCTGCAGCAGCACAACCGTGAGCTGAGCGGCAAGACCTCGACGGAAAACGACGTCCTGCGGGCACTGGCGCCGGTCGCCGAGAAGCTGACGCAGGTGCAGCGGCAGGTCGGTCTGCTCGAGCGCGATCGTGTGGAACAGTACGGGCAGCTCGCCCGGCAGCTCGAGGAATCGCGGGAGGCGGGTGCCCGTCTCCTCGCGACGACGCATTCACTCGCGGGCGCCCTAAGGAGTAACAGCGCCCGCGGACAGTGGGGAGAGGTGCAGCTGCGGCGGGTGGTCGAGGCAGCGGGCATGCTCTCCCGCGTGGACTTCCTGGAGCAGGTCTCCATCGCCGCAGGAGGCGATGGAGAGCGGGCACGCCCCGATATGGTGGTGCAGCTTCCGGGCAACAAGCAGCTCGTCATCGACGCGAAGGTGCCGCTGAGCGCACTTCTCGCCGCACAGGAGCTGCTGGACGTCGGCTCAGGTGAGCCCGAGGCCGCAGCCGGCGCCGAGGCGCGGCGCACGGAACTGCTGCGGCAGCACGGGAAGGCGCTCCGCGCGCACATCGACGCGCTGGCCCGCAAGAAGTACTGGGAGGGCGTGGCAAACTCCCCCGAACTCGTCATCTGCTTCATCCCCGTGGAATCCGTCCTCTCGGAAGCCCTCCGCGCCGACCCGGGCTTACTCGACTACGCTTTCAGCCGGAACATCGCGCTGGCGTCTCCGGTATCCCTGCTCGGCATCCTCAAGGGGGCTGCCTTCAGCTGGCGCCAGGCCGTCCTCACGGACAACGCGCGCGAACTCTTCGACCTGTCGAAGCAGCTGTACGAGCGTCTCGGGACGATGGGCGGACATGTGACGCGCCTCGGGGCATCACTGAAAACGTCTGTGGAGCGCTACAACTCCTTCGTCGGCGCGCTCGAGTCGAGGGTGCTGCCGACGGCCCGGCGCATCGGCGCCTTCGATTCGGCGTCGCTCGACGTCGTCGACACCGCTGTCGGGGGGCCCGATGGTCCTCCGGGATCGCAGGGAGCCGACGTCAGTGTGCTTGGGTCGGCTCGGGCCCAGCGTGGTGGCAGCTCGGCGGCGTCCAGCCAGGCAGCGGCGGCCATCGATGCGACGCCCCGGTCCCTCACTGCCCACGAACTACTCGACGGGACGGATGGGTAGGCCCACGCCCCTGGCAGGACAGGCCGGTGCCGGCATGCTGAAACGACGGCGGAAACCCGCGATCGGGGCCGCCGTCGTGGGGGCTTTGGGTGACGACGACGGCGTCGTCACGAGCGGGAGCGCGTGCCCGCGACGCGAGCAAGAGCGCGAGTCGCCGTCAGCACGAGCGCATGTCGCCGTGGTTAGGCATTCGATGACAACGACGTCAGCTAAGCGGAAGCGCGTGCCGACGTTAGCAGGAGTCAGTTCGGGGACGTGCGGTTCTGCCGCTGGCCTCGGCTGCCACGACCCTGCGACGGGTCGCCCATAGCCTTGAGCGCTGCCCGGATCTCCTTGGGCAGCGAGAAGATGATGTCCTCCTCGGCCGTCACGATCTCCTCGACCTGACCGTAGCCGTACTCGGCGAGCAGCCTGAGGACGTCCTGAACCAGGTTCTCCGGCACAGAGGCACCTGAGGAGACGCCGACGGTGGCCATGCCCTCGAACCAGGACTCGTCCACCTCGTTGGCAAAATCGACGCGATATGCTGCCTTGGCCCCGTACTCGAGCGCGACTTCGACCAGACGGACGGAGTTCGAGGAGTTGGCCGAGCCCACCACGATGACGAGGTCCGTCTGCGGCGCGATCTTCTTGATGGCGGCCTGGCGGTTCGACGTTGCGTAGCAGATGTCGTCGCTGGGCGGATCCTGCAGGGTGGGGAAGCGCTCTTTGAGCAGGTTCACCGTCAGCATGGTCTCATCGACGCTGAGGGTGGTCTGGGAGAGCCAGATCAGCCGCTCGGGATCGCGTACCTGAACCTTGTCGACGTCGTCGGGCCCATTGACGATCTGAATATGGTCGGGAGCCTCACCCGCAGTGCCCTCCACTTCCTCATGGCCCTCGTGGCCGATCAGGAGGATGTCGAAGTCATCGCGGGCGAAACGCTGGGCCTCCTTGTGCACCTTGGTGACGAGGGGGCATGTCGCGTCGATCGTGCGCAGGCCGCGGTCCTCGGCCGACTGCACGACGGCGGGCGAGACACCGTGGGCCGAGAAGACGACGAGCGCTCCCTCGGGGACCTCGTCCGTCTCATCGACGAAGATGGCGCCCTTCGCCTCGAGCG
>JAABUN010002990.1_pt1 | contig 27651 bp, 23 predicted proteins | sample 5559311 | NCBI WGS metagenome assembly JAABUN01 (sample SAMN10711877, study PRJNA513370) | rock metagenome | isolation source: Antarctica rocks | place: Antarctica: Victoria Land, Siegfried Peak sud
GTGAGCAGGTAGGGCAGCTCGCCGATCCGCGGGAACCGCGAGCGCCCGAACATCTCCACCGGATGCCGGCCCTGCCAGGTCGAGAGGTCGAGCTCCACCGCCTGGGCCGAGCGGGCGAGGTTGTGGACGCAGAGCACGACGTCCTCCTCGTAGCGGCGCACGTGCGCGAAGACCCGGGGGTTGGACGGCGAGAGCGGCTCGTAGGTGCCCAGGCCGAACACCGGGTGCTCCTTGCGCAGCGCGATGAAGCGCCGGTGCCAGCGCAGCAGGCTCGTGGAGATGCGCAGCTGGGCCTCGACGTTGACCGCCTGGTAGCCGTACACCGGGTCCATGAGCGGCGGGGCGTAGAGCTGGGCGAAGTCCGCGCGCGAGAAGCCGCCGTTGCGGTCGCCCGTCCACTGCATGGGCGTCCGCACGCCGTCGCGGTCGCCGAGGTAGACGTTGTCGCCCATCGCGATCTCGTCCCCGTAGTACAGGACGGGGGAGCCGGGCAGCGAGAACAGGATCGCGGTCAGCAGCTCGATGTCGGGGCGGCCGTTGTCGAGCAGGGGCGCGAGCCGCCGGACGATCCCGAGGTTGAGCTTCATGCGCGGGTCGCGCGCGTACTCCGCGTACATGTAGTCGCGCTCGGCGTCGGTGACCATCTCGAGGGTCAGCTCGTCGTGGTTGCGCAGGAACAGCCCCCACTGGCAGTTGCCGGGGATCGCGGGCGTCTGCGCGAGGATCTCGTAGATGGGCGCTGCCTCCTCGCGCCGGGCGGCCATGAACATCCGCGGCATGACGGGGAAGTGGAAGGCCATGTGGCACTCGTCGCCCTGCCCGAAGTACTGCACCACGTCGGTGGGCCACTGGTTGGCCTCGGCGAGCAGGACGCGGTCGGGGAACTCGCGGTCCACCGTGGCGCGGACCTCGCGCAGGAACTCGTGGGTCTCCGCGAGGTTCTCGCAGTTCGTCCCCTCCCGCTCGAAGAGGTAGGGCACGGCGTCGAGGCGGAAGCCGTCCAGGCCGAGGTCGAGCCAGAAGCGCAGGACGTCGAGCATCGCCTCCCGGACGGGGGGATGGTCGTAGTTGAGGTCGGGCTGATGGGAGAAGAACCGGTGCCAGAAGTACGCGCCGGCCACGTCGTCCCAGGTCCAGTTGGAGGCCTCGGTGTCGACGAAGATGATGCGCGCGCCGGAGTAGCGCGTGGGGTCGTGGGACCACACGTACCACTCGCGCTCCTCGGAGCCGGGCGGGGCGGAGCGCGCGCGCTGGAACCACGGGTGGTCCGCCGACGTGTGGTTCATGACGAGGTCGGCGATGACCCGCATCCCTCGCTGGTGGGCGGCGTCCACGAACGTGCGGAAGTCCTCCACGGTGCCGTAGTCGGGGTGGATCGCGTTGAAGTCGGCGATGTCGTAGCCCCCGTCGCGCAGGGGGGAGGGGTAGATGGGCAGCAGCCAGACGCAGTCGACGCCGAGCCACTGGAGGAAGTCGAGCTTCTCGGTCAGCCCGCGGAAGTCCCCGGAGCCGTCGCCGTCGGAGTCGAAGAACCCGCGGATGTGGATCTCGTAGAAGACCGCGCGCTTGAACCACAGGGGGTCGGCCTCGAACCAGTGACCGTGGGAGGGCGGGGGGGATGGGGCCTCGCCCCGCTGGGGGATGAGCAGCGTCTCGGTGCGCGGTCCCTCACTCATGCGAGCTCCAGGACATGGGCGCCGCCGGGTGCGAGGGCGACGAAGTTGCGACCGATGTGCCAGGTGAACTCCGCGCCGCTGAGCGCGTCGCGAACTCCGAACGCGGGGGGCAGGCCGAGGTCCGCGGGCACGACGACGACGCCCTCCTGACGGTGGTGGGGATCCGTGTTCACGGCGATCAGCACGACATCCTCCTCCCACACCTTCGCGTACGCGAGCAGGGTGTCGTTCTCCGCGGGGAGGAACTCGATCGCCTCGATGCGCTGGAGCGCGGGATGCGTGCGGCGCAGGGCGTTCAGGGTCTTCAGGACGGGGAGGAGCGGCCCGTCGAGGGCGCGGGCCTTGGCTTCGTACTTCTCGGAGTCCTCGTATTCCTCCGAGCCCGGGCGGACGGGCACGTGCTCGTAGGACTCGAAGCCCGAGTAGATCCCGTAGCTCGGCGACAGGGTCGCGGCGAGCACCGCGCGGGCGTAAAAGGCGGGCGGGCCGCCGGACTGGAGGTACTCGTGCAGGATGTCGGGGGTGTTGGCGAAGAAGTTCGGGCGGACCTCGTCGCGCAGCTCGACGAGGTGCGAAACGTATTGGTAGAGCTCCCACGCCGTGTTCTTCCAGGTGAAGTACGTGTAGGACTGCGAGAAGCCGACCTTGCCCAGCGCGCGCATCCTGGCCTCCCGGGTGAAGGCCTCGGAGAGGAAGATCACGTCCGGGTCCGCGGAGCGGGCCTCGGCGAGCAGCCACTCCCAGAAGGCGAAGGGCTTGGTGTGGGGGTTGTCGACCCGGAAGACCTTGACCCCGCGGCGGATCCAGCTCACGAGGACGTCGCGCAGGGCGTCCCACAGCCCCCGCCGGTCGGGGGACTCCCAGTTCACGTTGTAGATGTCCTGGTAGCGCTTGGGCGGGTTCTCGGCGTACTTGAGGGTCCCGTCGGGGCGGCGGTGGAACCACTCGGGGTGCTCGGTGAGCCAGGGATGGTCGGCCGAGCACTGGATGGCGAAGTCGAGCGCGATCTCGACCCCGTGCTCGCGGCCGGCCGCGACCATCGCCTCGAACTCCGCGGGGGTGCCGAGGTCGGGGTGCAGGGCGTCGTGCCCTCCGATGGGGTCGCCGATCGCCCACGGAGAGCCGGGATCGCCGGGCGCGGCGCTCAGCGCGTTGTTGCGGCCCTTGCGGTTGGTCTCCCCGATGGGGTGGATCGGCGGGAGGTAGAGGACGTCGAAGCCGAGCTCGGCGAGCTGCGGGAGGACCTGGGTGACCCCCGCGAAGCCCCCCCAGGAGCGGGGGAAGAGCTCATACCAGGAGCCGAAGCGCGCCCGCACGCGCTCGACCTCGACCCCGAGGGGCTCGGCAAGGCGGGTCTCTCCGTCGCGCCCGGCCGAGCGCTCCATGGCCGCGTCGAGGGCGGGGGAGAGGGCGGCCGCGGGGGTGAGCTCGGCGAGGGCGGCGGCGATGAGCTCCGAGTCCTCCCCCTCCGCCCCGCCGGCGGCGTCCTCGAGCAGCAGGGCGCCCTCGGAGAGCTCGCCGGAGAGGTCGCCCTGGCCGGCCGCGGCCTTGCGGGCGAGCTCGTCGCGCCATGTGGCCCAGACGTCGGTCCAGGCGACGATCGTCCACTCCCAGCGGCCCACGCGATCGACGGAGAAGGAGCCGGCCCAGCGGTCGCCGTCCACCTCGCGGTCCGTCCACTCCAGCGGGGCCTCGATCCAGCCGCCGCCGTCGCCCGGGCCGCGGGCGCGGACGGCCGCGCGCAGGAGGTCGTGCCCGTCCCGGAGCACGAGCGCTGAGACCTCCACCTCGTCGCCCACGCACGCCTTGACGGGGTAGCGCCCACCGTCCGGCGCAGGGCGCGGGTCCTGGAGGAGGATCCGTGGCGGCGGCTCGATGGGGGCGCGCGGAGGCACAGCCCCGGGTTCTAGCCCTATCGGGCGGAGCGTGAACCTTCCTCATCTGCACCGGGCATGATCACCGCTCGTGCCCGTGCTCGACTCCCGCGCCTCCGGCGTCCTGCTCCATCCCACGTCGCTGCCCGGCGGGCGGCTGGGCGACGCGGCCCGGGCATTCGTGGACTGGCTCGCCGATGCGGGCCAGTCGTGGTGGCAGATCCTGCCCCTCGGGCCGCCCGACGAGCATGGCTCCCCCTACAAGGCGGCGTCGGCGTTCGCCGCGTGGCCGGGCCTCCTCGAGGAGCTCAGGGCGCCGGTCTCGGCGCGCGAGGAAGCGGCGTTCCGCGCACGTCACGCGTTCTGGATCGGCGACTGGGAGGCGTTCGCCGGGCGCGGCGCCGTCGCCGACCAGGTGCGCTTCGGGCGCGAATGGGGCGCCCTGCGGGCCTACGCCGCGCAGCGGGGCGTCCGCCTCATGGGCGACCTGCCCATCTACGTGGCGCCCGGCTCGGCCGACCACGTCGCCCATCCCGAGCTCTTCCAGGTGGGGCTCGAGGCGGGCGTCCCACCCGACGACTTCTCCGCCGACGGGCAGCACTGGGGCAACCCGCTCTACGACTGGCCCGCGCTGCGGCGGCGGCACTACCGGTGGTGGGTCGAGCGCCTCGAGCGCACCGGCGACCTCGTCGACCTGGCGCGGATCGATCACTTCCGCGCGTTCGTGGCCTACTGGGCGATCCCCGCCGGCCGTCCCGCCCGGGAGGGGTCGTGGAAGCGCGGCCCGGGCCGCGCGCCGTTCGAGGCGATCCGCCGCGCGCTCGGCGACCTGCCCCTCGTGGCCGAGGACCTCGGCGACATCACCCCCGCGGTGGAGCGCCTCCGCGACACCCTCGGCCTCCCGGGGATGGCCGTGCTGGAGTTCGGGTTCGACGGCGACGATCCCGACGACCCCCACCGGTGGGAGAACATCGGTCCCGACCGCGTCGCCTACGTGGGCACCCATGACAACGACACGGCCGCGGGCTTCTGGGCGAGCGCCTCGGGCGAGCAGCGCGCGGCGGCGCGGGAGCGCTTCGCGCGGGCCGGGATCGGCCCCGGCGAAGACCCGGTCTGGGCGCTCATCGGGCTCTGCCTCACCTCCGGGGCCCACCTGGCGATCCTCCAGGCCCAGGACCTCCTCGGCCTCGGCGCGGAGGCCCGCATGAACACCCCCGGCCGCGAGGGCGGCAACTGGGCCTGGCGCCTGGAGCCCGGTCAGCTCACGCCCGCGCTCGCCGCCCGCCTGCGCGCCGCGACGGAGCGGACGGGTCGCCTGCGGTGACGAGCGCACGCTTGGCGATAGTCGCGTTGCGCGACGCGCCCAGCCTCACATCATCCGAACCGCCGGGCGAGGCTGCAAGCTTTGCCCGTGTCTCTGAGCGTCAGCCGTGCCAAACGGCGGTCACGGAAGCACCGCGGGGCGCCACGCGAGTAGACCGCCCGGCTCGACACCGTTTCGCGATGCCGTTCCCCACGATCGGACAGCCCATGCCCCGCACCGCCGAGGCCTATGCAACGACGGATAAATGGCGGGGCTGGATCCTCGCCGCGCATGGCCATGGCCCTGAATGGGTCGCATCTTCGAGGCCGGACCCGACGACGGCGAGCAGATCTGGCAGGCACTCGCGACCGCCGTGGGTGACACGCTTGTCTCAACAATTCGCGACCGGGCGCCCCACGGCGGCTGATCGGCAGAGAGCGCATCGGCAGTTCTGCGGCATATTCCTCGGCGGATCTGCGGAACAGCCCAGCGCTGCCAGGATCTGACCGCGCGGGGCGAGGACATTCCGCCGCGCCAACGCGACGTCGAGCCGCGTCTAGCGCTCGGTGAAGAAGACCCCCAACAGCGTCTGCGCGGGCATCGGCAGGCGCGGGCCGGGAGGCAGGCCACGGGCCGCCGCCCCCGAGGACGTGACCGCAGCAGCGTCCATCTCGGCGGAGCTCACATGGCCGGACACCTCCGGCGGGACGCTACGCCGGCCGGCGTCATGAGACCAAGCCCACGAGTCGGCTCCGATCCCGCACTGCAGCGAGGTCAGCTCACGAGCGCGCGACCCGCCGGTACTTCCACACCGCGAGCGGGGCGAAGACCACGAGGATCGCCAGCGACCAGACGACCGCGCCCCACACGGAGTTGCCCGCCGGGGCGCCGATGAAGAGATGACGCACCGCGTTGACGACGATCGTGAACGGGTTGTGGTCGGCGAAGGCGCGCAACACCGTCGGCATCGAGGCCGTCGGCACGAAGGCCGAGGAGGCGAAGGTCAGCGGGAAGACGGCGATGAAGCCGACGGAGTTCGCGGCCTCGGCCGAGCTCACCGACAGCCCGATCAGCGCGAAGATCCACGAGAACGCGTAGCCGAAGAGCACGAGGATCCCGATCCCCCCGAGGATGTGGGGCAGGCTCTGCTCGAAGCCGAACCCGGCGATGGCGCCCACCGCCAGCATCACGGCGATCGAGATGCAGTTCGTGACCACGTCGGCCAGCGTCCGGCCCGACAGCACCGCCGAGCGCGCCATGGGCAGCGAGCGGAAGCGGTCGATCAGGCCCTTGTTGACGTCCTCGGCCAGCCCCATCGCGGTGACGAAGCCGCCGAAGGCGATCGACTGGACGATGATCCCCGGCATGAGGAAGTCGACGTAGTCGTAGCCGGGGGTGACGATCGCCCCACCGAAGACGTAGACGAACAGCAGGACGAACATGACCGGCTGGATCGTGAACGCCACCAGCAGGTCGGGCGCGCGGAGGATCCGCAGCAGGTTGCGGCGCAGGATCACCAGGGAGTCGCCCACGGCGGTCATGCGGCGGAGTCCCCCTCGTCCTCGGCCCGCCGGCCCGTGAGCGTGAGGAACACATCGTCGAGCGTGGGACGGCGGATGGCGACGTCGGCGATCCCCACGTGGGCCTCGTCGAGGGCCCGCACGGCCTCGGCGATCGCCCCCGTCCGCGCGCCGATCCCCACCGAGACGACGCCGTCGCGCGCCTCGGGCGGCTCGCCGTCGGACGCCAGCGCGCGCAGGGCGCCCACCGCGGCCTGCGGGTCGGCGTCCTCGGTCAGGGAGACCTCGATGCGCTCCCCGCCGACCCGGCCCTTCAGCTCGTCCGAGGTGCCCTCGGCGATCACGACGCCGTGGTCGATGACCGCGATCCGGTCGGCGAGCCGGTCGGCCTCGTCGAGATACTGGGTGCTGAGCAGGACGGTCGTGCCCTCGGCGACCCGGCCCTCGATGGTCTGCCACAGGTCGATGCGCGAGCGGGGATCGAGCCCCGTCGTCGGCTCGTCGAGGAAGAGCACCGGCGGGCGGGCCACGAGCGCCGCCGCGAGGTCGAGCCGCCGGCGCATGCCCCCGGAGTAGGTCTTCGCCGGGCGGCGGGCGGCGTCGGTGAGGTCGAAGTGCACGAGCAGCTCGTCGGCGCGCTCGCGGGAGACCTTGCCCCCGAGGTGATAGAGCCGTCCGACCATCTCGAGGTTCTCGAAGCCCGTGAGGTTCTCGTCGATCGCGGCGTACTGGCCCGCGAGCCCGATCCGGGCGCGGAGCTCGGCGGCCTGCGAGGCGACGTCGAGCCCCGCGACCTCGGCCCGGCCGGCGTCGGGCTTGAGCAGCGTGGTGAGGATGCGCACCGCGGTGGTCTTGCCGGCGCCGTTGGGGCCGAGGACGCCGAGGATCGTGCCCTCACGGGCCTCGAGGGACAGGCCGGCGAGCGCCCGGGTCTCACCGAAGCGCTTCTCGAGTCCCTCCGCGCGGATGGCCAGGTCGCTCATGCCGCGCGACAGTCAAGCAGGGGGCTGGCGACACGTGCTCCTAGCTCCCCAGGCGCTCGCGCAGCCTCGGCAGGACGGTCTCCCCGTACGTGCGGATCGTCCCGTGCGGGTCCGCCCCCGAGATGTTCTGCAGGCAGAGGACGGTGGCACCGAGCGCGGCGAAGGAGGCGAGCTTCTCCACATGCTCGTCGGGGTCGGTGGAGACCAGGGCGCCGGAGACGAAGTCCGCGTCGGACATGTCGGAGACCATGTCCTGCATCCGGGCCGGATCGGGGATGTTCTCGATGTACATCGCGGGCGGCTGGGTCGCCTTCCACATGCGAGAGCCCTCGAGCAGGCGCTCCTCGTCCTCCGCCCACGCGGTGGGGACCTGGAGGATCACCTCGCCCGGGTCACGCCCCGCCTCCGTGCGCGCGGCGCGGTAGGTCGCGAGGATCTCCGGCACCTTCTCGGGATCGGCGAGGGACCACAGCCCGTCGCCGTGGCGGGCGGCGACCCGGGCGGCCTGCGGCCCGAAGGCGGAGACGTAGAGGCGCGGCGGCTTCGCGGCGCGGGTGTAGAGCCTCGCCTTCTCCGTGCGGTAGAAGCGGCCGTCGTGGGTGACCTCCTCCCCGGCCCAGAGGCGTTCGATGATGTCCAGGCCCTCGTCCATGCGGGCGATCTGGTCGCCGACGGACGGCCAGTCGTCGCCCACGGGGACCTCGTTGAGCGCCTCGCCGGAGCCCACCCCGAGGTAGACCCGTCCGGGGAACATCTCCTCCAGGGTCATGAACGCCTGGGCGATCACCGCGGGGTGGTAGCGGTGCGCGACCGGGGTGACGCTCGTGCCGATAGGCAGGTCCTGCGTCGCCTGCGCGGCGGCGCCGAGCCACACGAGCGCGTTGCCCGACTGCCCCTCGGGCCACCACGGCTGGAAGTGATCGGAGCACGCGAGCCCGTCGAAGCCCGCCGCGGCGGCCTCGACGGCCTGCGCGAGGAGGTCCGAGGGCGGGAACTGCTCGTGGGCGGCGGCGAACCAGATCTGCGGAGCGGGCATGGCCGGGGTCTACCCCCCGGCCATCCCTTCACCTCACGGCCACTTCAGCACGTGGCCGACACGAACGCTCAGATGGGCTCGGCGAGGATCAGGCCGTCGCCGAAGCGGCCGCCGAACGCGTCCGCGTGGCCGGCGGGCGGCTCCAGGGGCTGGGTTCCCTGCAGGCGAACGCCCACCCAGACCTCGCCGCGGCGGAAGGCGACGGCGGCGGGGCCCGCGTCCTCGGGCGCGTGGGGGCCGGCGAAGGCCTCCTCGTGGCGGGCGCGGACGGCCAGGGCGGTGCGGATGAGAAAGAGCTTGTCGGGCTCCTCGTCGGAGCCCAGCAGGCGGCGGCGCTCGGCCCAGTCGACCGGGCGGCGGTTGTCGGGGTCGACGAGGGAGAGCGACTCGAGCTCGTCGCCCTGGTAGATGTCGGCGACTCCGGGACAGGTGAGCTTGAGCAGGGTCTGGCCGAGGATCGCGGGATGGGCGGCCGCCGCGACCCGCGCCGCGAAGGGGTCGAAGGACTCCCGGAACGGCGCGTGGTCGTAGAGCGCGCGGCAGAACGCCTTCACCCGTCCCTCGTGATCGAGGTCGGGCTCGATCCAGTTCGACGTGCGCTTGGCCTCGCGCAGGAACTTCTCGAGGTAGGCCTCCATGCGCTCGGGGGCGATGGGCCACGCGCCCACGAGGGTCTGGTAGATCGCGTACTCCTCCCGCGCGTCCGGCGGCTTCAAAGTCGCGTTGATCTCTCGCCACCGCGCCACGTGCTCGCGCCACTCCGCGGCCATGCCGGCCAGTGCGCCGATCCGCGCCCGCACGTCTCCCGAGCGCTTCGTGTCGTGGGTCTGGGTCACGAGCAGCCCGCGGGGGAAGCGCTCCGCGCGTTCCGCATTGCGCGCATGGAAGCGCTGCGGGGCGATGGAGAAGCGGCCGGGATCGCCGCCCACCTCGTTGAGCGCCAGCAGCCGCAGGTACCGGTAGAACGCCGTGTCCTCCACGCCCTTGGCCATCACGGGGGGCGTGGTCTGCTGGAAGCGCGTGACCCACCCGGGGTCGTGGTCGAGGAGGTCCCCCGCGATCGCGCGGTCGCCGGGAGATGGCGTCACCCCCGGGCGCACGTAGGTGCGGTACACCGGAAGCGACGCGACCGCCTCGGGCGTCGCGCCGGGCCCGATGCGCGCGACGTCAGGCGCGAATGTCGTCCGGGCCTGCTCGAGCTTGGCGGCGTCGCGAACCTCCTCCCACGGGGTCGGGTCCAGCTCGCGCCACATCGCGTCGAGCACCTCCTCTCCCGCCGGGTCCACCCACAGTGCCTGCACGTCGGCGAGGAACTCATAGCCCACGGTGCCCTCCACGGGCCAGTCGGGCAGGCGCTCCTCGGACTCGAGGATCTTCTCCACCCACACGTGGCCCACGCCGTGCTCGCGCAGGCGCGCGAGGTACTCCGCGGGGTCGGCGAGCCCATCGGGATGGTCGATCCGCAGGCCGTCCACGAGCCCCTCGGCCACGAGCGCGAGCACCTTCGCGTGGGTCGCCGCGAACACCTCGGGGTCCTCCTGGCGCACGCCGGCGAGGTCGTCGATGTCGAAGAAGCGCCGGTAGGCGCCGGTCTCCGGGTCCCAGTCGAAGAACTTCGCGCGCAGCGTCTCGTCGGCCCAGAACCGGTTCGCGTCGTCCGTGGCCATGTGGTTGGGGACGATGTCCATGACCACGCCCAGCCCGTGCTCGTGGGCGGCGGCCGCGAGCACGCGGAACGCGCCCTCTCCGCCGAGGTCCTCCGAGATACGGGTCGGGTCGACCACGTCGTAGCCGTGCGCGGAGCCCGGCCGCGCCTGCAGGCACGGCGACAGGTAGACGTGCGAGACCCCGAGCCCGGCGAGGTAGGGAACGAGCTCGGTGGCGTCGGCGAAGCCCAGCCCCGGGCCGAGCTGCAGGCGGTAGGCCGCCCTCATCTCACCCTCCGCAGGACCATGACCGAGCGCGAGGTGACGCCCAGCGGCTGCCGGGCGCCGACGAAGCGCCCCCCCGGCTCGGCCTCCGGCGCGGCGGTGTCGAGCTCGACCATCCACGCCCTCCCGAACCGGGGCACGGGCAGGGTGAACTCCACGTCCTCGAAGTGGGCGTTGAACAGCAGGAGGAAGGAGTCGTCCTCCACCGCCTCGCCGCGCGGCGTGCGGTCAACGATCTCCCGGCCGTTGAGGAACACCCCGAGCACGTGCCCGTCGGAGTGCTGCCAGTCGGCACGGGTCATGCGCCGGCCGTCGAGGCGGAACCACCACACGTCGGGTACGCCCGACTGGCGCGTGCGGCCCGCGAGGAACTCCGCCCGGCGGAACACCCGGTGGCGGCGGCGCAGCGCGATGAGGCTCCGCGTCCACGCCAGCAGTGCCTCCTGCTCGGGCTCCAGCGCCCAATCGAACCAGGAGATCTCGTTGTCCTGACACCACGCGTTGTTGTTGCCGCCCTGGGTGCGGCCCATCTCGTCGCCGCCGAGGAGCATGGGCGTCCCCTGGGAGAGCAGCAGCGTGACCAGGAAGTTGCGCTGCTGGCGGGCGCGCAGCGCGCGCACCTCCGGGTCGTCGGTCGGCCCCTCCGTCCCGCAGTTCCACGCGCGGTTGTCGTCGGTCCCGTCGGCGTTGCGCTCGAGGTTCGTCTCGTTGTGCTTCTCCTGGTAGGAGACGAGGTCGGCGAGGGTGAACCCGTCGTGGGCGGTGACGAAGTTGATCGAGGCGAAGGTCTTCCGTCCGTCGGACTCGTAGAGGTCCGCGGAGCCCGTGAAGCGCGCCGCGAACTCGCCCACGGAGGCCCGGCCGCGCCAGAAGTCGCGCACCACGTCGCGGTAGATCCCGTTCCACTCCGACCACAGGACCGGGAAGTTGCCGACCTGGTAGCCGCCCGGGCGGACGTCCCACGGCTCGGCGATGAGCTTGACCTGGGACAGCACCGGGTCCTGGTGGATCGTGTTGAGGAACGTGTGCAGGGGGTCGACGTCGTAGAGCTGGCGGGCCAGCGTCGAGGCGAGGTCGAAGCGGAAGCCGTCGACGTGGCACTCGGTCACCCAGTAGCGCAGCGAGTCCATGATGAGCCGCAGGACCGCGGGCTGGCGGGAGTCGAGCGAGTTGCCCGTCCCCGTGAAGTCCTGGTAGAAGCGCAGGTCCTCGGGCGTCAGGCGGTAGTAGGTGTGGTTGTCGACGCCCCTCAGCGAGAGCATCGGCCCGAGGTGGTTGCCCTCCGCGGTGTGGTTGTAGACGACGTCGAGGATCACCTCGATCCCGTGGCGGTGCAGCGCCTTGACCATCCCCTTGAACTCGCCGAGCTGGTCGACGGGACGATCCGTGGCCGCGTAGCCCGAGTGCGGCGCGAGGAAGCCGATCGAGGAGTAGCCCCAGTAGTTCGTCAGCCCGCGCTCGAAGAGGAAGGACTCGTCGGCGATGTGGTGGACGGGGAGCAGCTCGACCGCGGTGACCCCCAGCGAGACGAGGTGCGCGATCGCCGCTTCGGAGGCCAGCCCGGCGTAGGTGCCGCGGAGCTCCTCGCGCACGCCGGGGTGGCGGCGGGTGAAGCCCTTGACGTGCGTCTCGTAGATGACGGTCTCGTGCCACGGGCGGCGCGGGGGCTCGTCGCCGTCCCAGTCGAAGGCGGGGCCGATGACCACGCACTTGGGGACGGCACGGACGTCGTCCTGGTCGTCGAGGGCGAGGTCGGCGTCCTCGCCGCCGCCCCGCGCGTAAGGGAGCACGTTGGCCTCGCCCCACGCCCAGCCGTCCTCGATCGCCTTCGCGTACGGGTCGACGAGCAGCTTCGCGGGGTTGAAGCGGTGGCCGTCGTGGGGCGCGTAGGGGCCGCGAACGCGGTAGCCGTAGCGCTGCCCGGGGCCGACCCCCGGCAGGTAGGCGTGCCAGGTGTGGGCCGTCCGCTCGCGCAACGAGACACGCTCCTCCGCGCCGCGGGGGCCGAACAGGCAGAGCTGGACCGCGGTGGCGCTTTCAGAGAACAGGGCGAAGTTCGTGCCGGTGCCGTCCCAGGTGGGCCCGAGCGGGGAGGGGTGCCCGGGCCAGACCTCGCGGCTCATCGAACGACCGCCCCCTGCCGGGGTCCGAGCAGGCTCGCGCCCAGCACCACCTCACCGTCGACCGTGACGTCCTCGTCTCCGAAGTTCGCCACGAGGGTGAACGGACCGCGGCGCACCCGCATGACGTCGCCCGCGGTCTCGACCTCCGCCTCGCCGCGGGGCAGCCGGCGCCGCAGCGCGAGCGCGTCGCGGTAGAGCGCCGCGAGCTCCTCGTCGCGCTCGCGGGTGAGCCGGGACCGCAGGAACGTCTCCTCGGCCTGGGGATCGGGGACCTCCTCGCCGGCGAACGCCGCGAAGGCGGCGAACTCGCGCCGGCGCCCGTCCCGCGTGGCCGTGGCGATCTCCTCGTCGATGTGGTCGCAGAAGAACTGGAAGGGCGCGTCCTCGCCGTACTCCTCGCCCATGAAGAGCAGCGGCGTGAACGGGGAGAAGAGCGTGCACAGCGCGGCGAGGGCGCGGGCCTCGCGCGGGAGACGGTCGCCGAGCGCGCGGTTGCCCACCTGGTCGTGGTTCTGCGCGAAGACGACGAACTGGTCGGGCGCCCGGTCGAACGCGGGGGCCCCGAAGCGCTGACCGCGGAACTCCGACCATGTGCCGTCGTGGACGAAGGGGCGGCGGAAGGCCTTGGCGAGCTGGTCGACCGCACCGAAGTCCGCGTAGTAGCCCTCGCGCTCGCCCGTGAGCAGGGCGCGCAGCGCGTGGTGGAAGTCGTCGGCCCACTGGGCATCGTGGCCCCACCCGCCCACCTCCGCGGGCCGGGTGACCTTCGGGTCGTTCATCCCCGACTCGGCGATCACGAGCGCTCGGGGGAGCCGCTCGCGCAGCTCGGCCAGCAGATGCCGGGCGCTCATGTCGAAGACGGCATGACAGGCGTCGAGGCGCAGGCCGTCGAGGTGGAAGTCCTCGACCCAGCCCTGGGCGGACTGCAGGACCCACTCGCGCACGGGGTCGCACCCCGCGTCGTCGTAGTTCAGGGCGTCGCCCCAGAACGTCGCGTACTTCCCGGTGAAGTAGGGGCCGAAGGCGCTCAGCGCCTGCTGGCCCGAGGCGCCGACGTGGTTGTAGACCACGTCGAGCACCACGCCGAGGCCCTCGGCATGGGCGGCGTCCACCAGGCGCTGGAGCCCGTGCGGACCGCCGTAGGCGCGGTGGGCGGCGGAGAGATAGACGCCGTCGTAGCCCCAGCCGCGGTCGCCGGGGAAGTCGGCGACGGGCATGAGCTCGATCGCGGTGACCCCGAGCTCGGCCAGCTCGTGCAGATGGGGGATGACGCCGTCGAAGGTCCCCTCCGCGGAGAACGTGCCGACGTGGAGCTCGTAGAGGACGAGATCGCCACGCCGGGCGCCGTGCCAGTGCGCGTCGGTCCAGGAAAAGGCGCGGGTGTCGAGGACGGCGGACGGACCGCGCAGCCCCTCGGGCTGCCAGCGCGTGCAGGGGTCGGGCAGCGGGTCGGCTCCGTCGAGGACGAAGGCGTAGGAGTCGCCCTCGCGGGCCGGGACGGTCGCCGACCACACCCCGTGACCCTCCCCGGCGAGGGGATGGTCGTGGTCGCCGAGGCGCACGTTCACCTCCCGGGCGGCGGGGGCCCAGACGCGGAGCTCCGTGCGCGCGGCGTCCACCGGCCGGGCGCCGAGGGGGCGGGACCAGGGGAAGGTCAAGCCGGCTTCTGCGCCGAGAGGATCAGGTTGTAGAAGAGCGCGGGGGGCAGGTGGGGCTCGAGCAGGCGCCGGTCGACGTCCTGGAGGGCGAGGTACCCGCGGTAGGCGAAGAGCTTCCAGCCCATCGGGACCTCCTCCGGATCCGCCGAGGCCTCCAGCGTGCGGCTTGTCCAGCCGAACCAGTTGGACAGGAGCTCCTCGCCGCACACGCGGACGCCGGTCAGCCCGGCGTCCCGGGCCAGGGCGGCGAGGGTCGCGGGGTCGAAGGCGTGGACGTCGACCTGGGACTCGAGCGCGTGGTCGTCGGTCGGGCGAGCGCCATTGCCGTTCGGCGCGCGCGCGGCCGGGCCCGCCCGTAGCGCCGCCCGCCACAGGGGCGCGGCGAGGCCGGCGGCCCGCTTGGGGATCGCCGCGAGCCGGTCACCCTGCCGTGAGGGCTCGCCCGCGAACACGAGCACGCCGCCGGGCCGCAGCACGCGGCGGAGCTCCCCGAACGCGCTCGGAAGATCGGGAACGTGGTGCAGCACCGCGTGTCCCACGACGAGGTCGAACGACCCGTCCGCGAACGGGAGGTGCTCGGCGTCGGCGGCCGAGGTCTCCACCTCGAGCCCGAGCCGCGCGGCGTTGCGCTCCAGCATGGCGAGCATCCCCGGGGAGATGTCCGTGCACGTGGCGCGCTCGACCACCCCCGCGCGCAGGAGGTTCAGCGTGAAGTACCCGGTCCCCGCCCCGATCTCGAGCGAGTGCCCGAAGGGGCCGAGCTCGCCGCCGAGCGCCTTGTGGAGCTTCCCGAGCACCTGTCCGCGGCCCGTCTCGCCGAAGTCGATCGCCCACTTGCCGTCGTACTCGTCCGCGACGACGTCGTGGTAGCGCACGTTGACGTCGCGGATCTGCGCGGCGGTGTCGGGGGCGGTCATCGGCGGCGGAGTGTAGGGTCGCTGCGTGGGCTGGTTGACCTCCGTCCTCGCCTCCCTGGTGGCGGCCGGAGCGGCCTCGGGCCCGCCCGCGCCGCCGCCTCCGGTCCACCTCACGATCGCCGCCTCGGGCGACCTGCTCATCCACTCCCCGGTGTTCGACCGGGCGCGCGCCGACGGCGGGGGGCGGACCTACGACTTCCGCCGGATGCTCCGGCCGCTGCGCCCGGTCATCGCCCGGGCCGACCTCGCGCTCTGCCACATGGAGACGCCCATGGGGCCGGGCCCGCCGCACGGCTATCCCCTGTTCAACACCCCCTCCTCCCTCGCCCGCGCGATCCGGACCACCGGCTGGGACGTGTGCGACACGGCCTCGAACCACACGCTCGACGGCGGCGCCGCCGGAGTGGCCGGGACGATCCACGCGCTCGACCGCGCGGGCGTCCGCCACACGGGCTCGGCGATCTTCCGCTCCGGGTCTCGACGGGTCGTGCTGCTCCGCGCCCGCGGCGTGCGGGTCGCCTTCCTCGCCTACTCCGCGATCTCCAACGGGCAACGTGCGCCACACCCGTGGTCGCTGAACGTCGCCCGCACGCGGCGGATCGTGGCCGACGCCCGCCGGGCCCGCCGCGCGGGGGCGCGGGTGGTCATCGTCAACGTGCACTGGGGGACCGAGTACGTGCGCCGGCCGAGCCCCGGCCAGCTCGCGCTCGCCCGCGGCGTGCTCGGCTCGGGCGCGGTGACGGCCATCGTCGGCCAGCACGTCCACGTCGTGCAGGCCATCCGGTCCGTCCGCGGGCGCCCCGTGGTCTTCGGCGAGGGCAACCTGCTCTCCAACCAGAGCGCGGCGGCGGGGCTTCCCGCCGGCTCCCAGGACGGCCTCGTCGCGCTGCTGCGGATCACGGTCCGCGGCCGACGGGCGCGCCTCGACCGGGTCGACTACGTGCCCACCTACGTGCGCCACCCGGACTTCTCCGTGCTCGTCGGCCGCCACGTCCCGGCGGCCTCCTACGCGCGGACGGTCGCCGCCGCCGGACGCGGCCGCACCTGGGGCCCGCTGCCGCGATGAGCGGCGACGTGACGCGCGTTCTCGTCCTGTCGTGGGAGTACCCCCCGATCGTGGAGGGCGGGCTCGCCCGGCACGTGTGCAAGCTGTCGGAGGCGCTCGTGGCGCGCGGGGTCGGGGTCGCCGCCCAGACCGCGGAGGTCTACGCCGAGCTCGAGCGCACCCGCCCGCGCGTGCGTGTGTGACGCGGCGGACACGGCAGCCATGACCGAGACCACCGTCGCCCCCGACCCCGAGTCCGGCGCCTCCAAGCCCATCGCCGACCATGGCCTGCTCGCCGACTGCACCTCGGCGGCGCTGCTGACCCGTGACGGCTCGATCGACTGGCTGTGCCTGCCGCGCTACGACTCCCCGGCGGTCTTCGCCCGCCTGCTCGATCCCGACGCGGGTCACTGGTCCATCCGTCCCGTCGGCGCCTTCGAGGTCGAGCGGCGCTACCTGCCGGGGACGCTCACCGTGGAGACCACGTTCATCACGCAGACGGGCACGGTTCGCCTGCTCGACACGATGGCCGCCGCCCCGGGCCAGCGCGGCCACGACCTCGGCTACGCCGCGCCCCACGAGGTCCTGCGCGGCCTCGAGGGCGTGGAGGGCGAGGTGGAGCTCAGGGTCGAGCTCGCGCCACGACCCGAGTACGGCCTCGTGCGCCCGCTCGTCCGCCTGCGCGAGGGCGGCGCCGAGACGTTCGGGGCGCAGCCGCTCACCGTCTCCTCGCCGGTGCCGCTGGCCGTCGCGGACGCCACGCTGCACGCCACGTTCACCGTCCGCAGGGCCGAGCGCACCGGGTTCGCCCTGCGCTGGAGCTCGGGTGAGGGCCCGCACCGTCCGCCCGCCACCCCGCCGGGCGACGTCGGAGACCGGATCGAGGACACCGTCGAGGCCTGGCGCTCGTGGGAGGCCGAGCACGACATCTACGACGGCGACCGTCGGGACCTCGTGCGCCTCTCCTCCCGCGTGCTCAAGGGCCTCACGTACCGTCCCACCGGCGCGATCGTCGCCGCCCCCACGACCTCTCTGCCCGAGACCGTCGGCGGCGAGCGCAACTGGGACTACCGCTTCTCGTGGGTCCGTGACTCCTCGCTGACGATCGAGGCGCTCTACGTCGGCGCCTGCTCTGACGAGGCGTCGGAGTTCATCTCGTTCATGACCGCCGCCGCGGGCGGGCGGGCGCGCGAGGGCTCGCTGCAGATCATGTACGGGATCGGCGGCGAGCACGACCTCTCCGAGCGCGAGCTGCCCCACCTGCGCGGCTGGCGCGACTCCGCGCCCGTGCGCGTGGGTAACGGCGCCTGGGACCAGGTCCAGCTCGACGTCTACGGCGAGCTGCTCAACTCGCTCTGGCTCTACCGCGAGCGCCTCGGCGACCTCCACCCCGAGATCCAGGCCTTCGTCGCCGACCTCGCCGCCACCGCCGCCCGGCGCTGGACCGAGCGCGACGCGGGGATGTGGGAGATGCGCGGCGAGCCGCTTCACCACGTCGGCTCGAAGGTCATGTGCTGGGTCGCGCTCGACCGGGCGGTGAAGCTCGCCGACCGGCTCGGCGAGCACGCGGACACGGAGGCCTGGACGCACGCGCGCGAGGAGATCCGCGACGCGATCCTCGCGCGGGGGTGGAGCGAGGCCCGCGGCGCCTTCGCGCAGTCCTTCGACTCCGACGAGCTCGACGCGGCGGCGCTGCTCATGCCGCTCATGGGGTTCCTTCCCGCCGATGAGGAGCGGATGAAGGCGACGATCGACGCGATCGCCGACGGCCTCACCGACGGCGGGCTGGTCCTGCGCTACCGCAACGACGAGGGCGTCAACGCCGACGGGCTCGCGGGCGCGGAGGGGACGTTCGTCATCTGCTCGTTCTGGCTCGTGTCCTGCCTCGCGCAGGCGGGGGAGCTCGACCGCGCCGAGGCGCTCTTCGACCGGCTCACCGGCTACGCGAACGACCTCGGGCTGCTGGCCGAGGAGATCGACACGGCGAGCGGCGAGCAGCTCGGCAACTTCCCGCAGGCCTTCAGCCACATCGGGCTCATCACCGCCGCCCACGCGGTCGACCAGGCCCGGGGAACCTCGGCGTGAGCGACTTCGACGTCGTCGTCATCGGGGCCGGCCCGGCGGGGCAGCACTGCGCCGCGGCGTTGGCCGCGGGGGGCCTGCGGGTGGCGATCGCGGAGCGCGAGCGGGTGGGGGGCGAGTGCGACTACTGGGCGTGCATCCCGTCGAAGACGCTGCTGCGCCCAGGCGAGGCGCTCCACGCCGCAAGGGTGGCGCCGGGCGCGGCGGAGGCCGTCACGGGCGAGCTCGACGTGGCGTCCGCGTTGCGCTGGCGCGACTTCATGGTCTCGGACTACGAGGACGGGGCCAAGGCGGCGTGGCTCGAGGACAACGGCATCGCGTTGCTGCGCGGGGACGCGCGGCTCGAGGGCCCGGGACACGTGCGGGTCGGGGCCGAGGTGCACGGGACACACGACGTGGTCATCGCCACGGGCTCGGACCCGGTGATCCCGTCGGTGCCGGGCCTGCGCGAGCTCGAGGGCGTGTGGACGAACCGCGAGGCGACGGCGGTCAAGGAGATCCCGCGGCGGTTGCTCGTGCTCGGGGGCGGGCCGGTCGGCGTCGAGCTCGCCCAGGCCTTCCGGCGCTTCGGCGCGGAGGTCGCCCTCGTCGCGGGGTCCTCGCGCATCCTGCCGCGAGAGCCCGCCGCGCTCGGCGAGGCGCTCGGGGGCGTGCTCGCCGCCGAGGGCGTCGAGCTGCACTTCGGGCAGCACGCCTCGTCGGCAAGCGGCGAGAGCGGCGACTACATCCTGCGGTTCGAGGACGGGCTGGAGCTGCGCGGGGACCGGCTCCTCGTCGCCACGGGCCGGCGCCCGCGCACGGACGGCCTCGGCCTGGAGACGGTCGGCATCGCGCCCGGGAAGCGCGGGGAGGTCCCCGTCGACGCCCGGCAGCGGGCCGCCGAGGGCGTCTGGGCGATCGGCGACGCGAGCGGGATCTGGCCACTGACCTACGTCGGCAAGTACCAGGCCCGGATCGTCGCCGCGAATCTCCTCGGCGCCGAGCGCGAGGCCGACTACACCGCGGTCCCCCGGGTCGTCTTCACCGATCCCCAGGTCGCGTCGGTCGGAGAGTCCGAAGGCGCGATCACCGTCACGGTCGGAGTCCGCGAGGTCGCCCGCGCATCCACGTATTCGCGCACCTATGCCGAGGAGCCGGGCTTCATGACCCTCGTCTCGGACGGCGAGCGGCTCACCGGCGCCCACGCGCTCGGCCCCGAGGCGGGGGAGTGGCTCCAGCAGGCCACGCTCGCCATCCGCGCCCGGATCCCGCTTGACCTCCTCGAGGACGTCATCCAGCCCTTCCCGACGTTCTCCGAGATCTTCCTCGCCGCCTACACGGCACTGCGGGCCGAGCGGGGCGTCGCCTCGGCGTGACGTGGGCGGCGCGGGTCCTCGTCGCCGGGGGACTGGAGCCCGGGACGACGCTCGACCGCGCCCGCGAACTCGAGGTCATGGGTTGGATCCGCGAGCGCGCGGACGGGGGCTGGGAGTCCCACGTGGAGGGTGAGCGGTCGGCGGTCGCCGCGCTGATCTCGTCCTGGCCCGGGGCCGACGTTACGGAGGTCCGCGCCGAGGGCCACGAGCAGTTCGCGCAGCGCCGCGTGATGGCGGGGGTCTTCGTCGTCCAGCAGCACGCGGCGACGGCGCGCCACTTCGACCTCCGCCTCGAGGTCGACGGCGTGATGCGCTCGTGGGCCGTACCCAGGGGCCCGTCGCTGGACCCCTCGGCCAAGCGCCTGGCCGTCCAGGCCGAGGACCACGGCATGGCCCACAACGGATGCGAAGGCCGGGCGGGCGCGGGCGGCGTGATCGTCTGGGACCGCGGCGGCTACGAGCAGGGCGGGCGCGTGGCCTGGCCCGAGACGCTCGCCCGCGGCCACGCGGTCTTCGTCCTCCACGGCGAGAAGCTCCGCGGGGGCTTCGCGCTCCAGCGCACCCGCCCGGGGGAGAAGCCCCAGTGGCTGCTCATCAAGCGGCGCGACGACGAGGCCCGGCCGGGCTCGGACGTCGTGGTCGAGCGCCCGGCGTCCGTGGTCAGCGGCCGCACCCTGGACGAGCTGCTGGGGCGCTGAGCGGCCCGACGCCCGACGTCAGCGGGTCACGAGATCCTTCGCCTCGAAGCGCCAGCCCGACGGCGGGCTCTGCATGGCCTGCTCGCCCATGACGTCGCGCACCGCGCCCATGAGCGCCCCGTCGCGGAAGCGCAGGTACTCCTCCTCGGTGTCCCACAGGTTGACGATCTGTACCACGCCCTCCACGGGGGCGGCGGTATGGACCTGGAGCCCCGCGGGGTGTCCCTCGGCCATGGCGTGCCGGGAGACCTGCTGGTACTGGTCCCAGCTCGCCTGCTCCAGTGTGGTTACCACGACGTACGTCATCTCGGGCCTCCTGGTCTCGACGCTGGACCGAAGGCGAACCTACCACCCGGTCTCAGCCCTGTGCGGACTCGGACTTCTCGCGCCACGGGCGGCTTTCGGCGGAGGAGCCGGCCCTTGGCCGTAACCGCCGACGCACGGGCGTCAGGCGTCGACCTTCTCGAACGTGAACCGGAAGTGGTCCATGAGCTCGCGCTCGAAACAGACGAGGTTCGAGGAGTCGCCGCCCGACGTGAACGCGAAGCGGAAGTCGGGGCTGGTGAGCCACGTGGGGATGAGCCGCAGCTTGAGCAGCGCGAGCCGCGGGTCCACCTCTCGGTGCGCTTGTCCCACTGGCGGATCGTCTCGAGGTAGTCGACGCGGCCGCTCTGGCTCGACACGAGGCGGGAAGTGCGGCTCGGCGCAGCGCTCGACCTGCTCGGAGCCGAACGGGAGCCAGGAGCCGGGGAACGCCGCGACCATCATCGCGAGGTACCACGCGTCGGAGTCGCGCGGCGCGTGGCGGTCGATCTGCTCGACTCCAATCATGTTGCGACAGAAGACCATGGTCTGGAGGTAGAACCGGCCGCGCTCGGGGAGCAGGCCGGCGACGTGCGCGAAGAGCCCGCGGTAGATGTCCTCCTGGCGCCCGGCCGCGTAGTCCTCGGGCGAGCAGAAGTGCTCGAAGGCGCCAAGGCTCGCCACCGCGTCGAACGGGCCGAAGGTGTCGCGGGTGACCTCGCGGGCGTCCTGGAGGTGCACGTCGAGCCCGTGGCGGTGGCAGGACTCCATCTGCGCCGAGGACAGGGTGACGCCGACGCCGGTGGCCCCGGCGCGGCGGATGGAGTCGAGCAGCGCACCCCACCCGCAGCCGAGGTCGAGCACGCGCCGGCCGGGCTCGAGCCAGATCTGCTCCGCCACGTACTCGTGCTTGCGCCGCTGGGCCTGCTCGAGGGTCAGCGAGAAGTCACCGTCGTACTTCGCTCCGCTGAAGTCGGCCAGCTCCCCCAGGCTGAGCCGGATGACGCTGTCGGTCAGCGTGTAGCTGAAGTCGGATGTCGTTGCGCCCGGCCACGAGGCGAGACGCTAGTCCCCCGTGGGTCGGCGGGCGTGGAAGCGGAAGTGGTCGCGCTCGGTGGTGATCGCGATGTCCGCGAAGCCGGCGCCCGAGAGGCGCGCGGGAAGCGTCTCGGGGTCGATGACGACCCTCGTGTCCCCGACGTGGAGCAACGCGAAGCCGACGCCCCGCCCCGCGGTGTCGGTACCGGCGAAGACCCCGCCGGGCCTGAGGACGCGGAGGACCTCCGCGAAGAGCCGGTCCTGGGCCTCGGGGGAGGGGACGTGATGGAGCATGGTGAAGCAGACCGCGCCACTGAAGCGCCCGTCGGGAAACGGCATCGCCGTGCCGTCTCCGTCGACGATGTCGGCCCGCTCGCCGAACCGCCCCCGGAGCGGCCCCGCGAGCACCGGGTCGATCTCCAGCGCGGTCACGCGACCCGGCCGCCGCACGAGCACCTCGGTCGCCGGCCCGAACCCCGGCCCGACCTCGAGCACGTCCTCACCGAGGTCCAGTCCCGCGAGCGCCGGCGGAACGAGGTCATCGCGCACGTGGGTCTTCCACGCCTCGCGGTTGCAGTACCAGTGGTGCAGGCGGTTCACGGGAGAAGGGGGGCGGCGCGTCCGGGCCCGGGGCGGACGCAGGGAGGGGCAGATCGACGCTATCGCCCCGGCGAGGCCACGCCGCCGCTTCCACGCGAAAGCGGGCTCGGGCGGGCGCTATTGGGGACCCTCCTGGTCGGGAGTGCTTCTTGTCCATTCCGGCGTGATTGCCGCGTTGCCGGGATCCTTGGCGCGTCTAGAATTTCGAACATGGCGAGATCAGCTCGCGAGGAGGAGAGGGCGTTGTACAACCCCGAGGTGCTCGCCCTGCTCGACAGCGTGAGCGAACTGATGGAGAGCCCGGCGGGCGAGGCCATCAACGTGATAAGCGTCGGAGAGGGGGATGTCGTAGACATCGGCGCGGACCCGATCACCGACAATCTGCGGGCTTTGCTCGCGCCGTTCGGGGACCGGGTCCGGCTACATCAGGAAGGCCCTGCCCTCGCCTGCTAGGTCCGCTGCGTCGCGTCCTTCACGGTTCGCGCCGTTCGCCTGGGCGCCGCACACGGTTCGGCAACGTCCGTTGCGCTCACGCAAGCGAGGCTCGAAGGTCGCGGGCCTGGCCGAGAAACGGCAGGCGCCGCTGTCACGCGAAGTGGCGGGTCACGCGTTCGGTCGGGTCCAAGTCCCGCCGGGGCCCCACCAAACGCTGCCGCTCTCACAGCGATGGCGACGTCGTCCGCAGAAGCTCCGACTGCCGCTTTATACGAAGCCCAGAGCGTCAGACCAGGAAGCCTCGCTAGAGCTTCTTGTGCGAACCCGAGCGGCTGCCTAGCAGCGGGCCACTCGTTGCCGCTAGTGATCTTTCGCCGGAGTCGGTTCTGGGGGCGCGTCGGGGTTATCTGCTTGCCCGACGATCTGTCCACTCGAGAGTTCTTGAACGATTTTCGGCCACGCCTCAAGGGAGTCCTGGATCTTCGGTCCCGCACTGAATGCGACCCACACGACGCCGAGCGTCACCCAGACCTTTTGGACGGTCGAGGTCCGGCTCGTATGCGGATCTGCCTTTGCGACCACGGTGCCTGTGACGGCCTCGACCGCGCGACGAACTGCGTCGGGTCCCCCCACGTGCACATGCTCGACGGCCTCCCTCACCTGCATCAGCCGCGAGGCGATTGCTCGCCTGAGATCGTCGGGAAGCTCGTCCGAGTGGCGGACCTCGTCAATCAGGTTCGAGACTTGTTCCTGGAGTTCGTTCAGCTTGTCGTCGTCGGGCACCTCGCCCTCCGGTGCTAGGAGGTGAAGCTGGGCGGAGACGAGGGCGAGTGACTGGAGGGGCTCATCCCCTAGAAGCACCGCCGCCAGCTCTCGATTGAAGGGATGGTCGGGCGGGAAGATCGGTTTCGCCCATGTAGCGCGGAGACGCACAACCGGAGCGCGCAAGGCTTCTTCGCCGACGCGATCAACTGTTTCTTGGATCTGCCGCACGAGGTCGGCAACGCTGCCGATGTGCAGGATCACATCTCCCTCGGGAACCCCCAAGACAGTTGCCCACGCGAGTAGAAGCGATGCGCGAGGGTTCTGCTCGCCGAGCTGGTACAGAAGCTCGTGCAGTCGGCCAGCCGGATTGTCGTAGTACGGCACGGCGCGAGGCTACTTGGCGTTCGGCCGATGCAAGCGACCGTCGGCTGGGACGACCTCGCGGCAGAGTAGGCGGCAGTGGGTCTGAGGCCTCGACCTGCCAGTAGCGCCGCGGATCGCGAGCCGAGCTGCTCGTGAACGAACGAGCGGCCCAGCCGCTTTGCGCGAAGAGCGGCGTCGAGCGCGCGCCCGAGGTCGTACAGCCTGCCCGCGCGCACGAGCGAGAGCGCGTGACTCAGCTCGCCGATCTCGTTCACTCCGACGACCACGGCTCGCGGAAGTCGGCGTAGAGGGTCAGGCTCGCGTCGACGAAGATCGTCTGCCCCGTGACGTACGCCGCCTCGTCCCCAGGGGGAGCGGGCGTGGCAGGGGGAGTGGCTCGGCTGTCGCCTCGGGCTGAGCGGCGGGCGCGCGCCACCGAGGGTCGCACTCCTGGCCCGCGCGGGCTCGCCGCCGCTCACGCCTTCTCGAAGACCAGCCGGAAGTGGTCCACGAGCTCGCGCTCGAAGCAGACCAGGTTGGCGCTGACGCCCGAGGTGAAGGCGAAGCGGAAGTCGGAGCTCGTGAGCCACTTCGGGATGAGCTGGAGCTTGAGCAGTGCCATCCGCGGGTTCCGTGCCCCCGTGCGCCGGTTCCATGCCCCCGTGCGCCGGTTCCACTGATGGATGGTCTCGATGTAGTCGAGCCGCCCGCTCTCCCTGGAGACCAGCCGGAAGTGCGGCTCGGCGCAGCGCTCGACCTGCTCGGAGCCGAATGGCAGCCACGAGCCCGGGAACTGGGCGCCCATGAGCGCGAGGTACCACGCGTCGGAGTCCCGCAGCGCGTGGCGGTCGATCTGCTCGACTCCGATCATGTTGCGCCCGAAGACCATCGTCTGCAGATAGAACCGGCCGCGCTCGGGGAGCAGGCCGGCGACGTGCTCGAAGAGCCCGCGATAGACCTCCTCCTGGCGGCCGGCTGCGTAGTCGTCGGGGGAGCAGAAGTGCTCGAAGGCCCCGAGGCTCGCCACCGCGTCAAACGCTCCGAACGTGTCCCGCGTCACCTCGCGCGCGTCGTGGAGGTGGACGTCGAGCCCGTGCCGCCGGCACGCCGCGGCCTGCGCGGAGGACAGGGTGACGCCGACCCCGGTCGCGCCCAGGCCCCGGATGCTGTCCAGCAGCGCGCCCCACCCGCAGCCGAGGTCGAGCACGCGCCGGCCCGGACCGATCCCGATCTGCTCGGCCACGTAGTTGTGCTTGCGCCGCTGGGCCTGCTCGAGGGTGAGCGAGAAGTCGCCGTCGTACTTCGCCCCGCTGAAGTCCGCCCGCTCGCCGAGGGCGAGCCGGATCACGCGGTCGGTCAGCGTGTAGGTGAAGTCGATGTCCTTCCGCTCGGCCACGCCCTGAGCCTCAGGGGTCGAGCTCGCCCGCGAAGAGCGAGAACGACGCGCCCTGCGCGTCTCGCACCGCGAGGAAGGCGCCGCCCGGGACCGGCATGGGGCCCATGAGGACGGTGCCGCCCAGCTCCTCCACCTTCGTCCTCGCGGCGTCGAGCGACTCCACGGCGAAGTAGGGCTGCCAGTGGGGCGGGACGCCGGGAGCGGGCAGCGGCATCATCCCGCCGTTGGCGCCATCGGTGCCCTGGATCGTCCAGTAGCGCCCGCCGCTCTCGGGCACCTCCGCGACCGTCCAGCCGAAGAGCTCGGAGTAGAAGCGTGCGGCGGCCGCGACGTCGCTGGTCTGCAGGTCGTTCCACGTCATCGCGCCGGGCTCGTTGACCAGCCCGGCGCCCGGGTGCCGGCGCGGCTGCCAGGCGAGCAGCGTCGCGCCCTGCGGGTCGGCGAGAACACACATGCGGCCCGCCTCCATGACCTCGAACGGCGCCTCGACCACCGTGCCGCCGAGCTCGGCCACGCGGGCCGCCGTGGCATCGGCGTCGACGACCGTGACGTAGTTGAGCCAGGCGGGCGGCCGGCGCTGCTCGCGCTGCTCGGGGGACTGCCCGTAGATCGCGGCGACCGAGGCGCCCCCGACCTGGCACATCGAGTAGACCGCGCCCTCGCCGGCGGGCATGTCCTCGACCTCCCAGCCGAGGAGGCCGGTGTAGAAGTCCTTGGCCGCCGCCGGGTCCGGCGTGGCGAGGTCGGCCCAGCAGAAGGTCCCGGGGGAGTAGCTCGTGCGCGTGCCCATGGGACGCGACGCTAACCGAAACCACCACCAGGGTGCCTCCCGGTCGCGGTGGACGGTGTTACTCGAAGCGCATCGCGCGCGGCTTGCGGCGCATCCGGATGATCCGCGCCGGCACCCCCGCCGCCACGGCGTTGTCCGGGACGTCCTTCGTCACCACCGTGCTCGTCCCCAGCACGCAGTTGTCCCCCACCGTGACCCCGCGCAGGATGCACACCCCGTAGCCGATCCAGCAGTTGTGCCCTACGGCGACCTCGCGCTTGTAGATGCCCTGGAGGCGGACGGGTCGCTCGGTCTCCACGACCCCGTGGTCGAAGTCGATGAGCATCACGCGGTCGGCGATGACGCACTCGCGGCCGATCTCGATCCGGCGGAACGCCGAGATCGTGCACTCCTGCCCGAGGACGCTCTTGGCCCCGATGCGCACCTCGCCCTCGTGCACCCGGACCTTCGTGTCGTGCCCGAGCCACGACCAGCGGCCGAGGTGCAGCCGGGCGTCGCGACCGATCTCGATCTTGACCCCCGGGCAGATGAAGCAGATCCCGTCGGTGACGAGCCGCCCGCGGAAGCGCAGCTTGAGCCACGCCCAGCGCACCAGCAGCCACGCGTAGTTCGCCGAGAGCATCCGGTTGCGCCTCGCGAAGCGCCAGAACGCGAGCGGGCCGCCGGCGAGCGGCGCCGGCTCGGCGCGTATCAGGGGAGGGTCGGAGGGGAGGCGGCGCGAGCGGCGCCGACGCCGGCCGGCTGGGGGCGAGGCCACCGGCTCCACGGGGTCGGGATGCTATCCATCGGCCCCGTGCCCGCCGCCGCCGAGTCCCTCGCCGAACGGCTCCTGGCCGGCGAGCAGCGCGCGCTGGCCCGGGGCATCTCGCTGGTCGAGGACGACGACCCCGCGGGGTGGGAGCTGGTCTCGGAGGTCTATCCCCGGACGGGCCGGGCCACCGTGCTCGGCTTCACGGGCGCGCCCGGGGCGGGGAAGTCCACACTGCTCAACGCGCTGACGAAGCTCTGGCGCGCCGACGACAAGCGCCTCGGCATCCTGTCCATCGATCCCTCGAGCCCGTTCACCCAGGGCGCCCTGCTCGGCGACCGCATCCGCCTCAACGAGCACTTCCTCGACCCGGGCGTGTTCATCCGCTCCATGGCCACCCGCGGGGCGCTCGGCGGGCTCTCGGAGGCCGCGCTCCAGGCGGCGCTGCTCATGGACGCCGCGGGCTCGGACCTCGTGCTGCTCGAGACGGTGGGCGTGGGTCAGGCCGAGGTGGACATCATCGACCACGCCGACACCGTCGTGCTCGTCCTCATGCCCGGCTCGGGGGACTCCATCCAGGCGCTCAAGGCGGGGATCATGGAGATCCCCGACGTGATCGTCGTCAACAAGGCCGACCATCCCCTCACCGACACGATGGTCCGCGAGATCCGTGGCGTGCTCTCCCTGGGGCCGAAGACCGGCTGGCGGATCCCCATCGTGAAGACGGAGGCCGTCCGCGGGCGGGGGGTCGAGGAGCTCGTCGAGCGTCTGGAGGAGCACCGCGCCCACCTCGAGGCGGAGGGGACGCTCACGGAGCGCCGGCGGCGCAACCTCATGAACGAGGTCGTGGCGATCGCGGCCAACCGGATGCGCGCCGAGCTGGTGGCCTCCCTGCATGAGGACTCCGAGGTGCAGGAGCTCCTCGACGAGGTCGTCGCCCGCCGCACGGATCCCGCGAGCGCGGCGGGGCAGATCCTCGCCCGCTCGGCCGAGCGGGTCGTCGACTAGAGGC
>JAABUN010002991.1_pt1 | contig 27647 bp, 32 predicted proteins | sample 5559311 | NCBI WGS metagenome assembly JAABUN01 (sample SAMN10711877, study PRJNA513370) | rock metagenome | isolation source: Antarctica rocks | place: Antarctica: Victoria Land, Siegfried Peak sud
AGCTGGTTCAAGCGTACCTGGAGCATCATCGTCAGCCCTCGAATCAAGACAGGGACACGTTTGTCATAGAAGAGTAGGACTTTAGTCCATCTCAAACCTATGCACTTTCAGTGCATAGTCGTTTAGTGGTTACGCGAGAGTTTCGACCTTGGATCAGAACCCCGAGTTGCAGCAAGATGCGCTCAAAGCAGCGGGCTGCGAGAAAGTGTTCACTGACAGGATCACGGGCACCGCCAAGACACGACCCGAACTTGACAAGCTCAGGGAGCAGCTGCGTAAAGGCGATACGCTTGTGGTGTGGCGGTTGGACAGATTGGGGCGTTCACTTAAAGACCTCATCGAGTGGGTTTCACTGTTGGAGAGCGAAGGTATTGGCTTTAAGAGCTTACACGAATCGATTGACACCACGACCTCAGCGGGTAAGCTCATCTTTCATATCTTCGGCGCACTTGCCGAGTTCGAGCGCAATCTCATCCGTGAACGCACCAACGCTGGGCTGGCCGCAGCCAGGGCAAGGGGGCGTAAGGGGGGGACGCGCCAAGGCCCTCACCCTTAAACAAAGACAACGGGTGGTTGAACTCTGTGAGAACAAAGAGGTCTCAGTCAAAGAACTCTGCAGCATGTTCGCCATTTCCAAGCCGACGCTCTACAGTTATGTCAAGGAGAGCCAGACCCATGCTTAAGCTGACGAAGCATCTCGATCGTGTGACTACTGAAGGCTGTTATTTCTGGTCTGCGCTAACGACGTCAGTCAAGGGGGTAGCGGGGCGGCCGAGCAACCGCGTCAGGTCCTGGCTGTCGGTCTCGAGGTCGCCGTTGGCAATCGAGGCGTCGAGAGCTGCGACGAACTGCGCCGTTCCTTCGTCGAGACCGGCCTGCTGCAGCTCGGTGGTGTACTCCTCGACCGGCAGGTTACGGTATGTTACCGATCTGCCGTTGGTCTCACTGATGACTTGGGCGAGTTCGGGCAGGTCGAAGGCGGGGCCTCCGAGCTCAAAGGTCCGGTTCCCGTCCTGATCCTGAAGAAGTGCGACCGCCGCCACCTCAGCGTAGTCCTGGCGCGTCGCCGCGGAGATCCTGCCGTGGCCAGCTGCGCCGATGATCTCGCCGCGTTCGAGATACTGGCCGATCTGGTCGGTGTAATTCTCGGTGTACCAGCCGTTGCGTAGCAGCGTGAACGGCACGCCCGCGTCCCGCAGCGCCTGCTCGGTATCCTGGTGCTCGCCAGCTAGCGGGTTGGTCGTGTTATCGACGTTGAGCATACTTGTGTACACGATCCGGGATGCTCCCGCCGCCTTCGCAGCGGCGATGACGCTGGCATGGTGGAGGACCCGCTGGCCCGGCTCACTGCTGGAAACCAGCAGCACCCGCTCTACTTCGGCTAGTGCCACGCCCAGGGTGTCAGGGCGAGAGTAGTCTCCCTCTCGCACCTGTACGCCGCGCTCGGCTAGATCGGTGGCCTTAGCCGGACTCCGCACGATGGCGACGATGTCGGATGCGGGAACGCTGCGTGCCAGCAACTCTTGGACTGCGAGACGTCCGAGTTTGCCTGACGCTCCGGTGACAGCATATGTGATCATGGGTTAATCTCCTTAAAACGTTCGTTTGATGGTCTCGAGGCTGCACTCGCGGTGTCGGCAGTCGGGACCGGCCGCAGTTAGGGCGTCTGTTGCGGGCTGCTCGGTCAGGCTCAGGAGAACGCCGCGGCGTAGTCGGCGGCAAACTGCTCGAAAGAGCGCGCGGGCCTGCCCAGAATCCTCGGCACGTCCTCGGAGAGCCAGGCCGCGTCGCCCTCGGCGATCAGGCTCACCGCGTGGGCGTTCATCGCGGCTATCTGCTCCGGCACGCCGGCGCTGATCATCTCCTGCTTGTCCTCCCCACGCGTGCGCTCACCGAACACGATCGGGCGGCCGAGCACCTTGGAGAGAACCGCTGCCACGTCTGCGTAAGAGAGCAGCTCCGGCCCAGTGAGCAAGTATGTCTTTCCCGCGTGTGCGGCGGGCGAAGCAGTAATCTCCGCGGCCACCGACGCGACATCGCGGGTATCGACGAAACCGACCTGCCCGATGCCTGCGGAGGAGCCGAAACTGTTCATCTGTGCGATCGCGGGTGCCAGCATGAGGAAGTTCTGCATGTAGAAGTTGTTGCGTAGGAGGGTGTAGTCGAGCCCGGAGGCGATCAGCCCGGCTTCAATCTCGGCCTGTCCGCGTTGCCGGGCGATCGGCGAGTCCGGCGAGGCTTTGCTGGTTATCTTCACGACGTGTTCCACCCCCGCTCGGGCGGCTGCGTCGATGACGCCGAGTTCTTGCGTCGGCACTCCGCCAGGGCTGATAAGCAGAACAGTGCTGACGCTGTCCATCGCCTTCTCGAGACTCGCAGGCTTATCGAAATCACCCACGGCGAGCTCCGCGCCCGCCTTCGCCAGGGCCTGCGCTTTGAGTCGATCGCGCACCAGCGCCCGCACTGGCACTTCTTGCTGGCGCAGCACCCGAACCGCCTCGGAAGCCACTTTCCCCGTCGCCCCTGTTACTAAGATCATCAAATGTCTCCTTGTCTATCTGCTGTGAAAGTTTTAATTCATTCACTTGAGCTAGTATAATACATTTATTCGCCTGTTAGAGTAGTTCTTATGACAAAGCGTCCTCAGACCGAAGACGCGCGGCGAACTGGCGGCGAACGCACTAGGCGTCGGCTGATCGAAGCGGCGCAGAAGTTAATCGCCGAACGCGGCGAAAGCGCGATCCGTTTGCGCGACCTCACAAAGGTCGCGGGAACTAATCTGGCTGCCGTCCACTACCACTTCGGCAGCCTTGGCACGCTCCTCGCTGCGGCAGCGTCCGAGGCCGTAGAGCGCATCATCGAAGCACAGGTCGCCGCGCTCGAGTCGTTGCCACCCGACGCGACTCTCCACGAGATCGCCGCGGCCTACTTTCGTCCGATGGTCGACGCGCTCAGCGGACCGTCCAGCAAGGGGCGTCCCTACGTGCGTGTGCTCGCCCGGGTAACCTCGGATCCTCCTGAGGGGCTGGAGGACTGGGCCGAGACCGTGACAGGCCGTGCGCATCACGCGCTCGTCGCTCGGCTACGACCGGTGCTTCCTGGCGTGCCCGACGACGACCTCCTGTTCCGTGTTAAGTGCGTCGGTGGGATCCTCGTGGTGCTGAGCACGGCTGCCCTGGAGCCAGACCTGCAAGGCAGGTCGCCGGAAGCGGTAGAGCGAAAGCTCGTTCCGGTGATCGCCGGTGCACTAGCAAGCTGCTGACGTAATCTCTGCGGTTCCCCTAATCCAAGTTGGCGGACACGCGCGCCAATCATAGACGGTCGCGGTGCCCGCCTATTCGCCTAGCGGTGCCTCAAGGCGAGCGGAGTGGGCGCTGGTCTTGGTCTATTTCTTTGACCCTCCTGCATTAAGCGTGATTAGGTTGCGAAGGGGACACGCTGCCGCAACAGGTCGAGGTTAGCCCGCCCATACAGCTGCCGTTTGAGCGTTCTAAGCCGGTTGACCTGACCTTCGGTTTGACCATTGCTATAAGGTGTCTCCAGAGAGGCGCGGACAGCCTTGTACTTCTGCTTGAGCCCTTCGGTGAACGTTTGTAGGAGTGATACCGCTGGTCTGGGCTTCATCTAACCATGCGTCGCGGTCTCCGTATTTTTGTCCCCTCACTACTGAGTTACGTCGCGAGCACCAGATCATCATCTGTGCTCGTAAGCGGGTGACTTGACTTGGGCAGGATGCGGGATCATTTAAGCTCCGCAAAAACTCGATTAGATAACCGTGGGTTTCTGTTCAAATGCGCCCGCTGATTCATGCAGGCCGCTTGGCGACTAACTTGCCTCGCTTACCCGGAGCCCGCTCGAGGTCTTCAACCAGCCCAAGCACCCTAAGCCGCGCGAGCGCCGCACCCACAGCTTTGACGTCAAACCCCAGCGCCACCGCCATCTCCCGCTGCGAATAGTCCACGACGCCCTGCGGAGAGAGCCAGAGCCACAAGAGTTTGACGGTCGGCGCTTCGTCTTTGAGGCTGTCAGGTAATCCCGGCGCAGCAGAGCGGCGCGGCGGCATTAGGGAGCGTGGTAAAGTGTCATAACGTCCTCTGGATGGAGGCTTGTCGAGCGACCCGTCATAGTCAGGCTCACAAGCCTTATTTCGTGTTACACAGTTTACCCTAGTCCAGTTCACCCTCGGCGCAGCCGTTCAGCTCGATAAGCTCTGGATACTCGCCCGAGCGGACGTAAGGGACGCCTAAGCTGTAGCAAACCTTCTCAGCTCCTGGTAGAAGCGGTCCTAGCTCCAAAGTCTGCTTGGTCGGGCCGGTCATGCTAGGAACACCTCGCGTTGTGCTCTGGCGACCATAGAGCGAGAAAAATGATTCATAGTCGCCCCCGTGAACCGTATCAAGGTAGGCGTAAGCCAGGAGAGAAACCCCTTCGGGAACCGAGAAGATCGCTCTAGCGACAACACCCTCTGCAGTCTTTAAGAGCACGACGTTGGTGTTCACGCCGCCGTTATACGAATGGTGCTTAAGCAGTTCGACGCCACCTGAGCGGCAGGTACTTACGCCCGAGATGCCAGCGCACAAAAGTGCATCTTCTGGCGCGTCATAGTAGCCAGTGATAAACTCGGCGACGCCGCCCCCGGCGAAGGTAGCAGCGGTACTCGCGCTCCTTTTACAACTCGCTTTACCCTCTTCATATAAACAGAGTTTGCCGGTTGCAGAAGCACTTTCTAGCGCTTTATACCGCACCAGCGCCCGGTAGCCGAGGCCGTCTAGGTAGCGCAATTCGGTCGTCGTCTGGATACCTGCCTTGTCAGCCGTTTGACTAGCTAGCAAGATGTCTTGCTGAATAGCCCAAGCGTCGCCCTCACAAACCCGCTGTTTAAGCTCAAAACTGAGCTGGTCGCCCGAGGGCTCACTCGCTTGGAGGTTGGCTTCGATAAAAACGCAGAATCGCCCCGGCTGGTACACGTAAGGCGTAGTGAGCGTCGTCCGGCGCACCACCTCGCCCGCGTCCACGACTCCGTAACTCGCTACGAGTTTACCTTCGATGGTCTCGAGCCCGAGTCTTACGCTGCCCTCAAACGCCGCGTCTGTAACCGGCCACGAGAACGCCGCCACGCCCCGCGAGCGCGGCCCGGTGCTCTGGGCGTTGTAGTTACGCAGCTCGAGCGTCAGCGCCGGAGTGCTGATACTCTGCACGCCTAAAGCCTCGCCAGACGGCCCCAGCGTCACCCTTTTGCGTACCGAGACGGTATAAGCTCCGCCGTCATCACGCAAGACGTCTGTAGAGATCGGTTTATCAGTCACGCCGCTGCAACCCACCAAGACTAAAAGCACCCATCCTACCCACAAAAACCTGTATCGCATCTCTTCCCCCTCTCGCCTTACTGTTGGTATATTACCAACAGTTCGAGTGTAGCTGATTTGGGGAGGTCAAGGTGAGGGCAGAAGAGTTTGTGGGCAGAGACGCCGAGGCCAGAATGTTGCTGCAAAATACCGTGCAGGGGCACGCGTCGCTTTTGGTCGGTGAGGCGGGAATGGGTAAGAGTGCGCTGCTCGATTACCTTACCCCGGCGTTTTCCGACGTCGGCGTACCGATATTTGCAAGCCGGGTGTCGCCGTTCGGCAGTTTTTTACGTGAACTCTTCACTGGCCTCTGGGAAGCAGAGCTAGGGGAGGTTCAGACAGGCAACCTCAAAGAAGACTGGAAAGCGTTTGGCAAAATGTACAGCTCGAACGACGAGAAGGTCGTGGCACTTCTTAAGCAGCTCGAGGGGCTCCAGGGGGGCGGGAAAAAGATAATCGTTGTCATCGACGACACCGCCGGTTTAACCCTGACGACCCGTCCGTGGTTAGAACGGCTGACCGAGGTCACGACAGTCGTAGCAGCGACGACCCCCGACGCTCTAGCCAAGAAGGGGAGCAAGCGCTTCTAAAAACGCTTCGATGAGGTGCGGCTCGGCCCTCTGAGTAAGCAGGGTGCAGGGGAGCTTTTAGGCACGCTCGTCGCGCGTTACCGGGTGACCGCCGACGAACCCGAAATCTACCGCCGCCGGGTGCTCGACTTGGCGCAAGGCTCACCCTTTGAGTTAGAAAGGCTTGTCAAGTATCACGCCTCGCAAACGCTGGTGCAGACCAAAGAACTGCTCTCCTACGGGCAAAACTTTGTCGAGCGTGACGAAAAAGGGGTGGTGCTGGCCCCACTGGTGCTGCTCTTAGGCGCGTTCGCTATCGCCGCCCACTATATCGCGCACGCCCAAGGTGACACCGATATGGTCATCTTAGCGGCGGTTGGCGTGGGACTTATGGTGGTCTTTAGGCCGTGGTTACAGAGCAGCTTAAAGCCGAGGAGCCGGTGATGAGGCTCTCCCTAGCACTCGTACTACTGCTTTCGCCCCTAGCTTGGGCACAAGATGGGACGCTCGAGACGCTATTTACCAAAGGTGACTTGAAGGTACTCGAGCAGCTCGTCAGTGCGGCGCAGAAAAATAGCCCTGATGTGACAGTAGCCGAACACGCCCTAGCCCTCACTACACCCGACGCTGAACTTTTAGGCCGCCTCAGCCGCTCGCTCGATATTGGGGTGGGCGCGAACCTGGCGATGGACTACTACTCGCAAGCGTCGCCCACCTATAACATCTCGCTGTCTCTCGACGTGGTGGAACTGCTCTCGGCTGACGACAAACAGACCGTCTTGTCGGGCCGCGTCGCGCAGGCCAGGGCTCTGACCCGGTTAGCTGTGGTCGAAGCGTTTACCCGCCTGGTCGTCGCCCGAAACAGCGCCGAGAGCGCGGCCCAGGCCCTCGAGACCAGCGAGGCGCAGTTTCGGGCAGTGGGCAGTTTGCTCAAGGTCGGCGAGGTCACCCTGAATGACCAGCTCGCCGCGCGCTCTGCTGTCAGTAATGCCGCTGTTACCCTCCTAAGCGCCAACGCCGAAGTGATTGTGTCGCTCGAGGCGCTCGCCGGGACGGTCGGGATGACGGCTAAAGAGGTTGCAGCTTTACTTGCAAAAAGCGAAGCACAATGAAGCTTATGTTCGTTTTTCGTTCAAGAGGCGTCTGGCGCGCGTCTAAACCGAACGAGAGCGAGTGGCTCGAGCTGTTCGACTCCGACACGCTGCCTACCCCCTTTAAGAGTGAGACGCCGCAAGACGAGGTGGTTGCCGAGCTGAAGGTCAGAAATCCGGACTTTGACATTATTGTTGTAGCGGACGAGTGAAAGCAGATTCACTATGAAGGCTGCGACCCACGCCGCCTTCGCTGGGGTCGTCGGCGTGACCGCTGCCGGGTTCGGCGCACATCCCGGTACGGTCGGGGCGGGCGCGCTCCTGTTGGGGGCGCTCTTACCCGACGTCGATACGGCACACTCGGGGCTTGGGCGCTGGGTCAGGCCGGTCAGTACGAGGCTCGAGCGCAAGTTCGGGCACCGCACCCTCACGCACTCACTGCTCGGGACGCTCGTAGTCGCGTGCGTTTTCAGCTGGCTTTTGCTCTTAAACCCGGCTGCGCTGGTGTGGCTTTTGATCGGCTACCTGTCCCATCTTTTACTCGACACCGCCAACGTCTCCGGTGTACCGCTCTTATGGCCCTGGCGCTTACAGTTTTGGCTCGTCGGCAACCGGGCGTGGCGGGTTCCTTATGGCAGCCCGCAAGAGTTCGTCTGGTTCGGCGTCTTCTGCGCGGTCGGCGCGGCCCTTACACCCCTCAGTATCGACGGGGCTTCAACCCGTGGTTTCACCGGCTCTTCCCGACGCCTTACGGGGCGGTGTCGGACTATCTGCGGTGGGCCGACACGTATGAGGTCTTTGCGGTGGTCAACGGGCAGAACCTGCTTACGCGGGAGAGCATAGACGGAGCGCGTTTTAGAGTTATCGACGCGCCAGGCCGGGAGACGCTACTCGTTGAGGATAGAGCGGGACGCGCTTACACCGTGGGTCTGAGCGGGAGCGACAACATCCACTCGCCTTATGTGCGGGTCTACCGGGGCGAGGAGATCGCCGCGCCAAGCTACCGCCTCGACCTCTCGGGCCGTCTAGTACGCGACCTTATCGCCTCTTTGCCTAGAGGCGCAAACCGGGTCTACGTCACGGCTGAACTCGAGACCCAGGGAACAACCGAGCTGCCGCCAGTGCTGGGCTACTATCGGCGCATTGAGGCGAGTAGCGAAGGCTATACACTCAGGAGTGCAACAGTGGGCGATTTGCAAGCTATTGCCGGGCTCGCCATAAAGCAGGGTAGCGCCGTAGTTAGAGCAGAGTACAATCCGGAGAGTCCAGCACTTGAAAACCTGGCCTTGGCTACTCGCATCCCGAAACGCGAGACGCATGTTCTTACCATTCCTGACCTGCCGAGCTTGGCGGGACTGGTCGTTAAAGTCGGCGACCACGTAGAAGAGGGTCAGCTGCTTGCACGTTACGTTGACGACGAGGTGCTTGCCGAGCAGGAACTAGAGACAGAAGGAGCAAAAGCGCAGTTGCCTGCTCTGAAACGGCAGCTTGCCCAAGCCAAGAGAAATCACCAGACCAAGGTGCAAGGTATCAGAAACCGGTTGGGGGCGGCAAATGCGCTTTCTCGTCGCCTCGGACGCTTTGCCACGCTCTAGAGCAGTAACAGCGGCGGACGCGGTGACGCACCTCGAGCAAGCTGAGCAAGAAGCGTTGACGGCGTGGACTTCTAGGCTTTCAGACGTACAAGCTCAGGTGCAAGCGGCGCAGCTGGCAGTGCGGCAAGCCGAAAACCAGAAGCAGCAAACCGCGAATCAGCAGTGGGTAAAGTCGCCCCTTACCGGCCAGATTGTGGACATTCGCGTAACCGACGTAAGCGTGGGTGGGGTAACGCTCGAGGTTTTAGTTAACCAGATCACGCCCGTGAATGAGCGAAAACATACATCGTTTGCAGCTACGCCTTGATCGCTTAGAATTTTCCGCCTAAGAGCCCGGACTTTTCGTTGAACGCCTTACAATTAGTTCGATGGGTAAGACAAGCTCCTTGGTTGGACGCCCCGGGTTACTTATACGTTCTAATAACATGGCTGTAGCTTTTAACCCAATCTCAAAGGCGGGCTGCTTAACTACCGTCAAGAAGGGATCAAGCAGAGAAGCAATCTCAAAGTCATCAAAAGTGGCAAGAGCAACGTCGTTTGGCACCCGCAGGTTATGTTTACGCAAAGCCAGCAGTGCACCTACTGCAACCATATTGTTTGCAGTAATGAGCGCATCGGGAAACTTCTCGTCTTCTTGAACAAGTTGGTCAACGATCTCAAAGCCACTCTCACGGTCATAACGTCCAGCTAGAAATCGTTCGGCAAGCCCGGCCTCCTTAACTGCTTTTCGGTAACCATCAAGACGGTCAACAAGCGAGGAAGTACCGAGATAACCGCCGACAAAAGCGATATTGCGGTAACCCTGATCAACCAAATGCTCTGTAAGTAGGTAACCTCCCAAAAATGTGTCACCTCGAACAACGTCGAAAGCGTAACCAGGCAAACGCCTATCGATCAGCAAAGTGGGGACACCCTGGCTACCGAGAACGTCTAGGTTGTGCTGCGCGCCGTATGTCGGAGCTACAATGACGCCTTCGACACGTCTAGAGATAAAACCTTCAAGGTACCGTCGCTCTTTCCTTAGGTCTTCTCTAGAATTGCCTAGCAGCAAAGTGTAACCAGCCTGTTGAGCTGCTTCTTCTACTCCCGCAGCTACCTCCATAAAAAAAGGATGGCGCATATCTGCTAGTACTAGTGCCAGTGTTTCTGTGGATCCGCGCGTCAAGGCGCGCGCTGTAGCGTTTGGAACAAAGTTTAGTGCTTCAACTGTAAGCTTTACGCGTTCGTACATTGTTTGAGAGAGCGTCTCCGGGTGGCTAAAAAACCGTGAAACGGTCATCGCACTCACACCGGCTGCCGCAGCTACTCCGGCCATAGTTTGTCCGTGTAGATTACCTGTTGTAGTCGTTTCTCTACTTGACATACGGTATCTTAGCGTATTATTGTTAGCGCTACCAATACCGAACACGCCGATTTTTTCGGACGTTCATGCTTTCAGCTGGTTTTCTTCAAAAGCCACTCTGTTTGCAGATTAGGAGGGTTGACTATAGCTCGTCGAAGCTTCTCTTAACGATTTGCAGAGGCTTTCATCCTAACGTCGCTAAAACCGATTATTCGATTTGAATCGAGGAAAACATGCAGAATCTCAGGCGGTTTATCTTTCTTCTCAGTATGGTGCTGGCCAGTTTGGGAAATGCTCAGAACGACTTCTTGTTAGGCATCGTATCGATCTCGCCTGCTGAAGCCAACAACGCGAGGTTTATTAAGGGAGCTGAGGAGCAGGCCAAAGAGTATGGCTGGACCGTTCAAGTTATTGACGCTCAAGGCGCGGCCGACCAAGCAAACACAGCGATTCAAAATCTAGCAACGCGTAAGGCGGGAGCCATTATCGATATGGTGTTTCCGACCACTTCGCTTGGTGGCGGTTTGGCTGCAGCTGAAAGAGCGAATATACCCGTTGCGACCTGGGGCGGGGGCATGGGGGGCGGCGTAGTAGCTATCAACGGTTCTGGTGGTCCTATGGCTGTCCCTGTGGTAGAAAAGATGGTCAAAGATATGGACGGCCAAGGTTCGATTTTAGCGCTTACCTATCATACGGGCCAGGTATGCCGCGAGCGTGAAGAAGAGTTAGATAAGATTTTGCAGGCATATCCTGATATCACCGTTACAAAAAACGAAGTGCGTATTCCTGGTTACTTGCAAGACGGAGCACAGTATGCTTCTGCGTGGCTCGCCTCACATCCCGCCGGAAGAGAACCATTAGCAGTTTGGGGATGCTGGGATGACCCAGCTCTCGGCGCAGTCTCCGCCCTACGACAGCAGCGTCGTACCGACGTTAAGGTATACGGGATCAACGGAAATGCCGATGCTATTGTTGCTGTTCGCGACGGCTTTATGACCGCTACTGCTTGGCAGCAAAGCCGTGAAGAAGGCAAGCTGCTAGTACAGACGATCCAAAAAGCTATTGACGCGGGCGACGCCTGGGAGCCGAAAGCTGTAGAAATACCTGCCATCGTGGTGACAGCCGAAAACGTCGAGCAGTTTCTAAGTGATCACCCTGACGCAATAGGTCAGTGAAGCAAGGTTCGCGAAATAAGGCTGTTGGAACACACTATGTTGGTTTCTGAAACACAGCATGTTGAAACACGGCATGTTGGTGTTAAGACGCCAGGTACAGAAGACCGTTCTAAGCCTATTATCGACGTTGCTGACTTGCAAAAATCGTTTGGCGGCGTGCGCGCGTTAAAAGGTGTCGCCCTTAAAATCTACCCCGGTGAGGTACACGGGCTTGTCGGCGCTAACGGCGCTGGCAAGTCCACCCTTATCAAGATACTGGCAGGCCTCGAGACACCTGATGAAGGAACCCTTACTATTGCGGGTGCGCCCGTCAACATTAGCAATCCGCAACACGCTACGGCACTAGGGCTAAGCTTTATCCATCAAGAGTTAAACCTTGTACCTCACTTCACGGCTATTCAGAATATGACGTTAGGGCTTCCTAAACCAACAAGGTTGGGTTTGATTAACTGGCGCAAACTTAAAGCGGAAGTTGCTGGTGTCACACAGCGCTTAGGTATCAATTTTTCCCTGGACACACCTATTAGTGAGCTTAGTGTCGCAGAGCAGTGGCTACTCTCTATCGGGCGGGCACTTATCCGCCGCTCCCGGTTTATCGCGATGGATGAACCCACCGCGTCGCTTTCAGCAGCTGAAAGCGAGAAGCTTTTCGCTGTTGTTAAATCGCTTGCCGACGATGGTATCGCTGTTCTTTACGTGTCGCATCGCCTCGAAGAAGTTTTAGCTTTATGCGATAACCTTACTGTCTTCAAAGATGGCGAGAGAGTCCTTTACAAACCGCGCCTTGAGATGACGAAAGCAGAACTAATCAGGGCTATTGTCGGAGCTGAGCTAGTTAAAACCCCCGAGTCCAGTAGAGGGTCAGCTAGCCTCGGCAAAGTCGTTCTAGAACTCGACCGAGTGTCTCGCCTCCCAAGAGTTAAAGATGTCACGCTAAAGGTACGCCAGGGTGAAGTACTTGGACTTGCTGGACTGGTCGGGGCAGGCAGAACTGAACTAGCGCGTGTCATTTTCGGGGCCGACGCTCTAGAAGAGGGCGAAATGCGCTTAGAAGGTAAACCTTTTTCCCCAAACTCTCCACATGAAGCTGTAGAGCTTGGGGTGGCTCTTGTACCCGAGGAACGGCGCTCTGAAGGGCTTGTGCTCGACCGCAGTGTGGCGTTTAACCTTAACCTTCCGTATCTACGTCCAACCCGTTTGCTGTCAGCGTTCCCACTTACCGGCGTACAACAAAGTAATCAGCGTGCTCAAAGCATTATTGACCGCCTTAGCATCAAGACAGATTCGGCAGCGACTCCCGTTCGGCAACTTAGTGGTGGCAACCAGCAAAAGGTCGTGATCGGCAAGTGGCTTACTCGCAATCCCAAGGTTCTCATTCTCGATGAACCGTCCCGCGGCGTAGATATCGGAGCGCGTACTGAAATCCACAAAGTTATTCGTGGACTTGCGCAACAAGGAAGCGCTGTAATTGTCATTTCGTCTGATGACGACGAACTTCCTGAGCTGTGCGACCGCATTGTCGTGATGGTAGAAGGCCAAGTCGCCGGAGAACTAAGCGGAGAAGACATTCGAAAGGAAAATATTTTGCAGCTTAACTACGGCCCACCAAGTAGCGGTAACGGCGATGCAGTCTAGTACGCCCCACGCTAGCAGCCGAGCACAGCAGAGGGCGTCACGTCGCCGCGTATTTGCGTTTCTCGCAAAGTACGGAACGATCATCGGAATGTTTGTCATGATCGCCGCCTTCGCTGCTGCTGCTCCGACTTTCTTCTTTACGTTTTCGAACTTTGTAAATATTCTTAATCAGGCTGCGCTCACTGCAATCATTGCCGGTGGTTTGACGGTGGCTGTTATTGTGGGCGAACTCGACTTGAGTATCGGTAACGCGGCTTCGTTTGCTGGCGTACTTGTTACTGGCTTGATGGTTCGCCAAAGCTTGTCCCCCCTACTTGCTATCGGACTTGTTTTAATCGTGGCTGTTTTGATCGGCTTGATCAATGGCCTGATCGTGTCGAAGCTCCGGGTTAACAGCGTCATTGCGACCCTCGGCACGGGCAGCATTATTGTAGGACTAAACTACGCCTACTCGACAGGTGCCCCAATCGCTACGGGAGTGCCAAGCGGCTTTACCGATATCTCGCTCGGTTCTACCTTCGGAATCCCTAATAACATCTTGATCATGCTGGGTGTCCTGATTCTTTTGTGGCTTCTTGTCAACCGTACCGAAACAGGGCAGCGCATCCAGGCGGTAGGCGGCAACGTTGAAGCGGCACGGTTATCTGGTGTTCAGGTAGACCGAATCAAGATTTTGGCTTTTGTCGTCGCCGCTGTTGCTGCTGCACTTACAGGAATTCTTTTGGCCTCACTTATTGGTAGCGGTACAACGACTGCGGCCGACGCTTATCTGCTCAACTCTTTCGCCGCCGTTTTCTTAGGTTCCGCTACGCTGCGCGACGGTGAATTCCACGTTCCAGGAACGTTTATCGGCGTGCTCATTATCGGTATCGGCTTTAATGGGCTCGCTATCTTCGGCGCTCCCACCTTTTATCAGTACGTCTTCCAGGGGGCAATACTGGTAACGGCTGTTGGACTTAGCACCGTAGCCAGGAGATACTCAAAGTGACCACGCGCTTGCTACCCAAATACAAAGATTTGCCGCTCGACGCGTCGAAACCACCTCGCTCTGCTTGGGGACTTTTTGGAGACGACGACGAACTCGGTACGATTAACCTGCTGACCCCTGAGCGTGTCGCTAACGCTGCCCAGTTGGTACACACGGGTCACGTCTTCTCGCTCAATTGGGACGTTGAGAAACCCAACCCCCCAATCCTCGGCAGAAGGCCGCTCGAGCATCACATCATCGACTTGAAACCAGGCGCGGACGACTTTTACGACAACTTTTTTCCGCAAGCATCGAGTCAGTGGGACGCCCTGTGCCATATGCCCCATCCACACTACGGCTACTACAATGGCCGCACGCAGGCAGATATCACCGGAGAACCCGGCAGCCGTAATGGGATAGAGCACTGGGCGCGCCGAGGCGTCGCCGGAAGATTTGTATTACTCGATGTCGGACGCTACCGTGAGGAGAGCGGCCGCCCCTTACGGTTTGACCAATCCGACGCGGTAACACCCGAAGATTTGGACGGGGCGTTAAATCGTCAAGGCGTCGAGCTCGAGGTGGGTGATATCTTACTCATTCGCTTCGGCTGGGTAGGCTGGTACGAACGCGCCACGTCCGTAACGCAGGAGGCTTTAGCGCGCGCGGGCCAGAATCTGCGTACCCCCGGACTTACAGGCACCGAGGATATGGCCGAGTGGTTATGGGATCACCATCTTGCCGTAGTCGCGTGTGACGTACCTGCGCTCGAGGTTCTTCCTAGCGGACCGTGGAACTCACCTGACCCAGTTTCGACCTATGACAACTACCTGCATTTTCGCATCATTCCGCTTCTTGGGTTTGCCGTCGGCGAAATGTTTGTTCTCGACGAGCTTGCCACCGATTGTGCCGCAGACGGCAGGTACTGTGGACTGTTTACAGCAGCGCCGCTCAATAAGCTTGGTGGCGCAGGTTCGCCTGCTAACGCCTTGGCTTTTAAGTAGGAGAAACCGTGAACCGTTCGGACATCAATGATATTTTGACTGAAGCAGCTACTTTTATCCGTGGACACGGCTTTAATCTTCCGCCTTTTGCGACCTGGACGCTTGACGAGTGGCAGAGCGCAACCGATATTGCCGGACTCGTACTCCCACAGCTAGGTTGGGATATCACTGATTTCGGGAGTGGCGACTTCTCAAACTCCGGTTTAGTACTCTTTACTCTGCGAAACGGCGTTCGCACCCAAGTCACTGGCGTATCTACTAAGGCTTACGCCGAAAAGCTACTGGTTGTCAGAAGAGATCAAGTGACGCCGATGCACTGTCACTACCGCAAGACCGAAGATATCATCAACCGTTCCGGTGCATCTTTAGTTATCAAACTTCGTTCAGGTTCCCGCGAAGGTAGGGTTAGCGACGTAGACGCGACCATCTTTGTAGATGGCCAAAAGCGGAGCGTTCCCAGCGGCGGGTACATTACCCTTAAACCCGGCGAAAGTATCACGCTCGAGCCTTACTGCTTTCACAGCTTTTGGGCCGAAGGTGGAGACGTCCTGGCGGGCGAGGTCTCGAGTATCAACGACGACACGACTGACAATTTATTTTTAGACGCTTCGGGGCGGTTTCCCAAAATCTCGGAAGATGTGTCACCCATCAGATTGCTAGTAAGTGACTATCAGCTACTTAGCAACACTCTAAAAGAGGAGTCTGCACTGTGAGCGGTGGGTCAGATACTTACGAAGTGTTTATCATCGAGTACGCCAGGAGCAGAGACCAACCTGTCGCCAGTTTGCTGCTAGGGGTTTACGATCAGGGCGACGTTGATCTGCCCTTTTCTTTCGTGCTCGCGAAGAACGATCAGCGCGTGGTTCTCATCGATACCGGTTTTATGCGCGAAGGGCGTAAAGAAGTGATGGCAGAGAAATTTGCTATTGCCGAGTGGGTCTCTCCGCTACGCCTCCTCGCCACTCTCGGCGTGACCCCCAAACAAGTTACGGATATCGTCTTAACGCACGCTCATTACGACCACATGGGCTCTATCGAACAGTTCCCTAACGCCCATATCTATCTGCAAAAGCGTGAGCTGCTCCAGTGGGTCGAGGTCATGGCTCTCCCTAAGCAGTTTGATTTTTTAACGGCAGCTCTCGATCCGGATGATATACACAAAGTTCTTTATGCAGCTACAGCACACCGAGTTACTTTACTAGCGGGCGACCAGCGCAACCTTTTGCCCGGGATTCATGTGGTTCTTGGGGCCGATTCTCATACCTTTGGCTCACAGTATGTCCGCGTCAACACGCGCGAGCGCGGCGAGGTTATTGTTGCGGGCGACTGCGCATACAGCTACGCAAACTTTACCGGCCTTAACGGAAGCGGAACCTATATTCCTTTAGGTTTCGGCGTAGGTAGCCATTACGAATCGCTCAAGGTCATCGACCGGATGATGCAAGACGTTGACGGTGACCTCGGCCGGGTGATCGTGCTGCACGACTTTGAGCGCTGGACACGCTTTTCAGAAGTCGCTCAAGTTGAAGGGTTCAAGATCGCCAGGGTATAGCCGAAGCCTTCTATAGACTCGAATCACAAAGCTGAGGACGCTGCCTTGGCGGCATTTGCACTGTAAGACTGAGCGGTACGCTAGCATCCCGCGACGTCACGCTATACCGTATGTAATCATCAGTTTAGGGTTGATGTTGGCAAAAGACGTCATAAAGCTTGCTACAACGTTTTCCCTATATAGCCGAAGCTGAGGCAGGCCATTAGCTGAAGCAAGTTCTTGAGAGGTGATGATATGAAACGAAACCTGGTATGCCTACTTTTTTCTCTCTATTCAGCCTGGGGCTCGCACAAAACGAGTCGCGCATCGTGATCGGCCTTCAAGCTGAACCCGTGGCCCTAGACCCGGCGCAACTGTCCGACTATAACTCCTCGAGGGCCGCCATGCCGATGTTCGAAGGGCTTGTCCGCTTTAAGAGCGGCAGCACCGAAATTGAGCCCGCGCTCGCTGAGAGCTGGGAGGTTTCTAATGACAACCTTACCTATACTTTCAAGATTCGCAAAGGGGTCGCGTTTCATGATGGAACGCCGGTAGACGCCGCAGCTGCCAAGTTCTCTTTCGAGCGCCAGATCGATCCGAACCATCCGTACCACGACACCGGGGAATTTGCCTATGCAGACTTTACGTTAGGGACGATCAAGTCTATCAAGGTTCTTGACCCCATGACCCTTCAGATTACGCTTAAAAACCCTTTTGCTCCCTTTTTGTCGAACCTGGCGATGCACGCGGCTAGCCTCGTGAGCCCAACAGCGTTAAAGAAGTATGGCCGCGATTTCGCCCAAAATCCTGTCGGCTCTGGCCCTTACCGCTTCGTGTCGTGGGAACGCGGTACCGAACTTGTACTTTCACGAAACGAGGACTACTGGCGCGGTGCTCCGAGCGTCGAGCGACTCGTGTACCGTCCTATCGTCGAGGATCAGGCGCGCTTGGCCGCGCTAGAGTCGGGTGAGATTGATTTCACCGTCAATCTGCCCGTAGACGACCTGCCCCGCCTGCGCGAGGACGCCCGTTTTCACTTCGAGGAACAGGCTGGGATGCACACTTGGTATGTGGTCTTCAACGTCAAAAAGAAGCCTTTCGACAACCCGCTAGTGCGTCAGGCCGTAGCCTAGTAGCCTACGCCATCGACCGTCAAGCTATCGTCGAGGCACTTTTGGGCGGAACCGGCGAGCTAGCCCAAAACCTTTTGCCACCCGTTATTTGGAGCTACACCGAGGATGTTGAGCAGTACCCCTACGACCCCGAAAAAGCAAAGGGGCTCCTCGCTGAAGCGGGTTATCCAGACGGCTTTGAAGTAGACTTTTGGATTCCACAGTCGGGTTCCGGGATGCAGCAGCCGATTGCGATGGGCACCGTTATCCAAGACTTCCTCAGCCGCGTAGGAATTACCGCAAATATCCAGCAGTTCGAGTGGGGTACCTACTTAGACCGTGTGATCGTACCCGAAGACCAAGCTGAGAGCGTCCCTGCAATGTTCGAGATGTCGTGGGTTGGTGACAACGGCGACCCCGACAACTTTCTCTACATTTTGCTCTCAGGCGATCAGTTCCCGGCCAACGGCTTTAACCTTGGCTACTACAGCAATCCCGAGGTTGACGGGATTTTGCGGACAGCGAGGCAGACGACAAGTCAAGCGGAGCGGACGCCCCTGTACGAACAGGCGCAGCGCCTCCTCATGGCCGACCTGCCCGTCGTACCGGTAGACCACGAGTCGCAGATCGTTGTGATGGACAGCAACATCGAAGGTTTTACGCCGCACCCGACCGGCGTGTTTCGCTTTGAGACCGTTCAGCTTACGCAGTAGAAAGGTTTATGGGTCCCTACCTTTTGCAACGACTTCTCGTTACCATCCCAACTCTTTTTGGGGTAAGCGTGCTGGTCTTTTTGACCTTGCACCTTACCCCGGGAGACCCGGCGCAGGTCATTCTAGGTCCCAAAGCGACGGCGAGTTCCTTAGCCGATCTCCGCCGTGACCTCGGCCTAGACAAATCTATCCCGGTTCAGTATGGGCGCTGGATAGGGGGCGTCTTCACAGGTGACTGGGGACGGAGTATTCAGCTAAAAACGGAGGTGTTGCCGCTCGTGTGGACACGCTTTAAGGCAACGCTTATTTTGTCTGCTGCGGCTATGCTTTTCGCAGCGAGCAGCGGCATCCTTTTAGGTGTTATGTCGGCGGTGCGCTCGGGTGAACTGCTTGACCGCGCCGCCATTGCCACCACGCTAATCGGTTACTCGCTGCCCGCATTTTTTCTCGGCTTACTTTTACAACTCGCCTTTGGCTTGTGGCTCGGTTGGTTTCCCGTTACGGGGATGCATCAACCTGAGGGGGGTGGCCGTGCTGGACCTTCTAGCGCACCTTATCCTCCCCGCCATAACTCTTGCTGCGGGCATCAGCGCGCTCATTGCCCGTATGACCCGCGCAACTATGATGGAGGTGCTTTCGCAAGACTATGTACGTACAGCTCACGCCAAGGGTTTGCAAAAGGTTTCGGTCGTGTTTCGTCACGCTTTTCGCAACGCCTTTATCCCTATTTTGACGATCTTGGGGCTTCAAGTCGGCTACGTTTTGGGAGGTGCAGTGCTGGTCGAAGAAGTGTTCGGTTGGCCTGGTGTCGGTACGCTTGCGGTCAACGCTATTCTCGCGCGGGACTTCCCGCTGGTTCAGGGCATCACCTTACTCGTCGCGCTGACCTACGTCTTGGTCAACTTAGTGACAGATGTTCTCTACACGCTGGTAGACCCGCGCATCTCATACGCATGACCGCCAGCACTGCGCCACGGCCCTCACGCCAGCCGTCGTTCTGGCGGCTCTTCTTGCGAGAACCTATCACGATAGTTGCTTTTGTCCTATTGCTTATGGTGGTGCTAAGCGCCATCTTTGCGCCTTATTTAGGTTTGTCAGACCCGGCAGAGGGCAGTCTTATTGACCGCTTACAACCCCCTGGAAGCGCGGGGCACATCTTGGGTACAGACGAGTTAGGCCGCGACCTGCTTTCTCGCCTTATCTGGGGTGGGCGCATCTCGCTCGTTGTGGGTTTTGCTGCAGTCGGTTTTGCCGCGTTCAGCGGGGTCACGCCGGGGCTTTTGAGCGGTTATTTGGCGGGCAAATTCGATTTCTGGGTGCAGCGTTTTGTAGATGTGCTTATGGCGTTTCCTTACATTCTACTCGCGATTATCGTGGTAACGGTTTTGGGTCCAGGGCTGGTCAACACCATGTTTGCGATCTCTATTGCCGGTATTCCGTACTATGTGCGGATCGCTAGAGGAAGCGCGTTAGCATTACGCGAAAGCGAGTTCGTTACAGCCTCTCAAGCAGCAGGCGCACCCACGTGGCGCATCTTGGTACATCACGTGTTGTCAAATTCACTTAGCCCCATTGTGGTAGCGGCCACGCTCGATGTCGGCTTTATGATCATGGCCGCAGCGGGCATGAGCTTTCTTGGTCTGGGAGCACAACCACCGACTTCAGAGTGGGGCGTCATGCTTTCTGATGGTCGCCAATATTTGCGCGTTGCGCCCTGGGTATCGTTACTTCCTGGCTCGATGATATTTCTCGTAGTTTTGACGCTCAACCTGCTTGGCGACAGGTTGCGCGATATACTCGACCCTCGAGCTGTGGGACGTTAAAGAGGTTGGTCAGCGAAGAAGAAACTAAAGGCGCTTGGTGGACCGTTACTCGAGAGGGTAGAAACGGTGTATCAGCGGACGACCGTTCAAACAGGCGGTTTAGAAGGCACTTCCGAAGATTGGCAGCAGGTAAGCGGAGCGCGCAGGTCAGCCGTCGAACTTGGCGGTATCTCCGGTATAACCAATGTTTTTAACGGTCAGGTGGGCTGGCAAAAAGACCAGAGTGGCGCAGTACGCGAGCTTGCCCAGCTACTTCATTGCCGGAGCTATCGCCGCTCGGGTCTCCGTCTCTGGCAGTAACAAAAGCTTGACACCCTGTTTTTGCTCAAAGGCTCTAAAAGCTGTAGACCACTCAGCTAACGGATAGCGGTGGCTGATGAGTGGCTCGGTATCGACCTTTCCAGTAGCAAGGAGTGCCAACGCGCGCAGCCAAGAAGCGGGCGTACTGGCGTTGCTTCCGGTAACAAGGAGTTCTTTATAAGGGATCAGGTCAGCGTCCCAGCTGACTGGTTTGCCGAAAAGACCAATCTGCACGTAGCGCCCGCCGCGCCTGACCAACCTCAGCAATTGCTGAGCCGCCCGTCCAGCACCGGAACATTCGTAGACGACGTCAGCACCATGACCGCCGTAGGTAAGCGAGCGCAGTGTATCAGCAAACGTTTCGTCGCCTACGTTAAACGTGTAGTCCGCCCCGAGCGAGCGGGCCAGCTCAAGGCGCACCTCGTCATCTTCGGTACCGAGGACAGCCACCGTTGCCCCTGCTGCTTTCACAACCTGCAACGTCAAGAGTCCGATAGCGCCGGGGCCTGCAATCACAGCAAGGTCGCCAGGTCGAGTCGTTGGTGTTCCGAGAACACCATGTACCACGCAAGCCAGCGGTTCACTTAGAGCACCTGCAGCGAGGTCAACGGTGTCGGGCAACACGTGAATGTTGGCAGCAGGAACAACCACGTACCGAGCAAACCCCCCGTTGACAGCTGACCCGATAGACCGGCGAGAAAGGCAGAGGTTGGGCGCACCACTTCGGCAGTAGCGGCATACCCCACACGTCGAGAAGTAGGTTTCGGTGGTAACTCGGCTGCCTAGTAAAAACGCATCGACTTCGGAGCCGACGGCAACAACTTGCCCTGAGAGCTCATGCCCCAGAACGACGGGCGGGTCTGTCTTAAATTCATCGTGGTAAATGTGGAGGTCGGTACCGCAGATGCCTGCTGCACTGACCTCGACTAGCACCTGGTGTGCCGCTGGGCTTGGTTCGGGAATGTCTTTAAGCGCAACGTTACCCACCCCTTTGGCAACCTTCATCACTGCTTTCATCGCTTCTCCTCGTGCCAAGCTGAACCTGGAACCGTTCGCGCACTTGCAAAATAAAACGGACTTAACGTATATTTTAATTTGAAAGCGTAACACAGTTTAGCGTTTAGGCCGAGGCAGCGTGTCTCGCCGGAGGGGTGAATTATGAAGTTCAAAGTTGTAACTGGCCTAGTCGTGGCCGCACTACTTAACGTCGGTTGGGCGCAGGGCTTTAACTGGCGTCAGTTCGAGGGTACCCAAATCCGCTTTTTGATGAATCAGCATCCGTTTACCGATTTTATTCAGCCCTTAATCCCTGAATTTGAAGACCTGACCGGAATCAAAGTAACCTTAGAAAGCTTTCCTGAAGACCAGTTCCGGCAGCGCACACTACTTGAAGCCAGCAGCGGCGCAGATACCTTAGACGGTTACATGATTCAACCAGGTCAGACTGGGGCGCAGTACCTTGGTGCCGGTTGGGTACGTTACATCGACGACTTTCTAAACGACCCCAATTTGACGAACCCCGACCTCGCCATGGACGACTTTTTCGAAGGGGCAACCAGCACTTTTTTAGACGGCGAAAAGATGTACGGCCTGCCACTACAGATCGAGTCGAGTTTGCTCTTTTACCGCGACGATCTGCTTAAAGCAGCAGGTCTTGAAGGGCCACCCGAGACGCTCGAGCAGCTGCGCGAGTACGCCGATAAGCTTAATGGCGACGGCGTTGTCGGGTTTGCCATGCGCGGCAGCGGAGCCAACGCGACCAGTCAGATTGTCAACTTCCTCTACTCTTACGGAGGAAAATGGCTCAACGAAGACGGTACCTCGGCGCTTGACAGTAAGGCGAGCCAGGAGACGCTTTCCTACTACGCCGACCTTTTACGCAACGATGGTCCAGCGGGCGTTACCAACATGTCGTGGCCCGAAGTCACCAGCCTTTACGCCCAGGGACAGGCGGCCATGATGTTCGACGCCAACGTCTTCCGCTCGATTATGGAAGACCCTGAGCAAACCCTTGAAGAGGTGAGCGCCAATACGCTCTACGCACCGCTTCCTAAAGGACCAGCGGGGAGGGTACCGGCTGTTTTGGTGTGGGGACTTTCGATCAACCACGCTTCACAAAATCCAGAAGCTGCTTGGTACTTCTTGCAATGGGCACTGTCTAAGGAAAACCAGCTTAAAGCGCTCCTTGACGGCGTTCCGGCAGCGCGCCCTTCTGCCTGGGAAAATGAAGAGTTCAAGGCGACTGCGCCGCAGAGCTGGATTGACGCTTCACAGCTCTCATTCGAGATTGGCCAGCCCGACTGGAATCCGCCCGTCGTTCAGGTGTCCGAAGTGCGTGACGCCTACGGTCAAGCGATCGTCGCCGCGCTGCAGGGACAAGAGGTAGGCCCGGCGCTCGAGCAGGCCAACGGGGTCATCAACGGGATCATTTCACGCTAACGCTGCGGCAGGCTGCGTAACGAGTTTCTTCAGGCTGAGCTCTACGTTTTGGGTTCAGCCTTGTTTTTTGCTTAGGAGGAGACACTCCGATTTAATTAGTCGGAAGACACTATGAAAAGTGCTGCTAACTTTATTGATCGGCACGCAAAGTGGATTTTTCCGCTCCCTGCACTTTTGGCTATGTTGCTGCTGATCGTTGCGCCGATTGCTGCTAATGTAGTGCTCTCAGCGTACAACTACTTCATCGGTACGGCTCCAAGCTTTGTAGGTTTCGGAAACTTCCGTGAAGCCTTCTCCGACGCGCGTACCTGGAACGGCCTCCGGTTGACCTTTTATTTCACCTTTTTGGCAGTTCCTATACAGCTCGTTTTAGGTCTAGCTATCGCCCTACTCTTTAACCGAGAGTTTCCAGGGAAAGGTCTCGTTAGAACGATTACCTTGCTTCCGATGGTGGCGACGCCGGTTGCTATCGCGCTTATCTGGGCGCTGATGTTTAATCCCAATCTCGGGGTTCTTAACGCCTTCTTAGAAGCTTTAGGATTGCCGCGCTCGCTTTGGGTAGCTGATAACCACCTGGTCATCCCATCTTTGGTACTCGTCGATGTCTGGGAATGGACACCTTTTGTAGCGCTGATTCTACTCGCCGCACTTCAGGGCGTTTCGCAAGAATATTACGAGGCCGCGCGTATCGACGGGGCGAGCAGCTTGCAAAACTTTTGGCATATTACCCTTCCGAGTATTCGCTCAGCAGTTATCGTGGCGCTGATTTTGCGTAGTATCGACGCGCTTAAAACGTTCGACATTATCTACGTCATTACGCAAGGTGGCCCAGGCATTGCCTCAGAGACGCTTAACGTTTACGCGTTCAAAACGGGGTTTGAGTTCTTCCGGGCAGGCTACGCAGCGACGCTGCTGATTCTTTTGATGTTCGTTGTGCTCGGCGTCTCTATTATTTTCAACCTACTAAGGAGGCGCTAGATGAGTAAAGTAGCGACCCCAACCCGTTCTAGCCCTGACGAACTGCAAACCCGCGCTAGGCGTAACAAAATACTTGCACGAGTGGGTATGTTTTTGCTCATGGCCGCTGTTCTTATTGTCATGCTGTTTCCATTTTACTGGATGATCCTAACGAGTTTCCGCAATCAGCTCGACAATACCAGCGCAACGCCGGTGTGGTTTTTCCGGCCTACGCTCGACAATTACCGTAACGTCGTTCAAGGAAACGATTTTCTCACTTTTACCTGGAATTCATTTGTCATCGCTGCGCTTTCGACCCTGCTAGGTTTAGTGATTGGCCTACCAGCGGCCTACTCGATTGCCCGGTTTAAGCAAAACGGCCTAGCCTTCGCTATCTTAATCGCGCGGCTTACGCCTTACATCACCTACCTTGTGCCGTGGTATCTGGCGTTCCGCGCCCTTGGACTGATCGATACCTATATCGCCTTAACGCTTACGCACTTAATTGTCGGAATGCCCCTCATTACCTGGATCATGATCTCATTTTTTGAAGACGTGCCCATCGAACTCGAGGAAGCTGCCTTCATCGACGGCTCGAGTCGTATCGGCGCGTTCTGGCGTATTATTCTGCCGCTTTCGACCCCAGGTATCGTCGCCTCAGGCATCCTGGCCTTTATCTTTAGCTGGAACCAATTTCTGTTCAGCTTAGTGCTCTCTGGCCCTAACACCCGCCCTGTGCCCGTTGCCGTCTTTAATTTCATCTCTTATGGTCAGATCGACTTCGGCGGTCTGGGAGCTGCGGCTGTACTTATTACCTTGCCGGTGATTTTGCTAACACTACTTATCCAGCGTTATATCGTTACCGGCTTGACAATGGGCGCGGTCAAAGGTTGACGAGTAAAAGGTTTTCGTCCATCTCTTTAGGTTGGGCAAAGATGGCGGCGGTGCTCCATATCCTGTGAAACGTACATGCTGCTCACCGCCAGCCTTCGCCATCTGCAACCCTGGGCATCACCGCTGCGACCGCCTCCAACTCACTCTCATCCGCGTGCAGGTAACGGCTGGTCGTAGCGATGTTGGCGTGACCGAGTGAGTCCCGCAAGCCGTGCAGCTTGGCCCCACCCCGGATGGCTTCAGTCGCGTAGGTATGCCGCAAGAGGTGCGGGTAGACCCGTTTGCTGATACCTGCGTGGTTCGCGTAGTGCCGCAAGAGTTCCCACACACCCTGGGGTGAGAGGTGTTTACCCCGTTTGCGCCCGGTCACAGCTAGCCATACGTGCTCGGTATCGCTCCCCGGCGGCAGCTCGGCAACAAGTAAACGCCGCTCTCTGAGCCACTGGTGCAGCGCCCGCTGCGCCTCGTCGGAGAAGACCACCCGCCGCTCTTTGTCGCCTTTGCCGATAACTTTGACGCTGTAGGGTAAGCCTTCTTTATGCCGGATGTCGGACACGCGCAAATTGCACAGCTCCGAGACCCGCAAGCCGGTATGAAACAGAAAAGCGATGAGCGTCCAGTTTCTTAAACGTTCAGGTTTGCGTGAGTGCTCTACCGCTGCCCGGATCAGCGCCGAGACTTCGCTTAGCGACAGCGCTGGAGGCTGCTTGTCACGCAGTTTGGGTTTGGCGAGTTCGGCTGCCGGGTTTGAATGGGTCAGCTCCTCGACATCTTGCAAGTAGCCAAACCAGCCCCGGAGTGAGGAGATGATGCGGTGAACGTACGAAGGGCTCGCCTCGAGGCTGTTAAGGTACGCCCGGATGTGCCGGGGCCTCACCTCTTCCCACGCCACTGGAACGCCTTTGACCGGGTTCGCGTCGAGCCACGCCTTGAACCGGCGCACGTCGCTCTGGTAGCCGTGGATGGTTCGCGGCGCTCTACCCTTTTCAACTTGTAAGTAGCGCCCAAAGTTTTTAGCGTAGTCCACGTTTCCTCGTTTCTCCTCTATAACTAAGGTAGTGGTCAGCGTCCACCGTTCGATTAACCAATTTTACTATTCACCGACTAAATACCAATTTAGTCCGGTAAGTTTTGACCCTTGCCATCTTGTCTTTGCCGCGTTCCAGACGGGTTTCCTCCGACATTTATAGCTTAGCAAGCGTAAGCGTTTACGTCAACTAAACAGAGATAAACGTTTAACAACGGAGATAAATATGCAATCTGTAAGACAGCTCAGATGCATCACCGGCTCGCAAAACAAGGTGCTCGCGTCAAGCTATGGTTCATTCACGTACACTTATGGTGTGAAAGCGAGAGAACTCACTGCCATCGAGTATTATTCTCAAGTTGATGCTAAAGAGGTGATGCGGCTTTTTGGGTGGAAGAGTAAGACAACCTTGTGGAAGAAAGTCGCTTCAGGGAAGATACCTGAACCGCGTTACCCGGAGCCACACGAACCGCGTTGGCGTTTAGGCGAAATTGTCGAGCTACTTGAAAAGCAGCCCAAAATGAAAGACGCGCCTAGAGGTCTAAGTGGTCAGATCGAATACGACGCGCCGAAATCAGCGGCGGGCCGCAAGAAGAGCCAGAGCGTGTGGGAGCGTCTGGGGCTTTCGAGGCCAAACTAGGCTCATGAATCCAATTAGGCTGGGCGTTACCACTTTTAGCAGGTGCGCGTCAGGCTGAAAGTTGGGTATAGGGACAAGGACCTCGGCACGCCAAGCAGCTAAAGTTAAAGTGGAGGCAGTAATGACAGACGAATACCGCGAAAATATGCCGCAACCGACCGAAGACCCCGATACCGGCTCAACCGGCAGCACCGACGAGCGCAGTTCCGAGAATCGGCAAGAGGGTCTAGAAAAAGAATCCGACGATAAACTTGGCGACGCAAACGAAGAGTAGATAGTGCCCTTAAGAGCTGGCCTAGCTGCAAGCAAATAGCCAGCTCTTACCTTTATAGAGGTGTTGACGCATTACCCAGAGCCACTTTCGCGCATCTACTTGACGCATAGCGTATAACGCGGTATTTTAATGAATACAACGCGCTGGCAAAGGCGCGCTTTTTTATTGACTTCCTGGCGAAAGTTTGAATGCTGACCTCTGACTTACTCTTGCACCGCTATAACGGCGAAGAGCTGGTGCCAACCCGCCTACCCCTTGACCAGAAGAACCTGGCGCTGGCGGCTGAAATTATCAGCATTTTTGGGCTCTATCTAGGCAAAAAGCGCCTCGAGCTAGACGAAGAGCTGTCGGTACTCGAAGGCACAGATACCGACTACCGGGTCAAGCGAGGGTTGGCGCATCTCCTACTTAATGGCTTTTGCACCTTTGAGACGGTGAGCCCGCTCGAGCCTGTCGCTCTAAGAGAGCAGGTCTTTCACCTTTCTACCGCTGAGGTGCCGAGCCCCCAAGCAGCGGCGCGGGTCATTCAAGCGGTCGCTGCGATACTCACACGAGAGCTGGGCCACGAAGTTACGGTTGAGGCCGTGCGCGAGGGGCTTTACGCTGACCTCTCCGAGAACCAGATACTGACAGCGTTCCAAGCGCCCACACCGGAGACGCTGCTACACCGCTACAACCTTTCGCAAGTTCAGGGCGTGCTCTACCGGGCAACTGAACTCATCATCACCGCCCACCGTAACGACCCCGGCGAGTACAAGCTCTTGTTTCGCTACCTCAAGCTCTTCGGGCTGATGACGATCATCGAAGGGGACGCCGACCACGGCTACACCATCACCATCGACGGCCCTGCTAGCTTGTTCGGTTCAAGTACCCGTTACGGTATCGATCTAGCCAAGTTTTTGCCTGCGCTCTTGCACGTGAGCCGCTGGGAGATGGTTTCAAACCTGGCGCGCCGCACCCTCTACGACGGTCGTGAAACGCCGAACCGCTTTACGCTCGAGTCAGGGTGCGGGCTGGTGTCGCATTACAAAAAGGGCAAGGTCTTCGACAGCATCGTCGAGGAGGCGTTCGCCGCGAGCTGGGCCAAAACCAAGACCGAAGGAAAATACGAGGCTGCAAAAAAAGCGTTTCACAGCTCGAGGTCGTCCTCTGGTCCTTGGGGTAACTCCTCCCGCAGCGCCTCGGCGCGTTGCCTTCGTGCGTCAGTTTCTACGGGA
>JAABUN010002992.1_pt1 | contig 27643 bp, 26 predicted proteins | sample 5559311 | NCBI WGS metagenome assembly JAABUN01 (sample SAMN10711877, study PRJNA513370) | rock metagenome | isolation source: Antarctica rocks | place: Antarctica: Victoria Land, Siegfried Peak sud
GAGAGGGGGATTCGCGGCATCGGTCCCTCTTGCTCCCCCTTCCCTGTGGGGAAGGCGGGCGCCCTCTGGGCAGGTGGGGGGTTAGGTGCCTTTCATGAAAACGCATAAGCTCTGTAGTCGCGTACCGAACGGGGCAGCGGTCGTATCTCGCTCCGGCGGGTTTCGCCGCACCCCGACAACCGCACCCTCACCGACGCGCCCCCGGAACACTTCGGCGCGGTGGGCGAGAGCAACGAGGTCGCTGTCGCGCTTGCCGGGTTCGCGCAGCCCGGTCAGCAGCGGGCCGAGTTCCCCCGCGAGATCGGGGCGTAGGGTGTCTAAGCGGGCGACGAACTCCGCGTCCGGGGCTTGCGGGTCGAGCGAGAAGGCGACCGCGACGGTGCGTTTCAGGTCGTCCGCGAGATGCCCCCCCGCGAAGCCGCGCTGCCCCGCCTCCCGCCAGCGGTCGCCCAAGGCGCGGGCATAGGCGGCAGGCGCGAGCGCGATAGCGGGCGCGGGTTGCGTCGCCCGCCCGAACCGCCGCCCGTTGAGCACGAAGGCGAGGAAGGCCAGCAGCGTCAGGTAGATCAGCGTCCAGCCCCACGGCGAGCGCAACGCGAGGTCGGTGATGCTCGACCCCGCCCCGAAGCCGTGGTGAATCTCGTCGAAGCCGACCGTTGCCCCGGCGGGCAGGCCGTTGAGCACGTTCTGCACGAGTGCGAGGTTGTCCGCCTCCGGCAGCCCCCGGTTCGTGAACGGGCGCGGCCCCGCCACGATGTGTACGCGCCCCTGCCCCCGCGTCAGCGTGGCGACGAACGTGCCGTTCGCATTCTCGGCACGGGGCAGGAAATGCGCGTCGTTGCGCAGCACGGGGCGTACGCTCGCCTCGCTGAAGCCCGTACCCACCGTGCGCACGGGCGGGCGGGCGAGCGACGGCCCGATGGGCGTGGTCGTGGCGTTGCTCGTCACGGGGCGCGGCTGGCGCACCTCTACACCGAAGCCGCGCTGCACGGGGCGCGTCTCGTCGGAACCGTCGGTGACGAGGACGAGCGTGCCGCCGCCGTCCACGAAGCGGGTCAGGTCGTCCACCTGCCCGTCGGTGAACTCCTCGGTGTCCGGCTGGATCACGAGGAGGGCGTCGAGGTTCTGCGCGTCGAACGGGTACTCGCGCACGCGCACGGTGCGGTAGCCCGACGCTTCGAGCCAGCGGTAGAGGGCGAGCGTGCCATTCGGGGCGGCGGAGAGCGACGTGCCGGGCGGCAACGTCTCGCCGTTCTCGGCGGGCGTGACCACCTGCACGAACACGCTGCCAACCACGAGCAGCACCGCCGTGGCGATCAGCAGCCAACCCCAGCGCGGCATACGCCTCGCGGCGGGTACGGGGTACTGAGTACTGGGTACTGGGTCGGCACGTCCGGTTGTCGTCATCATTGTACTCATGCGTACCATCGCTCCATCCGTCGCAGCACTACTCCCGCACACAGCACGCGGTATCCCGCACCCAGTACTCAGTACTCAGTACTCAGTACCCCGTACCCAGTACTGGCTTCGTCGCGGCGAACGCCCCCGCTTCGGCGGTGGCGGCACGAACCATGTCGGCGTGCTGGCGGGCTTCGAGATACTCCGCGTCGCCCGCCCGCGCCCCGCCATAGGAGATGCCCTCGACCAGCCGCACGAAGGGGCGTACCGGCGCGGCGAGCCAGTCGCCGCGCTCCGTCACGGCCCGCACGTACTCGCGGTCGGTGCAGCTGGCATCGAACGGCACCCCGCCGCGCTCGTCGAGGTCGCGCAGCGTGCCGAGGAACAGCGCACGCACGGCGGCGCGGTGATCGCCCCGCCCCGCCAGTTCCGCCGCGTGGTCGCGCCACTGTTGGGACGTGCGTTCCGGCACCGCCGCCGTGATCGTCTTCCGCCGCCGCCCGCGCCAGATGAGGTAGCAGACGAACAGGGCCAGCAGCACGCCGAGCGCGATCAGCACGGGCGGCGAGACGAGTGCCGCGAAGAAGGCGGCAAGCCCGCTCCCCCCCGGCACGGGTTGCGCCGTGTTGGGCAGGTTGACATCGGGCGGGTTGACGCGGCGGAGCGGCTCGGTGAGGCGGTTCCACTGCTCGCGCAGCCACTGGCGGAAGGCGATAATCTGCTGCTGCAACCAGTTCGGCTCGTCGCGGCGGAACTCGCGGTCGCGCAGCACCTCGTCCAGCGTGCGGCGGGCGTTGGGGTCGGGGGCGGCGGCGCGGGTCGTCTCGGCGGTGTCGCGCAGCGTACCGACGACGGCAAGAGCGCGGTCGAGGTCGGGCGCGGGGCGGCGCAACGTGTCGAGGGCGTCCGCAAGTTGGGGATCGTACGCCGCACCGCCCACGGTCACGGCGTCAATGTCCGCAAGTGCTTCGGTGGCGCGTCGGATGCTCGCCTCCCGCCCCATGCCCGCCTGTGTCTTCGCCTGCGTGATCGCGTCCCGCGCCACCGTGAGCCGCCGCACGTACTCCGGCAAGTCCACCGTTGCCGCATGGATGGGAATCGGGATGAACCGCCAAGACGCCAAGACGCCAAGAATCACAAAAAGAAAGATTTGGCGTTTCATCCCCTGTTTTCGTCTTGGCGTCTTGGCGTCTTGGCGGTTCATGATTTCCGCTCCCTCACGGCGGCACCGCGTTGCAGCAGCACGTCCACATCGAACCCCTCGCGGCGCACGCGCCCGTCGGTGAAGAACAGCGTGGTCACGGCGGCGGTGATCGGCAGCAGCACGATATTGACGAGCGTGGCAAGGATCGCCAACACGACCGCACCCGTACGCCCGCCGAGCAGGTCTTTCGAGAGGGTGAAGCTGCCGATCAACTGCGCGAGGCCGCTCGGCACGGCGGCGAAGAAGGCACCAAGGGCGCCGAGGATGACGAGAATCCACGCGAGCCGCCACCACCCGCCCGTGGTGATCTCGCGGCTCCGCTTCAGGGCGGCGACTGGCCCCTTGCCTTCGAGCACGGCGACATGCGGCGCGATCTGCCACGATACGTAGAGCCACAGTGCCACCGGGGAGGCGAGGCCGAAGCTGAATGACGCGATGGCCCCCGCCACGAGGAGACCGAGAACCTGCGTCCCCACCACCGCCCAGTAGCGGCGGGAGGCATGGCGATAGGCACTCCCCACGTCGCACGGCTGACCGAGCGTGCGCAACCCGGCGGCGGTGATGAGGGCCGCCATGCCGAGGGCGTTGACGGCGAAACTCACGAAGCCGATCACGATGGTGATGAGCAGCGTCGCCTCGCTGTTCGCCGTGACGGCGGCGACATCCCCCACGCGGAAGTACGTGCGCGGGTCGAAGACATTGAACGGGGTGAACAGGGCCGTGGCGAGGGCGGTGAGCAGATTCGCGGGGACGACCGTGAATGCCGCGATGGCGGCGAACAGGCCGATATCGCGCCGCACCGCCCGCACCCCCTCGTCAATGATCTCCGCCGTGGAGCGCGGCACGAGCCGGGGCGGCGGCACGGCGGGCAGCAGCACGGGCAGCACCGTCGGCATCGGCGGCGGCGCGGGCGATAGGTAAGGCGCGGCGGATGGCGGCGGCACGAAGGCCGGGGGCGGTGCCTGCGCGGTTGTCGGGGCGGGGTAGGGCGGTGCCTGCACGGTCGCGTCCTTCCGGTGGGCGGGCAACAATTCCGCACCGTGCAACGTTACGGCATCGGTGGGGCGAACTTCGGCACTTCTCGCCCGGAGCACCGCATCTCCTACGGCGCATTGTACTCGCTCATGGGACGCGCCGTGAGCGCGGGGCGTTCCCCGACGGCGGCAGATTGGGTGCATTGGCTGATGTATACTGCGGCGGACGCGAGTACGGGAAGGAGCGCGGGGTGCGGAGGCGAACGGTGGGGTGGCGCGGTGCGGTGCGGTGCGTGGTCGCGGCGGTGGTGTGCGGCGGGTGGTTGCTGTCGGCCCCGCCCACGGCTGCGGAACCCGCCTTCGTGGACGGTGCGTTCCGCGCCTTCTGGGTGCGCACCGATCTGCTCCCCGAACAGGGCGTGGTGAAGCGCACGTACATCTGGGGGCCGCCGCTCACGAACGCCCCGGACGGCCCGAAACTGCCGCGCACCGAGCCGTACCGCGACTACGAGACCGGGCAGCGCACCGTGCAGTACTTCGAGAAGGGGCGCATGGAACTCTCCCCTTCCCAGACGGTTCGCGTCACCGCCGGGTTGCTCGTCAAGGAGATGATCGGCGGGCAGATCGGCATCGGCGGGTCGCAGGCCCAGCAGTTCGCGCCCGCCGGGATGCCGGTGGTGGGCGATCCCACGAACAACCCCGCCCCCACGTATGCCGCCCTCGCCCCCGTCGCCACCCTCGTCGAGGGGAGCCATACCGCCTCCGACCGCACGGGCCAGCGGCTCGACGGTGCTTTGGACGCGAAAGGGGCCGTCGTGCCGCTCGCGGGGGTGAGCGATCCGACCGCCTACGGCTACTACGTGCGCGAGACGGGCCACAACATCGCCGCCCCCTTCTGGCAGTTCCTCACGCAGGACGCCCCGACGCTGAACGCGAACGGCGCGGTCGCGGGCGGCAAGCTCTTCGATCCGCCCTTTTTCGCCGTCGGGCTGCCGGTCACGGAACCGTACTGGACGCGGGCAACCGTGGGCGGGCAGATGCGCGACGTGCTTATTCAGGCGTTCGAGCGGCGGATATTGAGCTTCACGCCCGCGAACCCGGAGGGCTTCCGCGTCGAGATGGGCAATGTCGGTACCGCCTACACCCGCTGGCGGTACGGCCCCGCCGCCGAACCCGCCCCCGTCGCCACCGTGGAGCCGAAAGCCGCCGCCACGGGGTCGCTCCTGATTTTCACCGCACCCGGCTTCGCGCCGGACGAGCCGGTCGTCCTGCGCCTCACGGGGCCGGACGGCAAGGTCGCGGAGCGGGGCGGCGGCACGGCGGAGGAGAACGGCACCACCCGCGCCGCGCTGGAGACGACCGCGAAGGAGTTCCCGCCGGGGGTGTACAAGGCGGAGCTGATCGGCACGCGGGGCAACAAGGTGCGCGACGGGTCGTTCACGCTCATCGCGCCCCCCGCGAACGGGCTGATCGTGCAGGTCGTGCCGTCGAGCGGCGACGCCCTGACGCTGTTCACCTTCTACGCGAGCGGCCTGACGCCGGGGAGCACCGCGAACGTCACCGTGAGCGGCCCGATGGGCGGCGTCTTCCCCGTGAACAGCATGGGCCGCGCCCAGACGGTGAGCGAACGCGGCACGCTCACCTACACCCTCGTGCCGAAGTCGCTGAACACCGAGGTTCTCGTCGGCCCGTGGGCGTTCATCGTGCAGGAGCCGGGCAGCGGCGGCAAGATGGCCTCCGCACCCTTTCTCGTCAACGCCCCGCCCCGCGCCGGTGCGTGAGCGGAATACGGCGTGATGGGCCCCCGTTCCCCTGCATCGTAGTGCATCGTGCGTCGTGTGCCGCAGCGGATGCGGCGACGCGCACGGGCGACGGGGGGCATCGTATATGGCAGAATTGACGGACGCGGCGCGGGCATTTCTGGGCGAACCGCGTTTCGCAACCGTGGCCACGAACGACGGAACCGACGCGCCGCAGATGAGCGTGGTCTGGTACGAGTTGCAGGGCGACGTGTTGAGCTTCTCCACCGGCACCGGCAACCGCAAATACCGCAACATCGAGGCGAACCCGCGTGTGTCGGTATGCGTGGAGGACGGCTACCGCTACGTGGTTCTGCGCGGCACCGCGACCTTTGAACACGATGCCGACGCGGTGCGGGCGGACATCGAGGGGCAAGCGACGCGCTACCTCGGCCCGGAACAGGGGCCGGGAATGGCGGCGATGATTAACGGCAGCCCCCATGTGCTCGTGCGCGTGGCGGTGGATCACGTCACCGTGTACGGGTTCGACGGGCAGCCCTGACGCGAGTCGGGGTCGGAATCGAACCACCAAGACACCAAGACACCAAGGCCGGACACGGAGCGGATAAAAAAATTTCTCCTCCGTGTCCCCCTTGGTGTCCTCCGTGTCTTGGTGGTTCGATTAATCCCCCCTCACAGCGGTGGCGGGGGCGGCATCGGGCATGGGAGCGTTCGCCGCCTCCGCGAGGGCGAGCGCACTACGGCGGGCGGCGGTACGGCTGCTGGCACCGACAACGAGCAGCAGGAGCAGCACGCCGTAGATCGGCATGTGTCCCGCGAGTTCCGTCCACCCCAGATACGGCAGCGTCAGGTTGCTCGGCACCCACAAGGCGACGATCACGAGGCGCGGCAGCACCCCCGCGATGAGCAAAATCCCGGCAGTCAGTTCCACCACCCCGGCTCCGTAGATGAACAACCAGTCCGGCACCCCGAACCCGGCAGCGAGGTTGAAATTGATCTTCTGCGCGAGGAACGCCTCCGCCAGTGCCGGGTTCAGCAGCTTCTCGGTGAAGGCGAGCACCACGAAACTCCCGCCCACGCCCCAACGCAACGCGGGAATCGCGTACTCCACGAGGCGCGGGTTCGGGTAGGCCCGCCGCCCGATCAGCGCATCGCCCGAAAACGGCCCGCGCCCGATGATGGACAGGAACGCGCCGATGCCCACGAACAGGATATGTTCCGGCAGCAGCACGGGCGGGATGCCAAGCCACGGCGACAGCACCACCCCCGCCACCCAGAGCGCGATCAGGCCGAGGGCCGCGATGTTCGTGAACACGCCGTACACGAGGGCGAGGGCCACGAGCACCTCGCCGAGCGCGACCAGCCCACTCAGCAGGTTCGTCCGCATCTGCAAATTGGGCGCGAACAATTGCAACTGGAAGCCGCTGACGAGGAGCGGCACCGCCGTGTGGATGGCGATCAGCAGCGGCAGGTAGGCATACACGCGCCGCAGACGCTCCTCACCGATGCCCGCGAGTTCGTTCGTCGGCTCGCCGAGCCGCGCCCGTCGCCGCCTGCGGTACTCCACATCCACGAATCGCGCCCCCACGAGTGCGGCGGCGGCGATACCGACGGCAAGCAGCACGGGTAGCGTCAGGAGCCGTCCCCACTCGATGGGAAAGCGGTTCGGCTCCGCCACAAACCACCGCTCGTGCGCCGATACCGGGGCCGCCCCCGCCCGTCGCCGCCGTCGCCGCCGTCAGCCCCGCCAGTGTCGCCCCGCATCGCAGCATCCGACGCATCGCGCTACCCGCTTTCTCCCCACCACGTTGTAGGGAAGTTCTCGCCACCGACCCCGTTGTCGGCACCGCACCTTGCGTACCAGTATAGCACCTGCTTGTGCAATCTTTCACATACTGCCGCGAAGGGCTGCCTCGTGGCACCGCGCTTTGCACAAAATATCACAATGTTTAGTAGGTTGACACATCACAATTCGCGTGCTATATTTTGAGTGGGCCTTCGAGATGAACGCGGGAGGGCAACATGATGAACAAAACCCCGCCGATTCGCCACTCGACAGAACGCGGGAGGGTAGCACGATGACCCCGCCGAAGCACTCCGGGGCCGCGTAAGGCCCGGACACAGCACCCATCAAGAAACTCCTCACCGGAGTTGCGGACGCACAAACAATGGCGTCCGCGTTTTTGTGTGCCTCGGAACCGATGTCCACACCGTCCATGTCCCTGAGAACCGCTCCGGTATGGAGCGGTGTGCGGTGAGGCTGCGGCATGTATCGGGATCGGTGGAGGGTGGGCTGATGAACGGTAAGAACCAGATCGGGTCGTGCGCGTTTTCCCGGTAGGATGGTGCTCTCAGCCCGTCGTCCGGGGATGACGGGCTGAGAGCACCATCCTACCGGGAGAGAATGCGGTACCCGATCCCGTTGTGAGGGTTCATCAGCCCGCCGCATTGATTCACACCGAATCCCGTTGAAAGGTCACATTTCGTGTAGGGGCGCGATGCTTCGACCATGCGTACAGATTCGGTATCAAGCAGTCAATGCGGCGGGCTTTGGAGAACACCACCCTGCATACGAGCCACAACTTACCCCACCCACACCACGCGGCGCGGCGTGAGGTCACGCGGGAGGGGCTTCCCGTCCACAAACGTGTGCGTGTTCGCCAGCCGTTGCGTGCCGCCGCGTTCCACCCCGGCAATGTCGCGGAAGGTGTAGTCGCCCGTCTCGACGCGCCACATGGCGATGTCCGCCGCCCGCCCGACGCCGAGCGTGCCGAGGGTGTCGTCGCGGCGGATGGCGCGGGCGGGGGCAATCGTCGCCCGCTCGATCACCTGCGGCAGCGACAGGCCGAGGTTGAGGAACTTACTGAGCGTGGTCGGCAGGTCGCGCATCGCGCCGCGTGCGCTCAGTTGGTGGATGTCGCTGCTGATGACATCGGGCAGGATGCCGTCCGCGATGGCCGCCTCCGCCACGGGGTAGCTGAAACTCCCCGCCCCGTGGCCCACGTCGAGCAGCACGCCGCGCTCCCGTGCCGCCCGTGCGTCGTCGCGCACGCGCTCCGTGTGCGCGGCGTTGCCCGTCGCGTTGCCCGTTTTGCCCGTGGTAATGCGGTTGCCCTGCCCCGTGAAGCAGTGCGTGAGGATGTCGCCGGGGCGCATGTACGCCAGAATCTCGCCCAGTTCCGGTGGCCCGCCGCCCACATGCACCATGAGCGGGAGGCCCACTGCGTCCGCCGCCTCTCGCGCCTTCGCCAGCGGCGCAATCCCTTGCGCCTGCACCGTGTTCGCGTCTATCCGCGCCTTGACGCCGATGATCGTGTCGCGGTGCGCCTCCACGGTCTTGACGAGCAGTTCCACATTCGGGTACGCGGGGTGCGCGAGTTCGTGCGTGGTGCTGACGAGGCCGATGCAGGAGATATTCAGGAAGGCGACGATGCGCGACCGGCTCGGCCCGATGAGGAAGTGACGGAAGGCCGGCCAGTTGTACGCCCCGGCACTGCCCGCGTCCACGCTCGTGGTCACACCCGTCACCGCGCACACGGGGTCGGCCTCGATGCCCCAGAAGGTACCGCCCCAGTAGACGTGCGTGTGCAAGTCCACCAAACCCGGCGTCACGACCAGCCCGGTCGCGTCCACCGTTTCCGCCGCTTCCCCCGTGATTTCCGGCTCCACCGCCGTGACCACCCCGCCCGACACCGCCACGTCGCGCCGCCCCGCGACCCCGTTCGCCGGGTCAATCACCTCGCCGCCCCGGATCAGCAGATCGTACGCCATTCCCCCGCCCCTTTACTGGCACACCGCCGTGCCATTGCGTTCGCCATCCTCGCGCCGCTATCCTGTCATGCAGAGGCGGCACGACGCAAGCGCGAGGGGCGCAATGAAAGGCGAAACGAACCACAAAGGCACGAAGACACGAAGGGGAACAGAAACAAGGGTCGGGAGGAACACGAGAGAACCCTCCTTCCGCCTTTCCTCTCGGTCTTTGTGTCTTCGTGTCTTTGTGGTTCATCCCGCTTTCGATAGGAGCCACGGATGACGGATGAGCAGACATTGCGGGACGCGGTGCGCGAGGCGAACCTGACGCGGGACAACGCCGAGATTGCCAGGGGCGTTCGCCTCTCCGGGAGCGCGGACGAGGCCGAGGCGTTCGCATATCTCGCCGGGAAATGCGCGGAATATGGCCTGACGACCACGCTGCATACGCCTACGGCGTACGTGAGCCTGCCGAGAGCGGCGTCGCTCGCCGTGACCGTGCCGGAAGCGCGGGAGGTCGCGTGCATCACCCACAGTTTCTCGCGGGCCACGCCGCCGCACGGCCTCGCGGGGGAGGTCGTGGACGCGGGCGACGGCACCGACGCCGACTATGCCCGTGTGGACGCACGCGGCAAGATTGCCCTCGTGGTGGGGCTGGCGATGCCCGCGAAAGCCTTCGCCGCCGACCGCGCCGGGGCCGTGGGCCTGATCTGCGCGAACCCGGAGGGGCTGCACGAGATGATTATCTCGCCCGTGTGGGGGACGCCCACGCCGGAGACCGCCGCCGTGCTGCCGCACCTCGTCGCCGTGTCGGTGCGCAGAGAGGACGGCGACGCATTGCGGACGATGTGCGCATCGGGCGAGGTGACGGTGCGCGTTCATGCCGCCGTAACCACCGAATGGACGCCGATTCCCGTGCTGATCGCGGACGTGCCGGGGACGCAGGAAGACCGCTATGTGCTGCTCAGTGGGCATGTGGACTCGTGGCACTACGGGGCGATGGACAACGCCAGTGCCAACGCCACGATGCTCGAAATTGCCCGCATCTTCGGGGAACACCGGGGCGAGTTGCGGCGCGGGCTGCGCCTCGCCTTCTGGAGTGGTCACTCGCACGCCCGCTACGGCGGCTCCGCGTGGTACGCCGACACCGCTTTCGGAGACCTGTACGACCGCTGCGTCTGCCACGTCAACGCCGAGAGCACGGGCGGCATGGGTGCCGACGACCTCACGGGCATGGGCAACATGGCCGAGACGTGGCGGTTCGCGGCGGACGCCGTACGCAACGTGACGGGGCAGACGGTGCGGTACCGCCGCATGGCCCGCAACAGCGACCAGAGTTTCACGGGCGTCGGTGTCGCCTCGGCATTCAGCGGGCTGTCGGCGCAACCGACCGGGGGCTTGGGCTGGTGGTGGCACACGCCCGACGACACCCTCGACAAGGTGGACGCCGCCCGCCTCGTGCGTGACACGCAAGTCTATCTGCTCGCGTGCTGGCGACTCTGCACCGCCGCCCTGCTCCCCTTCGACTACGCGGAGGCGGCACGGGAAGTGCGGGAACGGCTCGACGCGCTGCACGCACTGGCGGGCGGGCGGTTTGACCTCGCGCCGCTCGTGGAAGCGACGAGCAGGTTGCACGCCGCCGCCCTGCGCGTCAACGCCGAGACCGCCGGTGGCGACCGGGCGACGGGCGACGCCGCCGAGCGGATCAACGCCGCCCTGCTCGCGGCGGGCCGCGCCCTGATCCCCGCGACCTACACGGCGGCGGGGCCGTTCGCGGTGGACTTGGCCCTCGACGCCCCCGTGCTGCCGGGGCTGGCCGATCTCGCTGCCCTCGCCGCCCTCGATCCGGTTTCGGACGCCGCCCGCTTCCTCGCCACCCGCCTCGTGCGCGAGCGCAACCGCGTCTGGCACGCGCTGACCACAGCGGCGGCGGCACTCGAACAGTGCTGAGCACCGGGGTACTGCGTGCCACGAGCCTGTGTATAGAGGACGTACGCAGTTGACCGCGCACGTCGTTGCCGCGCCGAAGAACCTAGGGCTTATGCGTTCTCACGCTGACCGTCCCCTCGTACGAAATGCACCTACCCCCCCGGCCTCCTTCCCCACGGGGAAGGGGGTGACGCATGGCAAGATCGAGGCATTCCAAGAAGATCTGCGGCGTCTGTCTCTCGTACTCCCCCTTCCCTCCCTATGGGGAACGCGGGTGCGGGTGCCCTCTGGGCGGCATGGGCGGCATGGGCGGCATGGGCAGGTGGGGGGGGTAGGTGCATTTCGTGAGAACGCGTAACCCTGTGTGGAGCGACGGGAGCGCGTCGGTCGTTTTCTCATCGCCCCAACGATTTGTCGGACACACCCCGACACACAAGGAGGAAATGCATGGATATCCGGCACGACGACGAGCGGCTGACGTGGGCGGGGGCGGTGTCGGTGGAACACACTGCGGGGTGGTCACAGGCGTGGCGGTTGCCGCACGCGCAGATCGGCCTGTTCCCGCCGGAGATGTTGCAGGAGCGGGCCGCGCACGCCGCCGGGGTGCGCCTCGCCTTCACCACCGACAGCACGACCGTGGCGGGCGAGATCGAGCCGCAGGCGGAACTCTCGCCGGTGGACTGCTACGCGAATGGGGTGTTTGTCGGCACGGTGCATCTCCACGGCGGGCGGGAGCGGTTCGCCTTCGCCGGGTTGCCGTCGGGGGAGAAGCGCGTCGAGCTGTGGCTGCCGCAGTTCGGGTTCTTCCGGTTGCGCGGCCTGTCGCTCGACAACGGCGCGACATTCGCCGCCGCCGCAACGGACACGCGCCCGCGCTGGCTCACCTACGGCTCCTCGATCACGCAATGCCGCACGGCGGCCTCGCCCTCGCGCACATGGCCCGGTATCGTCGCCCGCACGCTTGGCCTCGATCTCACCTGCCTCGGCTTCGGCGGGCAGTGCCACCTCGATCCGATGATCGCCCTGCTCATTCGCGACACGCCCGCCGATCTCCTGAGCATGTGCGTGGGCATCAACATTCAGGGCGCGAATAGCATGAATATCCGCACCTTCCGCCCCGGAATCCTCGGTTTCGTGCGCATCGTGCGCGAGAAACACCCGCGCACCCCCTTCGTGGTGATGTCGCCGATCTACGGCGTGGGGCGCGAAGTCGCGCCGAACATCGTTGGCCTGACGCTGCCGGAGATGCGGGCCGAGGTGCGAGCCGCCGTGGAGACGCTGCGGGCATACGGCGACGAGCATGTCCATTACCTCGATGGTCTGGAGATTTTCGATGCCGACCTCGCCCGCTACTTACCGGACGATCTGCACCCCGACGCGGAGGGATATCGTGTCATGGGGGAACGGATGGCGGCGCGTTTGGGCCATTTCCTTCCGTAAATGCGAGTACAAAATCCGTTCTCCTGCCTAACCACTTCTGTTGGTGAAACGTTCCAATTATCTCTTGCGCGAAACATCTTCCGTGTGCGATAATTGCGCTGTTGATCGGAAGGATACGGGAGCGTATACGCAAAAAACTCGGTATCGGGGGTGGGGACATGCACGACGAGCAGCCACGCGAGGAGGAGTTGTTCGATGCGTACCTGACGGCGCAGCATACCGTGGTAATCCGGGAACGGGAACGCGGTGGCCTGTTGCGCGGGGGCTATAGCCGCAACCGCCCACACCTGCGCGTGCTGCGCCGACAGGTGGACGAGGCTTTGTTTGCGCCGCTGTCGCCCGCGCTCGACGCGCCCGCACCCCTCCTCGACGCGCCCCTCCCCGACGACGAAATTGCGCATTTCTTCCACGACATGCGCAACAACGTGCAAGCGGCAATCCTCGCCGCCGCCGGGTTGACCCGTGACCTGCCGCCCGAACGCCGCGAGCGGTATCTGCGTGCGCTGTGCCGCTCCCTCACCAACCTGACGGAAGATTTGAACGTTCTCGATCCCGTGGAGGATTACCGGCAGTTGCCCGTACACCCCGCGCTCACGCTCGTGCCGCCGCCCGCTACCCGTGCCGACAGCGACGCCTCTCTCTGAGGGGCGAACAACGCACGATTATGAAGGCGAACAACCAGATCGGGTCGTGCGCGTTTTCGAGGTAGGATGGGATTCAGCCCGTCGTTCGGGGATGACGGGCTGAATCCCATCCCACCATATACCCGATTCTGTTGCGAATCTTCGTCACCGTGATGGGGCACAACCTTGCACCCGGTGAGGCCACGCCCAATTTCGCCCTCGATTGCTCCGACGCGGCGGCAGGCGGCGAGGGTCGCGCAAACGTCCCCTCCACGTACCGCGACGGGGCTTTCGGGCGCGATTGCGGCCTGCGGATCGAGGAAATGATCGCGTCGCGTACGCCGGGTACGTCCCCGACCGGACGGCGGAACCGGGCGACGACGACGCGGCCCTTCGGCACGCGCCGCGTCGGAAAAACCGGAGGGCCGACTACCGAAACACAGGGAACACCGGAGGTACGGTCGAGTAGAATCGTTGTCACTCTCATTCCCTCGGTGTTCTCCGTGTCTCGGTGGTGAATCCTTTCGTGCGGGAGGTGTGGCGTGGCACTGACGGTAGGGCTGCTCAGTCCCGGCGACATGGGGGGCGCGACGGGGCGAGTGTTGCAGGCGGGCGGGGCGCGGGTACTCACCTGCCTCGCGGGGCGCAGCGAACGCACGCGGGGTCTCGCCGCCGCCGCCGGGTTTTCGGACGTACCGACGCCGGACGACCTCGTGCGGGAGGCGGACATCGTGCTCTGCATCCTCGTGCCGTCGGAGGCGCGGGGGGTGGCGGCGGCAGTCGCGGCGGCGATCCGGCGCACGGGCGCGGACGTGACGTATGCCGATTGCAACGCGATCAGCCCCGACACCGTGCGCGAGATCGGGGCAACGATCACGGCGGCGGGCGGGCGGTTCGTGGACGCGGGCATCGTCGGGGGGCCACCGCAGGTCGGCAAAGCCGGGACGCGCTACTACGCGAGCGGGGCCGACGCCGACCGCTTCGCCGCCCTCGCGCAGCACGGGCTGGAGGTGCGCGTGATCGGCCCGGAGATCGGGCAGGCGAGCGGGCTGAAGATGTGCTACGCCGCCCTCACGAAAGGCGTCACCGCCCTCGGTACGGAGTTGCTGCTCGCCGCGCACCTGCTCGGTCTGGGCGATGCCTTACGGGCGGAGCAGCGCGACAGCACGCCGGAATTGCTCGCGTCGCTCATGCGCTCCCTCCCCGCGATGCCGCCGAAGGCGTACCGCTGGGTAGGCGAGATGGAGGAGATCGCCGCCACATTCGCGGAGGTCGGCCTGACGCCGCAGATGTTCGCGGGGGCGGCGGATATCTATCGCCTCGTCGCGGAGACGCCCATCGGCAAGGAAACCCCGGAGAACCGCGACTGCTCCCGCGACGCCGACGGCGTGATCGCCGCGCTGGAACAGGCGGTTCGCAACCGGCAGTGAACGGTGGGGAACGTACCCCCTGCCGCCCCTGCCGCCCGGAGGACGCCCGCACAAATAATCGAGGCTACTCCCGATTCACGGAGTAGCCTCGAACGTTGCCGTGCGCCACGCGAAAACCGGGCAAACGTCAACGTTGTACTCGCCGGACGCATTCCCGGCCCCGTCACAACGCCCGCCCTTCCCGCGTTAGTACGCATGATGACGACGCGCAGGGGCGGCGTATTTGACAGCACCGCGAACCGTGGCTACGATGCGCGGCGAGATGCAGGCGGCAAAGTCGCCGTTCGCATCCGAGGCGTGGAGTCGCCGTTCTGGGGAGAACGGGTACGCGCCGCGACCGACGACGAAATGGGGAGCGGGGGATGCGGGCGAGTACGGCCCGACCCCGCGACGGGGAGGAGAGCGACGTGAGCGATGGGAAGCACCCGCCGCGTACCGCCCGCGTGCCTGTCGCACGCGGGCGCGGCCCGCACTTCGGCCATCCGATGCCAGCACCGCCGGTGCCACCGGGGACCGCACGGCCACCCGGCGTTCCCGCCCCGCCCGTTCCCGATGCGGGGCCGCGCATATCGCGCCGACGTTCGCTGTTCGTGCGGTTCGCGCCGACGCTCTCCGTGGTGAGCATCGTTCTCGCCCTTGCGGGGGGCGGCGTCTGGTTCAACAGCACCACCCCCCGCGACGCCGCCCGTTCGGACCTCACCGCCCGGAAGGCCATCCCGGAGGGCGAAGACCCCGACGCCGTCGCCCTCGTCGTCAATGTCCCCGGCGGCGTCTCCACCAGTGCGCTGCGCGGTGCCGAGGGTAGCCCCGCCTTTACCGGCTATCTCGCCCGCCCCGGCGCGGCGATCACCCTGCCCGCGCAGCGGGTCGCCGTGGTCTCGGCGCGGCGCGACGACACGCTGGACCGCATCGCCGCCCGCACGGGCGTCACCGCCGGTGCGCTGATGTACGCCAACGGCATCGCCGATCCCGCCCGCACCCTCACGGTGGGGCAGGCGGTGCGCGTGCCGCCCGGTGGCACGATGCTCCACCGCGTCAAGGAGGGCGACACCCTCGAAGGGATCGCACGGGCCTACCGCGTCAATCTCGACGAGATGACCAAGTATCCCGGCAACAATGTGCAGCAGACGGGCGACCTCATCCCCGGCGGCTTCATGATTGTGCCGACCACGAACGCCCCCGTGCGCGACCGCGTGGTCTTCTATCAGGTGCGCGAGGGCGACTCGCTGGCAAAGATCACCGCCCTCTATGGGCTGAAGGACGTGCGCACGCTGCGATGGGCGAACGACCTGCAAGGCGCAATCGTGCTGCCGGAGCAGGTGATCGCCATCCCGCCCACGGACGGCGTGATCCATGTGGTGGAATCCGACGACCTGCGCCGCGCCACCGAGGACGCGATCACGCAGATCGCCAAGAACTACGCCTGCACCGCCACCCCCTGCGCCGCCGCTCCCACGGACGAGCGGGTAAATGCGGTCGCGGCGGCAATCTTCGCCTTCGGACCGAACCACCTGACGCGGGGCGGCAGGCTCGTGCCGGGGCAGGAGATCACCGTTCCCGGTGGCGTGCCGTTTGCTGCGGCTCTGGAGGCGGTGGCGATCCCGGAGAATGTGCGCATAGACAACCCCACCGCCACGAGCGGCGGCACGGGGAATACGTCCCTCACCGTGACGCGGCGCACCGTTTCCCTCGGCCCCACGCCCGCCCCCGTCCCCGCGACGAGCGGCGGCAACCGCCCCGCCGCGACCGCCGTTCCCGCAAGCGGCAATCGTGCCGTGGTCGTGGTCGCGCCGACGCGCCCGCCCGTGGCGGTCGCCGCACCGAGCTACAGCGGCGGGGGCGTGGCAGGAACGGCGTCCCGCTACCTCGGTCAGTATCGCCAACCGAGCGGCGTGCCGTGGGCGGGCTACTGCGAGAAGTTCGTGGGCGACGTGGCGGCGGCTTCCGGCGTCGGCATCACACGCTATCCCACCGCCATCTCGCACGCCTACGCCGGCCCGCTCCTCAAAGGCCGCGCCCCGGCGGGAACGCTCGTCTTCTTCGACACGTCGTGGAACAGTGCCGGACACGTCGGCATCGCTATGGGCGACGGCACGATGGTTTCCGCCCTCAACGGCGGCATCGTGCACACCTCGTACGAGCGGTCGGGCGGCTACATGGGGTGGCGACCGACGGGCTGACGCCTCTCGGTCGCTCGACTGCCGGTTCCGGCCCCTCAGGGCTTATTCATTGTCCCGAATGCGCCCCCTCCTCCGTGGGGAAGGGGGAGAACCGTTGCGAGATCGCGGCGTATCGGGAACGCCCGGTGCTTGCCGTGGTTCTTCCCCTTCCCCACGGGGGGAGGGGGCCGGGGGGAATGGCGCGTTTGCCCCGCAACGACCGTCGGCGGGAGACCGCATACGCCCTCCTACTTGACAGGGTTTATGCGTTTTCCCATAGTCGGTCGTTGCGGCGGAAATGCACCTAACCCCCCGGCCCCCTTCCCCATTAGGGAAGGGGGTGACGCGCCGCAACATCGAGGCGTATGGGGAGATTCGCGGCGTCTGTCCCTCTTGCTCCCCCTTCCCTATGGGGAAGGGGGCCGGGGGGTTAGGTGCATCCGATGAAAACGCATACGCCCTCCTGCTTGATGCCCGCACTTGACAGAAGTGCGACGAACGCGAACAATGGCGTCGCTCGTCGCGCTTGTCCGTACGCCGGTGGCACGGCGGATGCGATATGTAAGGGGATCACTTTGCGTCTCTCGGCTTTACATAACTTCGGAGGCTTCGTAGCGTGACGAACTCCGCCCCCGCAGAGCGTACACCCCCCCGGCGGACGCGGTATCTCCGCCCCGCGACACCCCCGCCCGTGCCGCGCTCCGGCGTGTTCGTGCGGTACGCGGGGCGGTGGTTGCCCGCCGCGACGCTCCTCGGCATCGTGGTCGTGGTGCTGCTAGGGCGGGGCTTCTGGCCCGAAGGCCAACTCGCCTCGCCGCGCATAGGGCCAACGGATACTATCGGTGTGCCGGACGCGAGCGCGACGCCGGGGGTCGGCTTGCCTCCCGGTGTGACGGTCAATGTACCGGGGGGGCAGACGGTCATCCCCGCGCCCCCCGGTGTGATCGTCAGCGACCTGAACGGGGCGAACTACGTGTCGCGCCCCGCCCTGACGATCACCTCCGCCCCGCAGCGCATCGAACTGGTGCGGGCGAAGCGCGACGAATCGCTCACGGAGATCGCCGCCCGTGCGGGCGTGAACACGAGTGCGCTCCTCTACGCGAACGACCTCACCGACGCCGAACGGCCCCTGCCCGTGGGGTTGGCGGTGCGCGTGCCGCCGAGGGGGGCGATGCTCCACCGCATCAAGGACTCGGACACACTGGAAAGCATCGCCCGCGCCTTTCGCGTCAAGGTGGACGACATTGTCGCCTATCCCGGCAACAATGTGCAGCAGACGGGCGACCTCATCCCCGGCGGTTTCCTGATTGTACCGACCACGAACACCCCGGTGCGCGACCGCGTGATCTTTTATCAGGTGCGCGAGGGCGACTCGCTCGGCAAGATCGTCACGCGGTACGGGCTGCGCGACCCGCTCACGCTCTCATGGGCGAACAGCTTGCAGAACGAGAATTTCGTGCAGCCGGGGCAGATCATCGCGGTGCCGCCCGCCGACGGCGTGATCTACGTGGTCAAGGAGGAGGACACGCAGCGGCCCACCGACGACGCGGTGATGCAGATCGCCAAGAACTACGCCTGCCTCGCCATCCCCTGCCGCGAGGCTCCCACCGATGCCCGCACGCAGCGCCTGCGCGATGAGGTTTTCGCCTTCGGGCCGAACCACCTGACGCGCACGGGGCGGCTGATACCGGGGCAGGAAATTATCATCCCCGGCGGCATCCCGTACGTGGCCCCGCCGCCCGTGGTGATCCCGCGCAATGTGCGCATAGACAACCCGGAGCCGCGCCCGAACATCAACCCGCCCACGCCGCGTCCGGTGCAACGCCCCGGAGACCCCGCCCCCCCGCCCATCGTGATCACCCGCCCCGGCTTTCCCGGCGTCTACCCGTCGTTCTACTACCCCGCGCAGGGGCCGGGAAGCGGGCGCAACCCCGGCTTCCTCTGGCCGGAAATCGGCAATATCACCTCCACCTACAACGGCTACCACAACGGCATTGACATCGCCACCACATTCGGCACGCCGCTCAAGGCGTCCGCCGCCGGGTACGTGGTCTACTCCGGGTGGACGACGAGCGGCCTCGGCATCGCGGTGTACGTTGACCACGGCAACGGCTTCGTCACGGTCTATGGGCATATGTCCGACGTGGCGGTGCGGGTGGGCGACTACGTGGCCCAAGGGCAGTACATCGGCCCGCAGGGGAGCACCGGCAACAGCACCGGCCCGCATGTCCACTTCATGATTATCGAGAACGGGCGGTCGGTGAACCCGTTCAACTACCTGAGCGGGTAATCATCGGCGGGAACGAATCGCCGCACGGGATGCGCAAGGCGTACCATCGGTCGTACGGGAGTGGTGTCGAATGCGACCACCCCCGTACGACTATTTGATGTCGCGCAGGTGACGCGACCGGATGGAACGAACCCTACTGCCGCCGCGCAATAATACCCTATAGGGGTATAAGTACCGCGCACATGGCACCGCGTCAATAATGCCGCAGCGAGCGCGACGCCATGAGGATGGTGTACCCTTACGGCGTCCGGTGCATTACATGGTACATGGTACATGGTGCGGTATCAGCGACGGCGGCGGGGACCGAGCAGTACGGCGAGGCGGTCGAACGCATCCTCGCGGGCGTCGCCCGCCGCGTCGGCGAGCGACCGGGCGGCGGCGACGGCTTCGGCGGCGGCGGCGCGGGCGTGCGCCTGCGTCTCGACGGGCAGCCAGTCGAGGGCGACCCGCACGAGCGACGAGGAACGGAGGATGTACCGGGACACGCGCATCACCTACTTGAACCGCGTTACCACGCGGGTGTTGTGCAGCTTGCGGTCATGGCTCGGCTGCTCCATGTAGGTGGTGACGGTGCAGTCGCCGACGATCTGCGTCTGACAGGAGAGGCGATCTTTGTCGAACTTGATCTGTTCCAGTTCGATCTTCGTGCGCGGCGAGGCGGCGCGGTTGGGCGAGACCTGCATCCGGCAAGTGCCGCACAGCCCCCGGCCCCGGCAGTTCAGCACCTTCGCCTCGTCCTGATAGACTTCCACGCCGTTTTCGAGCGCGACCTGTCGCAGGTTCGCCCCCTCCGATACCTCGACGGTGAGGTGTTCGTTCTTGAACTTGATCAGCGGCATCGTTGACGCTCCTTCGGGCAGTGGCTACGTCGCTACGTGGCTGCGTGGCTACGTGAAATGCATTCGGTCTTCACTCAGCTACTCAGCGACGTAGCCACGTAGCGACTAGATTTGGTGACTCTCCGGTTGCAGCACGAGTTCGGTCAATGCGCTACCGGGCGGTTGCGTGGCGGCGTAGAACACGGCCCGCGCCGCCTCCGCCACGGTAAGCATCTTATCACGCTGCACGCGCATCGTGATGGTATCCCAGAAGGGGCTGTTGACGCCCCCGAAATGCAGGGCGGTGCAGCGGATATTCTGGCGGCGCAAGTCGAGGGCCATCGCCTTCGTGAGGCCCGTGACGCCGTACTTCGCGGCACAGTAACCGGCGGCACCCGCCATCGGGGCGCGACCGAGCGTGCCGGGGAAGGTCAGGATCGTGCCACCGCCCGATTCTGCCATCCGTCGCGCCGCCGCCTGCGCACAGAGGAACGTCCCCTTGAGGTTGACGAGCAACAGGCGGTCGAACTCGTCCTCGGTGAGGTCAAGCACGGGCTTGAGGATGCCCACGCCCGCCGCGAGCACCGCCACGTCCACCCGCCCGAAGGTCTCCACGGCCCGCGCAAAGAGGGCGTCCACCTCGGCGGCGCGGGAAACGTCGGTGGGAACGGCGAGGGCATCGCCGCCCGCGTCGAGGATTTCCGCCACCGTCTCGCCGAGCAGTTCCGCCCGCCGCCCCGCGACGACGACCTCCGCCCCCGCCGCCGCGAGCAGCCGCGCCGACTCCCGCCCGATGCCGCTCCCGCCCCCCGTGACCACCGCCACTTTGCCCGCAAGGGGTCTGTCGCTCGTCGCTCCGCTGTCCATGCTGTGTCCGTTCTAGGGTTTTCGCCGTGTTATCGGTCATTCTTAGCACACCTATCGTAGCACGAGAACGCCGGGGGAGGGGTATGCTACACTCCCCCGCAACGACGAGAGAGGCGAAAACACGGGAGGGTGCGGTGAAAATCACGGAAATGCGCGTGGTGCCGGTGGCGATGGCGGACCCGCCGCTACGGAGCGCGTTCGGGCTGCACCAGCCGTACGCCCTGCGCACCATCGTGCAACTGACCACGGACGACGGCATCACGGGCCTCGGCGAGACGTACGGCGGCACGGTGCCGCTGCAAGGGCTGGAGGCGGCGCGGGAGCGCGTGATCGGGCGCGACCCGTACCACCTCACGCGCCTCGAAGCCGTGCTTTCCGGCGACCCTGCCGAGGGGAGCGGCAGCGACCGCTCGTACTGGACGGGAACGATCACGAACACCGCACAGACCTTCTCGCCCATCGAGGTCGCGTGCTACGACATCATCGGCAAGGCGACGGGTCGCCCCGTGGTGGACCTGCTCGGCGGGCGGTTCCGCGACGCGGTGCCGTTCTCGGCGTACCTGTTCTACAAGCACGCGGGCGCGGGCGGCACCGACGGTCTGGCGGGAGCGAGCACCGCCGCGAAGGAGCGCGACGACTACCGCGCCCGCGAGGCGATGTCGCCCGAAGGCATCGTGCGGCAGGCGCAGGATTTCATGCGCGAGTTCGGCTTCAAGAGCATCAAACTGAAGGGCGGCGTGCTGCCCCCGCAGGTGGAGGCCGACAGCATCCTCGCCATGCGCGAGGCGTTGGGGGCGGACGTGCCGCTGCGCATAGACCCCAACTGCTGCTGGAGCGTGCCGACGAGCATCGCCATCGGCAACCTGCTCGCGGGGTCGCTCGAATACTACGAGGACCCTACGGACGGCAAGGCGAACATGGCGGAGGTGGCGAGGCAGGTGCCGATGCCGCTCGCCACGAATATGTGTACCACCAAATGGGCCGACATCGCGGAGACCGTGGAGCGCGGCTCGATTGACATCCTGCTCTCCGACCACCACCTGTGGGGCGGGCTGGCGGCGACCGTGAAGCTGGCGCAACTCTGCCGCGTTTTCGGGTGGGGCGTCTCGATGCACTCGAACTCGCACCTCGGCATTTCGCTGATGGCGATGGCCCACGTCGCGGCGGCGATCCCGAACCTCACCTACGCCTGCGACACGCACTACCCGTGGCAGGTGGAGGAAGTGATCGCGGGCGGCAAGCGCACCTTCACCGACGGGGCGATCACGATTGACGACACCCCCGGTCTTGGCGTAGAACTTGATGAGGACGCCCTTGCCCGACTGCACGAGCAGTACCTCGCGTGCGGCTACACGCGCCGCGACGATGTGGCGGAGATGCAGAAGATCGAACCGGGGTGGAAGCCCGTGCGCTGGCAGTGACGCATAGATTCCCTGCCACAGCAAGGAATCTGCTTTGCTCCTCGATTGGTAATGTGCCGCCGCAAGGCTACCGTACAGCCACCTCGACAGCAACCGGGCGCGGAACCGCTATTCCGCGCCCCCTTCGTCCCCGGAAAGCAGGCTTTCCATCGCCCCCGCCACGGTTGCCCGCATGGTATCGGTGACGTGCTGATAGCGGGCAAGGGTGAGCATGGGCGTGCTGTGACCGAGGGCGTCCATTGCGATGCGCGGGTTGACGTTCGCCTCCGCCATGAACGTCGCCGCCGTGTGACGCAGGGCGTGCGCCCCCATCGCGGGGAGCGTCGCCCACAGGCACACACGGTCGAGGGCTTCCCGCACCGCCGAGTACGCGAAGGGCGTCCCGGTGGCACCGGGGAAGATGAGGCCACCATCCTGCCATCCGCCGCCCGCCGTCGTGCGTGCGTCCGCCACCTGTTCGCGCTGCCGTACCAGTGCGGCGACGGCGAGCGGGGCGAGGGCCACGGTGCGCACCCCCGAAGCACTCTTGGGCGGGCGGGTGACGTTGGCCCCCGCGTGGCGCACGATCTGCCGCCGCACGGTGAGCGTTCCCGCGCTCGTGTCCACATCGGCCCATGTCAGCCCGCGTGCCTCGCTGATACGTAGTCCGGTGGTGAGCAGTACCGCAAAGAGGTTGCCCTGCTGCGAGCGGCGGGCAGCAGTGAGGAACCGCTTCGCCTCATCCGCCGTGAGTGCGGCCTTCTCCCCTTCGTCCACGGGCGGCAAGTCCACGAGGGTGGCGACATTGCGCCCGATGAGGTTGTCGCGCATCGCCACCGCGAGCGCGGCCTTCAGGGTCGTGATCTGCCCGTCAATCGTGTTGCGCTTCAACCCCTTCCCTGCCTGTTGCGCGACGAACCGCTGCACATCCGCCACGGTGAGCTTGTCCACGGCGATCTTGCCGAGCGCGGGCGCGAGATGCAGCTTCACCCGCCCTTTGTACGCCACGTGGGTTGTGGGGGAGAGCGTGACCTTCACCACGTCCTCTAGCCAACTTGCAAGGAACGCCTCAACCGTGATCTTGCCCATCGGCACAGGTAATCCCTGCTGCACGTCACGTTGCACCTTCGTGAGTTGACGGGCGACTTCGGCGCGGGTGTCGCCGTACAGGTACTTGCGCGTGCGCTTGCCGTTCGCGTAGCCGACGCTCACCTGTGCCACCCACCGCCCATCTTTGCGCTTATAGATGCTGCCCTCATTCTGCCCGCGCTTGCGCTTCTTGGGCGCGGGCTTCGGCGCGGGCGTGGCGTTGCCCGTCGTACTCGTGTCGGCGTCGGTGTTCATCGGTGTTCCCCTTCCTTGCCCGCTTCCGCTTCCGCGAGTGCGGCGTCAATGTCGGCGTCTATCTGGGTCACGAGGGCATCGAAGTCCGAATTCTTCCCACTCAGCAGCCACACGCGCAGGAAGCGCAGCCGCCCTATCGCCGTGGGAATGGTGTTCATATGCTCTGCAAACGACACGAAGCAGGGCCACAGGCGCGACGAAACCGCCTCCACTTCCTCGCGTTCCCACACCTCCCCGGTGGGGGCGACAATGCGCCGTTCGTCAATCACGAACCCTTGTAGCGTCGGCATGGTGTCGGTGTCCTCTCTGTGACTACCGGGGGCGACACGGTGCCGCCCCCACGAACCGTGATCTAATCCGCCGCGACCGCCACAGGGGCCGCGCTGTGTGCCGCCCGCTCATTGAGGGCTGCAAGGCTGCTGGCAATCGTCACGTCGGTGACGGCCCGCTCCACACTCGCCACGGGAACGATGCCATGTGCGTGATCGGCGTGCAGGGCGCGAAGCACGGCGCACGCCTCGTCTTCGGTCAACTGCTGTGCGGCGGCGAGGGCGGCGAAGCGGAGCGCGGCGGCGGGCGAAAAGGCGATGAAGTGCATAGGGCGTTCCTCTCGTGATCGGGGAGAGGGGCGGCGCAATCACCGCCCCGTGATCGTGCTACGCGGCTTCGGCGGGCATCATCTCGCCGGGGAAAGTGACGGGGTGCAGGCAGTCGCAGCGGTCGAGGCGAAAGCACTTCACGAGGCCGCGCAAGGTGCAGTAGCCCTTCATGCAGACGTTTCCGTCCTTCGTGAGCGCGATCTGCGCGGGGTAGACCACGCGGGCGGTGCGCTCGCCTTTGTCATCCGTGTAGGCGAAGCAGACCGCGCCGCCGTCCACAAGGGCGATGCCGACGTGGGCGAGGTCAACGGCGCGGGCGAGGTCGAGGCTTGCCAGCGTCGCGTAGGCTTCGCAGGCGTCGCGCACGAGGGCGGGGGGGGTGTCGGGGCGAAGGATGCGGGGAACGGTGACGGACACGGGGCGCATGATCTGTACGGTGACGGTCGCGGTAGCGGTGGTATCCTGCGCGGTGATGGTCATTGGGCTAACTCCCTCTGGCTGTCCGCCCCGTTGGTGTTCGTAGCACCGGCGGGGCATTTCTATGTCAGCGGCATTTCCATCTGACATTTGCATTGTACCATATCTCAGTGATACAATGCAATAGGGCAGCGAAGATTGCTACAATGCGAACATGGATGTGAAGGGAGACGACCGCGTGCTATCACTTGTCGAGGCGGGTACGCTCATTGGGCGTAGCCCCCGCACGCTGTACCTCCAGATCAGGAGAGGCAAGCTCGCCGCAGAGAAGCACGGCGGGGCGTTCCTCGTGCGCGAGAGCGAGCTACGACGCTACGAGCGCGAGACGATGGGGCGGCACGGCTTCGCGGCCCCTACGCATCCGCTGAAAGGCACGCAAGGCGGCGGCGGGCGGCGCAAGAAGGGAGACGAACCGACATGAGTAATACCCCCGCTGTGGTGGTCGTGCGTGGCCTCTGGCGACTGGATGACGGGCGCGAGATCGAGCGTACCACGCAGGTGCGCATCGGTCATATCAGTGCGTCCGGGCCGCTCGGTGCCGACGCCCTCGCCGCCATCATGGACATCGCGGTACATGCCCTGCGGCTGGAAGGGCGCGACTTTCCCGAAGGACACGCCACGCTCGTGGATGTGCTCGAAACGGACATCCCGCTCCCCAGTGGCGGGGAGTAGCCACCAATCGGGCGTGCTGCATCGTGCTACCGCTGACGCCGAGCAAATCCCCCACTTCCGTATCGGCGCGGCGTTCGTGCATCGGTGCGGAGGGCGCGAAACCCTCCGGGTAAATCTCCCCGGAGGGTTTCGTGTTTCCACGCCCGCCCTCCTTGCCCCGCACTCCTGCCTGTTCCTGCCGCTTCTTGGCCTCCGCAGCATAGAGGGGGTGTATCTCGACGCCGAGCGCGGCCCGAGATTGTCCGGCGCGAAGGGGCCACTCTCCCGTGGTTGTCGGTCTGGTTGCTCATCCACGTTCGTTGCCCCTATGCCGCTCCGCGCTGCAACCGGCGGCGTGTTTGCACTCGGCATCTCTCCGGGGGCGATAGGGACAGGGGTGATCCGTGGACAAAGCACATCCGTAGTCTATGACATAGAAATGGTTGATGGTGAGCGGGGATTAGCGACGGGGGCAGGAAATGGGAGCGCAGATTCGTCCCGATGCGGTTACAGCGGCAGGGATCGGGAACGCCGGGAGCGTCTGGCATCACGTCCGAGGATTGTTCTTTCCCGGTCGGTGGGCGCGACTGCTAGGGACACGTCGTCGCCCTGCCGTGGGGACAACGGGGAACGCGCAGGAATATCGACCGCCCCATGGGGATGTTTCGTTCGGGGGGCCACTCTTGTGGCAGTGAACGGCGTGCCGAGCGACCGTACCAGGATTCCTCCCGTCCCTGCGCCCCGGTGCGCACGAGATAGCCCGCATCGTGGTCCCGATCCGCGACTTCGATCACCGCGAACCATCGCCAGCCGAGCGCGTCCACCAGTTCCAAGACCTGCACGGTGCGCTTGCCATCGGTGGCGAGTTGCGCCCCCCCCGCGTGCAGGAGCAGGAGCAGGGCGGAGGGGGCGGGCTGCGGTCCGGATGGGGGTGGGGGCGGTGCCGCGTCACGTCGGCTACTCCGCCCGATTCGACGCGCCCACTTGCAGGCGCATTTGCCTCACGAAGCCGACCTTCTCATCTTCCCGCAACGCTTTCCCCATGAAGCCCCCGGAATCCCCCCCTGACCGTTGCCAGCGGGCGAAGGCTTCGTCATAGATTTCCGTGTCGGACCAACCCTGCTGCTTGTCTTCCCCCGACCGGATGATCGTCCCGACGTGCTGCTGCAATGCCCCCATCAGCCCCATGTCCACCGCACACCTCCCGTGGGTCTCCCCCGCCCCTCACGCCCCCCGCACCAGCAGCACGAGGACCACGAGCAGCAGCACCGCCATCGCCCACAGCACGAGCGTCGCCCGCCGCAGGTTGGGGGGGCGCAGGTTCCCCGGCGCGAAGGGGCCGCCCTCGCGTGGTTGCCGATCCGGTTGCTCGTCCATGTTCCCTCCCCCTGTCCTGCCCTGCCTGTATCCTCTCATACCTCTACACCCTCTGCATTCACTGCCCGGTCTCCACGTCGCTGTAGCGTCCCCCCGGTACCGCCCCACTCACGCCCGCCCTTTCGTCGTCAGGCCCACCGCCGCCGCGTGTTGCACACTCCGCACGGGCGACAGTTTGCGGGCAACACGGCGATACCGGAGAGCGCGATCATACGCGAAATGATAATGTGTGATAGACTAATGTACATGAGTTTAGGCGACCGCTTGCCCCGGAGGGAGGGAGACTGTGGGCGACGATGTCATCATCCTCGCGTCATTGCCCCGCGACGACAGCGAGGAATGGCGCGTTGTCCCCTCCCACCTCGGTTACGCTGTATCGAGTCGCGGGCGAGTGGCGCGTTTCGCGCCCGTGCCGCATGGCATCGGCGAGCCGGGGCAACTCCGCGTCGTGGCGGGGGGCGCGGCGGTGCTGCTCCCCGCCAGCACCGCCGCGAGGAAGCGGTTGCTCGCCCTCGCCTTCCCCGACCTGCCCCTGTCGCGCCGCCACACCCGACTGTCGCGGGAGGACGTGCGGGCGATCCGGGCGGTGCGCGGGCAGTACACCGCCGCCGCCCTCGCCGTCCGGTTCGGGGTTATCGCCAAGACGATCTCGAATATCTGGGAGGGCGAGACGCACCGGGGCGTGCCGCCGCTGTCGCAGGGGCACGCGCTGGCCCGCATCGGGCCGTCGGTGCCGCGTGTGTTCGCCGTACACGGGCCGCGACGCCCCCGCACGATGAGCCTCACCGACGCGGAGGCCGACCGCCTGCGTACGCTCGGCGGGGGGAACCTGCGGATAGGGGTGCAACGGCTGCTTGCGGAGCGGGACACGGGTGGGGGGTAGTCCCTCCCATCCCCGCGTGCCGGACGATTCGCGGGGGCGTCCACTCTCCCACGGCAAGGGCGGTGTAGTCCTGCGATTGCCCCAAGTCGCACCCGACGATGTAGTCATTGCCGTTCATGCGTACCCCTCTCCACCTCTACACCGTCTGCATTCACTGCACCCTCTGCACTGCCCGCGCCTCGCCGCGTGCCGCGTGGCGGGCGTGCGCCCGGTCAACGTTCGTCATCTGATAGCCCCGGAACCAGCACGCCATCGCCACCGCGAGTACCA
>JAABUN010002994.1_pt1 | contig 27628 bp, 33 predicted proteins | sample 5559311 | NCBI WGS metagenome assembly JAABUN01 (sample SAMN10711877, study PRJNA513370) | rock metagenome | isolation source: Antarctica rocks | place: Antarctica: Victoria Land, Siegfried Peak sud
CCGACCACCACGACGGTGACGACGCCCTCGAGGGTTGCTACTTGGTACACCACCCGGTAGCGTTGTCCTGCGGCGCGGACGACCCGGTAGTCTGTCAGATCGCCGCTCAGGGGTTTACCTTGTTTGTCGGGCTCGGTATCGAGGGCAGTTATCTTGCGCGTGATCGCCTGATAGGTCCGGGTGTCGTCGATACCCCGCAGGTCGCTCTGCGCTTCGGGTGTCGTTATAACGGTGAAGCGCGCGGGCACCTATAGCCCGCGCCTTTTATCTTCCTTAGCCTTGACTTCACTCCAGGGGATGAGTTTTGTTTCGCCAGCCTCAAACCGCCGGATGCGCTCGAGAATATCTTCAGGCACGCCATCGGGAAACTCGTATTCGTTGGCGTCGCGCTCGAGCAGGTCGGTGACGTTTACCCGCTCGCCCGTCAGCTCATCAAGGGCGTTAAGCACCGCGTCCAGAGTACCCAGGTCTACCCGCGCCGGTTCTTTGTTGACGAGTTTGTAAAGCGTGTTCCGGGGAACGCCGGACACGTCAGCCAGCCGGTAAACGGTGATGTTGTGTTGCTCGAGTACGCTTTTTAGTTTCCAGTCAAGACTCATGCCTAGAGTATACCCCGATACCTTAGCCTACGCTATATGTGTATAGTGCTAATCATCCGGCGTCAACGCCGCAGCAGCCGCTCGAGCCACCGCGCCGCTTTCACGAACACCCCGTCTGGGGTACTTTCCTCTACCGCTCTAAGCTCGTCCTGGGGGTGCTCACCCTCCGCTTGACCATCTGGCACGAGCGTCTCTGAGGGCGTTTCTACCCGCTCACCTTCCGCTGGGGACGGCAGCACCTTAAGTGCGGCCAGCTCATCACGCAGCTCTTCGAGCGCCTCTCTCAGCACGGCCACCTCGTCACGCAAGGCTGCCACCTCCGGCCCGGTCTCCGGTTCGGCGACGGTCAGCGTAAGGGCGCTTTCGGGGCTATCTTTAAGCGTTCTTAGAGCTAGTTCAAAGCTCGAGGCCCTGCCCGATTCGACCAGCTCGCGCGCCGCTCGTGTCCGGCGCAGCGCCTCACCTGTCCAGAGTCTCGAGCCGCCACCCCTGCCGCCATCAGACCACCCGAGGGCGTCCGCCCCAAATACATCGGTGTAGACCGTCGCCAAGCGCCGCAACGTCGAGGGAGCTACGCCAAGTAAGGTAGCCGCTTCGCGAGGCGGTAGCACCAGCTCGTGAGTGTTCGGGGCTGACATTCCTAGATACTATCTGCTCAACCCCTAAGCGGTGAGGGTTTAGCGCCTAGATGCTTCGCGCCGGGTCGTCAACCGGGCGCTCGCTGGGCGTTGGGTCGTCGCTAAAAGGCAAAGCAATCACGATAATCTGCCCTTATCAGAACAAAGATTAAGGCTCCAAAATGACCATAATCTGTATTATGTAACCTAACTCGTGAAAGTTAGTGCTGCTTTCATGCGAAACAAAGCTCACCCTCTTCGTTTCAATTTGGGCCAGATAAAGAGGCGCGAACGGGAGGCTCGAGCCCACGCCAGATCCCAAAATACTCCTAAGAAAAATTGATCGCTAGTTGCGGACCCGATCCCTTCGTCAGCTACCTCAAAAAGTCAGTTTTAGCTTCTAATGCGACTCACTAAGCTTAATTAGGGCCTTCAATTCATCGTCAACAAATTCGCTGTAATCCAATTGATCTTTTGCCTCGTCAGACTTCGGTTCTACCGTAAAAATTTTCATCTTAAAACCTCCTAAGTACCCGAGTTAGAGCAGTTTATGGACAGGCGTTCTTTTTGTTGTAGCTCCTACTAAGGTCAAAATACAGCAGGTACTAACACTCAATCAACTTAATAGCTAATTAGTTAATTAAAGAGCAGTAGTTCGTCAAAAGATGCGCCACTGCTCATCGCTCAGATTCAGGTCGTCCATGCTCGTAGGCTAGCCGTCCTATGTATAAAGCTGAGTTCTTGAACTGGTTCCCGTTTTATTTTCTATAAAACGTCCGAAAGCTCGATACCTAGCTTCTCCTCAAGTTGTTTAACCATACGAGCGAGCACATGTGAAGTAGGCGAATATACGACATGATATCCCTGACGGGAGCGGTTCGTAAGGCCCGCTTGATGCAATTGCTTTAGGTGTTTACTAGTACCTGCTTCAGAGATGTTTAATAGGGACGCTAGTTCCTGGGTGCTTCGTGGTGCGCGATGCAACAAAGTCATTAGCTCAAAACGCGTCTCGTCGGCGAGCGCTTTTAAAATCGTAACAACGTTTTGTGCCCCACCTGTATCGTCAATTGCGAATGCAGCTAAACCAAGGGATGGATACGTGATCATAGGTATGTACGGCGGGTTTAATTCTACCGTGACTGTAGGCCATGTAAGCGAACTTGGTGTCAACACGATTACGTCCATGTCCCTTAGACGCATTTGCTGCTCAAAGGGGTATTCAATAAGAATGTGGTGCTCTTGCGTATCAACGCTAAGCCCACTGCCTAACTTAGCAAAAAGAACAGAAGGGCCTTCCTCACGTAAGAGTTTTGCTCTTGTAGCAATGTCTTTAATCAGCATCGGTTCAGTGCGTGTCCAAACATCTAGGAAAATGCGCTTCCAGTACGCTCGGCAGAAAGCCGCGAAGCGCTCCAGCAACTCATCTGTCGAACGAAAGGTTAATGCAAGGAGATCACGCAGCGGGGGTGAGGTGTGCTCTAAAACAAGATGCTGCATTGCAGGGTCATGCGTAACCTCCGCCGAATTGAACCAAGGTTCTCTAAGAAAACGCACGGTCATTTCGCGGATCACCTCATCTCTAGGCGTTTCAAGGAGCTGCTCCAGGTTCTGCTCAAACGTAGGGACTGGCCCTTTAGGTGTTGGAGTAAGAAAGTGAGGTGTGTACTGTTCAGTAATAGGTAGAACAAACTGATCTAGCTCTTCTCTCATTGATCCGTCAGCGTTTATGGCCGCGTAGGTGCGTTGAATCCAGGGAAGGATAAGACCGTGACGCTTCGGGTCGGCAAGCGCTCGTAAGCTAGAGGCGAGTTCGCTTAGCGGCGAGTAAGCGAAGCGAATTTTGTGAATATCATTGGGTCGAACTTCAAGACGGACCATGCGTACCACCTTCTTCATATATTCTGCTCGGGACGGGGATAACTACCTGTCGACGGCGTCACGCCTGCTCACCGGCATAGCGCAATCAACCTAAGCTTAGCATCTTATTAACTGAATAACTAATAAGTTTGTTTGTTTGTAGGATCCTGGTATGTTTTGCCTCAAGAGTGACAGCAAGTAGGTTTCTATCACTTTGTTAGTCACTCAATCAATTTGGAAGGGGGACCTTAAATGAAAATCCTTAAAGCGATTCAAAACCGTGCGAAACTGCCTGAAGAGAGCATCACCACCTGGTCGTTCACGAGCATCGATTAGGCGTGACCAGCGCACAGGTTTACCAGCAGCGTAGATGGGGTGAGTGTTCTCACAAGACTATCTACGCTGCTTCCTTTCGGAGGCTAGTATGCCCACTGGGATTAACACTTACATTATCAAGCTTGCATCAATATGCAATCTGAATTGTTCATACTGCTACTACTTCAATGGTGCGGATAACTCTTACCGCGGTCGACCTAAGTTGATCTCTCAGGAGATCATTCGCTTAATGGTGGACAAAATCATTGCTCACACAAGTAAGCACGGTATTACTAACATCGATTTAAGCTTGCATGGCGGTGAGCCTCTCCTGATCGATAAAGAGTCATTTGTCGAAATGATGTATGAATTTAATCGAATTGATCAGGCTGGTGTCACAACCCGCCGCAAAATTCAGACCAACGCGGTGTTGCTGGACGATATATGGATCAAGCTCTTAACCGAGTGGAATATTCGTTTGGGCGTGAGCATGGATGGGCCTAAAGAAGTTCATGATGAGTTCCGCGTCGACCATGCAGGTCGTGGTTCCTATGATCGAACTATCCGCAACCTTAAAATGGCACTTGCTAACGAAGCAGAAGGTCTTCGTACAAGCGTACTTTCTGTTATTAACCCCGCTCATTCAGGGACCGAAATGTACCACCACCTGCGCGCGTTAGGGGTCAAGAAGATGGACTTCCTTCTTCCAGAAAATAACTATGCTCATCCACCCATGAATTTTGTACCCCTTGGCGAAGCAACACCGTTTGGCGACTTCCTACTCGATGTGCTCGATGCGTGGCTGACCGAAGACAATCCAGAGGTGAAAGTGCGAATCCTGGATGAGGTAATCAGCTCTTTCATGATTAATGATGTTATGTCAGACGCAATTGGTACAGCGCCAGTACGTGTCGCCGTTATAGAAACGGATGGTTCCCTCGAACCGACCGACAACTTCAAGGCGTGTAGCAACAACATGACTAACTTGGGCCTGTCAATATTCGAGCACGACTTCGATGACCTTTACTACCACAAGTTCTTTGAGCACTGCATTGATGCTGCACAATACACACCTACACCGTGCCAGACGTGCGAGTACCTAGATATATGCGGAGGCGGACGCATCACCACCCGTTACAGCGAGGACCACGGTGAGGAGGGTGCTTTCAGGAACCGCACGATATATTGCCATGATTTGTTGAAAGTTTTCGGTCACGTAGGTCGCCTTGTTAACGAAGTCTTGGAGACTCCTGAGGAAGTACCGGTAGTTGCGTGACTACAGTGACGAACAACCCCAACGTTCCACTATACAAGGACTGCGAAGAGCACTGGACCTATCAATACTTCCAGGATGCTTATGTGGACTCACTGCCCACCGCGTACAAAACAAATCAGGCGGACGAACAAGCGGCGCAACTAGAGGACCTCCTGAACCTAGCTCCTTCGGCGCGTCTTTTGGATGTTCCTTGTAGTTATGGACGGTTAGTCCTAGCATTTACCAAACGAGGGCACGACGTAACCGGTATAGATCGCAACAAGGATTACCTCGACCGGACCAGGCGAGCGCTCCATGCCATTGGTGCGGATGCAACTCTTATTAACCAGGATATGCGGTCTCTAGCCGTTCAGTCGCGTTATTACGACTTGGCACTTTGCTGTGGCAGTTCAATTGGCTATTACCGCGAAGAAGACGACCGCCGACTCTTCTCAGCTATGTATGACGCCCTTAAGCCTGGAGGGCACATTGTCATTGATACCGATGGATACGAATGGTTGATGACACAAGCACCGCGGCGTCACTGGTACGCCGGTGACGCCGGTTGGTTCGCGTTAGCTGAATTTGTCCAACGCGATATGCTACGGGGGCGCATTAGGATGAACCACCACTTCTTGAACCCTATCCAGGGCATAGCACAACAAGCAACCGTAGACTGCCGAGCTTACACAGCACACGAATTAGCTGCTTTACTTGGCGACGCAGGTTTCGAGGACATAAAGGCCCTGAGTCCAGCTACGTTGAAGCCTTACTCCTCAACTTCCGTTCGCCTACTGCTCGTGGCGCGGCGTTCTAACTAAAAGTTTAAAAGGAAGAGACATATGTCACCTTCTGAAGCGCCTCGCCCACTCTGGTTTGAGCATATCACTGGGCTTAATCAGACAATGCTCACAACCGCTCTGCTCGTAATGCTGACGAGTGCGGGGTTTAGCATCATCTTGCCCTTTTTACCCCTTTACGCTGAGAGTTTAGGTGCGTCCTCCTTTGAGATAGGGTGTATGGTCGCGGCTTATGCGGTAGGAAGTGCCCTCACTTCTATACTTGGCGGGTGGCTCGCGGATCGCGCTGGTAGGAAAGTTAGTATTTTGGTGGGCTTACTCATTTTTAGTTTAGCTACACTGTTGCTTGGCACCGTACAAACACCGATACTCTTCATCCTTTTCCGCTTTATCGAAGGTGCCGGGTTTGGATTTATCTACCCTGCCGCCAATGCCTTAGCGCAAGACCTAGCACCACCTGAACGGCTTGGCCAGGCACTCGGCACCTACAGCACAATCACGCTTATGGGATCATTTATAGGTCCAGCTATCGGCGGCTTTCTTTCAGCTTCCTTTGGGTACACCTCAACGTTTCTGGTGATCGCTGGAGTTACGCTTGTAACCGCAGTTCTCGCGAGTGTGTTGATTAGGGAACCGACAGTATCGCGTGATTCAACTAGCACCACTCAGCCTAGAGGTAAACCCACTAAGTTTTTCTTGACGCCTACGTTGGTCATAGCTTACCTCGGTGCTTCCGCAGTATTCTTCAATAACGGCTTCATGCAAATTGTTGAAGTACTTTATTTCTCCACGGTTCTTGGAGCCTCTCTCACAACGATAGGGATTGTTTTCACGGGAGTCGCTTTAGCAACTGCTGTAGCAAGAATACCAGCGGGATGGCTCATCGATCATCGAGGAGTAAAAGTGGTTCTCGTCTACGGCCTCGCACTCTCGGGCGTCTTCTCAGCGCTCATCGTTGCTATGCCAAACTTCTGGCTTGCTGCCATTTCTTCGGCAGTCGGCGCGTTTTTTGGTGTGATGGCTTTCGCTGCCGTACCTGTCATCATCACTAGGGAAGTACCTCGCGCCCAACGGGGACGTGCGAACGGCGTACTCAGTATCCTTTCGTCCGTTGGTTTAATCATTGGCTCACCTATTGGGGCGTTACTCTTTGGGGCGTATACACCAGCACCGTTCTTGACCACAGGTGTTCTGTTCCTTATCGTCTCTGCAGTGATCGCACTTAGTTTCCAACAAGTTACAAAACCGGTAGTGTCCAACGAAGTTGCACAGCAGGGCTTATAAACTACTTGAGGGTTGAGCTTTTGAGGAGTTAAGTGCCTCAGCTCGAATATCCTCAACCATTTCAAGCCGATTTTTGAGCTTTGATAATTAACCTGAGTTCGGGGTTCAGATCAGGACTGTCAGCTGCGCGAGGTCGGTAGGTAGACCTATCGAAGGCTTCTTAGGCTGATGGGTGTAAGCGATGAGACCGGCCAGGAGGTTGACGGCGAAGTTAGCCGGGCTGCGGTGACGGGTGTGCTCGATTTGAGAAATGTTCTTGAGCTGATCGGCGATGGTTTCGATGATGAAGCGTTTACGCAGCAGAAGCCTGTCAGAGAGCAGCATCAGCTGTCTTGGACAAAACGGCACCTCCCGGGCCTGTCCGCTGACCTCTCATATTCTTGTGCAGTGTGGTCACAAGTTCTAAGCCGCGCTCATAGAGCGTCTCAAGCAGCGGCTGTGAGAGGTAACCCTTATCGCCGAAGAGCTTACCGAACAGCGACATACTCATGTCTAGTACGGGTTTACGGTCATCGACGTTGCCTGGCGTCAAGTGGACGCCCAGCAACTCACCCTGCTCGTTGACGATCAAGTGCAGCTTAAAACCATAAAACCAGCCCATGCTGCTCTTGCCTCGTGCTACTAAGCCGTCGAACACTTTATGTCGGGAGATGCGGCGGTTGTGACAGACCGCCACGGGGGTGCTATCAACGAAAGCTATTCCGGTGCAACTGCCGAAGCGGCTCTCCAAATAGGCGCACAGCAGTAGCACGCTCGGCATCAGCTCGACGAAGCGGCCGTAGGAAACCAATCTAGGGAACTCGGCAAAAAGATGTTCACAAACGTGCTTCTGGTAGTAGTGTTTGAAGTCGCGGTAGCCCGCTTGGTGGAAGTGAATCACGATGGTCATGATTTCGCTGGCTGAGAGCAAGGGCTCAGGACCACGTTGCGCCTTGCCTGGCAGCTGTTGTTGCGCAGCCCAACGCTCGAACTCTTGATGAAAATCGTCCACCTCAACGAACAGCTCGAGTAGACTCATGGCAGTATCTCCTTCGTGGGTCTTTAGACACCCCTACTTTAGGAGATACTTCTTCGTTTGACTTGGAAACCTCGAACTGAGGTTACTTACATTTGCGACGTACCGGGTCTTTCGTCGGCTCGAGCGACTACAGCACTACCTGAATGTGACAACGTAAAGAGCAACATCTTGCGTTTTCCATCGCCGCCCATCCTTAGATGGCCCCGTTCGCCCAGCTGAGGTAAAGTCAACACAACGGTCTCGTGCGGCAGCTCGGTCTTTCTGACAAGCTCGATGATAGTCAAAGGCACGTCGTCTAAGAGTGCGTTCAGAATTTCGTGCTCGGTAAGAGTCAAGGTTTCCTCGTGCATCGTTTGGGTCTCCTTTCAAAGTGTTAGCAACGGCCAGCCGCATAGTTTTCAAGACTGTCTTGCTGCTTCAGATGCGGTTAGCTGTACACGCTTTTCTGCGTCAGCGTCGTCCAATAGATCGAAATTCCGGCAAAGTCGTAGTTCGGGATGGGATTCCGCCGTTCAAGGTCGTAGTTGTGGTGCTCACCCAGTTCTCGGCGTGCAATGGCTTGGATTTCTCCAACGGCTTCCTCAAAAGCTCGTCGCCCTAGTTCTTCGGTTTGGAATAGGTCAACGCTTTCACGCTCGCCGTCGTACAAGGTCACTGCGTAAACAACGTCCAATCCGTGCAGGTCATCTATAGCTGTGCTCATGTCTTACCTCCGCCTCCTTGCTTCACCCGATACCGCCCCGGACGGCTCGTAGCTGGCTCGAGCACCTCCAGCAGCCCCAACTCTATAAGCCGCCGCAACGCCTCCGCTGCGTTCCGGTGCGCGATACCCAGCAGCCCCTCGAGCTGCCGTACCGACACCTCGACCTCACCGTAAGGCCTGAGGTAGAGGTAGACAAGCCGCGTCGTCGGCGTTTCCCCCTTCAGCACGGCGGGCAGGTGCGGCGGGTCTCTAGGGACAGCTACCCCTCGAGGATGTGTGGCGAGGGTACGCACCGGTCGATCCCCTCGGTCTACCACCTGGTAAACCGCGCGCACGCGGGCGCGGCGTTCGCCCAAGTCCTCACTCCTAAAACAACGACCCTACCCACCCCACGACCCCCGGCACCAGCGGCACAAGCAACTGCACCAGTGCGAATAGGGACAGGGCCATCAGCGCCGCGACCACGGCAAGCCCGAGTCCCTTGGTGGGGTCGGGCTCGAGCTTCTCGATGGTCTTAGCCAGGTTCAGCCGTTCTCGGACCAACGCGTTGCTAAGTTCTTCCAGCTTCGCTAGTTTCTGATCGAAGGCAGTCCGGTTCTCGACTTGCACTCGGTACGCCACCTCGAGGTTCTGCTTGGCAACCTTTAAGTCCTCGACCGTCCGGTTGTGTTCGTCGATCTGTTCGGTCAGCTGCTCTTTTCGTTCCGCTTGGCGCTTTGTCTCCTCAGCGTGATATTCCCTGAGTTCAGTAACCCATATCGAGACCTCGGTCGAGCTCGTGCTCGCGCTCTCGAGTGAGGTCTTGATGATGTCTTCCATATTCGGCTTCGACATGTTCCAGCTCCCTCTGCGTCCGGCTGATCTCGTCGCGTTCTTGCTGGTACTCCCGGTAGCGTTCGGGTTCGTGGTCGTGGTCGTGCTCTCGGTCTCTGTCATGGTCTTTGTCGAGCATGGCTTTCACGCCGGGTCCCATATGCCTTGTGGGTTCTCGGTCGATCCCCTGGGCCTCCAAGGAACGTTCATCGACACGTTCCAAGCTGCCGTCTCGTTCTAAGGAATGGTTGAGGTCTCGAGCCCAGCGTTCGCGCATCTCTTCGATCTGCTGGCCGCCGTGGAACTCCCTGGTTTTAGGTGCGCCGCCATGTTCAGGTTCCAGGGTATTAGCTCGTTTGAACCACTCTTCCCGGTCCCTTTCATGACCGTCGTTCTGACGTTCGGAGATCATCATGTGGGCGTGGGGGTTGTCACCCTGTCCATCTTTTCCCCGGCCCTCGTGAACTGCCATCGTATAGGGGAGGTTACCGTCCTCTGTTAGGTCTCGAGCAAATTCTCGAGCCAGTTCGATCTGTTGTTCTTGCTCCAACTCTCGAGGTAAGGCAACCTCGACTTCCATGTACAACCGACCATTTGCCCGTTCGTATTCGTCAGCAGCTTTCCAGTAGTCCCTGGGGTTCTCTTCGGCCCATTCGGGCATGTTCCCGGACTCTTTATGGAGGCATCTATCAGGCTGGTGTTCGTACTGCTTTTCTCTCTGCAAGTAGTCCGCTTTGCGAGCGGCGACGCTGCCCTTGGCACGGGTACCGCCACGGACTGAGAGGTGGTAGATCGCCATCTGTTTGTCTCCTTTCGGGGGCTCGGGGGTTGGTTTTTTGTCGGTCCGTCTCGAGTGGGCTCGAGCCATCTTGCGAAAGATTTGCGGCTCTGTCTTGGGCTCGAAGTTTGGCTCTAATCCGTTCGTTTTGAGGTGGCTCGAGTCGTTTCGTTCCTTCTCCTATCGTCGTCCCGGCGAGCTGTCGATCTCTTTGGTTTCGGCTCGAGCTGGGCGTCTTTGGTTTCGGCTCGAAGTCTCGGTTTCGTCTTGAGCACGGTGCGTTTCCGGCGAGTGAACGGAACGTAACGAAGTGGAGTGGAGTTTATGAGCAGGGAAACGCATAAGTGCGCTTTGCTTTTGGGCAAAGGTTCGCGTTGCTCACATGGGAGTTCGGTTCGGGCGGATTGAGGATAGGGTAGCACAGCTCGCGCTAGAGTAGGGGATGGCCCGAATTACCGACGAGAAGCTAGAGCAGTTACGTGTTAAAAAAGAGCGGCTTGAAGCCAAGCTTAAACAGCTCAAGCAGCAACAGCGGTATCAAGACCGCAAGGACGAAACCAGGCGCAAGATCATCACCGGTGCATCGGTAGGAGCAGCAGTTCGTGATGGTGTCGTCAGTCCCAAGTTGTTAGCTCATGTGCTCGACAAATATGTAACCAAAGACAATGAGCGGGAGTTTATGGGGTTGGGTCCGAAGCGTGGTGAGGTGAGTCGGGAGCTCGAGCAAGGGGAGGCGGCCAGTGACGTCGAGCCGCTTAGTGAGCAGGAGCTTTTTGAACAGGGAGAGGTCAAGGCGTTGCTCGAGGAGGATGGACGGGGAGAGTAAAGAGGCGCTAATCCGGCGGCGTGTTCCGCTATGAATTGATTACTAGGCAGAGCTTCACGTATCGGGAGGTTTGACAATCACCAACATGTCAGGGTCCAGTCCTGCATGGATAAAAAGTTCTGGTGTGTCTTGCTCAGGAATGCCTTCAAGCATAAGAAGTGCTTTTGCCTGTTCAAAAGCCTTTCTGACAGAGAGACCAAACCCGATAGACGAGTAAAACTGAGATGCAAAAATCCGGGCCGCTTTGTCTCCGATACTAGTGTTCATCCCGATAGCCGCCTCCACATGTTCGACAACAGCCTCCGCTTGATTTCGGGAATAACACGTGTTGAAAAACACTAAGCGGATACCTTCTGAAGAAGCCATCATAGTCTGCACAATGGCTTCCTTACTGACCAGTTTGGCAGCGCCGCCAGCATCTTGAAAAACGATCTCATCTTGATCTGAACCATGACCGCTGAAGTGGACGATTGCCGGGGCGTGTTCGTTCAGCGATTGCAGCACATCCATAGGACGAACTGCCCAACAAGATTCAAATCTTACTGCATCACGATGTTTAGACTTCCTAATCATTTCCGCTATCGCACGCGCTTCTTCGTCCAGTCTTAGCTGCTGCTGATCGACGGGATTCGCAGCAAAAAAGGTGACGGTAATCTTCTCGGGAAGTTGTTGAAGTTTTTCTAAAACAGCGCGGGTCTCCGAATGGATTTGATCGTGCCGATTTAGAGTGCCTTTGATTTGAGTCATGTTCCTTTGATGCTCGCGCGCTTGTTTTTCGGCCTCTTGCTGACGCTTCTTGAAAGCACTTTCTTCTTCACGCGCCACCTTCTTCTCCTCGGCATCCAGCTCCCGGTGCTTTTGGGCGATTTTGGCGTCAATTCCCGCAGCTCTCTTTTCAGCGCTAGCTGCGTCTTTCTGACAACGCTCTATCTCTCGACGCTTCGACTGAATAATACTGGCGGTTTTCGTCCGGTTGATGGCCTCAGAAGCTTTATGAGTTTTTCCAGAAAGATCAGCGATTTTAGCCGTTTCTTTGGCCCGGTCACTTTGTAACTGTGCAATTTCGCTGCGCTTCCGTGCAGCGTTGCGGCGGTACATATCGAGTAATGACATTAAGCTCCTTATTCCAGTCTCAAAAAGAGTTTGTCAGTCTATACCTGTGCGTGCTGGCAAGCTTCATCAGCACCCTCACACCTTCGTTGGTCGCACCCCCACCCGCAGCGGTGGCGCTCGCTTCACCTCATCCCACCAGGGCGACTGCTTGAGCCGAGCGGTAAAGAGCGCCCCCGGACGCCGGGCAAAGCCCTCAGCAGCGTCCACACGCGCCCGCCGCGCCTGTTCATAGACCATGTGCCACGGTGCCGCCTTACCCGCCGCCTCGAGCCGCAGGAGCTGCCAGAGCAGCCAGCGGTAGAACATCACGCTCCCGCTATCGCCAAGATTCGCAGCCAGCGCCCGCGCCGCCCCATCGACCGCCTCACCGCGCTCCTCTTTACCGGCATACTGCACGTCTAAGACAGCCTCCAAATCCCTACGCTCCTCCCTCCGCTCGTCCATGCAACAGTCATTGATAACGGGGTCTCGCACAGCGAAAGGGGATAACGACCAGTCAAGCAGAAGCTGTAGGTCAAAACCCTCTTGAGGGAAGTCTTTTGACTGTTGCATCTGCTTTTCGCGGTGCTCTTTGACCGCCCGGTGTGCGGTTCGACCCCGCTTCCGGTCCCGGTTGAGGTCACGCCAGTCGTCGTGGTTCAGATCGTCATAGGTCAGCTTCGCCGGGGCTCCCTCATCCGGATTCAGGCGAACGCACCACAATGTCCCGTCGTTCACGGTGTCGCTCTCGGTACTGCACCCCGGCGCGGTCGTCTTGTGGGCTCTTGCGTCGATCAGCCCCCGCGCCTGGAGTTCCGGCAGTCGTCGCCAGACCGTGACCCGGTGCCGTCCGAGCGCCTGGGCGACGATCTCGACCGGGATGTGCAATGTCACGTGCGTTGTGGAGGGTACGTAGTTCCGCGCCGCAGCAGCGTGAACGGCTGTCTCTCGGAGTGCCTGGTACAACAAGCGGGTTGTTCCTGATAGAGCTTTGGGAGGATGTTGTGCTACACAGCTCTGCGGGGGGACCAGCTCAGCACTATTAGATGGGATTGTAGCGAACACTAAGACACCTTCCTAAGTCGGCACATGCCTATATGTGCCACGCATAGTTTCTGAAGTTTGTGGAGTAATGAAGGGAAGAGCGGCTTAAGCTTACTAGGCCGCTCAAGGCGTTACTTGCTAATCAACCGCGTCCGGACAATCGTTCGGGGTCGGTATGGGGTCATATGTGTGATGAGCGTTGTCCGCACACGTACTCGGCCAATCGTTCGCGTAGTTATACGTCTCACAGCCATTGCGCCACCTCCTTTCTGTTTCTCTCATTAGAAAGAAGGCTCCCATGCTGTATCCTGTTCTTCACCTCCTTCCAAGCATTGCTTGGGAGCCACTGGGTTGAGCAAGTCCGAGAGCCGCAAAACTTCTGGACTTGCTCTTTTGTATGGTAACAAACACGTCCTAGACAGCTAAACTCAAAATCCTCCTTGAAGTATCCTTACGGATACTTAAGAGAAAGTAGGTCTGTCCCTGACCGCACATCTGTCCCTTCAAGTGTTCAATGGGTAGTAATTTTGGGGGTGCAAGTGTTCAATGGGTAGTAATTTTGGGGGTGCAAGTGTTCAATGGGTAGTAATTCAATCTCTTTATTTAATCCTAGAAGAGTACTTTCTTTTAGATTTTTTAATCGCTAGATTCGGTATTTTGACCTTGAGCTTTGCATTCCAGAAACGCTCCTGCCAACCTTTTCCAGATGCCCAAAACTCTTCTTCGTCGGCAATGGTTATGTCAAATGCGCCGAGGTCCGTTAAATGCTTAATTGCGCTATAGGAATCGTCGGGAGTTCCCGCCAAATACTTACGTAACCTTTTAGCTTTCTGGTTGCTTTCTTGCTCGAATTCTTTTTTTGTTTTGATTCCTGAAACTTCCAATAGCTTACCAACACTGTAGAGAAGAAATTTTCCTGCGTGCCGCAGTTGGCTCGAGCGAACCCAAAGCGCAAGAGTCGCAGCAATCTGTACAGCTACGCGGTTTGTTTCGTTTCCCTTGCCGTCAGTAGGCAAGGCAAGCACTTGGTACGGGAGATGGAAATTCATTGTTCCGCGCTCGCTAATAGCCCACCATAATCCCGGTTGAATTAAGGCTTGACGAATTACCGGAGAACTCGGATCTTCTAGGAGAACAGATTCTAACCCCACCTGCTCCCCCTCTCTGACCCGTCGCCGCGCTCGAACTTCCCAGTATGGAGTTTCGTCAACCAGAATCCCCTTATTGTCATTTGCCACAACTTTATTAATTTCTAGCCAGCACCCTGAGAGCGTAACGATTCGACTCCATTCTTCCCGAAGGGTACTAGCTTGAAACGTTCCGTTTTCACGACGTGTATAACCTTTTGTTTCTAATAGCTTGTCCATCTCCACGACGAAAGTCGGGTTGTCACCACCCGTTTTGTAGGCAAGGTCAGTAAGATACATATGCGTTTTTAGGAGAGATGCGGCTTCCTCTTTATGCTTGAGCAACGTTTTCTGCATAGTCGCCAGTAGTTTGGTGGCGTCAGGTCGCCTGATACCTGGTGGCAAGTCCAATCTAGAGCGCGCTTTTAGCCACTCTTTACGACCATACTTTCTGATTTGTAAAACTTCGGAAAGTTCTTCTGTGCGGTTGTTTGAGATGAAGGACGTTAGATGAGCAAATATTTTGCTTGTTCCGACGACAAGGTCAGGATCATCAATAAGTTTTGAGTACTCGGCGCTTCCGAGCCCTACCGCCGACTGATAAAAGTCACGAAAGCTTTTCCAATCAAGATCGCTGCCGCTAGGAACTACATAAAGAGCTTTGGCAAAAGCTGGTACAGATTTAACATCTTGGGATTTTTTATTAGAATCGAACTTTTCAGGCTCAAATGTCTTTGCATTCACAAACATTCGATAATACTCAAAGGGGATCATATACCCCCATTCGTGCAAAACTTCGCCTGTGCTTAAGCGAAGTTCTTGGTCGTACTCCATAGCAACCTCGAGGATTTTTTCGGCAGCTAGGTTTTCAGCGCCCTCTGAGAAGAGCTCGCCAAATGTTCGAGAAAAAATTTCATGCGATACACTTTCCTCAGCATCCAAATAAATGCGAGATTGCTCTTTGAAATCAGGGATCGCTTCTAAAGAGTATTTTTGACCCCACTCATACCAAAGTTCCAAAAGTTGCCGCCAACGCCTTCTTGCAGCATGTTGACCCTCTGATTCATCTTCAGGAGACGCATCGTCAAGAAAATCTTCAACATGCAAACCTTGAAAACTTTTTTCGAGAAGCGGTTTACTCACGAATTAGACCTTAGCAGTAGCTCAGGCCACCTTGCTACCCGAACCACCAACCCGTCAGCTTCGCTACGCCCCGATTCCTGATCCTTGGTCCCGTCGTTGGCGGTAACGGCCTGCTCACCCTCAGCTGGAACACCACCATAGGCTAGCGGTGCCGGTAGGGTATAGCGCTCGCCTTGATACCGAGTCCGCAGTTCCCTACGTAGCGCCTCAACTTCTAGGCGTAGCTCTTTACTGCTGTTCTGTACCGCCCTCAGCTGGACCGCCACCACTCTGAGCGCCTCTACAACACGTCCATCGCCACCCAGAGCCACCGCCGCCTCTGCCGACAGTACAGCGCCGCTCTGAGCCGCTAGTAGCGCGTCTCTGATGCTTCTAGCCTGCCCTACCGCCATGAGCGCGCGCGCCTGTTCCAACCGGTTCACCGCCTCAGTCGGCCAGCGCCGAGACGTACTACTCGAATCAGTAGGGATTTCGCCGTAGACCTGGGCATAGACACCTGCTAAACGCCGCAGCCCAGAGGGTGAGACCCTTAGACGTTTAGCAACATCGCCGGGAGACCACATCACTTCGGTTTCATCAGTCATAGTCGTCCTTACGCTTTCGCAGCTCTCTTGCCCTAAGCCACAAACAAAGCAATCTTCGTAAGCCGTTCAAAATCCCCCTTGTAGCAAGTCTCGAGCTGCTCGAGAGCCTGCCGGATTTGGGTAGCGGGCTTGAGGTGTGGGCAGACTTGAAACCCAAGACGGGCCGCATGGTTGTGAACCGAGTTCAAGCTGTATCGCTGCCGCCAAAGCGGGCCGTCGAGGAGAACTCAACTCCCGCCACCCCTGCGTAGCAGTTGCTCGAGCCGACGCGTCGCGCGGATCAAAACACCTTTGCCGCTTCCGAAAGAAAAACCTTCCGGCTCACCCTCCGCCCCCTAATCGCTTACTCGCTACACGGTAAACGTCTCTCTTGTCGCCTTCTTTACGGATGCCGACCACCACGACGGTGACGACGCCCTCGAGGGTTGCTACTTGGTACACCACCCGGTAGCGTTGTCCTGCGGCGCGGACGACCCGGTAGTCTGTCAGATCGCCGCTCAGGGGTTTACCTTGTTTGTCGGGCTCGGTATCGAGGGCAGTTATCTTGCGCGTGATCGCCTGATAGGTCCGGGTGTCGTCGATACCCCGCAGGTCGCTCTGCGCTTCGGGTGTCGTTATAACGGTGAAGCGCGCGGGCACCTATAGCCCGCGCCTTTTATCTTCCTTAGCCTTGACTTCACTCCAGGGGATGAGTTTTGTTTCGCCAGCCTCAAACCGCCGGATGCGCTCGAGAATATCTTCAGGCACGCCATCGGGAAACTCGTATTCGTTGGCGTCGCGCTCGAGCAGGTCGGCGACGTTTACCCGCTCGCCCGTCAGCTCATCGAGGGCGTTAAGCACCGCGTCCAGGGTACTCAGGTCTACCCGCGCCGGTTCTTTGTTGACGAGTTTGTAGAGCGTGTTCCGGGGAACGCCTGACACCTCAGCCAGCCGGTAAACGGTGATGTTGTGCTGCTCGAGTACGCCTTTCAACTTCCAGTCAAGACTCATGCCTAGAGTATATCACGATACCTTAGCCTACGCTATATGTATATAGTGCTAATCATGCGGCGTCAACGCCGCAGCACTCGCTCGAGCCACAGCGCAAGCCGGACGACCGGCCCGTGTTTACTCGTCTGCGCGGTCTCCCTTGCTGCTGCCTCTATCTTGTCGAGCTGGGCAACCTGTGCGGCGGTTTCGGGTTCTACTAACCGCGTATGCTTTAACCGCTCGAGACTCTTCTGAATACCCTCTAGGTTATCTTCGGGCGCTGCCGGGGGCAGCTCACGCGCCTGCTGCAACTCCCTGATCTCCTGACGCAACTCACGCAACTCTGCCACTAGCGGCGCTGTAACTGCGTCTCTGAGGGCGTTTACCAATGCCGTGGTGTCCAGCTCGCTACTGGGTACATTTGCCGGTATCACGTCGGTCTCGCCCCCCGAGAGTATCGCTCGAAGTGCGGCCTCTACCGATAAGCCGGTGTTGGCGTCGATCAGGGCTCGAGCCTTCTGAAAGGTCGTGATGTGCTCCCCTGAAAAACGCCGACCGTCGCGCCGGGTGTGGGGGATGTCTCTACCGGTGAGGCGCTCGAGCGTTTGGGCGTAGCGGCGCAGCATAGCAGCGCCCACCTCGAGCTGCTGCGCTGCCTGCTGGGTGCTGTAGACCTGTTCGGCATCTCCTCCGGTCATGCTCGAGATCGTACCCCGGCGATACTCGCGGGATTGCGAACTTCCAGGTACCTACCGGGTGTGATGTGGCGATACTCCGGCAACGTAGCAGAGGTATCGCCACAGAGTAGCGAGAATAAGGCTTCTCCAAAGCAAGTTTTGGATGGTCTGGTGCATTAATATAGTTTCATGCTCAGAGACGACCCTTTTGAAGATTTGAGGCGAAACGAGATAACTTTAGTTAACCAAAGCGGTGAGAAGATTGAGGGCGTCAAGGCGCAAGTAAATAAAAACACCATAAGCTTCGCTGCCTTTGATCGGGTCGTTCAGGACGGCGATACAATAGTGCGCCACCTGCCCGACGGCCGTGACGAAGAATATCTAGTGCTGGATAGTGGATATGTCGCGGAGTTTCACAGTATCCCCGCCAGCTATAAATCCAAAGTGGAGAAAAAGACTGCCATTAAGCGTTCTCCATTCCACGCTGGAACCGTCTACAACGTAAATTTTAGCGGTGCTAATAGTCGATTCAACCTCCATTCATTAGATCTTTCATCTAACCTTGTAGATGTCGATCCCGATGGACTTTTTCAAGAGCTCCGGACTGCTATAGCCCGCGACATCGAAGATGAAGCCCGCTCCGATGCAATGTTGAAGCAAGTCGCCGAAATGAAGAAGGTACAGGGCACGCCGAAGTTTCTTGAGGCTTACCAAGCCTTCATTTCTTCCGCAGCCGACCACATGACTGTTGTTGTTCCTTTTATCCCAGCTTTAACGCAGCTGTTGGGGAATCTTAATAGTTGATGCCCTATCTAGGCGAGACAAATAGTTGAACGTAAAATGCTTTAGACAAAACTTTGTGGGGGTCAGCGTGAGGCATCTTAAAACAGTTGGTCAACCTTTAGTTTTAGCACTTACTCTGGGATTAGGTTTTGTAGGCTGTGCGCCACAGGCAGAACCTATACGTGAGCTGACACCCCGCTCTGAAGCAACTTCACTAGCTCCAGTACCAGACGAATCGACTTCAGCAGTTCTAGTACCGGATGAACCAGCCTCAGTACCGGCTACTACGACGCCCGAACCTACTGTTGTCGCCAAAGTCAGCCAGTGCGCCAGCCCATCATTTGCGTCCTCTTTAGAGATAGATGCGGCTTTTGAAGCAGACCATCTCAATGCTGATACGACACCCAGGATAGCGGTGCTCGAGTATCTCATTGCCGAGATTGATCCTGAGTATACCTGCGGTACCTTATTTCAGCAGACGAGTCCCGGTAGGATTCGCAGCGTCCGGGTCTACAAGTTAAGCGAGGGCGCACAGTCGTACTCGAAGCTTAAGGGTCCATTAGAGAGTGCGTTAGAGGATGTCGGTCTTCTCTCTAAAAGCAGTATCGTCGTCCTTGCTGATTTTCAAGGTTTGCTGCCTCAAGCCTTGACCAAAAGTGGTTGGGGTTCAGACGAAGTAATTGTGCAAGAAAGTTTGTTGGCTACGGACAGAATTCTTTATACCCACCTGGCGGATAGCAACCAATCGACATTTACTTCGGCGGTTAGCTCGAGCAAAGTTGATGGCGACCGCTACAACTGCTCAGATTTCACAAGCCAAGCGGCTGCACAAGCTTTTTTCGGAGGACTCGCCGACGATGTCAACCGCCTCGATGCGGATAACGATGGCCTTGCCTGTGAAGTCCTAGACAACATTTTCGGGCTCTATAAGATCACCTTAGCTGATATTCCTGCGGTGGCCCCGGTCGCTACGGTTACACCAAGCCCTGCACCGACTTATAAAGCCCCCACGCGTTCTTCTAGCAGTAAAAGGTGTTATGTCAGAGGCTACACACGTAAGGACGGGACGCAGGTAAGTGGGTATTACAGGCGCTGCTAAGGTCCCAGGACTCCAGCTATCGTCATGAAAGTATTACTACCTGTTCTCCAAAACCCCCCCATAATTAAGTTTATGTAATATGACTCGTGAAAATTAGTGCCGCTTTTGTGCGAGACAAAGCTAAGCACTTTTGTTGCGTTTTGGGCAAACAAAGAGCCCGCTCGAGGGGGGTTAGGGCTCCCCAGCGGGCTGAAGCTGCAACCCAATCAGCAAGATACTGTTTCCAAATTATGCTGAGGCTCCAATGGATTGACATTAAGCCTTTTAGACAAGGGCGTTTACACCTTCAAAAAGGCAGAGGATTGAGTTGGGAAACAGTATCTCAGCTAGAGGGTTGCAGACAGCTAGGCGATCAGCCATCTTACCTAGCAAACGTCTCGACGATCTGAACCTCCTCCTCGAATGTCGGGTGAAGCTGCCTTAGCTCTTCGAGCGTGACCCACTTCAATTCCGTCGCTTCATGGCTGCATATCTGGGCTTCACCCACGGTAATCTCGGTTCGCCAGTAGGATAGAAAGAACTGTCCGTCGGGTGAGGGAATTTCACAAAGCTTTTCAGCGGCAACCGCGACTACGCCAAGCTCCTCCATCACCTCACGTTTGAGTGCGTCTTGCTGGGTCTCGCCTTTTTCTATTCTCCCGCTCACGGGGCACCAGTATCCGCTCGCGGCTTCGATGTAGTTGGAGCGTTTGACGAACAAAAAAGTGTTGTCCCGCTGAATAATGGCGACGACCGCATGGATACGGTCATCCTCTGGTGTATTCGGGTGAATCGCCATCAATCAACTTTAGCTGTTTTGCTTTTTGAGCAAAGTAACCGAATCAGCAAGATACTGTTTCCAAATTACTGTCAAGCTCAAGTGAGTTGATTTTAAGGCTGCTAGACAAAAGCGTTTATGCTATCAACGAAGTCGATATCCGAATTGGGAAACAGTATCTCAGCAAGAATGTTTCAGCGGGCGCATGTGCTCTATGAGCAGTACCGGCGGCGTGAAGGGTCGGGGGGGTGCGGTGAACCCGGTGCCTTGCTAGACCGTGAAGCCGGTTTCACAACACGTATTGTGCTAAAATAACCTTGTAGGCGGAAGCTGCGTAGCGGACTCCGCCTTTTCTCACGCTTTTCGGTCGCCTCTCTGTTGTGGCAGCACCGTTAGTTCTGAACCTGTGTAGCCCTCTCCCACTCGCCTAAACTTCTCCTCGATGATTCTAAAGTCTTCCTGCATGCGCTTGCCTAGCACGTGCCGCCCTACCGGTGTCACGACTAGATCGGCGAGCTGCAACCCGGCTAGGTTCTCCGCCTTATTGTGAAGTTCAAAGTAGGGGACGCGCCGCGCTAGCTCTGCCCCGCGCAGATGCTCCGTCCCCTGCACCTTTAAGTTTTCCCACGCCAGCTCGAGCTGGCGGTCGAGTGGATGACCACGGGCCTCGAGCACTACTGCTCCCTCGCCTTCGTCTACTTCAAAGCAAAACTGCTCGAGCACTACTCCTAGACTCAGCACATAGGGGTCTAGCGCGCTCACGCCGTAGTGCTTCAAATGCTCCTCTTTACGCACTGCACAAGCTACCACCTGGTACTCGAGGCGCGACATAAGGGCGTTAAGTTCACCGTAGAAATGCTCTCGAAATGCCGCATCTTTGAGGCGCTCGAAGCCCCGGCGGTTGCGCGTGAGGTCGGCGGTGTGGAGTACAAGACTCTCGCTGCCGAATAGCTTGCGCTTGAAGGCGTCCAGCTCCGGCTGCACCACGTCTTCTAGATAGCTTTGCTCGAGGATGACGCCACCCAAAACGAACAGAGTTATGTTGAGGCCGTTCTCCCAAACTCCGCCCGGTTGACAAAAACAAACAGCACACAGGCAAGCGCAGCAGCTCCCGCAGGCAAGACAAACAGCCCCGGCAAGCCGAGTACCTGCACACCTAAACTTCCCACGATGCTCCCTAGCAGCAGCGACGAAGACTGAGCACTAAAGAACACCGAGCTAGCCAGCCCCGCACTACTAGGACTCAGAGCTTGAGCGTAGGTGATACCAAGACCAAAGATGACCGAGATAAAGCAGGCGTTGATGATCTGACCGACGTAGAGCTGCGCGACGCCCGTCGCGGTGGCAAAGACCAGAAACCCCAATCCCCCGATAATGAACCCTGAGAGCAGGATTTTGGTCAACCCGTAACGGTCGGCTAAAACGCCTGCCAGCGGCATCAGAAAAAGCTCGCTCAGCGGCGCAACCGACAATAAGACGCCGAACTGAGTAAGGCTCATACCCAGCCCTTCGACGGCAAAGATAGGCAGGTAGGCCTGACGCACGGTTTCGCCCAGCAGCATAAGCGCACATACGACACCGAACAGCACCAGCCCGAGCAGTGCGCCTCGTCCGCTGCCGGTCTGCTTGGCGTCGGGGTAGAGCTGTGTGGTGCGGCGCAAATCAAGCTTGCTGATGGGGATAAGCGCACACAAGAGGAGAATCGCCGCAAGCAGAAAAACCGCACGATACCCAAGCCACGCCGCAACGAAGCTACCCAAAACTGGGCCAAGCGTCCAGCCGAACGAATAAGCCGTGCGGATCGCGCTCGTCACTGTTGAAGCTTTCGTCTCTTGCTCGCGTTCGACGACATCTCGGAGCACGGCAAAGACCTGCGCGTTAAGAACGCCGATAAACGATAAAAAGACCGTGCCTACAATGAAGACGACGAGCTTGTCCGGGGCAAGCGCCATAACGACCCAGCCAGCCGCCAGCCAGAGCGCACTCGCCCAGACGAAGGGGGCTCGGCTTTTCGAGCGGTCAGAGAGTCGCCCAACAAAAAGGTTGATAGGTGGCCCCGCAATAGAGGTCAAGAAGAAGAGGCCAGCCGTCGCGTCACTCGCGCCCAGAGTCTGCGTTAGAAACAGGGTGATGAGCGGGATACCGAAAGAGACCGACATACCGACGAGCAGCATGATGACCAGAAAGATTCGGTAGTCCCTTTTGGCTAAAGCGCTAGAGAACAACTGCTTGAAGGGAACCGTCACAGGCCAATGTATGTGCTGTGGGTTTGCTGGCACAAACTAACGAAATGGTAGACAGTTTGAGGCGTCAGCTTGAGAAAATCAGGGTGACGCCATAGGTTTGCTTGACGGGCCATAACACACAACCTCCGGGGTTCCCGAGAAGGGAACAAAAAGTGGACACGACAAGAAGTCGTACCCACCGCGATCCCGAACGAGTCTTATGGCTGGAACTCTAGATCGTGACATCACCCATAGGCGACGCTCGTCCGCAATCTAGAAACTACCGCTACCTTACTACATCAATCGTCTCTTATGGCTGGTCAGCCGTGACGGTATGACGAAACCGGGGCTCGTTTCCACTAGCGCACTAATTGGATAGAGAAAGTAAATACTTGGGTACTCAGCTGACAAACACTCCACACCTAAACCCTCGAGTATCTGTCAGCTACGCCTCGAGCGCCCCGGCTGTCCCACTCCCATAATCCCGCCGCAGCGCCTCCATTTCCTCCCCGACATTGCTCCACGCCCGGTAAATCGCAAACTGCTTGCGGTAGTCCATCACACCCGTCCGGCGTGTTGGACGATGGGATTTTCGTGGACGTCACTCAGCGTTTCAGCATCGACGGTTTTGATGGCCGCCCGCCCTGAAGCGGTGTAATACTTGATTTTGACCTCACCGTCTTTGAGACCGTGAATCATCACATCTTTGCCTCTGTATCATCTCCTAGCTTTTGTCCTCTTGTCCTCGAACCCTACTACCCCAGGGTAATGATCCCCCGATAGACCAGCCACAAGAACACCGCAAAGGCCGCCGCTCCTATGACCGCACTCAGCACCACGGTCAGCAGCAGGGATAGCGCACGCCGCCACCGCGCCTGCTCCCGGCGCTGCAAGCGCGCCACAGCGGTCTCGAGCGCTCGGTTAAGGTAAAAGTAGTTCTGCCGCTCGGTGGCCAGCTCCTTGCGGGTGGCCTCGAGCTGCCCAAGGCTCGCCTCGAGCTTAGTAGTCAAGGTCGTAACCGTAGTCGTGAGTTCTTTCGTGGTCGTGGCTGCGTTCCTGCCCGTGTTCAAGCGTTCGTTCGTACTCAAGCTGTCGGCTCCTCTCCAGCTCATAGCTTTTATTGAGCTCTTCGATCTCCTGGAAGCGGTCTCCTCGTTCAGTCTCGAGTCCCCGTTCTTCCATCGCTAGAGCGTGGACACCTAAGTGCATCTGGGGAACTCGGTCGATGCCTTGCTCTTCCAGTGAACGGTGGTCGATGCTCAGGTCGTAGCCTTCACGCTCTAAGGCTTGATTCACCTCTTTGGCCCAGTCCTCGCGGGTTTGCTCGAGCCACTCTTTGGGTTTTAAGCTCGTCGTCTTCTCAGCGCCGCCTAATTCGGGTTCATCGCGGTTGAAGCGGCTGAACCACCTATCTTTGTCTCGCTCGATACCGTCGTTCATGCGTTCGGAGATCAGCACGTGGGCGTGGGGGTTGTCACCTCCACCTTCATGGACGGCCAGCGTATAGGGGAGGTTCTCGTCATCGGTCAGGTCGTGGGCAAAGGCTCGAGCCAGGTCGATCTGTTGGTCCTGGTCTAGTTCTCGAGGCAGGGCAAATTCGATTTCTTTGTAAAGGCGTCCGTTAGCTCGCTCGTAGGTGTCGGCAGCTTCCCAGTAGTCGGTGGCGTGTTCTTCAGCCCACTCCGGCATATGCTCCGACTCCTTGTAGAGGCACCTGTCTTGTTGGTGTTCGTATTTCGCCTCTCGCTGGATGTACTGGGCTTTGGCTCGAGCCGACGCCCCGTTCTTACGGCTCCCGGTCTTGACGTGTAGGTGGTAGATAGCCATCTTCGGACCTCCCACTCGCTAAGGCGGATAAAGAAAAACAAATCCAAACGGAGCTTGGGGCGTAGCCCCAACGCACATGTTTCGACCAACGGGAGAAACAGGTATGTGCGCCCTCTCTTTCGCTATCGCTTTCGTTCGGTGGTTGAGGGTTCGTGCTACCCTAGCACACGTCGAAGGGAGGTCACAAGTGGCGAGTAAAGAAGAGAAGCTAAAGGGGTTAGAAGAGCGTCGGGACAAGCTTAATGCTCGTATCGCTAGGGACAGAGCGCGGTTGGGTCAAGATGAACGGCGTAGAGATACCCGGAAGAAGATTCTCGCTGGGGCGTTCTTACTTCAACGTGTCGAGCAGGGAGAGTGGTCTAAAGAGCGGTTTATGGAGGGGATGGACGCGTTCTTGACCAATGACCGTGATCGGGAGTTGTTCGGGTTGGAGTCGGTGGAGGAAGGTAGGAGTGAGGGGGAGAGTGAAGAGAGGGGGTAGCGTTTGTTGCTTGGAAAGTTGGAGGGTCTTGGCTGAGCGCACCTTGAAAACTAGAGCCTAACAGCGTGTCGCTAACCACCGCTCGAGCGACTCGGTTTTCTCCGCACTTCGTCTTCCCGCCAGCAGTCCCTCGACGCCGATGTGTTCGTCCAGGTCAGGCCACATGATCGCGTAACCCTCTCCTAGCAATTCCCAGTTGTTGCGCTCCTCTTCTGTAGCTGCGAGCAGCCGGGGGTACCAAGAGAGCGGCACACTGATCTGTCGTTCGTCTTTCAGGGTCACGGTAAGGGTCTGGGTATCTAGCTGGATATCCGCCGCGGCGGGGTCGCTTTCAGGCAGCGAAGGGGTCATAGGTCACTCTCTCCGCAGGGGTCCACCATCCTGCCTTAGCTTACTCCCGGTGTGAGCTGGCCGCCTGCTTCAAACCGGTGCAGACTTTGGAGTTTCAGAGACGGTAAACCCGCTCACAACTCCTTATCGTGCGTCCAACCCCGAACATCTCTACTCCAGCTGTCCCCCAGCCAGCGGAGATGTTTGGGGCCTTGTTTAGTTCCCTTTAGTTGTGACTTTTGACCTCGGTTAGCCCAAAACCAGTCTCTAGCGCACCTCACCTGCCAGGGTCTACAGTAGGGCTACCGCTGGGGATGGCAGTAAGTGCGGAGTACCTGGAAGTCTGTGTGAGCAACTGCTCGGCAGGCTTTTAGCTTTGGGAAATGCTCAGATTAGAACGGGGCCGCGCCGGTATACCCACCTCGAGCACCCTCACACCTTCATCGGTCGCATCCCCACCCGCAGCGGTGGCGCACGCCTCACCTCATCCCACCAGGGCGACCCCTTGAGCCTCGACACGAACAGCGCGCCCGGACGCCGCGCGAAGCCCTCAGCAGCATCTACACGCGCTCTACGGGCCTGTTCATAGACCATGTGCCACGGTGCCGCCTTACCCGCCGCCTCAAGCCGCAGGAGCTGCCACAACAGCCAGCGGTAGAACATCACGCTCCCAGCATCGCCAAGATTCGCAGCCAACGCCCGCGCCGCCCCATCGACCGCTTCACCGCGCTCCTCTTGACCGGCATACTGCACGTCTAAGACAGCCTCCAAGTCCCTACGCTCTTCCATCCGCTCGTCCATGCAACAGTCATTGGTAACGGGGTCTCGCTGAGCAGTAGGGGATAACGACCAATCAAGTAAAAGCTGTAAGTCAAAACCCTCTTGAGGGGAATCTTTTGACTGTTGCATCCGTTTCTCGCGGTGCTCCTTAACCGCCCGGTGTGCAGTTCGTCCCCGCTTCCGGTCCCGGTTGAGGTCGCGCCAGCCGTCGTGGTTCATATCGTCGTAGGTCAGCTTCGCCGGGGTGCCCTCATCCGGATTCAGGCGAACGCACCACAGCGTCCCGTCGTTCACGGTGTCGCTCTTGGCGGTACATCCCGGCGCGGTCGTCTTATGCGCCCGTGCGTCGATCAGCCCCGCAGCCAGCAGCTCCGGCAGCCGTCGCCAGACCGTGACCCGGTGCCGCCCGAGCGCCTGGGCGACGATCTCGAGCGGGATGTGCAGCGTGACGTGCGTTGTAGAGGCTACATAGTTCCGCGCCGCAGCAGCGTGGACTGCCACCTCTTGAAGTGCCTGGTACAGCAAAAGTGCGGTGCCTGACAGGGTTTGTGGGCTTGCAACTGATTCGCAGGTGTTTGTGGCGGCCTGCTCCGCTTTATAAAGCGTAGTCACGGGTACTTGCCTCTATCCCAACCGTGCGCTACACTTTTCTTTACTGGAGGGCCGTGTTCGCGCACGGTCTTTTTTTATTGTCTCGAATATACCCTAGTTCTCTGCGCGTGCCAAGATAGAGTCATGTCTCAGAATGTCTACTATCACGCGACCCTTTGTTTACACGCCCCGTTCGTCGTCACCAAGGACAAGAAAAAGGGCGGCGTGAAAGTCACGCTAGGCATCGGAGAACGGCAGTTCCCTCTCAACGTAAACAAGAAGTGGGCAGCCACGCTCTCAGAGAAATTACCACAGGGCGATCAGGGCATCATCCTCTGGCCGCGTACCGACAAAGAGGGGTTACTCAGTAGCGGTACCCAGCTGGCGCTCTTTAAGCCGATATCTGAACTCGAGCGCGAACCGGGCCTGCACGCTCTGGGCGAACTCGTGAAGGTAGATAAAGAGAACGCTTTGTTACAAATTCAGATTCATCCCAACCCGGACCAGGGAAGTCTGAAAAAGTCTTTCAAGCTGCCGCTCGTGGCGAACCTCGAGCTACTCGAGAGCCTGCCGGATTTGGGTAGCGGGCTTGAGGTGTGGGCAGACCTGAAATCCAAGACGGGTCGTATGGTCGTGAACCGAGTTCAAGTCGTGCCACTGCCGCCAAAGCGGGCCGTTGAGGAGATCTTAACTCCCGCCACCCCTGCATAGCAGTTGCTCGAGCCGACGCGTCGCGCGGATCAAAACACCTTTGCCGCGTCCGAAAGAAAAACCTTCCGGCTCACCCTCCGCCCCCTAATCGCTTATTCGCTATCCGGTAAACGTCTCTCTTGTCGCCTTCTTTGCGAATACCGACCACCACGACGGTGACGACGCCCTCGAGGGTTGCTACTTGGTACACCACCCGGTAGCGTTGTCCTGCGGCGCGGACGACCCGGTAGTCTGTCAGATCGCCGCTCAGGGGTTTACCTTGTTTGTCGGGCTCGGTATCGAGGGCAGTTATCTTGCGCGTGATCGCCTGATAGGTCCGGGTGTCGTCGATACCCCGCAGGTCGCTCTGCGCTTCGGGTGTCGTTATAACGGTGAAGCGCGCGGGCACCTATAGCCCGCGCCTTTTATCTTCCTTAGCCTTGACTTCACTCCAGGGGATGAGTTTTGTTTCGCCAGCCTCAAACCGCCGGATGCGCTCGAGAATATCTTCAGGCACGCCATCGGGAAACTCGTATTCGTTGGCGTCGCGCTCGAGCAGGTCGG
>JAABUN010002995.1_pt1 | contig 27619 bp, 22 predicted proteins | sample 5559311 | NCBI WGS metagenome assembly JAABUN01 (sample SAMN10711877, study PRJNA513370) | rock metagenome | isolation source: Antarctica rocks | place: Antarctica: Victoria Land, Siegfried Peak sud
GGTCGCCGTCGTTGCTGCCTGTGTTGCCGTTGTCATGGTCCCTGCTCCTGCCCCTGATTATGGGGCCAATCGGGACCGCTTAACTCACCGTCTGTAGATTCGGGGCATGGTCAATAGCCGACGCCCGGACAGCGAGACGGCAACGCAATGAAATCCATAGCCCTGCGCCACTGCTCAGCACGACATAGCAGAAAGAATACCGCCCCGCTAAATCACGGTAACACGGTAATGAGGAAGAGGTCATCTCTCGGCTCTTGCCTCTCTGCTGTCTCCAACAAAGCGAATCTCGGATCAATCCTGCGAGGGGGCACTATACCATGTTGTTGGCTCAGCGGTAGATTAGGTATGGTTTGCGGCTCTCAAGGAACTCCGCTGCCTCGCGGTCCCACTCCTCCAGGAGGGGGGCGAGCCGTCCGCCTTCGATGGCGAGCCTCACCTTGTCCGACCCCGTGAGGCGATTGATAGTCGCTGTCCAGACGAAATCGCGCGGGTGTCGCCTGCGGATCTCATCGATGAGCAGGAGCGACGTGCGCACCGGCCGGTACGCCTGCCGGTCGGTGACGGCGAAGCGAATCGCCGGGATCGTTTGCCCCTTGTGCTTGGCAGCCGTCAGCGCCACCGACATCGCAATGGCTTCGAAACGGACGCCCAAGAGCCGCCGCTCGTTCATCACCCGGGCGACCTCCCGCGCGTCGAGCCAGGGAGCGCCGATCTGCTCAAAAGGCCGGTCGGTGCCCCTGCCCTCGCTCAGGTTAGTGCCCTCAAAGTAGACCGAGCCGGGGTAGCTCGTCAACGCGGCCAGCGATCGGAGGTTGGGGGAGGGGTTCACCCAGGGCAGTCCGGTCTCGTCGAACCACTGCGAGCGCCGCCAGTTCTCGACCCGCGCGACGATGAGGTTCGCGCCAATGCCGTACTTCCGGTTGAAGAGGGTGGCAATCTCGCTGACCGTCATCCCGTGACGCGCCGGGATGGGGTACATCCCGACGAAGGATTTGAACCTGGGGTCGAGCAGGGCGCCTTCGACAATCTGCCCCCCAATGGGGTTAGGACGATCCAAGACGACGAACGGGATTCCCTTTCTCGCGGCGGCCTGCATCGACAATGCCATGGTGGAAACGTAAGTCCACGTCCGACCCCCGACCTCTTGGAGGTCGTAGACAAGAACGTCAACCTCCTTCAGCATCTTCGGCGTGGGGCCGCGATCCTCAGCGAGGTAGAGGGAGTAGACGGGGACGCCCGTCTTGGTATCGGTCTCGTCTACGATCTTCTCACCGGCCTCCGTCGTGCCCCGAATGCCGTGCTCGGGGGCCAGCAGGGCGACCAGCTTCAGATCCTTGTGCTTCGCGATCAGGTCTATATCCGAGGTTCCCGATCGGTCGATCCCGGTGTGGTTGGTGATCAGGCCGACCCGCTTTCCCCGGAGCGCCCGCGGCACGTCGGCGAGAAAAGTCTCGATGCCAGGGCGAACCGACGGTGCGGAGGCCTGCGCTGTTGTCATCGCACATGCGGCAAGCAGCAACGGATCAGGAGCAGGGGTCTTAGCCATGAACTACGCACCTCCCCGGCCTTACGCCACCCATGGGCGTGCCGTAACTCCGATTCAGTCGTATCGTGATCGGTTCGGTCTTTGATAGCCCGTCTATTATTTCGCGAACAGCAGATAACTTTGTATTAGGCGTCAGACGTTTAGTACCTTCCGGGGCGGCAAAGGCGTCGCCATCCGGCACTCTCACCAGGCGCCAAGGTGACAACACAAGTCCGGGGCGGCCCCGTCTCGTTTGACCGTTCTGGCAAACGGCTGCATTCTAACACGGGTTTGCGCCGGCACAAATACGTAGTTCGACGTATTTTTCCAGTTCATTTGAGGTGCTGGGGTGTCAACGTCAGTTGAAAAGTGACCCACTTTGGCCGGTTGCCGTCGGCTGAAATCTGACCCACCTCCGAGTCTATGGTGCCCCTTCTGTCTGCCTTGCGGCAATGTCGCCGGCTTTCCTCCTTTCTCGAAGGCGGTAACTCTGCCCAGTCATCTGCACGATGTGGGCGTGGTGAAGCAAACGATCCAGTAGCGCCGCCACCAGCACCGGATCGTCGGCCAGCGTGGCGGACCACTGGGTAAAGGGCAGGTTGCTGGTCACGATCAGGCTGCCCACCTCGTAACGCTTGGCCACTACCTGGAAGAGAAAACTGGCCTGCTCCCGACCGAAGGGCAGATTGGTCTGCGCCCCTTGATGTGATCCAGCAGGTTCCTTGGTCCTGGCCCGCATTGACCCGCACCCGGAAACTGGTCCAGAAGCGATGTTGCGAACCGGCGTTTGCCAGGTCCGGTGGCCGCCACGCGGCGGCGAACTCGGCGGGCGTTTTCAGCCCCAGTGAACTGTGCGGTCGCTCGGTATTGTACTCTTTCCTCCAATCCTCCAGATTCGACTTTGCCTCATCCAGCGTTTCAAACCAGTGCGTGTTCAAGCACTCGTCCCGGAGCCTGCCATTGAACGATTCCACGAAGGCATTATCCGTGGGCTTGCCCGGTCGCGAGAAGCACAGCGCCACGCCGCGCCGGTAAGCCCACGTGTCTAAATCCTTTCCGGAGAACTCCGGGCCGTTGTCCACGCAGATGGCTTTGGGCAGCCCGTAAAGAACCGTTGCGGCATCTAAAACCTCGTTCACGCGCTTGCCTGTCAAGGTGAAATCCGCCTCCAAAGCCGGGCTAACCCGGCTAACGTTGTCCACTAACGTAAGGACCCGAAAGGCGCGGCCGTCCGCCAGACGATCCGAAACAAAATCTATGCTCCAGCGGTCGTTGGGAGCAGTTGCCGCCGGGCAGGGAACCCGCGGTAAGGCAACTCGCTTCTTTTTGCGCCTTTGGAGCCGTAGTTCCAGCCCTTCCTGTTTGTAGAGCCGGTACACGCGTTTGTGATTGATCTTCCAGCCTTCGCGCCCCAGCAGCACATGCAGGCGGCGGTAACCCCAACGCACGCGCGCCGCTGCCAAGTCCTTCAACCGGAGCCGCAGCGCCACCTGCTGGTCCGCCCGGCTTTGGTAGCGCATGCTGGAGCGACTTACGCCCACGGTTCGGCAGGCTTTGCGCTCACTCGTTTTGAAGCCAGTCACAAGGTAGCGGACGAGCGCCCGCTTCTTGGCTGGCTTCAGAGCTTTTTTGCGATCACCTCTTGGAGCATGGTTTTGTCCAGGGTGAGATCAGCGACCAGGGATTTCAGGCGCTTGTTCTCGTCTTCCAACTGCTTGAGCCGGCGCAGTTCGGCAATCCCAAGGCCGGCGAACTGCTTGCGCCAGCGGAAGAAGGTTGTCTCGGTCACGCCGAACTTACGGCACACTTCCACGATGGGCACGCCGGATTCGGCTTGGCGCAGGGCGGCCACGATCTGCTCGTCCGTGAATGTCTTTTTAGGCATCTTCTGGTCCTTTCCCGTGGGTTCGGGCGGGCGTCTACACGTTCCTGCAAACGCCCGTTTGAAACTTTCAGCCTGGACCAGTTTTTTGGGGAGGGGTCACTCGTGAGCGGTCACACGGGCCAAGCGGCACGAAAGTGCGGTAGAAGCCGCTCCTGGCAGCCAGCAGGTCGGAGTAGCGCGGGTGCGCGTCGGGAAGCGGGTCGGAAAGGTTCACGCCCTTGCCGAGCCGGTGCGGGTAGCGGCCAGTGAAGATGCCGGCCCGTGCGGGCGAGCACGAGGGCGCGGGCGTGAACGCGTTGGTGAACAGCGCGCCTTCGCGGGCCAGCGCGTCGAAGGCCGGCGTGGGCACGGGCGAAGTGCCGTAGACCCCGGCATGCCGGCTCCAGTCGTCGGCGATGAACAGGACCAGATGGGGTCGCCCTAGTGTTGCTACCGCCGACTTCGCGTCGAGTTCGGCGTGGGTGTGTTCGGCGGCAAGCGGCTGCAGAGCGGCGGCGCCGGCCGCGCGTAGCAGGGCGCGGCGGCCGAGCGTGCCGGTTCCGTCGGTGTTGCGGAATTCGTTCATGGCAGATTTCTTTCCGGCGAGTGAGCGCGATCCCGACGGTGCTGCTACGCTCCAGCAATGCGTGGAAAGCGCATCGGCTCGCGGCGCAGTTCGGCATGGACGAAGCGCTGGAACAGGTCTGCCTTGATGTCGGCGTAGGCGGGATCGTTCCACCGGTTGGCGCGCTCGTGCGGGTCGGAAACGAGGTCGAAGAGTTCCCCGTAGGGCCGGTCCCGGTAAACGGTGAGTTTGTAGCGCGCGTCAATGTAGGTGCGCAGATGGATCGTGGTCGGCTGGTGCCGGAACTCGACGAGAACCTCGTCCCGGGCGCTCGTGGCCGCCCCGGTCCATACCGGCAACTGGTTGACGCCCTGCATCGCGCCCGGCACCGGCACACCCGTCGCCGACAAAAACGTTGCGGGCAGATCGATCAGGGCTTGCAGGGCGTCCTTGACCGCGCCGCCCGGCACCCCGCCGCCGGGCCAGCGCACGAGAAATGGCAACTTCAGCAGATCCTCGTAATGGAACGGTCCCTTGGCGGTTAATCCGTGCTGTCCCAGAAAGTGGCCGTGGTCGGTTGAAAAGACGATCAGTGTGTCCTCTGAAAGGCCGAGGTCGTCCAAGCGACTTAGAATGCGGCCGATCTGCTGGTCCATGAACGAAATCATGCCGTAGTACACGGCGATGTTCTTTTTCATGGTCTGCTCATCCACGCGATGGGAGCCGAGACCGTGGTTGGTAAACGGCGTCTCGCGCCAGGCGGAAAAGTCGGGGTGCTCCTGCTGCGTGAGCGCGTAATGGGGCGGCATGGCGTCCAGTTCGCCGGGCAGGAGCGGCGGTTCGAGCGGCCGCCCGATTTGCATTTCGTGGGGATCGTACATACTTGCCCACGGCTCGGGAACGAGATACGGCGGGTGCGGGTCGTGGAAACTGGCCCACAAAAAGAAGGGCCGGTTTTGCTCGCGCGCGCGCTCGATGGCGGCGATGCTTCGCTCGGCGGTCCAGGTGGTGTAGTGATACTCCGGGGGCAGGTCCCAGGTGTGGCGGCGCGATGACCGGCGGGGGTTGCCTGTGTCCGGGTTGACCTCGTTGAAGTAGGCGGGCCAGTCGGCCAGCCCGTGCTCCTCCATCCACAACGCATAGTGCTGACCGACCCACGGCTCGTCCGCGTGGTTTCGCGCCAGTTCCACCCGTTCGAAGCCGTACCAGGGACCCGTGAACGAGCGCCAAAATGGGAGGTCGCGCAGCTTGGGCAAACATTCCCACGACTCCTGCTCGGGTGGGTCGCTTCGCAGCGGCTGCAGATGCGCCTTGCCGACCAGGGTGGTCGCGTAGCCGGCCTGTCCCAGATATTGGCCGACGGTAGGCACGTCCTCAGCCAGCTTGACGCCGATGGTCCAGCAGCCATGCCAGGACGGGTACTGCCCGGTGAGCAACGTGGCGCGCGAGGGAGAGCAGACCGGGTTGTTGCAATAGGCGCGCGTGAACCGGGTCCCTTCGCGGCACAATCGGTCCAGGTGCGGCGTCCGGATCGTCGGGTTCGTGACGCCCAGCGTGTCCCAGTGCTGCTGGTCGCTGGTGATGAGTAGAATGTTCGGCGGCCGGGGTGTCATGGTTTTTACTTTTTGCCCAGGCAGCATTTTTTGTACTTTTGGCCACTGCCGCAGGGGCACGAGTCGTTGCGGCCGGCGGTTTTCCACGCCTCGGTCTGTTCTTTTTGGGCGAGCAGGGTCATGATGTCGGCGGGGGCGCGGCCGGTGTGGAGCAGGTTCGCCATCTCGCGCAAATGCGGGTCAATGTGCGTGAAGAACTGTTTGTAGGCCGCGCACAGGTAGTTCAGGCCCCATTCGCCGTCGGGGGTGCGCAGAAAACGGTGCTTGGGGCATTCGCCGTTGCAGGCGAAGCGAACGGCGCATTCGCGGCAATAGCGGGGCAGAGTGTCCACCTTGTCGCGCCCGAATTTCACCTGCTCGGGTGATGCGACCATGTCGGCGAGCGGCGTTTGGAGCAGGTTGCCGCGCCGATATTCGGGATAAACGTAGTGATCGCAGGCGTACACGTCGCCGTTGTGCTCGGCGGCGAGCGCCGTCCCGCATTCGGGCGCGAACACGCACAAACTCGACCCCATTCCGGCCCAGTTGCCGAGCGCCACGTCGAAGAGTTGCACGAAGGTGCGGCCTACATCGCGGCGCACCCATTCGTCAAAGATGGCGCACAAAAACGCGCCGTAGTCTTCGGGCCGCACGCTCCATTCGGTCACGGGCGATTTGGCCTCGCCCGGCCGGGGCGGGGCGGCAAGCGAGAGTTGGATCAGGCCGTTGGGGGTTTGCATCGGCGCCCCGCCCGCTGCCGCGGCCCGCTCGACAAGCGGAATAAACTGAATAAAGCCGGAGCTGATCTCCTTCAGGAACCGGTACACTTCCCGCGGCTTTTGCGAGTTTTTGCGGCTGACGACCGTGAGCGTGTTGAACTCGGCCCCGTGTTTTTTCAGAACTTGGAGGCCGCGAATGACTGCGTCAAACGTCGGCCGGCCCCGTTTGTCCACGCGGTAGGCGTCGTGCAGATCGCGCGGGCCGTCCACCGAAACACCGACCAGAAACTTGTTTTCGGCTAAAAAGGCGCCCCACTGGTCGTCAAGCAGCGTGCCATTGGTTTGGAGGGCGTTGGTGATGTGCTTGCCGTTGGCGTATCGTTTTTGCAGTTCGAGGACGTGGCGGAAAAAGCGCACGCCGAGCAGCGTCGGCTCGCCGCCCTGCCAGGCGAACGAGATTTCGGGCGCGCTTTGTCCCTCGATGTACTGGCGAATGTACGATTCGAGCACGTCATCGGGCATCTGCCAGGACGGGCGCGCTTTGCGCCGTTCCTGTTCGTACAGGTCTTCTTTTTCCAGGTAGAAGCAGTATCTGCAGTCCAGGTTGCAGATCGGCCCGATGGGCTTGGTCATCACGTGGAAGGCCGTCGGGATCGGCGTGCGCGGCGCACCCCGAAGCGGCGGCGGCGCTGCTGCTGTTGTGGTGGCGGCTTGTGCTTGCATGTGGTGCGTGTCTGCCTTTCGTGTCCACGGTATCAAAGTTCTCGGCGCCGGCGGTCCCGCTCCACGTCCTCGAACCAGCGCTCGAGTGCCGCTTCCATTGCTCGAACGCGGGCGGGATAAACGGCCGACAGGTCGTTCTGCTCGTACGGGTCGGCGGCGAGGTCGAACAGCAGCGGGACGGGCATAACTTCGGGCAGCGTTCGCTCCGGTTCCGGGCCGCGCTCGATGTCGGTCACGGTGTCCGGCTCGTACTTGAGGCGCCGGTCAAGGGCGAGGTCTTCGGGGGACACGACCATGGTTTGCGGGACGGCGGGCCGCACGAGTTTCCACGGGCCGTCGCGCATGGCGGCGTTCGAGGTGGCGATGGGCGTGTAGCGGTTCCACTGCCAGAAGCGGACGGAGTTGGTTTGGCCGCGCTCGCCGCGCAGCAGAGGCAGGGCGTTTTGGCCGTCGCGTGGCAGGCCGCCGCTGGGCGACGGCTCGCCGGCAACGGCCAGCAGCGTGGGCAGCCAGTCGGTAAAGTGGACGAGGTCGCTCACGCCGCACCCGTCGCCAGGGAGGCCGGCGGGCCAGCGCACGATGGCGGGAACGCGCAAGCCGCCCTCGTAAACCGTGCCCTTTTGCCCGTTGAAGTGGCCGTTGAAGCGGCGCAGCGAGCCGGGGCCGAGTTCCGAGCCGAATTGCGGCCCGTTGTCGCTGGTGAAGAGGATGAGGGTATTTTTGGCGATGCCGAGCCGGTCCAGCGTTTCCAGAATCCGACCGACGCCCGCGTCCATTCGGGTAATCATGCCGTACAGCCGGCACACGGCCTCGTGGAACTTGCCCGTTTCGCGGAACGGGGCAGCGTCTTCGTCGGGCACCTGCAACGGGGTGTGCGGCGCGTTGTAGGCGACGTGCAAAAAGAACGGTTCGGCGGCGTGGCGCTCGATGAATGCGATGGCCTCGTCGGAAAACACGTCGGTCAGGTAGCGCCCGTCTCTGCGGCGGCGCGAACCGTTGACGTCTAAGTTCCAGTCGAAGTAGTCCTGCCAGCCGCCGCGGAAGCCGACGAACTCGTCGAAACCGCGCCGGTTCGGGTGGTAGGCCGGGTCGAGCGCGCCCAGATGCCACTTGCCGACCAAGCCCGTGGCGTAGCCGGCGGCTTTTAGCGCGTCGGCGAGCGTGGTTTCATCCAGAGCCAGGCGGTCGAGCCCTCGGCCTTCCAGGGTGTCAATGGCACCAGTGCGGTGCGGGTAGCGGCCCGTGAGCAGGCCGGCGCGGGCCGGGGCGCACACGGCGGACGCGGAATAATGCTGCGTGAGCACGACGCCCGAATCGGCCAGGGCGTCCAGGTGCGGCGTGCGCGTGTCGGGGTTGCCAAACGCGCCAAGGTCGCCCCAGCCCAGGTCGTCGGCCAGGATCACGACGATGTTGGGGCGTCGCGACCGGGTCATGGCTGGAGACCGAGCCGTTCGTATTGTTCCCTTGGGGTGTCGCACTCGTGGAGGAGGCGGACGAGGTGGGCTATCATGCGCTGCTCGACGGCCCGGTCGTCGAGGGGCGCTTGCTGCTGGGGATCGCTCTGCACGTCCCACAGCCACGTCTTCTCGACATCGGGGTTCGACGCGGCCGACCAGGCGCGCGCGGGCAACTTCATCGTCGGGCAGCCTTTGGTGAACGGGAACGGGGGGGCGAGTTCGGCCTGCCGTAGGGCGTCGAGCGACAAGAAGCCGCGCATCTGGGTGGGCATGTGCGTGTAGTTGAACAGCGGCTGGTTGTTGGTCCCCCCGGCCGCGGCGCGCATGTAGACGTATCGCCCGTCCGTCACGTTCACCTGCCGGCCATGCAGACCGAACAGGCCGGCCTCGCGCACGGGCGTGTCATCGGCAATGGTGGCCCCCAACGGCTTGCCCAGCATGTCGGGCGTGGGTTGGAGGCCGAAGAAGTCGAGCAGCGTGGGGCCAAGGTCAATGGAAGGCTGGACGAGGCTGCTGCGACGCTCGGCGCGTGTGTGCGGGCTGCGCGGGTCCCACACGAAAAACGGGGTGTGGGCGACCTCCTCGTAGAACGGCATCCAGATTTTGGCCCAGCAATCGTGCTCGCCGAGCAGAAAACCGTGGTCGGTCCAGACGACGAGCATCGTGTCGTCCCACAGGTTCAGTTCGTCCATGGTGTCGAGCACGTCGCCCAGATAGGCGTCGCATTGGCTGAGCAGCGCGGCGTAGTTGTGCCGGGCGAGCCGGACCTGTTCGGGCGTTTCGGTCACGCCCCGGTACACGGGCCAGTCAAACAGCGGATCGTCGGGCGAGTAGCCGGCGTAACGCTCTTTGTAACGGCGGTCGGCGAAGAACGGCTCGTGCGGGTCGAAGGTTTCCAGTTGCAGGAACCAGGGGTTGTCCGTGTGGGCGTTGCGGCGGATGAAGTCGAGGCCGGCCCGGAAGGTTTGGGGCTGGGGCTGGTCGGCCTCGCGGGGCGTTGCGGCCCGGTTGATGATGTCCTGGCGCGTGTACACGTCTTTCTTCGCGTGACGGCCCAGCGCGTTCGGCGGCAGTTCCGGATCGTCCACCTGCCCGCGCCATAGGTCGCCCTCCTGGCCCCGGAAGAACTCCCACGAGTTGTAGCGGTTGTGATACGTCGCGCCGCCGTCTTCCCAATAGTGGTAGTGGTCGGAGGAGAGATGCGTATAGACGCCCGCCTTGTTCAGCATCTCCACGCACGAGTCGTCCCACGGCTCCAGCGGTCCCCACGAGCGGTGCAGGAAGTTGGGGCGGCCCGTGTGCAGATCGCGGCGGGCCGGCATACAGGGCATGGAGCAGACGTAGGACGTGTCGAAGGTGACCGTTCGCTCGGCGAGGCGTTGAAAGTTGGGCGCGTGTGTCCAATCGCAGCCGTAGGGCGGCAGCAGGTGCCGGTTCAGGCTGTCGAACATGACCATGATGCACTTCATCGCGTGGGTTTCCTTTTTAGCGACCTACGCCTCGTTCAGAGCCGCGAGCGTCGTTTGGTGGATCGGCGAAAGCGGAATGCCCTTCAGCAGCGGGTCGTTCGTTTCCTCCATCCAGGCGCGGAGACGGCCGAGCAGGTCAGCGCGAACGGCGGCGTGTTCGGGGGCGTCGGCCAGGTTCGTCGTCTCGTGCGGGTCGTTTTCCAAGTCGTACAACTCGATGGGCGGATGGTAGGCGATGTGGGGCTTTTCGGGAACGCGGGTTGTGGTGCGGGGCCGCCACTGCTGCGAGGGGTCCATGAAACTCGGCGCGTTCGAGAAGGCAGCGAGGAGTTTCCAGCGGTCCGTGCGGACGCAGCGCACGGGGTCGCAGTAGTCGTGGAAGGTCAATTCACCGAAGATTTCCGTTCGCGGCTCGTAGGCTTCGCCCCGGAGCAGCGGGGCGAACGAGCGGCCCACCAGGTTGTCCGGCGCGGCAATCCCGGCGATCTCCAGCAGCGTCGGAAGGATGTCCGTGTGCGGGATCATCGGGCCGAAGACTCTGCCGCCGGTGACGCCGCCGCGCGGCCAGCGCATCAGCAGACACGTTTCGAGGCCGGGGTCGTAGACCGAGCACTTGGCGCGCGGGAATGGGATTCCGTGGTCCGTCGTGAAGATCACAAGCGTGTTGTCGCGCAATGCGGCGTCAGATTCGAGCGCCGCGAGTATCTCGCCGACCGCGCCGTCGAGTTTTCGGATGGCCCCCTGGTAGTGGCGGAATTCGTCCTTAGCCGCGTCATCATCCACGAGATAGGGCGGCACGTAGATGCCACGCTCCTCGTCCGGTGGCATGGTCCCGAAGTCGCCGGGCGTGCCAGGGGCGCGGTGCGGCTCGACGAAGCCCACCTGTAGGTAGAACGGCGCTTCCTCGCCTTTGCGCCGGCCGAGGAAGTCCATGACCTGCGCGGCGACGTGGTCGGCTCCGGTGCGGCTTGTTCCCGCCGTGGGCGCGCCCTGGGGGATGATTTCCACCCAGCCCATGCCCTGTGGGCGCTTGGTCTCGTGCTGAAGACCGGCGAGGGCGCTGTGCCAGCCGGCGTCCTTCAGGAATCCCGCGAGATGGCGCTCGTCAGCGTGCAAATCCCAGGCGAAGTGGCTGTGGGTCAGGCCCATGACGCCGTTCTGGTGCGGGGTGCGGCCCGTGAAGAGGGCGGCACGGGAGGGCGAGCACTGCGGCGCGACGCAGAACGAGCGGGCGAAGCGCGCGCCCTCGCCGGCGAGCCGGTCTATGTTGGGCGTCTGCACAGTCGGGACGCCGTAGCAGCCGAGGTGGCGGCCCAGGTCGTGGGCAATCATCAGGAGGATGTTGGGTTGGTTCAATGGCGTACGTCCACGGGATGGCGTTCGGTGTGGTAGCCGGGCCAGGCACCGTGGGAACCTGCGGCACGTCGCCGGCGGGCGGCTCGCCGATCACGGCGGCTACGTGGCCGCGCTCCCAGGCCGTTTGGGCAATATGCCGGCTTTCCGTGCCAACGAACAAAAATCCGGACGCGCCAAGTGCCTCGAAGCGGGCCACATCGTCCACGCTCGGATGGCTGTTGGCGAAGCGGCAATCTACGACCCGGTTCTGTTCCGCCGCGAGGGAAACGATGTGCTCGACGCAGCGCTTGTAAAACGGCGAATCGTTGACGGCGAAAACGGCGATGGCGCCCGTTGCCGGGGCGGTTTCCCGTTCAACAGCGACGGTTTCATCGGGCCGGGCGGCGATGTACGTTCCCGAACCGGGCCGCGACTCGACCAGCCCTTCGCGGCGCAAAATGGCGATTGCCGACTCGACGGTCGCCGTGGCGACGCCGAAATGCGCTTCTAATTGCGCAACCGATGGCAGCCGCTCGCCGGCCACCATCGTCGCCGACAGTGCCCGCAATTGGTGGGCGATCTGATGGCGCTTGTGTTGGGGCGGCTTCTTGGTGCGCAAAACGGTTTCCGGCATCGTCGTTGGTGTGTCGGAACGTGGGTCAATGCCGATCCTGGCCGGCATTGACCCACAACCTACCCAACATTTCCCCAAGTTGTCAAGAACTTTATTCTTGACCAGCAGGACCAACCCGCCGTAAGATGGTGCCACGCCCGCTCTGTGCCGGGAACGATTCCCGGCATGCTTACGCGCGTTCCCGTAAGGAGCGACAATGATGCGCCCGATCCGTTTTTCGCCGGCAATGGCCCTGGCAACCGTAGCAATGTTGGCCCTGTTTCCGTTCGTGCGCGCCGCGCGAGCGCAAATGCCGCCAACGGCAGCCACCCGCAACCGACCCAATGTTTTGTTCATCGCCGTGGACGATCTGCGTCCGATGCTCGGCTGCTACGGCGACGAAACGGTTCGTTCGCCCCACATTGACCGCCTCGCCGCGTCGGGGACGACGTTTCTGCGCGCGTATTGCCAGCAGGCCGTGTGCGCCCCGTCGCGCAACTCGCTGCTAACGGGCCGCCGCCCCGATACCATCGGCATCTACGATCTGGCGACCAACTTCCGAACCAGGCTGCCCGACGTCGTAACGCTGCCGCAGCACTTCAAGCAAAACGGCTACTTTTCCGCCCGCGTCGGCAAGGTCTTCCACACCGCCCATGGCAACACCGACGACAAGGCCTCGTGGACCGTCCAATCCGACCAACCCCGGCGTGCTGCTGATACCGCAGCGCAGCAAAGCAGCGAAGGCGGCTTCCGTCTCGCCGCGTTGCAACAAACGCCCGAACCGCCGCGCCCGAACCAACAGCAACAACGCAACATCGCCAACCGCCCCGAAAACGCCCGCCTCGTCGCCGAGATGAAAACGCTGCTCCGCGCCAACGAGCGCAAGGCCGCTGCCCCATGAGCGCGCCGTCGGGCGTCCGGCGACGGTCCCTGCTCGGCGCAGTGGCGGCAACCCTTTTGGCGGGCGGCGGCGCGCGGGCGCAGGGCCGAGTGCCGGAGCCGCTGCCCCGTTTGTCCGGCGCAGCGGGCAAGGCGCGCAACATCGTTTTTATCTTGACGGACGACCACCGCTACGACGCGCTGGGCTTTCTGGGCCACCCCTGGCTGAAGACGCCGAACCTCGACAGCCTCGCCAAGAACGGCGTTCATGCTAAAAACGCCTTTGTCACGACGGCGCTCTGCTCACCCTCGCGCGCGTCCATTCTGACAGGGCAATACGCGCACCGGCACCGCGTCGTGGACAACAACAATCCCGTTCCGCCGGGCACCGTTTTCTTCCCGCAGTATCTTCAGCGGGCCGGTTACGATACGGCCTTTGTCGGCAAGTGGCACATGGGCGGCGAGGGGGACGACCCGCAGCCCGGCTTCGACCATTGGGTGTCGTTTCGCGGTCAGGGAACGTATCTGCCGTCAGCGAGCGGCCTGAACGTGAATGGCCGGCGTGTGCCGCAGCGGGGCTACATCACGGACGAACTAACCGACTACGCGCTCGATTGGCTGGACAAACGGCCCGCGCCGAACAAGCCCTTTTTCCTGTATCTGTCCCACAAGGGCGTGCATTCCGATTTCGTGCCTGCCGAGCGGCACCAGGGGCGCTACAAGAACGTGCCGTTCACGCCGCCCGCCTCGATGGACCCGAACATGGACGCCGAAGGCCGCCCGATGTGGGTCAAAAATCAGCGCAACTCGTGGCACGGCGTGGATTTTCCGTACCACAGCCGCCTCGACGTGGCCGCGTACTATCGCCGTTATTGCGAAACGCTGCTTGCCGTGGACGAGAGCGTCGGGCGTGTACTCGATTACCTGCGCCGCAAAAACCTGCTCGATGAAACCCTGGTCGTCTATATGGGCGACAACGGCTTCGCCTTTGGTGAGCACGGCCTTATAGACAAGCGCACGGCCTATGAGGAGTCCATGCGCGTGCCGCTGCTGCTCCAGTGTCCTGCCCTACTCCAATCCGGCACGACGCTGACAAACGTGGTCGCCAACATAGACATCGCCCCGACGCTGCTCGAAGCGGCGGGTCTGCGCGCCCCGAATCAATCGATGGACGGGCGCAGTTTTCTGCCGCTCGCGCAGGGCAAGCAGATGCCGTAGCGCGACGCGTTGCTGTACGAATACTACTGGGAGCGTAACTTCCCGCACACGCCGACCCTCCACGCCGTTCGCGGCGACCGCTACAAATACGTCCGTTATCAGGGCATCTGGGACACGGATGAACTGTATGACCTCCAGGCCGACCCCGGTGAAACCAAGAACTTGATTCGCAACCCCGCTCATCAGGCAACGGTGCGCACGATGAACCGGCAACTCTGGACGCTGCTCGGCGAAACGAACGGAATGCAGATTCCGCTGCTCCCCGACCGTGGCCTGAACCAGAACAACCGCCGCAGCCCGGACGCCGGCAGCGCCGCCCCGTTTCCGCCCTATCTGATGACCGAACCGCCCGGCTCCGCAACGGCCCCGCAACGCAAGACGCCATGATGATGAACGCTTCCTCCGCGCGACGCTTCACGGTCGCCGCGCTTATCTTCGCCTCCCTGGGCGCCGCCTTTGCGCTGCTCCCGCTCACGGGCCGGACCCGACCCGCCCCGCCGCGAAACGCCACATTGACAAAAACGCCCGCCGACATGGTCCGCATCCCCGGCGGCACGTTCGCGATGGGCACAAACGACGGTTTCCCCTTCGAGGGTCCCGTCCATTCCGTCACCATCAAGCCGTTCCTGCTCGACAGGCACGAAGTGACCGTGGGCCAGTTCGCCCGCTTCATCAAGGCGACGGGCTACAAGACCGAGGCCGAAAAGTTCGGCTGGGCCGGCGTCTTCGACCCGGCGCGCGGCCAGTGGACCAAAGGCGACGGCGCGAACTGGCGCCGCCCCGACGGTCCCAACAAGCCCGCGGCCCAACTCAGCGAACCCGTTACCCAAATCAGCCACGCCGACGCGCTTGCCTACGCGCACTGGGCCGGCAAGCGGCTGCCGACCGAAGCCGAATGGGAGTGGGCGGCCCGCGGCGACTTGCCCGGCAAAACATTCCCCTGGGGCGACGATTTGACGCCCAAAGGCAAGCCCGTCGCCAACTGGTGGCAGGGCGAGTTTCCCGCGCGCGACACGGGCGAAGACGGCTTCAAAGGTCGCCGCGCCCCCGTCGGTCGGTTCGCGCCCAACGGCTACGGCCTGTACGACATGGCCGGCAACGTGTGGGAATGGTGCGGCGACTGGTTCGACCCCGATTACTACGCCCGCAGCCCCAAAACCAATCCGCGCGGCCCGGCCAGCGGCGACGAGCGCGTGATTCGGGGCGGCTCCTGGATGTGCAGCCTGAACTATTGCCGCGGTTTCCGAGCCGCCGCCCGCAGCCACAGCGCCCCCGACAGCGGCCTGAACAACCTGGGTTTCCGGTGCGCCCGCGACCTGTAACCTTGCACTCCACCGCCCGCCCACGAAAGGCAAATCTAATGATGCTTCGCCGCCGCTACCAGCAGCGCGCCCTCGCTGCTTCCCTCGTCGCCCTCGTCGCCGCGCTGCTTGTCGCTTCGGGCCGGGCCGCCCGCGCCGCCGGCCAGGAAGTTGCCGGTAAGCAGCAGCGTTCGCGCCTGAATGTCCTGTTCATCGCCGTGGACGATTTACGCCCCTCGTTCGGCGCGGCCTACAACGGCCCCATCCAGACGCCCAACCTGGATAAATTGGCTGCGCGCGGCACCACGTTTTTGCGCGCGTATTGCCAGCAGGCTGTGTGCTCGCCCAGCCGAACGTCGCTCTTGACCGGCCAGCGGCCCGATGCCACGCGCGTGTACGACCTGGTCAAGCACTTCCGCACGACTCTGCCCAACGTCGTCACGCTGCCGCAGTACTTCCAGCAAAACGGCTACCACGCGCAGGGCATGGGCAAAATCTATCACGGCGGGCTGGACGACAAGCAATCGTGGAGCGTGCCGCACTGGACGCCCAAAAAGCCGATGTGGGGGCCGCAAGGCCAGGCCATTCAGCGGCGCAACGTAGCCGCGGCCGAGGCAGGCGGCGAAGACCTGAACCGCATCGGCGCCCGGCAGCGCGGCCCGGCCTACGAGTCCGTCCCCAACGTTCCCGACAACTACTTCGGCGATGGCGCCATCGCCGACCACGCCATCGAAACGCTGCAACAAATCGGCAAGGGCGCCAAGCCCTTCTTTTTGGCCGTCGGGTTTTCCCGGCCGCACCTGCCGTTTGTCGCGCCGGCAAAATACTGGGACCTGTACAGGCCCAGCGACATCCGTTTGCCGGCCAACTACAACAAGCCGCCCGAAAACGCCGTGCCCGTCGCCCTGCACACCTGGGGCGAGTTGCGCTCCTACCATGCCATCCCCAAGACCGGTCCCGTGTCCGACGAGCAGGCGCGCAGCCTCATCCACGGCTACTACGCCGCCACGAGTTACATGGACGCCCAGGTCGGGCGTGTGCTGGACGAACTCGACCGGCGCGGTCTACGCGACAACACCATTGTCGTCCTTTGGGGCGACCACGGCTGGAGCCTGGGCGAGCACGGGCTGTGGTGCAAGCACACCAACTTCGAGGACTCAGCGCGCGCCCCACTGCTGCTATCCGTTCCCGGCCAGAAAGCGCCCGGAAAGAAAACCCGCGCGCTGGCCGAGTTCGTGGACATCTACCCGACCCTGTGCGCCGCGGCGGGCCTTCCCGTTCCGGCCAACCTCGCCGGCAAAAGCCTGCTCCCGCTGACGGCCAACCCCAACACCGTCATCAAGACGGCCGCCGTCAGCCAGTACCCGCGCGGCAACGCCCAGACCGGCAACGTGATGGGCTATTCGCTCCGCACCGACCGTTATCGTTACACCGAATGGGGCTATCGCGGCGCCGAACTCTACGACCATGAGCGCGACCCCGGCGAAAACATCAACATCGCCAATCGGCCCGAAAATAAGGCGCTCGTCGCGCGCCTTTCCCGGCAACTGCATGCTCTCGTTCCCGGCGCCTCGGAGCAGGCCCGCAAAGCCGCCGAGCGCGCCGCCGCAAACACGCTGCCCGCCACCAAAGAAGGCAAAACGCCCTAACCAAACGTGGCGGAAGTCTTCGTCGAGCAAGAAGGAACTACCGCGATGAAGCCCTTTTTTCCGTTTCTACTGCTCCTGTTTCTGAGTCCTCTTGTCACTTCCGCCGCGCCGCGCCCTCGTGCGTCCGGCGGGGCGCCCGCGCAAGCGCCGCCCCCACGCCCGAACATCGTGTTCATTCTCGCGGATGATTTGGGCCGCACCGATTGCGGCTTCATGGGCGGCAAGGAGATAAAGACGCCCCGGCTCGACAAACTGGCCGCCTCCAGCGCCATCCTCGACGCCTTTTATGTCCAGCCGGTCTGCACGCCGACCCGCGCCGCGCTGCTGACCGGCCGCTACCCCATGCGCCACGGCCTCCAGGTCGGCGTGGTCCGCCCGTGGGCCAGGTACGGCCTGCCGCTCGCCGAACGCACACTGCCCCAGGCCTTGAAGCAGGCCGGCTATCAGACGGCCATCGCGGGAAAATGGCACCTCGGCCACTTCGAGCGGGCGTATCTGCCGACGGCGCGCGGCTTCGAACACCAGTACGGCCACTACAACGGCGCGATTGACTACTTTTTGCACGAGCGCGACGGCGGCCACGACTGGCACCGTGACGACCGGGCGAACCACGATTCCGGCTACGCCACCCACCTGCTCGCCCGCGAATCCGTTCGCCGCATCCGCGAGCGGGACAAGAAGCGCCCCCTCTTCCTGTACGTCCCGTTCAACGCCGTCCACGCACCGCTGCAAGTGCCCGACACGTACACCGCGCCCTACGCCCATCTGCCCCGCCAGCGTCGGCAGTACGCCGGGATGCTCGCCGCGATGGACGAGGCCGTCGGCCAGATTCTCGACGCGCTCGATGCCGAAAAACTGACGAACAACACGCTGGTCGTCTTCGCCAGCGACAACGGCGGGCCGTCGCCGGGCCGGGTCACGAACAACGGGCCGCTGCGCGCGGGCAAGGGCACGCTCTACGAGGGCGGCGTGCGCGTCGTCGCCTGCGCGGCGTGGCCGGGGCGCATTCGGGCGGGCAGCACGGTCAAGGCGGCCCTGCACATGGCGGACTGGTATCCGACGCTGCTGAAGTTGGCCGGCGCGCCGCTCGCCCAGCCGCTTCCCCTCGACGGGCGCGACTTGTGGGCCGCGCTGACGGCGGGCGCGCCCTCGCCGCACGACGCCATTTTGCTGAACACCACGCCGGGGGGCGGCGCGATTCGGATGGGCGACTGGAAACTCGTCGTGGGCGGCGACATTCGCGATGTGGAAGAGGCAGAAAACGCCGCCCCACAGCGTCGGCCACGCCGAGCAGGGCGCCAAAGGGTCGAACTCTTCAACCTAACCGACGACCCCAGCGAAACGCGCAACCTTGCCGCCGAGCGCCCGGAGAAGGTGCGGGAACTGCGCGCTCGCCTCGACGCCTTTGCCGCGCAAGCCGTGCCGCCCAAAGCCGCCCCCGCGCCGTCCGGCTACAAGGCCCCGAAGGTCTGGGGCGAAAGCGAGCCAGCCCCGCCGCGAGAAACCAAAAGATGAACCGCCCCCGGAACGCCGCCGCCGCTGGTCTGCTGCTCTTCTTGCTGGCCCTCGCCCTGTTCGCCTCGCCGGGCAAGGCCGCCCAGACGCAGCCGCCGCGCCCGAACATCCTGCTTGTCATCTCCGACGACCAAAGTGCGGCCTTCGTGGGCTGCTACGGCGATAAAGTTATCAAGACGCCGAATCTGGACCGCTTCGCGAGCGGGGGGATGCGCTTCGACCGGGCCTACGTCACCAGCCCGCAATGCGTGCCGTCGCGCGCCTCATTCATGACGGGCCGCTCGCCCGTCGCTATCGGCATGACCCGCTTCAGCGCACCGCTGCCGCGTGACATCCCTACCTTCCCAGAACTGTTGCGCACAGGCGGGGGCTACTTCACGGGCATCTGCGGGCGCACCTATCACCTCGACGGCTCGCGGACGCCGCCGGAAACCGAAGCCGTCTTCGATAAGCACGGTCTGCGGACGTTCGCCGACCGCGTGGATTTTCTCCATGCCGGCAATCAGCAGCAGGTCCCGGCGCAGATGAACGCCTTTTTCGAACGGCTGCCGAAGAGCAAACCGTTCTTCCTCCAGGTCGGCTTCAACGACCCGCACCGGCCCCTCGACCAAAATGCCATCCCCGAACCGCACGACCCGGCCAAACTCGTGCTGCCGCCCTTCATGCCGGACACGCCCGCCCTGCGCGCGGACCTCGCCCGCTACTGCGATGAGGTCGCCCGGCTCGACGCGCTGTTCGGGCGCGTGCTGCGAATCCTCGAAGAGCGCGGGCAGGCGAAGAACACCCTTGTGGTATTTGTGGGCGACAACGGCGGCGCGCTGCTCCGGGGCAAGGGCACGCTCTACGAACTGGGCGTTCGCGTTCCGCTCCTCGTCCGCTGGCCGGGAACGGTCCCGCCCGGCGCGAGCACGAGTGCTCTTGTTTCCGGCGAGGACCTCGCGCCCACGTTTTTGCAGGCGGCGGGGATGCCCGTGCCGAAGGAGATGACGGGCCGCAGTTTCCTGCCGATTCTGCACGGCGGCACGCCGCCCGACGAGCGTCGGCACGTCTTCTCCGAACGCGGAGCGCACGGCTCGGGCCTGCCCACCAACACCGGCAACTTCGACCTGGGCCGCTGCGTCGTCGGGAAGACGCACAAACTGATCTACAACGCCCTGTGGCAACTGCCCTACTCGCCCGTGGACTTCGCGGGAGCGCCGTTCTGGCGCGAAATCCAGACGATGAACAAGGACGGCAAATTAGCGCCGGAGTTGTCCCGCCTGTACTTCCCGCCCGCAGGTCGCCCGATGTTTGAACTCTACGACCTGTCCCGCGACCCGCACGAGATGAACAACCTGGCGGGCAAGCCGGAGCACCGCCCCGTCGAGCGCGAACTCAAGGCCGCGCTTCAGGAGTGGATGATTCTGAACCACGACTATCTGCCGCTGCCCGTCCCGCCCGGCCAGGAGCCCGCCGCCCGAAGAGCCGGCGGAGGAGAGGACACGCGATGAAAAAGGCTTGGCTGTGGCTCGCGGCGCTCGCCGCCGTGTTCGTGGTCGTTTCATCGGCCGCCCGCGCGCGGCAAGCAGCGCGGCCCTCGCCGCGGCCTAATTTCGTGTTCGTCATCACCGACGACCAGCGCTGGGACGCGCTCGGCGTGGTGCAGCGTGAGCGGGGGGCGCAGGCGCGCTTCCCCTGGTTCCAGACGCCGAACCTGGACCGGCTGGCCCGCGAGGGCGCACGCTTCCGCAATGCCTTCGTGACGCTCTCGCTCTGCTCGCCCTCGCGGGCGGCCTTCCTGACCGGGCGCTACAACCACGACAACGGCATCGTCAACAACCACACGCCGTTCCCCCCATCGTCCGTCACGCACGCGACGCTGCTGCGCGGCGCGGGTTACACGACCGGCTACGTCGGCAAGTGGCACATGGGCAATCAGCGCGGCAAGCGCCCCGGCTTCGACTACTCCGCGAGTTTCATCGGGCAGGGCCGCTATGTGGACTGCCCGTTCGAGGTGGACGGCACGCCGACCGACACGAAGGGCTGGGTGGACGACGTTTCCACGGACTACGCCCTCGGCTTCCTGCGCAAGAACAGCACCCGGCCCTTCTCGCTCATCGTCGGCTACAAATCCTCGCACGGCCCCTGGAACCCGCCCCCGCGCCTCGCCGACCGCTTCGCCAGCGAGACTTCCCGGCCCGCCCCCAACGCGAACAGCCCCGCCGTCTACAAGGGCTGGACGCCGCCGAACCGCCCGAACCCGGCGGCGGCGGGACAGCCGCCGCAGGCGCGTCCGGAACAGCGGCGCAACCCGGCCCAGACGCACCGCAACTACTTCCGCACGCTCGCCGCCGTGGACGAGAACGTCGGGAAGTTGCTCGCCGCCCTTGACGAACTCGGCCTGGCCGAGAACACCGTCGTCGTCTTCACCAGCGACAACGGGTTTTACCTGGGCGAGCACGGCCTCGGCGACAAGCGCTCCGCCTACGACGAGTCGCTGCGCATCCCGCTCCTCGTCCGTTACCCGAAGTTGGTCAGGCCCGGCACGCTCGTGGACGCCCTCGCGCTCAACATTGACCTCGCGCCCACCTTCCTCGACCTGGCCGGCGTGTCCGTGCCGAAGGAGATGCAGGGCCGCAGTTGGCGTCCCCTGTTAGAAGGTAAAACCGCGCCGCCCGACTGGCGTTCCGCCTTCTTCTACGAATACTTCTTCGAGCGCCCGTTCCCCATCCCGACCATCCTCGCCGTCCGCACCGAGCGCGCCAAACTCATCCGCTACCCCGGCCACGACGACTGGACCGAACTCTTCGACCTCCGCGCCGACCCTTTTGAAATGAAGAACCTGCTGCACGACCCGGCCCACGTCACCCTGCGCCAGCGCATGGAAACCGAGTTCGAGCGGCAAAAAGAGGCCATCGGCTTCCGCGGCCCGCCCACCGCCGACGAGGCGACGGAAAAAGCGAAGGAGCAGAAATGACCGTGAACGTGTCGCGCAGCGGGGCCGCCCTGTTCCTGCTGTTCGCGCTCGCCGTCCTGCTGCCCCGCGACGTGATAGCGCAGGCGAACGCGGCGGCGAAGCAACGCCCCAACGTCTTGTTTATCGCCGTGGACGACCTGAACGATTGGGTCGGGGCGCTGAACGCTTATCCCGGCGTACGAACACCGAATCTGGACCGGCTGGCGAAGCGCGGCGTGCTGTTCACCCGCGCGTACTGCGCCTCGCCCTCCTGCAATCCGTCGCGGGCGGCCCTGCTGACCGGCGTGCGCCCGTCCACCTCCGGGGTCTACGAGAACGACAACCCCTGGCGGCCCGTCCTCCCGAACGCCGTGACCTTGCCCCAGCACTTCATGGCGAACGGCTACGACGTCATTGGCTCCGGCAAAATCTTCCACAACGCGTACAACGACCCGAAGTCGTGGCACGCCTTCCGCGGGCCGGGCAACTCGCCCGCGCCCGCCAAAAAGCCCGTGAACGGTTTGAAGAGCGGCCACTTCGACTGGTCGCCCGTGCCCGCCCGCGACGAGGACATGGGCGATTACAAGGTCGTGTCGTGGGCGTTGGAGCGCTGGAACGAGAAGCGGGACAAGCCCCTGTTCCTCGCCGTGGGCATGACGCGCCCGCACCTGCCCTGGTACGTGCCGCAGAAGTACTTCGACAGATACCCGCTCGATAAGATAACCGTGCCGAAGGTCCAGGACGGCGATCTGGACGACATTCCCGCCGAGGGAAAACGGCTCGCGGTCCGCTCGCGCGACCACTCGAAGGTGACGAAGGCGGGCCAGTGGAAGCAGGCCGTGCAGGGGTATCTGGCGAGCATCACGTTCATGGACGCCATGATCGGGCGGCTGCTCGACGGCATCGAGAAGACGCCGCAGGCCCAGAACACGATCATCGTGCTCTGGGGCGACCACGGCTGGAACCTGGGCCAGAAGCAGCACTGGCGCAAGTTCGCGCTCTGGGAAGAAACCACGCGCGTCCCGCTGATGATCACCGCGCCCGGCGTCACCCGCCCCGGCCAGACCTGCGCGCGCACCGTCAACCTGATGGACCTGTACCCGACGCTCGTCGAACTCTGCGGTCTGCCGGAGCGCAAGGGTGTGGAGGCGGTCAGCATCGCACCGCTCTTGAAGAACCCCTCGCTGCCCTGGGACCATCCGTCCGTGACGACCTACCTGCGGGGCAATCACTCTGTCCGCACCGAGCGCTGGCGCTACATCCATTACCATGACGGCGGCGAGGAACTCTACAACCACGACGCTGACCCGCACGAGTGGACCAACCTCGCCGCTGACTCGAAGTACGCGGACGTGAAGAAAGACCTCGCCCGCCACCTGCCCAAAACCGACGCCCCGACCGCGCCCCAGCGAAAGGGTGGCGGCGATTGATCCTAACCCCATGCGCGCTTGCGCGCATCAGACCCCTTCCCTGCGAGCGAAACGAACGCATGAACGAGGGGGCAGGGGAGTTAGGAAAAGGAAGACCATGAACCAGAAGCACATGCTCCGGCTATCGATAGGTGCCCTGTTGCTCCTCCTCGTGGGTCTATCGCCCGCGATCGGGCAGACGACGAAAAGGACCTCTGAGAAAAGGCCGATCAACGTTCTGTTCATCGCCGTGGACGATTTGAACAACGATCTTGGAACCTACGGCCACCGGCTCGTCCGCTCGCCGAACATCGACAAACTGGCGCGGCGGGGCGTGCGCTTCGACCGGGCGTACTGCCAGTTCCCGCTGTGCAGCCCCTCGCGCACGAGTCTGATGACCGGCCTGCGCCCGGACACCACGCGCGTTTACGACCTGCAACGGCACTTCCGCACGGTCCTGCCCAATGTTGTGACGCTGCCGCAGATGTTCAAGAACAACGGCTACTTCGCCGCCCGCGTCGGCAAGATTTACCACTACGGCGTGCCGAACGACATCGGCAAGAGCGGCCTGGACGACCCCGCCTCCTGGGACGTGACGGTCAACCCGCGTGGGCGCGACAAAGACGAGGAGGATAAGGTCGTCAACCTGACGCCGGGCCGCGGTCTGGGCAGCGCGCTCGCGTATCTGGAGGCGGACGGGACGGACGAGGAGCAGACCGACGGCAAGGTCGCCACGGAAACCATCCGGCTGCTGGAGCAGAACCAGGACAAGCCGTTCTTCCTGGCCGCCGGGTTTTATCGCCCGCACTGCCCCTACGTCGCCCCGAAGAAATACTTCGGGATGTACCGGCTGGACAAGATCACGCTGCCGCGCGATCCCGCCGGCGACCGCGCCGCCGCGCCCGCCCCGGCGCACTTCACCAACCCGCCGAACTGGGGCCTCGGCGAGGCCGACCGGAAGAAAAGCATCCAGGCCTACTACGCCTCGATCACCTTCATGGACGCGCAGGTCGGTCGCCTCTTGGATGCGCTGGACCGGCTCAAACTCGCCGATAACACGGTGGTCGTGCTCTGGGGCGACCACGGCTATCTCCTGGGCGAGCACGGCAATTGGATGAAGCAGATGCTCTTCGAGGAGTCCGCCCGCGTGCCGCTGATCGTCTCCGCGCCGGGCAAAAAGGGGAACGGGAAGGGGAGCCGCGCCCTCGTCGAGTTCGTCGACATCTACCCCACGTTCGCCGAACTTGCCGGCCTGACGCCGCCCGCCGATTTGCAGGGCAAAAGCCTCGTGCCGCTGCTCGACCGGCCGACCGGCTCCGTCAAGCCCGCCGCCTACACGCAGGTCCAGCGCGGCGGCGGTCAGGGCGTCAATTCCCGGTTCATGGGTCGCAGCGTCCGCACCGACCGCTGGCGCTACTCCGAGTGGGGCCAGGACGGCGCGCGCGGCGCGGAACTCTACGACCACCAGACCGACCCCCGCGAGCACAAGAACCTCGCCGCCGACCCGAAGCACGCCGCGATCGTCACCGAGATGAAGGGCTTGCTGGCAAAGATCGCCCGACCCGCGCCCGTCGCTCGGACCGAGGCAACGCCATGAACACCGCCCTGTTTCTGCTCGCCGCGCTGCCGCTTGTTGCGGCGGTCGTGCCAGCCCGCGCGCAGGAAAAGGCGCGGCCTAACGTCCTGTGGATTTCGGCGGAGGATATCAGCCCGGACCTCGGTTGCTACGGCGACGAGTACGCCCGCACGCCGAACCTGGACCAGTTCGCGGCGGAGGGCGCGCGGTTCACGAACGCCTTTGCGACCGCCCCCGTCTGCGCGCCGTCGCGCTCGGCCATCATCACCGGCATGTACGCCACGAGCATCGGGACAATGCACATGCGCTCACAGGGCGTGCCGCCGCCCGAGGTGAAGTGCTTCCCGGAGTACCTACGGGCGGCGGGCTACTACTGCACCAACAACGCCAAGACCGACTACAATTTCCCCCCACCCGCAAGCGCGTGGGACCAGAACGGAAAGCAAGCGCACTGGCGCAACCGCCCGGACAAATCGCAGCCCTTCTTCGCGGTCTTCAATCTGGAAGTGACGCACGAGTCTCAGATTCGGGCGGACGAGGAAGTCTATCAAAGGAACACCGCCGCGCTGACCGTCGCCGAACGCCACGACTCGTCAAAGGCGACGCTCCCGCCTTATTACCCGGACACACCGCTCGTTCGCCGGGACTGGGCGCGCTACCACGACAACATCACGGCGATGGACAAGCAGGTGGCGGCGCTTCTCCGACAACTCGAAGAAGATGGGCTGGCCGAGAACACCGTCGTCTTTTTCTGGGGCGATCACGGGCGAGGCCTGCCGCGCGGCAAACGCTGGGTCTATGACAGCGGCCTTCGCGTCCCCCTCCTCGTGCGCTGGCCGGGCAAGATCGTGCCGAACACCATTAATGACAACCTCGTCAGCCTGTTCGACCTCGGCCCGACCGTGCTGAACGTCGCGGGCGTCGCGGTCCCGAAGCACATGCAGGGCCGGGCGTTTCTTGGTGAGAATCTGCCCGCGCCGCGCGAGCACATCTTCGCCCATCGAGACCGCATGGACGAAACCTACGACCTCATCCGGGCCGCGCGGGACAAACGCTGGAAATACATCAAGAACTTCCAGCCGGGCAAGCCCTACGCCCAGTACATCGCCTACGGCGAACTCATGCCGACGCTTCAGGAGATGCGCCGCCTCCATAAAGAAGAGGCAGCCCTGATGGGCCAGGGAAGGACGCCCGACCTGCTGACGCCCGCGCAGCGCCTGTTCTTCCTGCCGGAAAAGCCCGCCGAGGAACTCTACGACACGCTCGCCGATCCGCACGAGATACACAATCTGGCCGCTGATTCGAAACACGCGGACACGCTGAAGCGGATGCGCGCGGCGCTGGAGCGCTGGCAGCGCGACACCGGCGATCTCGGCCTGATCCCCGAAGCGGAACTTCAGGAGCGGATGCGGCCCGGCGGCGTAACGCCCGAGACCGCCGCGCCGGTCGCCCGCCTCGAAAACGGGCGGCTGACCCTGTCCTGCCCGACCGAGGGCGCCTCGCTGACGTATACGACCGACACGGGCGACGGCCCGGCGGCGCGCTGGCGGTTGTATACCCGGCCCATCGCGGTTCCGCCCGGCGCGACCGTTCGCGCCCGCGCCAGCCGCACCGGCTTCCGCGACAGCGCACCGACGACCACGACGGAGAAACCACGATGAACCGCTGTTTTGCGCTTGCGCTCTTTCTGCTGGCGGCGCTTTCGCCGACCGCCGCCCAGGCGGACAAACGCCCGAACATCGTCTTCATCATCTCGGACGACCAGCGGTGGGACACGCTCGGCGCGGCGGGGAACACGGCCATCCACACCCCCGTCCTCGACAGGCTGGCACGCGAGGGCGTTTATTTTCGGCAGGCGACGGTCCACATCCCGCAGTGTGCGCCCAACCGGGCGACGCTGCTGACGGGCCTGCCGCCGCACCGACACGGCTATTACTCGAACCAAGTCCAGCGCCCGGATGTCCAGACGCCCAACGGGTTCAAGAAGACGCCGCTGCTGCCCGGCCTGCTGCGGGACGCGGGCTACCGCACCGTGCTCGTGGGCAAGTGGCACGTCAAGCCCGACCCCTGGAACTGCGGCTTCTCCGACGTGCGCACCTGGCTACCCGGCGGCTCCGCGCGCTACCGCGACGTTCCCCTGGCGCACGGGAACACGCGCGGAAGAATCGTGGAGGCGGGCTTCACGAACCAGGTCTTCGCCAATAACGCGGTCGCCTTTTTGAACAGCGGGGAGGCAAAACAAAAGCCGTTCTTTCTCTGGCTCGCCTTCACCGCGCCGCACCTGCCTATGGGGCCGAATCCGCCGCGCATCCAGAAACTCTACGCGAACAAGACCGAGGCCGATCTGCTGCCGCCCGGCTTCTCGAAGGACACCCCGGCGAAGGGGGGAAACTGGATACGCTATTATGAGGCGATCAGTCACCTGGATGAGCAGACGGGCCGCGTCCTGGACGCGCTCGCGGCACAAAAACTCGCGGACAACACGGTCGTCGTCTTTGTGGGCGACAACGGTTACATGATGGGCAGCCGCGGCCTGAACGGCAAAGTCGTCCCCTACGACGAGTCCGTGCGCGTCCCCCTGCTCGTCCGCGCCCCGATGATGACGCGCGCCGCCGGTGGTGGTGGTGGTCCCAAAGGAGCGAGCGACGCGCCCGTGTCCAGCCTGGACCTGCCGCCGACGTTCCTTCGTTTGGCCGGCGTGACGCCGCCGAAGGAGTGGCCGGGGCGCGATCTTTCGCCGCTGCTTCGGGGCGGCAGCAGCGGCTCCGGCGGCATGGGCGAGGCGGTCTGCGAATGGGCCGACGAGGACAACCCCAAGTTCGGCGCCATGGCCTATCGGGTCGTGCGCACGCCGACGCACAAATTGATCCGCTGGCGGCCCTCCGACCGGCCCGATGAACTCTACGATCTCGTGAAGGACCCGCGCGAGACGAAGAACCTCGCGGGTGAACCCTCCGCGCGCCCGGTCCGGGATGACCTGCTGCGCCGGCCGAACGCCTGGATGGACAAAACCGACGATCCCGACCGGAAGTGGAAGAAATGAACCGGCTCAAATCCCTGCCGCCGCTCGCCATCCTGCTCGCCGTCCTGATCGGCCTCGCCGCGCCATCGTCCGCTCGCGCCGCCGCGAAGCCGAACGACGGCCGCCCGAATATCCTGTTCTGGGCTATGGATTTTTTAGCGTTGCTATCTCGGTAACGTGACGACGATTCCAGCGCCGCTCGCGCTCGCGGTTGTGCCCGTCCACCAAGAGCAAGAAACGCTCTACCAGATCA